>Ga0209164_1000237_pt1 | contig 166464 bp, 153 predicted proteins | sample MTBNYHSulfiMetaG_FD_187458 | JGI IMG/M metagenome (GOLD analysis project Ga0209164, IMG submission 187458) | Enrichment culture microbial communities from rom New York Harbor, USA that are MTBE-degrading - MTBE-NYH (New York Harbor Sulfidogenic)... | ecosystem: Environmental > Aquatic > Marine...
GTATTTGGGTAAGCTGTGAATATGTTCGCATGAGTGCTCCTTTGATGTGGATGTTAGAGAGGTGCTCATCTTACCGCAGCTTACCTCTCTTTCACCTTCAAAGTTGCACTTGATAGTTGAATTCACCATTTATAAAGATCATATCAAACCATTGGAAAGATTCCATCCGAAATATGTCCGATCTTAAGAGGCCTTGCAACGCTAAAGAAATCTTTAATAATCTAAATCATTGAAATCTTATATACTGCCCACGAAAGGAATGCAAATGAAAACTCCGGAAATCAGCAATGAAGCAGTCCAGGCGAAAACACAAAAGACCTGGGATGAATGGTTTGCCATCCTGGATAACGCAGGCGGACGAGGAATGGGGCACAAAGAAATTGTGGCAGTTCTTAATAATAATTATGAAATCAGTGCATGGTGGCAGCAGTCGGTCACTGTGGCTTATGAAAAAGCACGCGGCATGCGTCAAAAACATGAAATGGTGGATGGATACCAGGTCAGTAAGAGCATCACCCTGGATGCGCCATTGGAAATGGTTTTCACGGCTTGGGTAGATGATTTAACGCGGGCAAAATGGCTTGAAAATCCAGATCTAACCATTCGCAAATCGACCCCCAATAAATCGATACGCATCACCTGGGATACCCCCCGATCCACTGTAGAGGTGTATTTCTACTCAAAAGGCGAGCGCTCTCAGGTGACACTAAACCACAGCAAGCTTCCCGACCAAGTTCAAGCAGAGAAAATGAAGGCTTACTGGGCGAACCAACTTGAAAAAATGAAAGCTTATTTGGAAAATTAGCGAACGAAAAACGGTAAATCGAATTATGAATTGTCTTAGGTATGCTTCGACAAGCTCAGCAAACGATAAGCTCAGCATACGATAAGCTCAGCATACGATAAGCTCAGCACACGACAAGCATAAAGGATATCAAGATCAACATACAACAGGCGAATAGACTCTTAACCTTTAAAGGCAAAAACCGCCATCTGGCGGTTTCTGCATTTTGGCTGCGACGTCCGTTATCGGATTCCGAGGAGGGACGCCGCAGCACTGAGTTTAAAACTACTCATTGTAGACATCACCTCCTCATCCAAAAGGATAGCAAGGATAGTAAAGAAGATTATTAAAGTCCCTTTCAAAATAATATTTTACCTTAAATTGAGTGAAAGTCGAGATTTCTGACCAGATTCATCTCATATATAATATGCAAGTCAGGTAGAACCATGAAGAAATATACCCTCCCCATCCTTGTTGTGCTTGCCAGCTCTGCCGTTGTGATCAACTGGCTGAATATTACTCCACCCGGAATTTACCCGAAGTTTTTTGCTGTCGGCTCCACCGTATGCCACCAGATCCCGTCCCATTCCTTCCATTTTGGAGACACACAATTCAGTTTATGCGCACGCTGCGCTGGTCTTTATCTGGGCAGTTTGATCGGGTTGGGATATTTCTTCACGCAGGGCAAGAAAAAGGCCCTACCTTCCAGAGGCATCCTCCTTCTACTTGTTTTGTTCTTCCTTCTTTGGGCAGGGGATGGTGTAAATTCATTCATCAGCGACTTCCTCAACCGTCCATTTCTTTACGAAACAACGAACTATACCCGGCTGGTTACCGGATTTGGTATGGGTTTGACCATGGCAACAGCGCTGATGACACTGTTCAATGCGACGATATGGAGGGACAGCAGCAATACCCCGCTCCTCCATCACCCACTGCAAATCACCGGGTATTTCGCTGGAACAGTCCTGCTTGGGTGGCTGCTGCTCGCCGGCGGGGAAATCCTTTTTTCTGCGTTAGCGTATATAGCTATAGGAATCGTTATATTGATCATCACCATGCTTTATACGGTTTTTTGGGTAATCATGACCCGTAAAGAGACACAGTTCACTGAGTTGAAATCTCTAGGTATTTTTCTGATCGCTGGATTTGGCACTGCGATGACGCAGATCACACTTCTGTATATGCTGAGAAATTGGTTGTTAGGGTAAAAACGGTGAATTATTAAATGGAAAGTGTTTTGGGTATCTTTTCTGCGTTCGGACTTTCCGCGAGCGCCGGCTTGAACGCATACATACCACTGCTGGTGGTGGCGCTAATGGCGCGTTTCACCAACCTAATCAAGCTCAATCCACCTTACGACGCCTTGACAAGCTGGTGGATCATAGGGCTGCTGATCGTGCTCTCATTGATCGAATTCCTGGTTGATAAGTTCCCCGCGATCAATCATATCAACGACTTTGTCATCCAAACTTTTGTACGCCCGGCTGCAGGGGCGATCGTCTTCGCAGCCAGCACAGACGTAGTCACTGACCTCAATCCGATCCTTGCCATTGCGCTCGGATTGTTGATGGCCGGCAGCGTCCACGCGGCCAAATCCGCGGCTGTGCGCCCGGCGGTCACCGCAGCTACTGCGGGTGTGGGAGATGTCCCGGTCAGTTTGGCGGAGGACGTCACCTCGACCACCTTATCTGTCATGTCCATCGTGGTGCCGGTAGCTGTGATGATCGTGGTGGTGTTATTCTTTACCTGGGTATTCTGGTTCCTGTTCCTGCGGGAAAAAAGCAGCGAGACCTAAATCAACTTAAATACATCCACAGGATGTTCCTGATCAAACAGATTCTCGAGCTCTCTCAAACCATCTCGTGCCTGCTGTTTATCCCATGCAGATAAATCCATATGTTCAAATTCCTCCTCATCGAGAATGAGTCGATGTCCGTCCGGAAAAACCAATAGATCCAGTGCGAGATCATCATACAAGACATTGCCCGCTTCCAGGCGGACCGGATGAGTGATATTACAGTACCAGGCCTTTAACGCACGGGAATCGCGATCAAAGATCTCGTAAATATTGAACCATTTGTCATGCAGGTAGAGTTCCAGAAAACGGTCATTTTCCTTGAGCAGCAAGCCATTGAATTCCAGGTCTGAACGATTAAAAAATGCTTCCGCTATCAAACCTTTATCTGTTCTTGTGAGAACTTCACCCGGATATCGCCAAACCTCATTGCCCTTGGGGTCATTTTTGATGATCATGATTGATTCTTTCATTGCGATTTCCTGTAGCAGATGACCGATTCCGGATCGAGGGTGAAATTGATCTTTTGACCTGGAGGAAATTCCTTATCCAATTCGAATTCAAATTTAACCGCATCGCCCATATCAACCATCATTTTATAATAGCCGCCAGAGAAAATGCAGTCCAGCACTTCACCGGAAAATGCTTCGGATTCGCCATCCAATTGCAATCGCAACGCATCCGGTTTTACCACCAGAACGACTTTATCATTCGTTGAGAATTTATTGGCGGTGCAATTACTGTGAATTTCACCGATGGGTGTATCGATCAGCAAGGGTGATTCTTTTGACACTTTGCCTTCGATCTGATTGTCAAAGCCGAAGAATTCAGCCAACCAGGGGGAAGCCGGACGGGTATACACCTCTGAGGGCTTACCTGACTGAAGGATCCGGCTGTCATGAAGCACCAGGATGCGATCGGCAATATTAAATGCCTCCTGCTGGTCATGCGTTACATAGATCACTGGGATATCCACTTCCTTAAGCAAAGCGCGAAGCTCGCTCATCAAGTGTTCTCGCAGCGCGCGGTCAAGGGCGCCCAGGGGCTCATCCAGCATCAGCAATTCCGGCTGCGGCGCCAGAGCGCGGGCGAGAGCGACCCGCTGCTGCTCGCCGCCTGAAAGCGCGGACACCCGCCGCTGGCCAAAAGATTCCATGCGGACCATTGCCAATGAACGATCCACGATTGGATTGATCTCATTCATGATTTTTCCTCGCATTCGGAGTCCAAAAGCAATGTTTTCCCTGACCATGAGATGAGGGAAGAGAGCATAATCCTGGAACATTAAGGAAAATTTGCGCTGATGCGGTGGTTTGTCCGTGATATCCTCATCTTTCCAAACCACCCTGCCGCTTTCCGGCTGTTCAAGCCCTGCAATAATGCGGAGCAAGGTGCTTTTCCCGCTTCCCGAAGGGCCCAAAAGGCAAACTGACTCGTCTTGCTGAACTTCAAAAGAAATATCATCCAGGAGTAATTGGTTATCGTAATGTTTTACGATGTTCTCAACAACAAGTGTTTTCATTTTCACGCCTTATCCCTGAACGTTTGGTATTGTAACTGGTCAAGCGCCAGCATGCTGATCACGCATACCACCAGGATGATCACCGCCATCGCCATCGCCTGACCATAATTGATACTTCCCGGCAAACCCAGGTATCGAAAGATCGCTACAGGTATGGTGGGCAGGTCAGGGCGGCTGAGGAAACTAGTCGCCCCAAATTCACCAAGTGAGATGGTGAATGCATACAGTGCAGCGGTCATAAAGGAGCGCCACAGGATGGGAAGATCGACTCGTCGGATAATGCCAAGTGGTGACGCACCCAAAGTGGCCGCTGCCCAATGAATATTGACAGGGATCGAACGGAGCACAGGCTGCACCACTCGAAGAACAAAAGGAAGGGAGATCAGTGAATGTGCCATGGGGATCAACCAGGGATACCAGCGAGCGGAGCCAGTTCCGCGGAAGAAGAAAATAAAGAATCCCAAACCAAGAGTGACCGCAGAGGTGCCCAATGGGAACATCATCAACCATTCAACCCAGCGATTAAAACGCGAATTCGCCCTCAAACCATAGGAGAGCAGCAATCCCAAAAATAATGAAACGAGTGAAGAAACGAACGCGAAGCGGAGGGAATTGAGCAATGCCTGGAAAGGGGGCACATAAAAATAGGATTGACGCCTATTGGAAAAAAGTTCCAAAAAATACCTCATGGATAATTCCGAGCCCTGGCTGCCTTCCACGAGAAGCGACTTGAATACAAGGGCGGCTACGGGTGACACCAACAAAAGCAGCAAAATAGCGATGATCCCCGTTGTGAAAGTTTTCTCCCAAGTACTGCGCGGGGAACGCATGTTTTCCTCTTGCATTCTAGGCATGATCGGATCAGCGAATGCGCTGTCTCCAAGGCGCATGAGCATCAGCGTCATCAGCATGGTGAACAAAAGCTGGATCAGGGAGAGAGCTCCAGCCAGGGGAAGGTTCAGAAACTGAACTGTTTGGATATAAATTTCCACTTCAAGAGTGGAAAACTGCGGGCCGCCCAACATCAAAATCACGCCGAAGCTGGTGAAATCGAAGAGAAATACCAGAAGCACAGACGAGAGAATGGAGGGCAGTAAATTGGGGAATGTTACTTTAAAGAACGCCTGCCAGCTGGACGCACCGAGCGTCCGTGCCGCATCCTCCATCCGCTGGTCGAATTGCGCGAGAGCAGCGCCAACCACTCGGATCATGATCGAAGTGTTGTAAAAAACATGCGCCAGCAGGATCGCCAGGAGGGAATTCATAATCCTGATCGGCGGAACAGTGAGTCCCATTAGCTGCATCAGAAGTACGTTTATCCACCCACGCGGACCAATCAGGGCGCTAAAGCCAGCTGCCACAACCACTGTCGGCAGAATGAACGGCAGGGTGGATGCGATCCTGAGAGCGTTCTTCCCTTTGAACTTGAACCGCCCAAAAAGCCAGGCAGCCGGAAGACCGATTCCGATGGTCAATAACGTAGAGAGAGTTGCCTGGTAGAACGTAAAAGAAAAAGCCGAAAACACCATCTGCCAGTTGACTGCTCTGCCAATTTCATTCAATTTAATTCGGGAAATGGTGACGCGGGCAATCTCTGCCAAGGGGAGCAGGTAAAAGATGATGAGAAAGATCAGCGGGACCGCTAATATTGAGAGGTCCCGCTTCCAATTTGATTTCTGAATCATTTACTGCATCATCAGTTCACGCCAGTCGGTGATCCACCCTTCGCGGTTGGCGGATATCTGCTCAAGAGGTAATTCAGCGGGGTTTTCCGGGATTTGGATATATAAAGAGAATTCCTCGGGCAGCTCTGCCTGCTCATTCACCGGGAAGACAAACATATTCAGAGGGATATCCTCCTGGAATGAAGTATCCAACATGAAATCGACAAACTTTTCCGCCAACACGCGGTTCTGCGTACCGCTGAGAATGCCAACGAACTCAATCTGCCGGTAACACATATTATCGCCAACCAGGGAGGCTGTGGGGGCTTCGTCCAATTCAGTTTCAGCAAAGATCACTTCTGCTGCCGGGCTGGTGCCATAGGAAACCACCATGGGCTGCAAGCCTTGGCCTGCTGATCCGGAAAAGTTGGTGTAATAAGCGGTTTCCCAATCACTCACGATCACAACTTCGTTATCCTTTAATCGCTTCCAATAATCCAGATAGCCCTCTTCGCCAAATTCGGAGATCGTCGCCAGAAGAAAAGCCAAACCCGGGGAGGATGTGGCGGGATTTTCCACTGCCAGCAGTCCTGCGTATCTCGGATCGGTCAGGGCATCCAGTGATGCGGGTAGATCCAAGGAATTTTCTTCAAAATAGGATTTGTCGTAGTTGATGCATACATCGCCGTAATCCACCGGGGAGACATAAAAATCAGGATCCAGATAAAACCAGTCGGGGACACTATCCAAATTAGGTGATCGATATGGCTCAAAAATTTCTTCTTCCATCGCGCGTGTCAGGAATGTGTTGTCAATGCCATATAGCACATCCGCGATAGGATTCTCTTTCGACAAAATGGCACGATTCACCAGACTTCCAGCGTCGCCGCTGAGCAGGAAATTGACTTTGACATTGTTGGCTGTTTCGAAATGAGTAATGATTTCCTCGCTGGCCGCGAATGAATCATGCGTCATAATGGTCAACGCAGCTGGCTCCTGTGCGCAACCAGCTAGAAGCAGACACGCTAAAAGCCCAACGTAAAGAATTTTCCTCATCAATCTCATCCTTTCTGTTTTTGCAATCGGGTGTGAACGCAGAGGATCACCCCGCTCTCCAGGCTGACTTCCGCCACATTCTTTTTCATAACATTGCTAATCCCGCGCGAGCGTTCGGGAAAAAGTGTTTCTCCCTTCAATTTATATGCCAAACCCTTGGTCGCCACACCCATCGCCGGGCGGTTCAAAGGAAGCAGCGAAACAACATCACCATTTTCCCCATGGATAAAGGCATGGCGCGTGATCAAAAATAATTCTTCCTTTCCATCATCGATACGAACATCGATATTCTGAATTTCGGGGATCAACAGGAGATTGATATTGGCCAGTGTTTGGTCAATGCGGCCACCCAATCCGCCGGCGATCACCAGCCGTTCAGCGCCATGATCCACTGCATCAATTATGGCTAGTTCGAGATCTGTCTGGTCTTTTTTTTCGGGGAATTTCCGTATTTCAACGCCTTGCTCTTCAAGCCATTTCAAGTCTTTTTTATCAACTGAATCAAGATCGCCGAGCAGAAGATCAGGGATTTTCCCGATCGCGCGGACATGCTTCAATCCCCCATCGGCTGCGATGAGTATGTCATTTTCCTGGACAAGCCCTCCCAATAAGTCCAGGTTTTCTATCTTTCCATTGGCAAAAATGATCGTCTTCATAAAAAGCTCCCTCGGCGGAGGGAGCTTTCTTTTGTTTATCTCCCTACGCCGGTTTTAACCGGATCAGGTTCAGCGGGTCGAAGTTATTTAAACTTCCTCTCAGCCTTTGCGGCTCCCCGGATCTTTAATGTTTCCTGATATTATAGTACCGAATTTTGCACGGCTTAATTATTAACCCTTTATTAACGCTTATTCCTGGGATTGAATTGAGATCGACAACTCAGCCAACTCGCCATTTTCGGGTTGTGAATAAACGATGCGGCAGGATTTGCGGGCGTCCAGCCATGCACAAAATTCTTCCAACAGTCCAAAAACAAAGTAAGGCAGAAAGGCCTGTTTTTTTCCAAGCGCGGACCTTTTCACAGCCATCGACCATATGAATTCTCCGCGGTCAACCTGTCGCACAACACTCAATACACCCGTCTCACGCGACCAAAGATCAGCCAAACTTTCCATTGAATGGGAAAAACGCCGATCCACCGTTTTTAACCGGTTCTGCAGATCGCCCAATTCAGCAATCTGGGGAAAAAAGCGGCGAAAGAAAACCAGCGACGCCCGGCCGGCTCGGATGAGAATCCCCTGCGCGGACATTTGACCGAAATCCTTATCGAGCGAATCCCCGATTTGTTCGATCCCTGCTCCCACTTCATCAGAGACTTCGACTGCCGACAAAGATTTAGGTCCAATCCGCTGATCTTTGAAAAGTACCTCGGCTTGATTCTGTCCCAGAATCTCCAGCAGAGACAGGTATACAGATTGGAGCACGGGATTTTGGATTGTATGATTTTCAGCCATCACAAAACTATTTTATTGAAAAGTGGCTAAAGTATAATAGATTAACTCTGGGTTTTCTATACAGCGAATTCAAAAACCGGAAAGTAATTTCAGGGATCGATCAATTTCATGCCCACCCTGTTGGAAACCATTGGCGAATACGAAGAAGATTTGCTGGCGATAATCGCCAGACAGTGGGGTATAGAGATCGAAGAAATTCCAGTGAAAAAGCTTGCCAGGCATATCGTTGATCGCATGTCTGAAGATATCATCCGCGATTTTCTCAAAAGTCTGCCCGAATCTGATACAGCTTCATTAAAAGAACTATCTGCCAAAAAAGGGAAAATTCTTTGGCCGCAATTCGTGCGAAACTTCGGCGACCTGCGCGAGATGGGCGCTGCTCGTCGCCAACGCGAGCAGCCCGACACTCAACCCACCTCGCTTACCGAATCGCTCTACTATAAAGGCTTGATTGGCAAAGCATTTTTTGACGCCCGCGGAGGACCTCGCGAGTTTGCTTATATTCCGGATGAGATCCTCACCTTTTTCGATCAAAGAAGTGAAGAAACCATCTTTGAGAAATGCCATCCTGTGCCGGATAACAGGGTGCAAAAGAAGTGGATCGCAAGCGATTTCATTGTCGACCAAGCCACCACAACGCTGGCGGCCTTGAGATCTGGCGTGAAGATGGAACAGATCAAATTCACCCGCCCGAATATTCCGCCGGACATGCTGATAACGCTCCTCCAGGATGCGGATCTGATCTCCCCTACAAATGAAATATCCATCAAACAGGCGAAATCCTTTCTGGAGGACAAGCGGGGGTCGGCATTCACCAGCCTGGTCAAAGTCTGGCAAAAAAGCAAAGGAATAAATGAACTGCTGCTTGTCCCTGGTATTAAATTCGAGAAAGAACCGGCGAATGATCCTCTGATCCCTCGGTCGCTTCTTCTGGATTTGCTTAAGACAATGCCTGAATCTGAATGGTACTTGTTGGATGAATTTATTCAAGCTATGCATGAAAATCATCCTGATTTCCTGCGAAAAGCCGGTGAATTTGATGCCTGGTTCGTTAGGGATAAAGAATCGGAAAATATTCTTTCCGGATATGAGTATTGGGATTCGATCGAAGGGCAGTACTTGCGCATTATGATCCAGGGGCCGCTTCATTGGTTCGGTGTTTTGAGCCTGGGTAAAACCGCCAAAGGGAATTTGGCTTTCGGAAGGAGTGTTTGGTCAGAACCTTTACTTAACGACACACCGCTTGATTATCCAACCATCGAAATTCACCAATTTTCTCTCGAAAAGAACGGACAGATCCAGATCGACCGCTATTTTCCCCGGGATATCCGCTACCAGACTGCCAGGTTCTGCGATTGGGGCAGCCAAAAAGGCAGCCGCTTTGACTACCGCATCACACCCGAATCCCTCCAACGTATGAAAGAGCAGGGATTAACGACCGATCAACTCGTTTCATTACTTCAGAAGTACGCGAGAAAACCTTTGCCCGGAAACATCATCACAGCCCTTAAGCAATGGGAAAAGAACGGGCTTGAAGTGGAGATCAATCCGCAGGTCATGATCAGGGTCAAGTCAGCCAAGATCATGGATGCACTTTTCGATTCCCCGGCCAAATCACGTATTCTGGAACGGCTTAATCCGGAGTGCGCATTGATTGACCGCAAAGAGATTCCATTAATTCAAGCGACATTTTTAGAGATGGGGTATTTTGTGGAGATCTTCAGCATTGAAAATTAACCACAGATTGTCACGGATAAAAGAATAGAATATCTATTGTGATTTCCACAGATAAAAGCATGTTAGCAAAAATGTTGGGCTCCAATACAGAGATGAGAGTAAACTCAAAATTACCTAATATAAAAGCGTTGGGCTACAATCATAAGAAACATATCAATCCATTATGAGCGTTAGGAAGGGAGAAAAATGAACCGATTAGACTGGATCCAGAAAGAACTCAAGAATCTTAAAGATGCTGGACTTTTCAATCGAATCCGGGTACTCGGATCGCCGCAAGGCGCCTGGCTGGAGGTGGACGGTAAGAAATCATTGAATTTTTGCTCGAACAACTACCTTGGCTTGGCGAACCATCCCAAACTGGTGGCAGCCGCAAAAGCCGCGATCGACCAATACGGTGTGGGACCGGCTGCGGTGCGGACGATCGCGGGCACCATGAAGCTCCACGAGGAACTCGAGAGGCGGGTGACGCAGTTTAAAAGATCCGAAGCAGCCGTCACCTTCCAGTCCGGATTCTGCGCTAACCTGGGCACCATCCAAGCGTTGGTCGGCAAGGAGGACGCCATATTCTCAGACGAACTCAACCATGCCAGCATTATCGACGGCTGCCGGCTTTCCGGCGCCCGAATCATCCGCTACAACCATTGCGATCCGCTGCACCTTGAGCAGGTGATCAAGGAAAACGAGGGCACCTATGGGCGCGCCATGATCATCACCGACGGCGTGTTCAGCATGGATGGCGATATCGCTCCTTTGGATAAGCTTCACGAAGTCGCAGATGCGCATGACATCCTCTTGATGGTGGATGACGCACACGGAGAGGGTGTGTTGGGCAAGGGCGGGCGCGGCATCGTAGATCATTTCAACCTGCACGGTAAAGTGGATATCGAGATCGGCACCTTCTCCAAAGCTTTTGGCGTGGTAGGCGGCATGGTCTCGGGCAGCGCGGCTATCATACAGTGGCTGACGCAGCGTGGGCGGCCGTTCCTGTTCTCCTCGGCCATGACCCCGCCCGATGTAGCCGCCTGCATCGCGGGCATCGAAATGCTGGAATCCTCAACGGAGCTGGTGGAGCGCTTGTGGTCGAGCGCGGAATTCTTCAAGAAGGAGATGGCCGCGTTGGGTTTTGACACCGGCCACAGCCAAACACCCATCACGCCGGTCATGCTGGGTGAAGCACCGCTGGCGCAGCAGTTCAGCCGAGAGTTGTTCGAGGCGGGTGTGTTCGCCATGGCCATCGGCTATCCGACTGTGCCAAAGGGCCAGGCGCGCATCCGTGTGATGATCTCCGCCGCGCACAGCCAGACCGACCTGGAGGAAGGATTGGAGGCGTTTGAGACGGTGGGAAAGAAGCTGGGTGTGATTTAGATTTTTTCTACAGGTGTTATATGTAGAGGCACACGGCCGTGTGCCTCTACTTTTTAGAACAAGAGCAGCAAATCACAAGGGGTAAGAGTTTGAGTGAAAAGATCGATGCTTCGCGGTAATTATTACAGAAACTGTTTGAATAATATTCCGAGATTCTTCCGGGCTTCGCCCGTCAGAATGACAATCTTCGAAAATTTACTTTTCCTTGAAGTCAACATCGATCACATCATCGTCCTGTTTTGGCGGAATGGACTTGCCCTGGATTCGCGCCAAATGTTCGCTGACCACCTCGCGCGGGCAAAGGGCAATGAAGAAATCCATGCCAACATACAGGATAACTGCGTCGTCAATGGGACCAATGAGCAGATCCAGCGGGACGATAAGGTAGAGCAGGCTGATAGCCGGGATGGCTTTCACCCAGAGAGACACGCGCGTATCCTTTATTAACTCAATCGTCAGACGGATCTTGGTGAGGATGTCGCCGATGAAACCGCCGCCGAAGCCATTTTTGTTGAGGGGATTGATCATAATTATTTATCCGCACCCTGAGCCTGTCGAAGGGTGCTGTTAGTTTATTTCGGTTGGCTTCGACACAAGCTCAGCCAACTAATCTATTCAAACAACTTGCGCCGCCTCCAGCGGATGATGGGCGCGGCTAATTTGCGAATATGGTACTTCAACACGATTGGCGCAAACCAGAAGCCTCCGTCGCGGTAATGCACCTTGAGCATCTCCGGCCAGCAGCGGTCATCGGCGTCAATAGTTTTAGCGCCGCGGTGCAGACGAAAATTTGCCCATAATCGGGGGAGGTAATGGATCCCGGATAATTGGGCGATGCGCACCCACAGGTCATAATCCATGGCGAAGAAGAACTCGGGGTCGAGCGGGCCAACCTGGTCCCAGATCGATTTTCGGAAAAAGGATGCTTGCTGGGGGATATGCACATAGCCTCGACGCAGGCGTGGGAGGTCGGTCTGCGAGGCGGGGAAACGTCCGATCACGCGGCTCTTTTCATCGATGTAATTGGTATCGCCGTATACTAACCCAACATCCGGGTGATCCTGGAGATATTCAACTGCTTCTCCAACTGCATTTGGCAATAAAGTATCGTCCGAGTTAATCCAAGCCAGGATTTCTCCCTTAGCTAAAGCAAATCCCTTATTGATCGCATCCGTTTGGCCGCGATCCTTCTCCGAAACCCATTGAGTTAATTTTTTCTGATGGCGCTTGATAATCTCTACGCTGCCATCGGTGGAGCCGCCGTCCATGATGATGTACTCGATATTGGGATACGTCTGGTTAAGGACAGACTGAATGGTCTCCTCCAGGTAAGGCGCCTGATTAAATGAGGGGGTAATTATTGTGACCAGTGGTTTTGGGTTCATTTTGTTTTCATTTATCAAGCCCTAAAGGTTTTAAAAACCTTTAGGGTTTTTATTGTGTAGATCAAAGACGATCACACTCTCCCGGTCGATGACAAGTGGATAATTTTCTTCCAGATAGTTTCTCAGCAATGGCTGGCTATTATACTCTCCGAACTGAGTAATCACGAAGTAATCATTTTCACTCAGCCGCCGCTCCAGTTCACCTTGCAGGTTGATCTCAGCGCCGGCCAGTTCACGGACATTGATGTCGGCTGTCCCCAGCCAAGGCTCAACCGTCAGCCAGCCCCAATACGCCAGGCGGTAGCCGTAATCAGCCATCAAACCGGTGACGCGAGCATCCCGTCCAAGTTCCTCACCCAGGTTCGTCCAAAATGCCGGCTCGGATCGGTAATCCGTCCGCTTGAGGGTGACGCGCACATCCCATGCTTTCAACGCCATGAAGCCAATCATAAAGATTACTACCACAGCATTACGTAAGAATTTGTTCTCCTCACGGACCGCACCCAACAGAGCCTGGAAAACCAGCCCCAAACCTATGGACACAGGGACCATGAGTGGGAGATGGTAGTAATCATGCGTTGAGACATGATAGGAGAAAATGAAACCATACAGGATGTAACCAATAAAGAGTCCCAGAAACATACCAAATGTGGATCTTTTTGACAGGATCAGACCACCGCCAAAGGCCAAAAGGAAGATTTCCAAGCCAATGACATGATTCATCTCATTAATCCAACGTAGGTACCAAGCGGGATCGATCCACAAATTGGGGAAGAAGCGCAGCGCGTACTGCCCCCCGAGCAAACCAAGGACATACACGCCGTAGATGTGATAAACCGCATAAGGAAGGATCGCCAATCCCGCGACCAACCAAACCTGCAGGTTCTTGAACGCTGAACGTAATGAATGGGTCGTGAGCACCAGGCCGGCAACTGCGGGCGCGAGAAGAAAAACCACTGTCGACTTGATATAAATCGTGAGCCCGCAAGCCAATCCGGCTGCCAGTGCTTTCCCCATCGTTGGTTCTTTGATCCAACGATAAGAAAGCCATAAAGCCAAGACCAGGCTTGCCACGCTCAGGGATTCAGGCTGGAACGCACGGCTGGCGATGGCAGCGTAAGGCCAGAGCATATAAAAAACCACCGCCAGCGTGGCGCCAGGTAAACCCGCCAAATCTTTTACCAGGAAAACCAGGAAGACCCCGCCCAATACCCAAAACAATATCGCCCAAAGCCGGGCTGCCCAAAGTTCCGGCGCACCAATCAACCTGTAAGTAAACGCGGTCAGACGCTGCATGATCTGCGGCTCGATCAATCCTTCCGCTTTCCATTGGGTAACAGCGCGTTCCCGCTCCCAATCCGGCGCATCGGAGAGGTTTTCGTAATACATGCCCCTCGCGATCAAGGCAGAGTGGAATTGGCGCGTGGGATGAAAATCCAGTGGAAGGTCGGTGAGGTCATATAAGCGAACAGCCAAACCGAGCAGGAAGGCCAGCAGGATCAAACCAATCCATACCCAGCGATTCATTGGAAGTGGATGAGGTTTGACTTCAGTTGAGGATTCTCTTTCCCGCGCCATTTGACCGATCCGTATTGTTAACTATACTTCTCGCCGGCGAAATTAGCTGCGCGGCGATCCAGATATTTTCGTTTGAGTCCCTCCATGGGCAAGAACATCGCAAAGAAGGCAAACACCAGGCGGGGAAATTCCTCCATTGCCGTGGCCGGGTGATAAGCAAAACTGCGCATATACCAGCCAAAGGATTTGGCATACGCCCCCCCATCCAGGAGATAGTGCGCGCCCAGCTTATACGCGCCGGCAAGGATCTTCGTACGGTTCTTATGAAATGCTTCTTGAAAATCGGGATCGTGAGGCATCATCTCAACGATCTTCAGGGCGTCATCGCCATATTTTCGGGCTTGCGAGACATTTTTCGCTTCCGGGTGAAAACGCGCGGCGGCAAAGAATTCATCAATATATTGGATTTCATATCGAGCAGCTATGCGCATAAATAGAAGCGGGTCAAGCAGCAAGTCATAGGTCGTGTCCATGCCGCCCACCTTCTCAAAGGATTCTCGACGCATGAAGACACTGGGCTGCCCGATGATGCGGAACGCCATCAGATCTTCTAGCTTCCAGTCTTTATAGGTAATCTCATTGAATACCTGGCCGTCCATATTCATGGACTTGATGTTGCCATACACCAGTCCGAGAGCAGGGTTTTCGTTCAGCATTTCCACCGCTTTGCTGACCGCGCCTTCCAGGTAGATATCATCCGAATTCAACCAGGCGACGATATCACCATTCGCGCGCTTCAAGCCCTTGTTAATGGCATCCGCCTGGCCTTTATCCTTTTCCGAAACCCACCAAACCAGCCGCTTTGGATGGGATTTATGATATTTACTGATAATCTCCTCGCTGTTATCCTTCGAGCCGCCATCTACTACAAAGAACTCAATGTTGGGATAGTCCTGGTCAAGTACGGACTGGATGGCCTTATCCAGGTAGCGCGCCTGGTTGTAGGACGGCATGACAATCGTGACAAAGGGTAAATTGGTTGTTTTACTGGAAGAGGGAGTCATAATCCACTTTTGGGAAAACGGTTAGTTTGCCGCCCACGGTGGCATCCACCACTCGGCAGCCGGCTTTTTCGTATGCCTGGCGGGCCATCATATAGGCGATTTTGGATGTTTCCAAGTCAGGAAGCTGCCAGCGAAATCCCTTGCCGAAATACTTGGGATGGAAATGGTTGGGGTCATCGCCCTGAGAGGTAATGGTCGTATTCGGTGCACCTTTGGTTGCAAACGAGTGATCGACTCCGATCAGGATTACCTCGGAAAAGCCGAAATAATAGGCGAGTTGGAGGGAAACGTATGTGACCGTGGCGCCTTCCCACAATCGGCGAGTCGCGTTTTTGCTGAATTTTGGTCCCGCATACGTTGCGTAGATAAAATACAGATCATCCTGCGGCTGCAGCCAACGACGCGCGCGCCAGTTGACAAATTTGGGGATCTCCAGTTTCTGGATATCTTCCACAGACTGCTCGATCACCAGGTCATTCATGGATACAAAAAACGTAGTGGAAAAGCCCAATTCTTCAAACATGAGGAAGATGCGGTTCATGCCGAAAGTGTATTCACCCTTCAACTTCGAAAGATCGGTGTGGTTGAGACTGGGGCCGTTGCCAATGATGAAGCATCTTTCGCCCTTATACCGATCATGGAACTGAGGCAGACGGCGCATGGTATCTCGGCGAATAGGATGGGTGTATGCCTCCAAATCCTGGGGCAGCCGCCGCATGCCATCGCGGATGTTCCTGAATGTATTGAGGGCGGGTTCGGGAAGAAATTCCTTGAGCTGTGTCTTAATTTTTTCCATTCAGTCAGCTCATTCAGTGCTTAATCTCGCGGTCGCGCCGCCATCCACAACCAGCGCCTGCCCGGTCATAAATGAGGATTGGGTATCATCCGCCAGGAAGTAGATCGCATGTGCGATCTCCGCAGGTGACCCGATTCGCCCATTGACAGTCTTGTTCGCCAGATTATCCAGGCGCTGCTCCACGGATGAATCGCCGAAGTGGCCGCGCTGCATGCTGGCGCGCAGCATGGGCGTATCCACCGCTCCCGGAAGGATGGCATTCACCCGGATATTATCCGGTGCGAATTCAATGGCCATTGCCCGGGTGAGCGCCAGCAATCCACCCTTGCTGGCTGCGTAAGCGGAGATATTCGCGGATGTAGCGATAGCGTGGACAGAACTGACATTGACGATCGCGCCACCCCCGGCTGCCTTGAGCAGTGGATGCGCCAGCTTCGCCCCCAGAAAGACCGAACGCAGGTTTGAAGCCATGGTCAGATCCCATTCCTGCGCGCTGGTCTCCAATATCGGTTTGGAAACCTGAACCGCGGCATTATTGACAATCGCGTGCAGCACCTGGCTGAATCCCGCAGAACGATTGTAGATCTCTTTGATGTCGCCAGGTTCAGAAATATCGGATCGGATAAAAAGTCCGTCCTCGGGAAATCCACCGCCAAATTCCTGCCGGTCAACACCAATCACAAGCCAATCTTTATCATGAAACAAGGCGACTGCTGCCCTGCCAATCCCGCCGGCCGCGCCAGTCACCAATACCACTTTCTTTTCTTCAGCCATTGATCATCCTTCCGCAAACTTCTGCATTAACTCATCAAAATTCTCATGAGGAATACCCAGACCAACCAAAAGGTTACGGATGGTATTCCAGTGAACTTTTTCCCAGGCCGCCGGGCTGGAATTCGAGTTGTGCGGTGCGAGCATGACATTATTCATTTTGAGCAATGGAGAATCCGACGGCAAGGGTTCAATCTCAAACACATCCATCGCTGAACCTGCTATCTTCCCAGACTGCAGCGCATCAATCAGGGCGAATTCATCAACAATGGGGCCGCGCGCGGTGTTGATCACCACAGCCGTGGGTTTCATCAAAGCAAAAGCGGAAGCATTCAGGAGGTGGCGGCTTGTTGGATTTAGGTCACAGTTTACGCTGATGAAATCAGCTCGCGAAAGCAATTCTTTTAACGGCACAATCTCCACCGGGACCTGTGCCAGGAAATCCTCCGATATCTCAATAATATCAGTCGCGAGCAATTTCATGCCGAACGCATACGCTTTACGCAGCACCTCCTTGCCAATGAATCCAACACCGATCACACCCAGTGTGCACTCACTTAAGGCACGACCGGAAATCTTGGTCCAATTTCCCGATTTCACTTCATCATCCATCCAAGGCTGCCGGCGTGCGAAAGCCAGCATATACCCCATGACGCTGTCTGATACCGGCACCGTGAAGGCATTTACTGTGCGGAAAACCTGAATACCCAGTGATTCAGCGGTTTCCTTTTCTATGGAATCGATTCCGGTACCCCACTTGGAAATGACCTTGAGACGCGGCGCGCACTGTTGGATCACCTCCGCCGTATAACGATCATCCCCGCAAATGGTGCCGTCAAATTGTCCTGCATATGCCAGGATCTCTTCCGCAGACAACCTTTCATTGACCTCGGGAATGATCAGCTGGCAGTCATAATGATCGAAGACCGGTTGGAAGCGCGGCACAAAAGGCAGCATATACGGCGCTGAAAGTAAAACTGTTTGATTATCCATATGTTGGTTGATGTTGTGGGGTTTTTCAGCGATTATACCAGTTAGCGTTTCCCCAGCGTTTTGACCAACGCTTCAGCGAGGAGAAAGTCGCTTTCCTCGTCAATGTCCAGCGCTTCCTCCAGCGGGGTCTCGAACATCATCGGGCGATCTCCAATTCGATTACCGCGGCGAACCAGATTCTCCCGTGTGAATAAATAGATGCAGGAATTTTCCTCGAAAACCGGTGGAAGGTCCTGGGTTTGGAGCAGCACTTCCGGATCATGATTGATCGGCTGGGTATCCTGGTCCCACAAACGTGTTTGCAGCCGGGTCACGGAAAAGAGGGAATCATACGGCGGCGAACTGGCCAGGAAGTCGTTAATCGCTCGGGAAATAGTTTCCGGCCTGAGAAAGGGATTCGTGCTGTGCGTTTGCAGATAGAGGTCCGCCGGCACCTGACTGGAATCGTAGATAAGGATCTCATTCATGGGGATCGCATCCTCGCGCAGCCGCTCTGGCCGTTCTATGCGGACCACTTGTGGATAGGAACTTTCAAGATCCGAAAGGATCACGTCGCTGTCAGTATCCACGACGATCTGATCCAATTCCGGACATGATCTTAAGGAATCAAGGATATGGTGAAAAAGCGGTTTACCGCCCAACTCACGGTAATTCTTGCCCGGGACACGTTGGGAATGATGCCTCATCGGCACCAACGCTACAATTTTTCGATCAGCCACCTGCCCTCCCTGATTACATTTATTGTGATTTTTTATCCGAATAAACAATCGGTTCCACTTCGCGATGGTTGCCTTGGTTCAACTGGCCGGCGCTTCCTCGAGGGTAATAGAAGGACTGTTTAAGCTGCCAGGTCAGCGGGCCAGAACGCTTGTATCCCTGAAATGTTCCATGAAATTGGAGCCAGCGGAAGCGAAGGATATTTATAAACTCCGCGAAGAACTTTTTATCCCGACTGGCTTGCTGCAAATCATGCAGTGCATTTTCAGAAAATAAACGCAGGAATTCACCCACGCCAAATGTTTCCTGGGGATAGATCTGTTTAAAGGCCATGCCTTCCCGCAGATAGCGGTTGTGGATCCCATGCCAGGATTCATCGTGCACATGGATAATCTCAGCTTCGGCTGAGTAGACGATCCTTTTATTCTTTTCAAATGCCCATTTTGCCCAAGCCAGGTCTTCAAGCCCAGGCAGGTTTTCGTCGTAGGGATGGATTTGCCAGAGAGATCTGCGGATTGCCGCGTTGGCGTTATTACAGAACGGATGATCCTGTGGATTGAGCGATTGGTCACCATACCAATGACAGAAGATCATCTGCTCGGAAAATTGAGATGCCGGTGCGCCACGCTGCTTACCATACACTAACGCAACCTGATCCTCATCGAACGGCTCAAGCATCTTTTCCAGCCAGTCGGGATATATGGGGTAGACATGAGCGGATGCGATCACGACCAGATCGGATTTAGCTTCAGCAATTCCTTTATTCAATGAACGGCCGAAGGTAAATTCCTGAGGAGAAACCCTGACAATTCGCGCACCTTTCTCCTGAGCGATAGGAACCGTGCGATCTTGTGACCCGGAATCCACCAGGATAACCTCGGCATTCTTCACCGTCTGATGGCTGATCCCATCCAGAAGGCGGCCGATGTGACGCTCTTCGTTAAAGGCGCGGATGACAATCGAACAGGTTGGCTTCATATTTCCCGGATAAAAGGTTTGTGCTGGCTGATGCCATTTAGAACCACTTGAATTGTAGATGATTTTCCCGGCGTGAGATCTTCTAATGAAAAGTCCTTCAGACGCACATAACCGCGCCAAACACCATCCTCCTCCAGGTACGTGTCAAAGGGGAGCGAAGCCCGAAAAAGCTGGCTGTATAGCACGCGGCGTGCATTCAACCGAAATTCTTCCGGATGTCCAATCTCACCCGTATTTAGGAAATCCCCCAGCGTTTTCACATATTCATTCTTTGATTGCGGGAAGAACACCGTCGGTATCTGGGTGTAGCGGGCTTTGCCTGCGCACAAGACCGGTTTGCCCAAAATCGAAGCTTCCAATCCCACGGTTGAGTTATAGACCATCACAAATTTCGCGTGCTGGATCAACTCATAAGAACTCACATACTTGTTCGATGGGATGAAGATCACATTTGGTTGGTCTTCCACATTATTCGACTCAATCCATTGCGCCACCGTCTCCCGGCTTTCCTTGCCTAGGCGAAACTCGTCTGGATGGGCGCGAATGACGAACAAGACTTCGGGGTGTTTCTTGATCGCCTCAAGCGTCCCATCCAGCCATTGAAACATATGGTCAAAAACGACGTTGGCGTGACTTTGACTGGTATCAAATACCACATTGGTGAAGACAGGCACGATGGCCTTGTGTTTTTCGGCCTTCTTCCAAAACTGCTCATCCAGACTTTTCATCTCCGGCCAAAACTGAATGCCAGCGGTGATGAACTTGCCCTGGGTGCGTTTGAGAAGGAACTCATCCAGATCGCGATTTTGGCTTTCCGAAAGCTGGAATTTATCATCCACTCGTACCGGATAGGCGGTCGCTTCCTGGTCAGTGAAAAAAGCCGAGAATGGGAGCATGCCAACCTCATGCGAATACACAGGCAAACCACGTTTCTGTGCGACCCAGCGCAGTGTCGCTTCCGGGTAAAACATGCCATTGAAGACGACAACCGCAAAAGGTTCCACTTCTGACACTATCCGTTCAAATTGTTTTTTCAAACTGAGAGCGGAAAGAATATATTCGCGAGCAAGATAGCGGGCATCCTCATTATCCAACAAGTGATGTCGGCGAAGGATCCAACGCAAGGAAGGCAGTATCAAATCGCCTACGGGGAAATCAGCCACAAAATAGGACAGCAGTTTATCCAGGGATAAATCGGCAAGTTGGGAATCACTCTCGGAATCACGAACAAATCCCAAAGGCTTGGCAGAAGTGCGGTCAAATATCAAGCGGGATGTGCGGATGCATTCCGGGCAAGGTGGTGAGGTCTTGAGGGATTGATTATCCGTCCCTAACACGCAGTGGGTCATTCCCCGCTCACATACCAACTGGACCACATCAATGCCAGCATTTTGCATCGCCAACGATGAGACTAGCGAAAAACCCGCGTTCTGACTTAAACCAGAAAGACGCGTGGAGGCATTAAAAAAGATAACCGTCCGGCGGCTATCTTCATTTTTGCGATATGAAATCTCATGTCTCAGCCGCTTCACGCGCCGGCTGTTCAGCGCCAGGTTGAGTTCCCGTCGAATACGGTTCTTCGCCTTATGAATCAATCCCATACCACCTACAAGAATCGGCGCAGTTTCTTTAAAGAGGATTGTTCGCTGTCGTACACTCGCTTGACGCCATCACCCAGTGACATTTCAGTCACCCGGATATATTTCACCAAACGGCGGAAGCCGCCTGGTTCCACCGAAGCCGCCTGGTCTCCACCCCACATAGCCCGATCAAGGGTGAAGTGTCGTTCCACCACGGATGCGCCCAAAGCAACAGCCACCACAGTCGTGATCAAGCCCACTTCGTGGCCGGAATAACCGATGGGGCAATCGAATTTTCCGCGTAGGGTTTCGATCATCTTCAGGTTAAGCTCCTGTGGATCGCAGGGATATGCGCTGGTTGAATGTAAAAGAGCCAGATCGTAGGTTCCGATGGCAGACACAGAGTTGTCGATCTGATCGTAGGTGGACATACCAGAGGACAGGATAATGGGCCGGCCGGTGGAGCGGATCTTATTCAAGAGGCTCAAATCTGTCAACGCGGCGGAAGGGACTTTGTAGCAAACCGGGTTAAATTTCTCCATGAAATCCACAGAAGGCTCATCCCATACAGAAGCGAACCAGTCGATCCCAATGTCCTGGCAGAAATCGTTAATCACCCGGTAGTCATTTTCCCCAAATTCAATTTTCTCCCGGTATTCCAGGTAGCTGATATATCCCCAGGGCGTTTCGCGCATCAAATTGCGCTGGTCTTCGGGTACGCAGAGGATCGGTGTTCGTTTTTGGAACTTTATGGCATCCGCGCCAGTTTCCCGCGCTGCCATGATCATCTCTTTGGCGGTATCCAGATTGCCGTTATGGTTGATCCCGATCTCCGCAATGATATAGGCAGGATGACCGTCCCCCACCATCCGATCGCCAATTTTTATTTCACGCGCCATGTATTCTCCTTAAACATCATCTTATTTATTGGTCAGGCCGCCAAAAAGCTGCCGATCAGCTGCATATCGCACTGTTCTGTACATTTGATGCCTGGCGTCAAGTCAAAATGATCCATGCGGAAGCGGTTGTACCTTTCGCCATTCCAGATATCCGCCAATGTTTCAGTTTTTGCATCCCCAAGGATGATCTCATTGTTGAAATCTTCCACGCATTCGACCAATTCGCCATTGGATTTAATGGTCATGGATGACCAAGGGAATTGGCAAAACTCGATCCAGTGCAGCGATTGTGTCTGCTGCTTGTTATCCTCATACCACTGCTGATCCTGGCTCTTCAGATACACATACACATCCATACCCTTGAAGGCATCCTTTACCTTCTCAAACTCCTCCTGCTGCCAGGGTTTATTGAGATTGATCATGGTGATCACAATGGTCGTTTCCAGGTTGCGTTGGGCTTTGATATCGAGCAGCTTAACAATATTTCTGTAACTTTCCGAGAAATTGGATTGCTGGCCGCGCACTTCCTTATGGCGCAAGTCATCTGCGCTTTCCACGGAGTATTTGATGTAATCCAAGCCGTTTTCGAAAGTTTCCACCGTACGGTCCATGTTAATGTTGGCGGGATTACACGAGAAATAACTCTTCAGCCCGCGTTGGGTCATCTGCGCGACATAATCCGGGATACTCTTGTCCAGGAGCGGGTCGCCGTAGCCGTGAAGAACAATCACCTGAGGAATAATATGAAGGAAGAAATGGTTCTCGCTGATGTCATCGCGGTCGATATGGTATTTGTCTTCAACAAAATCCTGCCACTTGGACCATTCCACGTCGGTCCAGGGGCGAAGCTGATCGATCACCCGCGTAAAAAGCTCCGGTTTCATAGTCTCGATCGGGCGGGTCATCATGGTTGTGCGCGGGCACATCTCGCAACGCATGTTGCAAGCGTTGGTCGTCTCAATGTTGTATACAACCGGTTCCGGGCTGCGAAACTCTTCCAGCTTTTCCAGCAAGTACTCCCGGCTAAATTTTTCTCCGCCCATCACGCAATATTTCAGGTCGAAGACCTTCATGTAAAACTCAATGTCAAACATAACGCAACCTCACTCTCGGTCCGCAATGGTAAATTTCAGGATGGCAATTATAACGCCGCACAACGATCAGGATTTTCTCTCAATTATTTTACAAAACGGCTTATCAGTATATCGCAAAGTTCGCGTACCGCGCCGTAACCACCGTTCTTTTGCAGCACCAGGTCAGCCGCGCGTTTCATTTCCGGCAGGGCATTGGCCGGAACGACAGAAAAGCCGACCAAGGGAAAACACGGCAGATCATTCAGATCATTGCCGATATAGACCACTTCCTTTGCCGGCACACCCCGCTGCTTGAGCATTTTTTCCAGCGCCATTGGTTTCTCATCCACACCTTGGATCAGCGGAATATTCAATTTTTTGCAGCGCGCCGCTACCACCGAATGGGTCTCCTTGGAAATCACAGCAACCTTAATATCAGTCAATTTTTTAAGGCGTTCCAAACCCAATCCATCTCCGCGGTTGGCTGCCACCATCTCATTCCCCTCAGCATCCACCCAGACGCGGTCATCCGTCATCACGCCGTCGAAGTCCATCACGAGCAGGGAGACCTTTTGAGGAAATGTGCGCTTCCTTTCCCCCGGCCAGACAATCTCTGGCGAGCATTCCATAATATTCACTTCCGCACGCTCCCAATCCAGCAGTGTATCAATATCCACCGAATAACGCGGGTTAACCATGAGCGGCAGAATAACATCACCGGATAGTGATTTCTTCTTGATGATCATGCCTGCACGAATTACATCGATGTGTCCGGTTTGCCAGAATGTGTCCTGCAGATCCTGGCGAGGAGCGTTATACGGCTCCCGGATTCCGTCAACGTGGAGGATCGGCTGCATATGTCCTTGCGCGTCGACAAACCACATCTTGTACGGATTCTGGGCGCTCGGGACCACGCCGCGAACTGAATCCGCTTCTGGATGCGCCAACAGGAGTTCGACCGCTTCATCCACCATACTTTTGGGTCGAATGGGCGAAGTAGGCCGGAGCTGGATCAGATAATCCGGATGGTAATTCTCTTTTTCGGCTAGCCATAGCAAGGCGTGTTCGATCACGGGATAATCAAGGGTGTTATCCAATGCTAATTCATCCGGCCGCATAAAGGGCACTTCCGCTTCGAAATCCTTGGCTACTTGGGCAATCTCCTGATTGTCCGTGGAAACGATCACTCGGGTGACATAGCGCGATTGTTTGGCTGCTGCGATGCTGAAGGCGATCATCGGAAAGCCGGCAAATTCCTTGATGTTCTTTTTGGGGATGGATTTTGAATTTCCCCTTGCGGGGATGATGGCTAATATTTCGGGTTGATTATTCATTAAAGGACTCACCTTTACCAATTTTATCCAAAAACCACCCGTTGTTGATAACGGGAGGAATGCAGGATACCCCAGGCAAACTCAAGGGCTTTCCGCCCATCCTCAAAGGTGCAAAGCAGCTCTTCCTCTCCCTTAAGAACACGGAGGAAATGAACCATTTCATCTAAAAACATGTTATTGCGGTCAAATCCAGCCGGCGCAGGATACACAGTTGAAGAGCCATCTGACAGGGTCAGTTTCACTGCGCTGGAGGCATAATCCCAGAAAATTGTGGCGTTGCTGCAGACAATTTCGAGGTCCTGCCGTTTGTCCCGCCGGTAATAATCCAGATGAAGCATACCTGAAACACCGTTCTTAAAACTTACCAGGGCATCGGCGAAATCCTCCACCTCCAATTCAAGATCGCTGGCATTTCCAGCACGGGCATAGACTTCCGAGGGGTCACCGAACATCCAGCGGAGATAATCCAGCGGATGGCAAAGGGTTAGGACCACCCCACCGCCCAAACCCTTCTGCGCGGCATAGCTCTGCCGGTAATCCTCCCAAGGATGCCAATCCGGCAGATATTCACCCCAACAGGCATTGAATGACAGCGGTCGACCAGCGTCTTCTGTTTCCAGCAGCTCCCTGACCTTTCTCAAGCCGGGATTAAAGCGGAACTGGAAGGCGGAAAAAAAGATATTCTGCTGTTCCTTCAAGATATCTTCAATTGAGGACAGCTCATCCATCCGATAAGTTAGTGGTTTCTCTACAAAAAGCGCGCAGCCGGCCTGTGCTGCAGGAATGGCCACTTGCATATGAAGCGCGGTGGGATTAGTTATGATCACTGCGTCCGGTCGGTGGGCAAGCGCATTCTCCAGTTCAGATTCTATTGGGTAACCTTGCAATTCTTCATCCGCCAGAGTGCTTTTGTGAGTGCGGTAAAGGATAATATCCTTTTCTCCCAGGGATTCCAAATTCCTCAAATGCCGGCGGCCAATCGAACCGAGTCCTGCGATCAAGAATTTCATAGCCTAAGCGTTAATGATCCTGAAAAGGCGTTCATAAAAGAAGTAAGCGACCTTTTGTGTTAAAGGCAAGCGGAAGAATTTTTTCTTCCATTTAGGAATTTCTTTTGAAGAAATTACAGCGGTAACATCCACGCCATACTCCCGCAGCTCAGCCGCCGAGTTTTCGTCGATCTGGTTCCCCAACAGTCGGATTGTGGGCGGGGTCGTGCAAAGGCGCAGCATACCCAAATTGTCAATCGCAACATCCAAATCGCGCATTTGGCCCATCAGGTTGCCTGACCAGTTTGCGGGCAGCGCCTGTAAAACAGCTTCACGCGGCACAGTCATTTGATAATGGCCGGCAGAAGCAAAGGTTGTTATTCCTTTGTAGAACAAGCGCACATCCTCCAACCCTTTGATCTCCTCCTGATAACGCTCCCAGGTCCTGCCCGTTTGATCAATGTAGTGCTGTTCAAGACCGCGATCAATTAGGTTTCCTCTTTCTGATTGCACATCTGAACCATCAGAAAACTTAAGAGTCGATGAAACGCCCTCCTTCATGTGCGGTTTAATGTACATGCCGGTCACAGCGCCGACATTCGGGTAAGTATCCATGACCTCCAGGTGACGCTCCAGCCAGCCAGGCAGGAAGAAGACATCATCATCGCTATAGGCGATGATCTCGCCGGGCGCTGAGGCAAAGATCATTTTCAGTGCACCGATCTTGCCAATATTTTGGGCGGAAAGAAGGAGAAAATCGATCTCGCCGGACTTTCGCAGATCCCGCAACATCTCCACAGCTTCAGAGCAGGAACCATTGTCAAAAACCATCAGGTCGTAGGGAACCGAGGTGTTGGCGAGAATGCTTTGGATGCAGGTGCGCGTGACATGCAAACGATCCTGGAAATAGCCCACCTGATTGGGGATATATGTAAGCACCGCGACAGTCACCCGGGCAGGCTGATAGTCTGATTTCTTCCCGCGGCCGGGATTCATACCGATCCTAGGCAAGAAATTGCTCCTGGTTTACGTGGTTCCGCTTCACAATAGAATCTTATCAGAGGGGTTGATATAATGCTACCATAATTCGGTTTTAGGGATTTTTTAAGATTTTCATGAATTCAACGCAAAAACTCAGAATCATATTACCTTTACTTTTCTTATTAACCGCTTGTCGGAATAACGCGCCTGGCGACCCAAATCAAAAGGTCCAGCTAATTGATCAGAATCAAGAAACTCTAACCATTTGCCTGGGCGATGAACCCGATTCTCTTTTCTTGTACGGATCAAAAGAAAAATCAGCCCGATTGGTGGCGCAGGCAATTTACGATGGCCCAATTGATTTCATTGATAGTCAACCCGTGCCGGTCATTCTGGAGTCGATACCCAGTCTGGAAGATGGAAGTGCCGAATTCTTTCCCGTAACAGTTTATCCCGGCGAAGGAGTAGTTGACATCAGAGGGAACGTCACGACCCTTGTGCCAGGCGAAGAGATTTTCCCGTCCGGATGCAGGAAACAAGCCTGCGCGATTGAGTATGACGGCGATACTCCAGTGGAAATGGATCAACTAGTGGCGATCTACCGTCTCAAGGATGACATCACTTGGTCGGACGGGGAGCCGATAACCACCGCTGACTTGTTATTTTCTTACGAAATCGCCTCCGACCCTGTCACGCCGATCGATCATTACTATACAGACCGGACAGGAAGCTACTCCGCCTTGGATTTGTTAACTATCGAATGGAAGGGGCTGCCCGGGTGGACCGATGACCGATTTGAGTATTTTTTCTGGCCCCCTCTGCCCGCCCATATTTATGGGATCTACAGCGCTGAGCAATTATTGGGATTAGAAGAAATCAACCGCCAACCGCTTGGATGGGGTCCATACATGGTCTCCAAGTGGGTCAAAGGCAAATCCATTGAGCTGGTCAGGAATCCTAATTATTACCGGGCATCAGAAGAACTGCCACGATTTGAAAAACTGGTCTTTCGTATCACGAACCCAACCGGAGACGCGAACCTGGCCAACCTGAAATTTAATCGTCAACCTTTCAGCCACCTGGATTATGGTATCGGAGAATTTGAGAACGAGATCGCACAAAACGGCTGCGACTTGACCACAACCACTGCCGATATGCGAGACCAAATGGGCGTATTCAACTATCTGCTGAACTATTACCAGGATCCCGCCATAAAAGTATTTCGCAGCGCTGAGACTGAAACACAGTTCCTACTTTTCAACATAGATGTAGATAATGGCACGTCACCCCAGCAATCGCTCGCTGTAAGAAATGCCATCAGCCAATGTATTGACCGGAAACGCCTAGCGCAGAAACTATCCAACGATATATTTATCGTTCCTCAGCTCATCGATATTGACTTACCAGATCGACTTGAAGCTACTTTGGAATTCTTAAATTACTCTCCGGATTCGGCAAGAAAAAACCTGGAAACGGCAGGGTGGGTGGACCATGACGAAAATAGCGAGACACCGCGCATCTCCAAAGCGATCGACGGCATTTCTGATGGTAATGAATTGGGGTTTACACTTCTAATCGAAGCGGGGAGTGAAACTGAAAACGCAGGTAATTTGATCCGTACTATGCTTGAGGATTGCGGCATAGGAGTCAACACGATGGTCCAGCCAATTGAGGTAATGTGGAATCCAGAGGAAGAGAGTTCTCTTTATCAAGGCAATTATGATTTGGCTATGCTTGCTTGGAAAACACCCATCCAAGATCCGTGCCTGTTATTTTCAGTAGATCAGATTCCAGATCCATCAATAAATAAATTGGGAACCAATTTCAGCGGCTTCAGACACTCTCGGATTGATGAGTTGTGTACTGAATTCACAGTTCAGATCACCAAGGCAAAACGGCAGCAAATCATGGCTGAGATACAGGAGATCATCAATGCGGAGTTGCCCATAATCCCGCTTTACAGTTTTTCCTCGCTGCTTACTGCCCAGAAAGATTTTTGCTGGGATGGATTGGTTGAAAACTCCGCAAATGAATTGGCAAGTATTGAGGAGTTCCGCATCAGCGCTGATTGCCCTTGATAAAGCCGCGCAGCGCCCGGTAAGCTTTTTTCGGGTGAAAAACATAAAAGAAGAGCTTGCCTAAAGCCATTGACTTCAAAGCAGTCAATGGGAAAATCTCTGCTTCACGCTTGATTCTTTTCCATGAAGTCGGTTTTCGAATCAGATTTCCATCCTTTAGAATGCACTGGGCATCCGCGATGGTAAAGATGGTGTGTTCCCCGCCCCCGCGCACCACATTATCCCTTGTTTCCGGCAGCCGGTAATGCGGCTGGCCGCCGGGCAGATGGCGGTAATCGTGGCTTTGGTGAACGATGGTGACATCCGTAGTCGCGTCGATCACCGGCCAACCTTCAAATCGGCTCTTGAAAATAAACCAGTTATCCCAGCCAGCGCGACCGATGGCAAGGTCAGGTATATCCTGATAACACTCTCGTGGAAACAGGAAGTAATCGCTGCCCATCGGGGGATGGAGTTTACCTTGCTGAAAAACTTCCTGCTTGAACCGGGCAAAGTTTTGATGACCTGCAGGCAATTTCTTGTTGACGTCCATATCCCAGCGCTGCCCGATGATGACAAATCTCTCCAAATGTTTTGCTGCAAATTCCATCGCATCCAGCAAATCAGGGAAGAGAATGATGTCTGTGTTGACGATACATAAGTTTGGGCTGTCGCTGTTTTGTCGTGCCATATCCAGCATGGAACTTATTAACGGAGTGCCTTTTTCATTGCATGCGACCTGAGGGAAATGCCTAATTTTCATGTCAGCCATTTTCTCCGCCACACCCTCATCATTTCCCAGGACAATGATCTCCACATCCTCTCCCAGCGCCTGCCAGGACTTGAGTGCGTTGGTTTGGATCATCGAGATGTGGGGATCAATGAACGGTTTGGGCGCGGTAAACAGGGTCAGTCTTTTTTCAGCCAATTTCGATCCTCTATTTCACAGACCGGGAATCCACATCCTTCAAGGTTTTGTGGGAAATCCCTGCATTGATCTCGTTTAAATTGGGGTTTTCTTCCAACTTTTTCAGTATATCAAGCCAGGAAAAATCATCACGGCAATCCAACTTTCGCGCCACCTGGCGGACAAATTCCAGGTCCTCAGGCGTATCCACCGTCCAGCGCAGCGCGCCGAAATCCGCTTCATGGTCTATGACAATGAACTTCATACCATGGACCGGATCATAGAGGTAGGGCATGACATGCTCGCGCTCAAATCCTTCCGCCGCTTTCTTCCAGGCGATTTCCAACGCTCGAAAAGTAGCCACCTCAACATCCAGTCCGATCGGGTACGTTCGGTGATAAGGCGGCGGGAGCCGGTTCGCCGCGAAATCCGCGTTCTTATCGAGCAGCGTCTGGATGGTTTTATCGATTAGGTCCGGATCAATCAGCGGGCAATCTGCAGTCAGGCGAACAACGATATCCGCATCTGAATCGCAGGCTGCCTGGTAATAGCGGTCCAGCACATCAAACTCACTTCCCCGAAAAAATGGAATTCCCCTAGATACACAATATTCAGCGATCGGATCATCGTCCGGGCTCGTAGTGGTGGCAACCAGCAGATGGTTCACCATATGGGATCGGCTGGCGCGTTTGACCACCCATTCCAACATCGGTTTTCCGCAGATCTCTTTCAATACCTTGCCGGGCAGGCGGCTGGAACCCATGCGTGCCTGAACGATGCAGACAATTTTCGGATCTGGATTTAAATCATTCATTCTACTTTTCATTATGATATCGCCAAACATCTTGATAGGTCTGCATCAGGATATCGATATTCTTACCCCAATCCGCTTTCTCTTCTGCTTTCTTTCGGGCTCGCAGTCCTTTTTCCATGACTTCATTTCGATGCCTGGCGATGTGGATCAACTTTTGTGCCAGTTCACCCGCATACCCGTCATGGAAAACCCAACCCTGTTCACCATCAGCCACCCATTCCAGGTTGGCGGGGATATCCGATATAAGCGGCGGACAGGCGCAAGCCATGGCTTCCATTAGGGCAACCGACGATCCATCAATGTGCGAAGCGCTGAGATAAATATCCGCCACCTGATAATACCCCGCCAATACCTCGTTCTGTTGATAGCCGCAGAAGATTATCCGGTCTTCCAGACCTTTCTCTTTGACAAATCCCTTGACCAGGTTTTCCTGCGATCCCCCCCCCAGCACGAACATACGAATATTCGGCGCTGCCTGGTATGCTTGCCAAAAACCCTCCAAAGCCACATCCACCCCATAACGCGGCTCCCAAGAGCGAGTGTGTACAATGAGCAGATCTTCCTCAAAACCCACCTGCCGACGCATCAAACCGCGACGGTTCGGATTGAACAAATTCAGGTCAACCCCCCAAGGAAAGATCGTGGTGCGGCTGGCGTCCATCCCAAACTCAACCGCCAAATCCCGCGTAGTTTGGCAATCGGATGTGAACCAATCGCTGCGCTGCAGGACAAAGCGGGTGACCTCATTCCAGGATTCATTCCGCATGGCGTCCTCCAATAGATCGAATCCCCATGACATCGTCAATAAAGGATGAAAATCGATCAGGGCTGGCAGGAATGCCACTCGCTGAATGGGTCCGGCGTGGATGAGGTCCGGTTGAATTCGCGCTATCGCGTCAGAGAACTCTTCTTTTAATACTTGGTAATCTTCAAAGAAAAGTGTTCGGTTGTCACTACGCCATGCAACCTGAGTGATGTTCGGAGGAAGAGAACGTGTTTCCTCCACCCGCCCGGAATGCTCCAAACGCAGCCAAAATACCTGGTGTGCACTGTGGGCGAGCGCTTTCAGGAAGCGGTGGTCGTGCGGTGAGTAGCTTTGTGAGCAATACAGGATGCGCAGATTGGGCTCCTTATTAGTCCGAAAGCATTCCCCAGCGCAGCTCTTTGCCAGCGGGGATGGATGAAATCGCCTTCATGCCGATCACATTCCCGATCTGATCCGGCAGGATCGCTCCTGGCGTGGCTGGACGAAGCACATCGATCATTTCTCGATCCAGCACATCTCCTGCCGCGATATCACTCGCTGCACGCAGGCAGCGGCGCTGGATAATCACGGTTTCGCGTTCATTTTCCGCCACCACCTTGTCGGGAGAGCCCATCGCACTTTCCAACCGGCGCGTATTTTCCACCATGTCCGCCCATGTCATGGGATTCATGGCGAATTTATGGTCAGGCCCTTTCCGCGAATTATCATCCGTGAAATGCTTCTCGATGACCCGTGCGCCCAATGCGACTGAACCCAGGATGGTCGCGTGGCCCGGCGTGTGATCGGAAAGTCCAAGCACCACTTCAGGAAACATAGCGCGGTAGGTTTTCAGCACATTGAGATGGATATGGTTGAAATTCTCGAGGTTCGCAGTGTAATTAGTGTTGCACTGCATGAGCACCACTTGAGGATTGAGCGCCAGGACCGCTCTCACAGCCCGCTGCACCTCGCCGATATTGGCAGCCCCGGTAGCTAAAAGAACCGGTTTTCCCTTGGAAGCCATGCGCTCAAGCGCTTCGATCCAGTCAATTTCGCCGGAACCAACTTTGTACGCGGGCATATATTCATCTAGTTTGTCTATGGCTTCGAAATCATAAGGAGAAGAGAAATAATCGATACCCACCTTATCGCATTCTTCTTTGAGGATCGGCGTCCAATCAAAAGGCACAGAGGCGTCCTGATAAACCTCAAAGACAGATTTTTTCCATTGAGACTGATGTGACTGCTGGCCGCCTAATGATTTAAAACCATAATCTGAGACAATCTTCGGCGCTTGAAAATTCTGGAATTTGGCTGCATCCGCACCGGCATCTTTGGCTAGCCGTATGAGCAATTTGGCACGGTCCAGATCGCCATCGTGGTTGGCCGCGATATCCGCGATGAAATAGGTCGGATGTCGATCCCCGATCCAGTGAGATCCAATTTTGAATTCCATAATTCCTCCTCGTTCAAACTGCAAACTTGTTTATCGTATCGGGCAATCCTGCCTGGTAGTCAAGATAAAACCGCTCCATGCCCTGTGCCTGGTCAGGCAGGTTAATCTTTTCACCCAGCAATTTTTCAACATTTAAGTCCAGGCGCGGCGACCGTTTGGCTGTTAGGCCGCTTTCCATCACCGATATCGGCTGTATTAATCTCGGGTCAAATCCAAATTTTTTGGCGATAGCGATCCCAAATGAGTATTTGCTGAGATGTTCAGTTGATACAACATGATAAAGTCCTGAAAGATCCTTGTCGATCATCTCCATCAAAACTTTTGCAAGGTCAATCACATACATCGGGCAGAACATCACATCCACGAATCCGTTGACCGGTTGACGCGAACTCAGGCGATTAAGGAAAAATTCAGCCAGGCTGCGTGTGCCGGTAAGACTAAAGCCATAAAAATTCACACGAGCGATGAGCGCTTGGGGATGATTGTTCATGACCGCTTTCTCACCCGCCAATTTAGACGCCGCATAAATCGAAAGAGGGTTCGTCTCATCCTCTTCAGAATAATCGCCCCTCAATCCATCAAAAACTGCATCAGTTGAGATATGCACCAGCTTGATATTTCTTTTAATGCAAACTGCTGCCAGTTCACCCGGAACTTCAGCGTTGATGCGCATGGCCTGTTCGGGCTGCTTTTCGCAGGTGTCCACATTCGCCATTGCCGCACAATGAACAACGAGCTGTGGGTGGTGATCAAAGATCAGGCGTCTGACGCTGCCGGGCGATGAAAGGTCGGAGGTAACTGTTTGAAATGGCGCATCCCTCAACATATTTGAATTCGTCACGCCAATAATTTGGTGTAAATCCGCAAAAGCAAGGCAGAAGTTCAAACCGAGTAATCCGGAAGCGCCGGTGACCAGGATGCGCATGGTTATGCTGAAATCTACTCCCTTTCGAAGGGTTCAACGATCTCTTTAATCTGATCCACACTCAACCAATCCGTGTTGGAATTGCTGGCATAACGAAATTCATCCGCGATTCGTGAGCCTTTCTGGGACCAGGCATGTCCAAACCAAAGAGCCTCAGCCGGTTGGACGACGTACATATCATCCAGATCAATTACCGTCCGAGCTTCATCTTCTGATATGAGCACCTCATGCAATTTCTCGCCAGGCCGGATACCAATGATATTGACTTTGGCGTCCGGCGCCACCGCCTTGGCCAGGTCCACAACTTTCATGCTGGGGATCTTGGGGACAAAGACTTCGCCTCCCTGCATTTGCTCCAAACAGCGGATGACAAAGCGCACACCCTGCTCAAGCGAGATCCAGAAACGCGTCATGCGTTCGTCTGTGATCGATACAACACCTTCGTCACGTTGGCGCATAAAAACAGGCACAACACTGCCACGGCTGCCTACTACATTCCCGTAACGGACACAGGCAAATCTCGATTTTCGGCCGCCAGCATAGGCATTGCTCTGCACGAATAGTTTTTCAGCTGCTAGTTTGGTGGCTCCATACAAGTTGATCGGGTTGACTGCCTTGTCTGTGCTTAATGCGATGACTTTTTCCACATTGGAGTCCAACGCTGCGTCGATGACATTGCTGCTGCCCAGAATATTGGTTTTAACTGCTTCCATGGGGTTGTATTCACAAGCAGGCACCTGTTTGAGTGCAGCCGCATGTACCACATAATCAACGCCTTCAAACGCGCGGCGCAAGCGCTGGTAATCGCGGATATCGCCGATAAAATAGCGCAAATTAGGATGGTCGAATCCAGTTTGGCGCATTTCATGTTGTTTCTGTTCGTCCCTGCTGAAGACGATCAGCTTGGCAGGGGGGTTTTCCTTGAGCATGATCTCAATAAATTTCTTGCCGAATGACCCAGTCCCGCCGGTTACCAACACTACTTTTTCATTCCAATTCATTATTTTGTCCTGTTCGAGAATTTTTCAATTCCAATTATTTTGTAAAAGTGATCAAAGGGTATTGCCCTTTTTCACCGAAAAAACGCGGAAATAATTCTTCTTTCAAATAAAGAATTTTAAGCCATAACCTACCCAATAAAATGGGATGGATCATCGCCCGTAGAAATCTCACGCTGACGGAGCGCCAAACTCTGATATTTAGTGGAAAATCATTGCCCAATAATTCTCTCAAGCTTTGTGGGGTTTTCTTATAAACGAAAGTGCGGTCAGGTTTTTCGCTGAATTCCCCATCGCTTTTTGCTTGTTCTCCATTGGATCTGCTGTTTTTTTTCAATATTCTTTCCATCAATAGAATCGGTTTCTCGGAAATTCGCATTAATAAGGATGATTCCCAGCCATTCACAACAATGGCTATCCCCCCACCAACCAGCACTCTGCGCAATTCAAAATACGATTTTCGTGTATCTTCCTCCGGGAGGTGGTGAATCGTATGCAGCGATACCAAGTCAGTAAAACAATCCGCACTAAAAGGAAGATTGGCAATATCTGCGACCACAAACAAGCCATGGTCACCAATTTTTTCGCGGGCTTCGATCAAAGCTACGATCGAAATATCCATGCAAACCCGGTACTGATAACCTTCGGAATATGTTTGATATTCGGGGTATTGAATCGGCCCAGATCCGGCATCCAACAAATATTTTCCTTTATGGGTCAGGAAACGATTTACGCGCATATGGCATTTATGGATATATTCGCTCGAAACAGGGCGCAAATCTTCATAAAGTGCATTTTGATATATGCCATCACTGACCTGCTGCCAACCAATTTCGTTATAAAAATCGCGAACACTACGCTTAAGTTTTTCTTTCGACATTCGTCCTCGGGTATGAAAAGCGCTATCCGTCAGGAAGCCCAACTAATCGGCTCACCCGCCAGATATTGTAGAACGCGTTCATATTGAGGCCAATCGCGCGAATTAAAGATACTCTCGATATCATTTTTCTCAAAATTTTCCCAAGGGTTAACAAGGTGCCAGGGAAAGGGTTGCGGGAAGTCGAAGAAGAACCGGTACGCGTAAGCCCAGGCATCTTCGATTTGTTTATCGGTCAGGCGGAAAGAGGAAGGATCTTCAATCACTGCTTTGAGCGTCTTGTAGTATTTCACCCATGAATCAGGATCCAACGTGAATCCTTTGCCCCGATAATGAGTGTCGCCAACCACGATCACAGGCACGCCGCTCATCGCCATTTCCAAACCAACCGTGGTGGTGTACACCAGCCCAAGATCAGCAGCCGCAATGAGGTCGTAGGTGTTCACATCCTCTTCGGGTTTGATTACGTGGATATGCTCAGGGAGTTTTGGGAGTACGCGATTTATCACGTCCACCATTGACTGGCCATGAATCAACTTTTCTCCCGGATGAACGCGGATCACAAATTGCAGATCCGGGCGGCCGGCAAAATACTGCAAAGTACGCTCTAGCCATTCCTCCATGGATTCGGAAAAAATCTCGCGGCCCAAGGTGAGGCTATCTCCTAAAACATTGGTTGCGAGCAGCACAACCATGCGGTTGTCCAGGCCTAATTCCTGGCGCGCAATTTCTACGCCCTTTGCAGGAACCTGCTGCCACAAACGCGAGAAATTCTTCCAAACCGACGCTTTGCGCCGCGATTCAAAAAGATCCCGAATTTTTTCCGTTTCAGCGCGGGAAAGATTCTTTTCTTTTAATTCTTCCCACATGGATTGAGTATTCTGCCGCATTACTTTTTCATCCTGGGAGATCCAAATGCGCTGGCGTTGGTCGCCAAACTCATAAGTAACCACAGGGATGCCTAAAAACTTCGCCACCTCGTAAATGACTCCAAATTCCAAGATAGTTCCGTTGGGCACGACCACAACATCCGGCTTATTCTGCTGCATCCATGAATAAGCGGCGCGGGCAGCTTGAAAGTTCCTTTTCCAGCGCACTTTGTATATTTGGCAATTTGGATCCACGCTTTCGACTTGCATTGTATACATAGTGTCATACCGGCATATCAGTTCAATTTGATTCTGAAGCAGCTCTGGCAGTATTTTATATCCGGCATGGAGGTCTAGTAGGGAAAGCACATCGATTACATGAGCGGCTTTATTCAGAACTTCCTGCGCATATAAGTCCTGACGCCGGAGATCGAATTTGTTGATCTCATTCTGCCAATCATGATAAGGAAGGTATCCAAGCGTCACATCATTCCCGATGGCCGAAAGTGAAAGCGAGGTTAAAGCGGCATGTTCGATCCAAAAATGAAGGGTGGCAAATACAAAGATTTTTTTTCCATCAACTGGATTTTTCTCGCGGATCTTCTCAACCTGTGAAGCGAGGGCTTCAATATGGTCATCCAGCTTTTTTAGCGTAAATCGGCTGTTAATGGATTTTTCCGGATGCCTGATCAGCCAATAAAGTTCAGCGGTGAACGGAACCTGACCTAAAACAGATTTTATGAGGTTCTTGGGTGCGTAATTTGATTTTTTATGATTCGTCGCCATGTTCTTTCTTTCTAATCTCCCATTTAAGAGCTGGTCTCACCGGTCCCAGACGTATTTCAGGCCACTGCATGCCGGCCGCACCGGAGACGTCCACATTAAAAGCGAGCGCCTGTTCATCATGAAAATATGTCTTTATTCGATATGAACTGGCATTACAGCCAACCACGAACCTTCCTCCATTCAGCAAGTCAGACGGAATTCTGCACCGGCTGATATAATGTCCTTTGTCCCGTACAGCATGTGCATTAAAAACATCCGTATCATCCGTATCAAAACTGGTGAAAACAAATTCCCCGCGTGAGGTGATCAAATAGATACCCACACGTAATCCTTTGATCGCCTTGGAAAGTTGATATTCCATTTCAATATAGAAATCTTCCACCGAGCGCACCGTGTCAATCACATGCCCTTTCTTATTCACCAAGCGGATATTAATTGGCTTGAACGGCGCGGAATGCACAGGGATTTCATCCGGCTGCCATGTTCTTTGGCCTTCCTGGGTTAAACCGCGAGACAGGTAAAAATCCACTGCCTGGGTGGTGGGTGCGCGCATCAACAGGCAGCCCTTATCGATCACAAGCGTTTCTTCTGTCAACCGCAGAATAGCGGACATATTGTGGCTGACAAACATAACCGTGCGGCCTTCTTTGGCCACATCGCTCATCTTACCCAGGCACTTTCGCTGGAACTCCGCGTCACCTACCGCCAACACCTCATCCACAACGAGGATTTCAGGTTCCAGGTGGGCAGCCACAGCAAAGGCGAGGCGCAGATACATGCCGCTGGAATATCGTTTTACTGGTGTGTCAATGAATTTCTCTACTTCGGCAAAACTTACGATCTCATCGAACTTGCTCTCGATCTCATTTTTCTTCATACCGAGGATCGCTCCGTTGAGATAGATATTCTCCCGCCCGGTCAACTCCGGGTGGAAACCAGTGCCGACCTCAAGCAACGACCCCACGCGTCCGTGGATCTCAGCTGTGCCCTCAGTAGGTTCGGTGACGCGTGAGAGGATCTTCAACAGCGTGCTTTTCCCAGCGCCATTCCGGCCTACCACACCCAGCACTTGCCCCTGTTGGACCTCAAAAGAGACATCCTTGAGCGCCCAGATGGATTCAGGCAATGCAGGTTTGCGTCCATACTCTTTGGTACGCGAACCAAAATTTTCCGCCAGTGTTTCACGCAATGTGCGGTAAGAGGAGATCTGCTGCCCCAGACGATATTGCTTGCCGATGCGATCGACCAGAATTGCTGTTCTTGTCATCTTAAGCTACACCATATCGGCAAACAGCCGTTCCATTCTTCTGAAGTAAAACATGCCTGTGACCAAGAGGATTAAAGCCACAAGGGTGGACACCGCCGTCATGACTCCAGGCGCCTGACCTGTACCTAAAAGAGCCCAGCGGAATCCTTCCACCACACCGGTCATCGGGTTGAGCGCATACAATGCCTGGAATCGCTGCGGAACCATGCTCGATGGATAAGCGATCGGAGTGAGAAACATCCAGAATTGTGTAAGGAAAGGCAGCACATAATTTATGTCACGATAAAGAACGTTTAATGCGGAAAGCCAGAATCCTACGCCTACCGCAGTGATTAATGCGAGCAGGAGAAAGAGAGGAAGTGCCCAGATATTACTTGTAGGAACGATGCCGTAAACAACCATCATACCGATCAAAACCACAAAGGCGATCAGGAAATCCACCACCCCTGCCAGAACGGATGCCAGTGGCAGGATCATACGCGGGAAATACACCTTGGTGATCATATGGCTGCTGGCCACCAACGACCGGCTGGCATCCTGCAGCGCCTTGGAAAAGAGCGTCCAGGGAATGAGCGCGGTATAGGAAAAGATTGGATACGGTACGCCATCGGATGGTACATTGGCCAGATTTCCAAAGAAAATACTGAAGACCACCATGGTCAGGAATGGCTGCAGAATTGCCCAACTGGCGCCCAATAAGGTCTGCTTATAGCGAACTTTCAGGTCGCGCCAGGTCATAAACAGGATCAGTTCACGGTACAGCCAGAGATCCCGAAGATTCAACGCAGACCACCCACTGGAGGGTTTGATAATTGTCAGCCGGGCTGAATTCTTGAGTTCCATTCTAGCGATCCTGCCGATTCTCCATGTACCAGGTTATCGTGTTTTTCAACCCCTCTTCAAATTTCACTTGCGCTTCAAAACCGAAATACTCTTTCGCACGGGAGGTATCCAATCCCCGGCGCGGCTGCCCATTGGGTTTGGAAGTATCCCAAACCAGACTTCCCTCGAATCCGGTCAACTGCGCGATCAACTCAACCAAGTCTTTAATGCTGATCTCGAATCCGGAACCAAGATTGACCGGATCAGAGCGGTTAAATTTCTCTGAAGCGAGCAGAATGCCTTCAGCGGCATCTTCCACATAAAGGAATTCACGAGTGGGCGAGCCATCACCCCAAACAACAATTTGGTCCTGACCAAACTCTTTGGCTTCAACGCACTTCTTGATCAAGGCTGGAATCACATGAGATGACCTTGGATCGAAATTATCACCCGGGCCATACAAATTAACCGGGAGGAGAAATACTGAATTAAATCCGTACTGCTCACGATATGCCTGCGATTGAACCAGCAGCATTTTCTTTGCCAGACCATATGGGGCGTTAGTCTCTTCCGGGTAACCATCCCACAAATTTTCTTCTTTAAATGGGACGGGGGTGTATTTGGGATACGCGCAAATCGTACCAATGGCGACAAATTTTTCCACGTTTGTCTCCCATGCACGGTGTAAAAGTTGCACCCCCATCATCAAGTTGTTGTAAAAAAACTCCGCCGGATGTTCACGGTTCGCGCCAATGCCACCAACCTGAGCTGCCAGGTGGATAATCATGTCCGGTTTGGCGTCATCTAGTAATCGATTGATGTCCTCTAATCGGGTCAGATCATATCGATCCAAAGTGGGAATGAAAATATCCTTAGCTCCCCTTTCCTGGAGTTTTCGTACTACCACCTTGCCCAGAAAACCGGCGCCACCTGTGACACACACTTTGCGGGAACTCCAGAAGTCATTTTTCGCCATGTTGATCCTTTGATCCATTTTCAATAAATATTTTTAGACCTACAACTCTCAAGGTCACCTGTGGATGATCCTCAGATAACCGTATACCCTGCTCATGGCAGGTTAATTTGAGGATCTCTGCCACCTCCCCATCCCCTTCCAATCGGACGGTGTCAACCCCTTTTTTCTTGATGGTTTTGATCGCTTTCAAGGATCGGTCCCTCACCAACCGATAAAGCTCCATGGAAGACTGGATATAATCCATCAGCAATCGCGTCCGGAGGGCAATACCTTCAGGCGTGATAATATATTTTAGTTTTTTCCGCTCCGCGCGTTTTACCTTTACATACCCCTTGGAGATCAAGCGTTTTAGGTGCCAATTGATGGTTCCCACAGCCACACCAACGGCTTCCGCAAGGGTTGCCTGCGTGGTATCCGGCTCCTTCTCAATCTGTTCCAAGATGGTGAGATCTGCTGCTGAACCTTTGTATGGGGTTTCAATGATTTCAATATTCAATAACTGAATTATAAACCCCTTGCCGAAATACTTCAAGACTGGGCACCTTTTTTGCCAGTGATATACTCATTTCATTATTCCAATGGGAAGAATTCGTTCATGAATCAAACAATCGATGCCTTCAACCAGGAGAGAGGACAGCATTGGGACAAGGTCGCCCAGATGCTGGACCATTGGAATGGATGGGGAGGATACTACCAGAGGCGGATTTTGGAGGTTTATCGTTACAACATCCCAAGTGGCAGTAAAATATTGGAGATTGGGTGTGGAAGCGGCAGCCTTCTAGCCGGATTAAAACCCGATTACGGTCTGGGGATTGACGTTTCCTCCAAAATGATTGAACGGGCAAAAAGCAACCATCCGGAAGTGAACTTTAAACAAAGCGACACCATCCAGTTTCACACACAGCGGAAATTTGACTTTGTCATCATCTCGGATACCATCAATGACCTGTGGGACGTGCAGGCAACACTTTCCGAGGCGCAAAAGTCACTGAAACCGGAAGGGCGTTTGGTCATTAATTTCTACAGCCGCTTGTGGGAATTTCCCTTGAAGATCGCCACCGCATTAAACCTGGCCAAACCCACCCTACTACAAAACTGGCTGACACCTGATGATGCACGCAACCTGCTGGATTTATCCGGATATGAAGTCATACGCCACTGGGAAGAGGTGCTGATGCCTCTGCCAATTCCCCTGCTGGATGTAATCTGCAACAAATTCCTGGTTCGCTTTTGGCCTTTCCGTTTATTTGCCATGACTCATTTCATGGTGGCACGCAAGAAACCTGAATTTCAGAAATTTATACCCAAAGAGAGCATAAAAACCTCGGTGATCGTACCTGCACGCAACGAGGCAGGCAATATTAAGCGGATTTTCGAGCGTATGCCAAGGATGGGCAGGGAAACTGAGATCATTTTTATTGAAGGCAACTCCAGAGATAACACTTACCAAGAGATCGAAAAACAGATCCAGGGGCATCCGGAATGGAAATCTTCGCTTTTTCAACAGCCAGGGAAAGGCAAAGGGGACGCGGTACGTGAGGGATTCTCAAAAGCAAGCGGCGAAATCCTGATGATCCTGGATGCAGACTTGACCATGCCGCCGGAATACCTGCCACGGTTTTTTGATGCGCTCTCTGGCCAAACAGGCGATTTTATCAATGGGGTTCGTTTAGTTTATCCAATGGAAAAAAAGGCCATGCGGTTTTTTAACCTGATTGGCAACAAAGCCTTCAGCATCCTTTTCACTTATTTACTTGGGCAACCGATCAAAGATACACTTTGCGGCACCAAGGTACTGTGGAAAAAAGATTATGAAAAAATAACCGCAAACCGGCAATATTTTGGTGATTTCGATCCATTCGGGGATTTTGACTTGATCTTTGGCGCGGCAAAGCTCAACCTGAAGATCGTGGATATGCCTATCCGATACCGGGAACGGACATATGGCGAGACCAACATCCAACGCTGGAAGCACGGATGGCTACTGCTGCGTATGGTCGTCTTTGCAGCCAGGCGATTGAAATTTATTTAATTTTTTTCGAGTACTATTAGCGCAAACATTCCCCACTTATCATAATTGGTAAAAAGTTTTTCGATTTTCTTCACGAAACCGTAGAAAAAGATTGGAATTCCCCATCGAAATGATGCGCCTCCACTGAACAGGAAGCGGAAAGGCATCATTGGTTGGATCTTTAATATATGCAGCCCTGGGAATTCACGCTGAAAAATGAGCTGGTCTCGCTGGAAAACGATCCAGGGGAGGGCCTGATTGGCGCCGGAGACAGGGCCGGTCGATTCAAAGTTCCATTCGCTGGTTTCCCAATCTAGCGGTTCATGGTGCAGTCGGGTGTATATAATCTTTGACCACGATGAAACCCAAGGCTCGATCATTACAATTCGGCCGCCTGGTTTCAACGTTTTTTCAATATTCTTAAGAAAAGCGAAGGCATCCGGGATGTGGTGAAAAACATCAAGAAAAACCACCGCGTCCAACGATTCATTTTTAAATGGAGGATGAATCCCATTTAAAACAATTTGAGTAAAGGGATGGAAAACAATATCCGAACGGACTGCCTGCGGGATAGTATCCTCGATAAATCCAGCGCCCGACCCTAATTCCACTACATGATCACAAGGTATGGGCAAATGATCCTTGATCAGTTGATAATGGTCATTATAAATTCGATGAAGAAATTGCTTACTTCGCAGCACCTGCCGTTGACCAATAAAATAAGATTCGTTGTCGAGGTAAGGATCGCTCTTGTGAGGGTGCGACAACCAGTTTTTTCTCATAAGTTTGTAAATGCGGTTACTTCTGTTGGAAACGGCTGTCCTTGGCAATGGTCTCCAGCAACCCTTGCTCCAGATTAAATTTCGGTTTGAAATCCAGTTTTCTTTTTGCTAAGGTTATATCCGCACGCATCCGGGAAGGACCGCCTTCGTGAGATTTATTCTGAACAATTTGCGGTTTTTTTCCAGTGATTTCGAGCACTTTCTGTACCAATTCATTGACCGAAGTATCCACCCCGCTGCCAACGTTGATAATCAGGCGATTAATCTCCGGTGTTGTGGATGCCTTGCGCATCGCGTCTACAACATCATCGATGTAAACGTAATCCCGTGATTGCTTACCATCGCCGTGAACCACAATCGTGCCGTTGTCAAATGCCTGGCGCAGACAGTAGGGGATGACCGGCGCGTTTGTTAAAGGGAGGCGTTGATCTGGTCCATATGCATTGAACACACGCAAACAGACCGTCTCTATCCCCCAGAGGGAACCAATAGTACGAATATAGTATTCCGCAGCCAGTTTGGATACCGCATAAGGTGAGCGCGGGTTAGGGCGGTTAGATTCACGCAGCGGCTGGATTTTCTGGTTGCCATAGATTGTGCCGGAGGAAATAAAAATCACCCGCCGAACGCCGACATCACGCATTGCTTCCATCAGCGTTACCGTACCGCCAACATTGACCGTATTATATTCACGTGGATAGAGCAGTGATTCAGGGACAATGACCCGCGCGGCAAGGTGATATACACAATCCACATCCTGAAGAAGAGACCACAACTTGGGGCGGTCATTCACGTCGCCGCGGACGAGGTGGACGCTTTCAACCAGAGTTTCAGGATCACCGGTGGATAGATCATCCAATCCAACGACGCTGTGACCTTCACTTACAAGTGTATTTGCCAGGGGAGCCCCAAGGAATCCCGCCGCTCCTGTGATTAAAAATCGCATAAATTTCGCCGAAAGGGGACCTCGTGTTTGTGCATTATAGCACAGAGGATTTTCGCATAAACCGGTCCTTTGAGAAAAGACCTCAGGGACCGGTAAAGAGGTAATTATGAATAAAATACCATCTTCGGATTTTTCGCCCTAATTACCATTACCACCACAGAGGCAATTGCTCCCAATGCTAAAACTACAAAGGAAAGCAAAAACTCACTTCGGATGGATTCAAAATGACCAAGCTGATTAGCCGCCAAGAAGAAAAAGGGCGAGACAAACACTCCCATACGAAAACCGGATGTAACCAGCGCCTGTGCACTGCTGGATTGCTCACGCGGAGTTCCCTGCATGGCCATATATGGAAATAATGGATGCAGTAACCCTAGAGATGCTCCGATTAATACATTTCCAGTAAAGGAAGCCCACATTCCATGAAAAAAAGCCAACGCGGCAAAGCCAGCTCCACAAATGAGGAAGCCGACGGGAATCATCCACATTTTTAAGGCTTTGTAGATCTGAGAGAAAAAGGGGCTGATCAGCATGGCGGATAAAGTGGAAAAAGTGCTGTGCCACGCCGCGAATGAAGCGGTCCCAAGATTTTCCTGAGCAACGAAAAGACTGAAATTCGAAGGCAGCGCGGCAAATAAAACCATGACAAAGAAATACAGGAATGCGGCCCTTACGACGGGCCTGGAAAAATAAAACATTTCCTTCTTCCTATTCTGCTGAATATCGGGCTTAATATCCGGAAGATTCACCCAGGATAGGCAGAATGCAATCAACGCAACGATATAGATCAGAAATCCCAACCGCCAATTGATTTGGGCCAGCCAGGTGCCTACTAACGGTAAAGCCATTGCGCCCAGGTTGGCGGCAAACAGCGACTGGCCGACCATTTTTTGCCGTTCTTCTCCTTCAAACAGGTCGGCAATATACGCATTTGCCAATGGGATGCAAATTCCCCCACCCATCCCCAGCACTGCACGCGAAATGAGCAAACCGCTCATAGAATTTACAAATCCTCCCCCCATGCCTCCCGCAGCGTAAAGGAGCAATCCCAATAGCAGGAGTCTCTTCCTTGAAACATATCGATCCAAAAAACCGACTGCCAATCCAAAAGTCACAAAGAATATCGATGAAATGGATAGCGTGAATTTCAAGGCGACAGGCACGGCATCCGGAATTTCCGCAGCTAGAATGCTCATCACGGGCACGATGCCTGCATTTATCAGAATATTAAGAAGTGATGTGGAAAGAATTGCAATTTTTGTATTTTTCATATATGAGTTTATTTTTGACAATCCGCTGAGTATAGCACTCAACTGCAAACTCAAAATCTTGCGCGAAATAAAATCGGTGGGTTGTGACTAAGTTTTCTTTGCCATTTATATCAAGTAAAATTGTTTCCGATTTCAATAAGGATATCGATGATTAAAAAAATTTCCATTTCACTAATATTTGCTGTTGCATTAAGCGTTTCAATTTTCACTGGAATTCTTGCCCAGGATGACACAAACCCTGAGATTCCAAATTTCATAGAGACCTTCGAGGGGATACCCCTCTGCATGCCCGGAGTATATCTGCTTAACCCGGTAGACTGTTTACCCATGGGCCCCTCGATGACCTTAACCAATTGGGCCCGTAAGGGCATGACTTTTCCGCTGCGACCCCTGCCAGCCGCCCATCCAGATTCCTCATATTCAATTTTGGATAGGAATTACGCTAAACTTAATATTCAACCCGGCACTCAGGCATCCTACTACCCCAACCTTGAATCAGCCGTGGCGGGCTGGGGAGCATTGAGGACACTACCTCCAGGTGAGACTCTTTTTATCACCTATAAAGATATTGCATATTACGAAAACAATCCTTATTTGGTCAATGAGCGTGGGGAATGGATCAGAGCTTCACCCACCAAATTTTCCGATTTTCAAGGGCTCTTATTTAAACAGCAGCCAGTGAATCAATTTGGTTGGGTGTTGGACAACCTGAGTCCTCGCAAGGAACCGAGCGTTAATGCAGCTTTTTCGCCTAAAAATCTTATGAAAAGAGACGTGGTGCAGGTTTTCGATAGTGTAGAAGCCGAAGGCATGAGCTGGTACATGATAGGGCCCGATCAGTGGGTTGAACGGCTAAAGATCCGCGTGGTTACTCCAATGCTTTCAGCGCCTGATGGCGTGGAAAGCGAGCGTTGGATTGAGATCAACCTGTATGAGCAAACATTAAGTGTATATGAGGACAACCGCCTGATTTTTTCAACTTTAGCAGCCACAGGGTATGACCCCTACTACACCCAGCCTGGATTATTCCAGGTTCGAGAGAAAAAAGAATTTGAGACCATGACCGGCGCTTTCGCAGTGGGAAAAGCCGATTACTATATGCTGGAGGACGTCCCCTGGACGATCTACTATGACGGGCCACGGGCGATGCACGGCGCTTACTGGCATGTGAATTTCGGGTATGAAGTGTCACACGGCTGTGTTAACCTGTCCATTGGCGACGCGCATTGGCTGTACGAATGGGTGGAAGTTGGTGATTGGGTTTACGTGCATGATCCCAGTGGAAAAACACCCACCGATCCCGAGTTCTATCGAGGCAGCGCAGCATTCTAGTCAAAAATAACAGAATCCACTCGGCTTATTTAGACGCACACAACATCTAGAAATATTGAAGGTGTGACTTTTTCTTCATACCTTCATTTTTTTAATTGTTCGAATAATAAAAATAAAAAATTATTTAATCTTCTTCAAAATGACTTTATTGTTTATCAAAATCCAAAGCTAGATCGGATAAATCCCCAGTTGATATAAAGGTCATAGAGACCCAGTCCCAGAATGACTAAGCCGCTCACAAGATTAACCCATCGCGAATGCCGGGCGAAAAACCGCGTGATCGGTCGCTGGAGCGCTCCGCTCAGGAAGGACAATACCAGAAGCGGCAAACCAAAACCCAATCCAAACCATAGGAAAGTGCTCAAGCGTGCGAAAAAAGCACCGGACTGCAGACTGATGGCGAAAATGGACACCACCAGCGCGCCGGAACAAGGCAGCGCGATCGGTCCGTAAAGCAAGCCGTAAACAAAGGCATTGGCAAACGGATGTTGGAGGGCAGGTATTTTGATCTGCGGGAGGGATTTAAAGGGATTCTTATCAAAAATTAGCATGAGCCCCAAAATAATCAGGATCAGATCTGCCAAAGGCACCACAATCGACAAAGCGTTACCAATCGACACCGATAAGGCAGCGATGAGAGCACCTAAGACTAACATCATAACCAAAACGCCCAACAGGACAAAGAAACCCAGGAAATATTTTCCAGATACTTTCCCATCTTCACCCTCGCGGTTTGTACTGATGTACGCCAAATAACCTGGGTAAAGCGGAAAGACACAAGGACTAGTCGTAGCGAGCAGTCCGATGCCAATGGAAGTGATGATGGAGCTAAAATCCATTCAGAGCCTAAACTTCTTCCAAGAAAGGCGACAGGAAGGATTGAAGTTCTTCAGCGCTCTTAATGCCAAACGGCAGCAAATGGGCTTCACCTTGCCTGTCAATGATCAGCATGGGAGTTGATGGGGGATTGAGATATTGCGCCCCATAGAGGTCACTAATCTCATTGATCAAAGCACTGGGAGCAATAACGTAGAGCCAATCGAATCCGTTATTCTTTACATAAATAGATAATTGTGAAGCATCCTCATTTGGATCTGTATTTATCCCTAAGCTGATGAAATCATCCCGGTCGCCCAGAATGTCATGCAGCCGATCCACTTCCTTTTGCTGAGTCAGGCATGTCGGGCACCAGATCGCCATGGTTTCAACCAGAATCACTTTCCCTTGAAGATCAGCCACTCGAAAAATCAAGCCGGAGTTGACGTCAGTTAATTCGCTCGAATACCAGTTAGGAAGAGTATTGGGCTGACCGCTTTTCTCCACTTGGTCATTTGAAGTTTCCTGGGAAGTGGATTCCTCGACCTCAGGCAGCGATTCCATTTCTGGTACCGTGGATTCAGGAAGTGATCCCCCGCAAGACGTTACCAATACACTCGCAAATATGATAATACTTAGGCCTGTTAATCTCTTTTTAACGTTACCTCCGTCCATAAAAGTATTTAACAATACAACCAGACAGATAAACATTAATGATGTATTAAAAAAAATCCCCTTAGCATTAAGGGGATTTACATGCTGGATATTCAAAAATTAAATGGCGTAAATCTCTTTGAATTTATTTTCAAGATAACGGATATACGGTTCTGGGGTGATCTTTGAACCGGTCACCTTTTCCACCAGTTCCTGGGGTTCATATTTCGCCCCGTATTTGTGCAGGTTCTCTCGCAGCCAGTCCAGTATGCCCTCAAATTTTCCCTGCTCGACCTGCGAATCGATATCCTTGATGTCTATTGCCATAGCTTCCCAAATCTGTGCTGATACAAGATTTCCCAGAGCATAGGTCGGGAAATAGCCAAAACCGCCAAAGGACCAGTGCACGTCCTGCAGAATACCCGTCTCATAGTTCGGTGGCGTGATACCCAGGTACTCCTTGAATTTCTCGTTCCAGACTTCCGGTGCATCTTTGACAGCCAGGCTACCTTCCATCAGCGCGATCTCCAACTCCAGACGCAGCATGATATGTAAGTTATATGTGGCTTCATCCGCCTCGACGCGAATTAATGAGGGTTCCACAGCGTTGACCCCTTTATAGAAAGTATCCACATCCACATTACCCAACTGGGAAGGAAACAATTCTTTTAATTTGGGAAAATACCGGTTCCAGAATGGGCGGGAACGGCCGATCAGGTTCTCCCACATACGCGACTGGGATTCGTGCACTGCCATGGAAGCACCGCCACCCAGAGGTGTTCGGTTAAATTTCTTTTCGATGCCCAGTTCATAAAGCGCATGGCCGCATTCATGCATGGTGCCAAACATTGCGGTGGGAAGATAATTTGTTCTAAAACGGGTGGTGATGCGCACATCATTCAACCCAAATCCAGTAGTGAAAGGATGGGCGGATTTATCCTGGCGTCCATGTTTCCAGTCATACCCGAATTGCGTAATCACCATTTCACCAAAAGCGAGCTGGTCTTTTTCCGGATATTCCAGCGAAAGGAAGGATTTATCCACCTGCGGTTTGGCCGCGATAGACTTAATCAGCTCCACCTGCTTCGGCCGCAGCTGGTTAAATATCTCCTGGACCTCGGCAGTTTTCATACCAGGTTCAAAATCATCCAACAGGGGATCATACACATGGTCCCACGGTTTGAAAAAATCTGCATATTGACGACGTAATTCCACCAGTTTCTCCAGATGCGGTTGGAAACTCTTAAAATCAGACTCGGTTTTTGCTTTTTCCCATACCGATTGGGCAACCGTCGAAACTTTAGCAAACTCGGTCACATGCTCAGGCGTCACTTTCGTGGCTTTTTCAAATTCGCGTTTGCACACCATCCAAAGTCTCGAATCGTCTGAATCCGGATCTAATCCCTGTATGTCTGGTTCCAGATCAGAAATCAGTTTTCCAATCTCATCCGAGGTGGATTTCTGATGGATCAGCCCTTCCAGCGTAGCGATCTGCTCACCGCGGTCTTCTGCGCCACCTTCAGGCATGTTCACCAACTGGTCCCATCCCAACACCGCGCTTGCAGCCCGTAGATCGGACACTTCGGCGAGGAGTGCTTTCAGTTTAACCATTTTGTCTTTCACGCAAATCTCCTTAAATAATGAATTGATAAAATTACACCACTTGCCAATGCAGTTTTTCGTTCTTCAGAGCCGCAATTACCTCTCTTGAAATATCCACCGAAGCGCGCCGTTGGGCTTCACTGGTTTGTCCAGCAATATGCGGAGAAGCAATCACCCGTGGGTGTTTAACCAAATCCATATTATCCGGTGGTTCTTTTTCAAAAACATCCAGCGCCACGCCAGCCACCTTGCCGTTGTTAAGCGCATCCAGCAATGCTGCTTCATCGAGGATGCCGCCACGGGCTGTGCAAATGATATACACACCATCCTTCATGCGGGCAATCATAGCCGCGTCAATCATGCCTCGTGTTTTATCAGTCAGCGGGGTATGGACGGCAATGAAATCTGAGCGCTCAATGATCTCATCCATCATGAGCAGTTCTCCACCAATGATGCGTATCGTCTCGGGGATGGTGAAATCGCAACAGGCATTGATGCGCATGCCCATAGCAGCAGCCATCTGTCCGACCGTCGATCCGATCCGGCCAAAACCAATGATGCCGAGCGTTTTGCCATAAAGCTCAGTGCCCATAAATTCTTTCTTGGCCCATTCACCGCGTTTCATACTGGCATCCGCACGAGGGATCTCACGCGCCAAAGCAAAGATCAAGCCAAGAGTTAATTCGGCGACTGATTCAGTGGTGGCGCTGGGCGCGTTGACCACCACGATACCCTTTTCCTTGGCGGCATCCAAGTCAATATTATCCACCCCCACTCCAGTGCGTCCGATGACTTTCAGCCGGGTTCCGGATTCGATCAGTTCTCGAGTCATTTTCGTTCGGCTGCGAATAATGACCGCGTCGTAATCCTTTAATTCCTTTTTTAGATCTTCGGCTAAAATCCCGCTGCTTTTTACGACTTCAGCTTCTTTTTCTAAGATGCTGACGCCGACATCATCCAAACCATCTGTAAGAATAATCCGCCAGTGATCCATTTTTCTTTCCTCCAATATGAGAAACTGACTAATTCTAACCGATTCAATTTTTAGGGTTAAGTGACAATAATCTTGATTAATGTATGAAAGCGCTTAGGCTAATTGAAGAGGTCAGATCACTGGTCGGTTCAGAAAAAACAGTGAGGTAGGTCCAAGAAATGATCAATTGATCGGAATAAAGCTTAAAAAGAAATACAAGCCTATTCGTACCGAAGAGCTTCGACCGGCTCCAGATTGGCGGCCCGGTTGGCAGGATAGATCCCAAAAAACAAACCGACAGCGGTCGAGAAAACTGTCGCTAATAAAATAGCGCTCAGACTCACATTCGGGGCGATTGGGGTTCCGGAGGCTGCCGCTATTCGGCCAACTGCAAATGATATCAACCAGCCAAATATAATCCCGATTATGCCGCCGATCATGCTCAGAAGAGAGGATTCGGTCAGGAACTGGGTGAGGATATCAGCTTTTCTCGCGCCAACCGCTTTGCGCAGACCAATTTCCTTGGTACGCTCCGTCACAGATACCAGCATAATATTCATGATACCGATACCGCCAACCAGAAGCGAAATCGCGGCGATACCGCCGAGGAAAATGGTGAGTACATTGGTGATGGTGCCTGCCACAGAAAGGAAATCCTGTTGGGTGAAGATAGTGAAATCATCCGCGCCCAGAGCGGTACGGTGTCGCGTGCGCAGGATCTGCGCGATCTCTTCGCTTGCCAGCGGTACAGAACGGGCATCCACTGCCTGGACATAAAGAACATCGAAACGATCTCGCTCACGATCCACCAAACGCAGCCGGGCAGTGGTGAGAGGAACCAGAACAACATTGTCCTGGCTTCCAAAAGAGCCTCCGCCTTTTGATTCCAAAACGCCGATAATCCGGAAGGGTTGTCCCTCTATTCGAATTGTCTCACCTGTTATCAGGGTGCGACGGTCAAACAATCTATCAGCCACTTCAGGACCAATAAGCGCCACGGATGCTCGACCATTGACATGGTCCTCGGTGATAAATGAACCTTCGAGCAAACCGTAATTACGAACCAATTCAAACTCCGGCGTGATTCCATACAACTCCGCATTGACTGTCTCACCGCTAAAATTGACACTAACATTTCCACTCACCACCGGCGCAACCGCTTGAACGTGCGGCGCCTGGAAAACATCCGCAATCGCTGCTGCATCGGCTGTGGTCAGCGGCTGCTCGTTGCGGATATCCTGGGTGAAATTACTGTCGAATACAAAAAGTAAATTAGTGCCAATACCGCTGATGGAACCTAGAATCGTATCCTGCGCGCCGGTACCCACTGCCAGCATGGCAATCACCGCTGCTACACCAATGACTATGCCGAGAACTGTCAAAGCAGCTCTTAACTTATTAGTTATCAAGCTTTCCAAGGCTTCTCGAATGGATTGTGTGATGTTCATTTTTTCACCACCTGTCCATCAAATAGGTTGATCACACGCTGCGTTAATTTGGCGATCTTGGGATCATGTGTAACCACGATCAGTGTTGTGTTGTACTGCTTATTTAAATGCAACAATAATTCCATGATCTCATCGCCGCTTTTTGAATCGAGGTTACCAGTAGGTTCATCCGCCATGATGATCGAAGGATTATTAATAATCGCTCGAGCGATGGCTACACGCTGCTGTTGGCCGCCCGACAATTCGGTCGGCCGGTGATTGACGCGATCCCCAAGACCTACCGAAGTGAGTGCTTCAATAGCTTTTTCCCGCCGTCCTTCCACCACCCCCGCGTAGCGGAGCGGAAGTTCTACATTGATCAAGGCGCTTGAACGTGAAAGCAGATTGAAATTCTGGAAAACAAACCCGACCTTTCTGTTGCGAACCACAGCCAACTCGTCATCCGACATGTTCGAGACCAACTCACCATCCAGAAAATATTCTCCAGAGGTCGGGCGGTCTAGACAGCCGATGATGTTCATTAATGTTGATTTGCCAGATCCGGAAGGCCCCATGATCGATAATACTTCCCCTGGCTGAACCTGAATAGAAACCCCTGCCAGCGCGTTAACTTGCACCTCACCCATTTGATACACCTTAGTGATATCGCGGGTGAGGATGACCTCTTTTTTCTTTGCCATTACGGTCTCACGAAGGGAGGAGGCCCGCCGTTAGCCTGGAAGAATGATGGAGGATTCAATACAACAAGATCGCCTTCCGCAAGATCTCCCTCGGTAATCTGGGTTTCGGTATCCGAAGAAACACCTATGCTGACAAGAACCTCTGTCAAACGGCCATCATTTAGCACGTAGACAATCCGTTGACCATTTTTCAAGCGTATCGCCCGGCTAGGTACGATCAGCGCTTCATTGATCTCACTCACCACAATATTGACCGCCGCAGTCATTCCCGGCCTTACCTGGTCATCTGGGTCGACAATTCTGACCGTCACTTCGAAATCCACACCACGTCCGTTATCAACTCCTACCGAGGAAACTTGCGTAACCTCGCCATGGAAAGTTCTTCCAGCAACGGCATCAAAGGTCAAATCCACATTCTGGCCGATCTGGACTCGGTTGATATCCACCTCAGAAATATCCACTTTCACATACAGTTCGGAAAGGTCATCGATGCGAAAACTAGGTGTACCGTTAGTTACATAATCCCCTACTTTAGGCTCAGCGCGCGTAATGGTTCCATTGAAAGGCGCTTCAATCCAACCCAGGGATACCGTTGCTTCCGCAGCGGCCACTCGAGCTTCCGCTGCACTGACATCGTCCGGATTCGGACCATCCTTCACCCTTCCCCACTCACGCTGTGCATCTTCCAATTTTGAGAGCGCCACGTCGTATGCCGCAAAATCGTCCGCCACCTCTCGGTTATATGGCCGTCCCAAAATATAATTTAGTTCTCGCAGCGCCTTATCGCGGGTGAACCGCGCATCGTCCAATGCCTCTTTCGCAGTTTCCCGTTGCGGATTATCGACTGCTAGATCACTTACTGCCAAATACTCTTCCTCATATCGCTTTAACTCTTCTTCAAGCTGAATGAATTTAGACCGCGCTCCGTAAATCCGGTCCCAGCTTGCGCCGCTGTAGTTCCATTGGTCACGATCGTCCTTGGCGGTTCTAAGCTCCTTCTCAGCCTGAAGTAAGTCCTGGTATTTTTGCGAACTTTCGGTCGTGGAATTAACCAGGTCATCCAGTTCTCTTTTTGAATTCACCAGATCTGCTTGAGCCAAGATCACTGATTGAGGCAAAGTATTATCTGCCAAATCCGCCAGCAACTCGCCCTTCTTCACTACATTGTTTGTAGTAAAGTAAACATTTTCCACTCTACCAGAGGTTTGCCAATTTAAGTCGACTGTCTGTCTGGGTTCTACTATACCCGTCGCACCTACAATCGCAATCAAGTCACCTTTTTGAGCCGGCGTAGTTTGATATTCACTGTCCGATCCATCACGATTTAATAGAGAATTGATTCCCAACAAGAGGACGATTGCCAGGAGTACCAGGCTACCTATCCAGCGGATCTTTTTCGCTTTTAACCAGGAAATCACAGGGATATCTTTCTGGATACGTTCTTTTCTTTCGTAATCTAAATTATTCTTGATATTTGCTACTTTTTTTGCCATTCATTTCCTTATTAAAACACACATAAACCATCCCCTTTTTTCATTACACAGATGAAAAAATCGCGATTTTTAGGAAGCGAGATAGGATAAGATTTCCCGCTTAATTTCACCTAATAATTCATCACATGTTACACCGGATGGTATTTTACCGCAGATGTTTAAAATGATCGGTGAATTGATGGATGAAAGAACAGTCACTGCTGCCAAGCGCGGGTCGTGCTGCGCAAACTCACCTTTTTCCATGCCTAAACTCAATAATTCAGCGAGTTTATCAAACAGCGGTTCCATATGCTCAAAATTATTGATCGAACCCTTCTTCACCGCACGATCAGTAATCCATAACATACGAAAGATCTTCGGGTGTTCTGCAGCGGTTGAAGTGTAGTCGGTCAACAGGGTCATCAAAACATTTCTTACAGGTTCTCTTCGAGCCTTTTCCATTAATCCTTCAAAGTGCCGTTCGATCCGGCTGCTCTGACGTTCGATCAGGGCTTTCATGATCTCCGAGCGATCTTTGAAATAAGTATAAAAAACCATGTGTGAGACACCAATCTTGTCGGCAATCATGCGAATGCTGACATTTTCAGGCGCTACTTCATCCAAAAGGTCGATCACGGCATCCATCATGTCATTGCGCATTTTCTCAATTTTTTCAGGTGAGTTTTTTGGCCTTGCCATGTTTTCTCTTTCTACTAATTTTTAGTGCTGTATATTTTATACGATCTATTATAATGATTTTTGGTTTTTCCCCTGTAATAAAAATATTAACATTCAAGAAAACCTCCGAATCTAATTCCGCTATAATTGACGTTTATCATCCTTATGAACCGATTCCTGACCGCTTTCAAGGTCCTATTTATCAGCTGTGTTGTCATACTCATAACAGCCACCAGTGTATGGCTACCTGTGGATTCCGCTGATCGGGTTAGGATATTTACCCGGGAGTTCGAGTTCGATTATTTTGGCTGGACTTGGGATGCATTCTGGACAAAGTTCTCAGCCGCCAGTCTTGGCCCGATCCGTCATATGAGCTATCTCCAACAGAGGAGAGTTTTGCAGGATTATTTCCAGACAATTTCAGATATCCAATCAATCGAGGAATCCTTGGAATCCATATACACCGACCCACTTTCGGATATTAAACCAGGTGATGAGGCCGCACTTGCTTCAGAGCTGGGAGGAAAAAAATCCGAACTTCAACATTACTCCATGCTTGCAGAATCAGTAATTCAGGATCAGATCGGCCAAGCGATTGATGAATTGGGATTGACAATGGTCAACCAACCTTTCCCGCCAGTACTTTACCATGTAACCGATCTTCCAAAGAATCTGGTGATCTCGCCCCGGGACATCATCCGACAGGAGAGAAGCATTTCGCTTACTGCTGAGATTGAGCTTGGCGAAGAGATGGAGATTGAAACAGCCGTGGAAAATAACACTGAATATTCCGCGCTGGTTGTTCCTGTGGGAGGCGTCGGCACCTACCCCACAATGGTGATACGATCCAACCACCTGCCCAGTCATTTGGAAACTGTTGCACATGAGTGGATCCACAACTACCTGACGATTCGCCCCTTAGGTTTGAGGTACTCTTCCGATGAGGCACTTCGGACAATGAATGAAACGACCGCGAATATTGCGGGTGAAGAGATCAGTAATCATGTTTTGCAAAAATTCTATTGGGATCTACTTCAAGAGGAAAAGCAAGAGCCTTATCAAACCTTCGAAGTCAGCTTGTCATTCGACGCGAATAAACAAGGGGAATCCTTTGATTATCGCAGGGAAATGTACGAAACTCGCCTGCATGTCGATGAGCTTCTCCGCCAGGGAAAAATCAAAGAAGCCGAAGAATTCATGGAGAAACGCCGGCAGGTTTTTTGGGAAAACGGCTATCATATTCGTAAATTGAATCAGGCATATTTTGCATTTTATGGCGCCTACGCCGACCAGCCTTTCAGCGCCGCGGGAGCGGATCCGGTGGGCAGCGATGTACGGCTGCTGCGTTCACGTTCAAATTCGCTCGCTGAATTCCTTCGCATTATGAGCGGTCTGCGCTCTTATCAAGAGCTTAAAGATCTCCTCCACAGCTATTGATTTTATTCTTCTACAACCGAAAAAGACGACTGATTTTTAGGAAAGTGATTTCCGTTATAATCATTGGGTGAATTCCCATTAAAGTGTAAAACAATTGCCAAACACAGAAATTGATTTCAATATTCTTGAACAGCACCCGCTGATGATCGTGATCTCCGGGCCCTCCGGCGTAGGTAAAGATTCTGTATTGCGTGCTTTAAAGCAAAGCCCATTGCCCATTTATCATGTCATCACGGCAAATACACGCTGCCCGCGTCCGGATGAAAAGGAGGGTGTGGATTACTTTTTTGTATCACATGAAGAGTTTGAGCGCATGATCGCAAACAATGAACTCATCGAATACTCTCATGTCTACGGAGATTACAAAGGGGTTCCGAAATCACAGATCCGCAAAGCATTGGACTCCGGCAAGGATGTTGTCCTTCGTTTGGACGTTCAAGGTGCAGAAAAAATCAAGAAAATGTATCCCGAAGCGATCCTAATCTTTCTTACCCCATCCAATCAGGAAGAATGGTACCAACGGCTGGGTGGACGCACCCACAGCCAGGAAAAGGACATGGACCAGCGCATCGCAACTGTAATCAAGGAGTTGGAAAGCGCCAAGGAATTTGATTATATTGTGGTGAACGCCCAAGGGAAATTGAACGCAGCAATCACGAACATTGAGGCGATCATAACTGCCGAGCACCATCGGACATACCAACACCGGATTGAGATCTAATGATCAGACTTCCCCGAAAGTTGTATTTTGCCCATTACGTCATCGGAGTCACTGTTTTAGTTTATCTTCTACAAAATTTTTCCGAATTGTTCCTGGGATATGATCTGCCAGTCTTTCTCGGCGCTAAGATCAACCAATTCATCGAACAAGGTCAGCTTTGGCGTTTGATCACACCCGTCCTGCTGCATGGATCGTTAATCCATATCGGATTCAATATGTACGCATTGTATTCGCTCGGACCCAATCTGGAGCGGAAATATGGGGTATGGCCTTTTCTTGCTCTTTACTTGATTGGTGGTGTTTGGGGAAATACGCTTTCCTTCCTACACTCGCCCAATCCGTCACTTGGCGCTTCCACCGCGATTTTTGGATTGATCGCCGCGCAAGGCGTTTACATTTATAAAAATCGCTTTTTACTAGGCTCAGCTGCCCGCCCGCTTTTAATCAATATCTCCATGGTGATCCTAATCAACCTGATGCTTGGCTTTTCACCAGGTATTGATAATTGGGGTCATGTCGGAGGGTTGCTCGGTGGATTATTCTACGCATGGTTTGCCGGACCGTCTTTTGGGATCATGGAGAATTCATTTGGACAGAGCGTTGTTGTGAAAGATGACACGCAGCCTAAACTGATCTTTGGTGCTGGGATCATTTTCGCCCTGGCAGTGGTCTTGTTAAGAGTTTTCCTTTTCTAAAGACGCTTTACTTTCTATGCGGCTGTCCTCTTCGATGTTCATAAGAGAGGGAATTAGAAAACCGCCAATCCCAATAACCAAACAACCGATAGCGCCAAACATCAGCCAGCCGCGAATCCCGATCCATTCCGCCACAGGCGCTGCGATGAGCATACTGACCGGCATCATGGCTGAAACCATGCTCTCGAGCATGGAAAAAATTCTTCCCTGAATCTGCGGATCAACATGCGCCTGCATGATCGCAAATAAAGGCCCATTCGCCATCGGCTGCATGAATCCGGTGATGGCCATACCCACCACCGCCAAAAAAAACATATTGGGAGGAGTTAACGCAATGAGGGCAGTACCAAAGGACAATCCCAAGATGCCGAGCAACGTGGTGATGATATTCTTCTTAAATCCACCCCAAGCGCTGAGGATCATGCCGCCCAGAATCATGCCAGCGGAAAAAGCGGATTCGATGGCACTCAACTCGATCGCGCCCTTTTCGAAATAATCGGTAACCAGGAGTGGGGTGAAAGTGAAACCTGGATTGAGTAAAAAATTGAGCAAGGTAGCAGCCAGCGCGAGGTAAAACATACCCTTCCAATTAAACAAATATCGGAATCCAAATTTCACATCCTCCCAGATTCGAAATGGCTGATCTTTGTCTTCTGACTGTGTTTTTGCGGGTTGTGGTATCACCACAAATAACAGAGGAGATATTGCCAGGATGGCAGTCAATACATCAATGGAGAGAATGCCAAACATCGGGAGAACATCCAACAGCAAAGCTGCGAAGATCGGCGCTAATATACCGAGCGTTCCCCGCAGTGTCTGATTTAAACCGGAAATCCGGGAAAGTTGTTCTTTGGGTACAAGGAGTGAAATGGACGCCTGGAGCGCAGGCCAATGAAATCCGCTTCCCAGGGAGCGAATAAACATGATCGCGTATATATGCCAAATTCGGACATTGCCAAAAAAGAAAATCCCCGCTAACAACATAGTCGCCACAGCAATACCGGTATCCGCGAGGATCATGACGTTTTTGCGGTTCCACCGATCAACCAACACGCCAGTAAAAGGAGATATTAATACACGAGGAATTAACGCGACAAATGAAGCAAACGCGAGAACGGATGCAGAGCCAGTGGTCCTGGTTAGGTACCAGACCAAAGCGAATTGCACCAGCTCGCTGCCCAATAGGCTAAACGCCTGACCCACCCAGATCAGGAAAAAGGTTCGCTGCCAGACAGACCTGAACTCATTTTGCATTAGGGAATTATTCGATAAAAATCTCTACGTGTTCACCGTCATCATCATCAAAGACATCCAGAATTTTACCTACCTGTCCGCTATGAATTGCTTCCATGATCTGCTCCTGTTCAACCCCGCCAATTTGGGGAGCGAACTGCGCGCCAAATTTGACACCAATGCCCAATACGCTAAGTGGGATGCGAATATTCGCGCGTGCTTTGCCTGTATCCGTGTCTGTGATCAAAACACGAAAGAATTTTCCCTGGGTTTTTTGAGAAGAATCAGCTTCGGGTGTTTTTCCCGCTTTATTTGTACCCGCATCCAATGATTCGAGAAGCTTGGCTGCTTCATCCGCGGAAATTTTTCCTTCCTGAAGCATTTTCAGGATCATCATTTTCTCTTCATTCATCTTTCACCTCAATTTTCACTGGAAAGCCCGCCGCCCCTCAATATGAGCTCGGCTTCCTCCGGCTTTAACTCACCACGATCCAGTTTCCGTAAAACCTCCATGCGCTCATCAGGTGTCAGTGCGCCCAATTCCTTGGTTGACACTGTTCCAAAACCCATCGCAGCCAATATATCATTAAACCGATTCTTTAACGTAGGATATGAGATTCCAAGCTGTTCTTCCATGCGATTGAACTTTCCTTCACACCGGATAAAAGTTAACAGGAAAGTGACTTGTTCATCGTTCAAGCTGCTGAAAACTGAAGCGGGTGAATCAAACTGTCCTGTCAGGGTTGTGCCACACCGCCCGCAGTAAAGTTTGGTGATCACCATTTCATTCGCGCAAACCGGACATTTTTCTATTAGATTATTCATATTATTTATTTTACTGTCAATTTATTAATAACTATATGATGTACTTCTGAATATTTTCAATATACACTTAAACAAAATTAATTGGGATCGATTCCTACCTCGTTATACGATCTGAGCAAGTCGAGGGGTTTCTTGGTCGAATATGGGATACGCCCTTCAGACTTGGCGTAACCTACCCCAATCATCAATACCGGTCTTTCATATGGCTTTAAATTAAGCTGCTTTTTAAACCTTTTTTCAATGATGCCGAAATCCGGGCAATTAATGGTCACGGAGCTTAATCCCAGGGTTTCCAACGCATAAATGAAAGACATAATGGACAACGCGGCATCAATATAGATCACATGGCGGTCGCGGGGAGAAAAGAAATTACTCAGGTCGCCTACAACCACGATAACCATTGGAATATTTTCGGCAAAACCGGCGGTATTAAACGGAATACGGACGACCTTATTCACCAGTTGGGGATCATCAAAAATTCGGTAATGAAAAGGCTGTCGGTTGCATGCACTTGGCGCTAGGGAAGCAGTGACGAGTGCTTTATCCACCAAATCACGCGGTACTGGTTTATCCTTGAACCAACGTACTGAACGGCGTTTAAGCGAGAGGTCAAGGAAGGATTTGTAAGTCGGTATATCGAGATCCTCGCTCAGCCTGCGCTCAAATGGAGCAAAACGCTCGGATTTGTTGACCTCGGCCGGTTGGGGTAAATCTTCGAATTTCTGCTTCAGACGGTGAATGAGCGGATGAGCTGAATCCGTGACTGCGAAAAACTCCTCCAAAACATCATGCGCCCAATGCACCTCGCCCAATTCGATGCTGATCTCCTGTGGATTTTTCAATACAGCAGTATATGTATCCACCGTTTCCTGGATGTAATCCAAAGCAAAGACCGGCCGGCGGTTTTCCATAATGAGACCTTTTTCTAGACGGTGGATATTTCGACGCAGGACCACATTCGTAGAAAGCACATGAAGAATATTACGGTTGTATTGATGGATCGCGTTGGTATATGCAAAGATCTCGCGATCAAATGCGCGGCTGAAGATCAGATGGTATGGCACGGCGAGCAATTTACTGGTTGAAAGAATACTGTAAAGAGCCAACTGAAATCGATTGATTGATTTTCTAATCAGAGGCACAGACAGTAATCGACTTGCCAATTTTTTGACTTGAGCAATATTCATAATTCATTCATCCTGTGTGTATTCACGAAACAACACCCACCGCCCCTCCTTATTGGTGCCATTTTTTATTTCCCGGTCATAATAAAGATCAAAAATCCGACCTGTGAAGGTACGCACACGGAAGAAGAACCGCCCAGAACCAAGCGAACCCATCACCAAGGCACGCTGCAAATGAGCGGGACGCATATTGCGAGCCATCCTTCCCCGGCGCGAGAAATCTTTCCACTCTGAAAGCAAAACATCGACTTCAAACCTCTCCCCATGCCACTCAAAAGCATCCGGGCAGTTCGGTAATTTAGCGTGTAAAGGCGGCGTGTAAAAATTTACGCTGATCTCCTCATCGATAAAGACGGATTTCCCCGGCATTTTATTCTGCTGCATTTGTATGGTGTTCCTTAACAAATCCTTAACGTATCTGAAAAGCGGAATTTTCCCGTTATGTTATACTATACCCCGCAATTAACGAGCAATAATCAGGAGAAAATTCGCATGAAAAAACTGCTGTTGATGCGCCACGCGAAATCCAGTTGGAAAGACTCTGAACTCCCTGACCACGAAAGACCATTGAAGAAAAAAGGGCAGAAGGATGCCGAACAGATGGGCAAGATGCTTAAATCTAAGGATCTGACTCCAGATCTGATCTTAACCTCATCTGCCGTGCGCGCAAAAGAAACCGCCGAAATTATCGCTGAAGCCAGCAAGGCCGGCAAGAAGAGTATCGTAGTCTTGGACGCTCTTTATATGGCTGAACCACAAAGCATTGTTGATGTTATTCGTGAACATGGGAAAGACCACAATACCGTGATGGTCGTCGGACACAATCCGGGCATGGAAGCATTCCTGCAGATCGTTAATGGTGGAGTGGAAAGCTTACCTACAGCAGCAATCGCCTATGTGGGTGTGGGTGTGGAAAAATGGAAGCATTTGGGGGAAAAGAAAGGCGATGAAGTCAAACTGAAAAAGCTCTGGCGGCCAAAAGACCTCAAATAGGAATTTTTTGAAAATTAAAAACGAGACGCGGCATCCGTGTCTCGTTTTTTGTTGTCGAAAAAGCCAAACAGTTTTTTACAAAACCGAGCTGTTTTCGTAGCTAAAGATATATCCTTTACTTTGCAGATACTTCTTAATATCCTCAACTGCGTCGTCCAAGTCTTTTGAGAGGAATTGCATATCCAGAGAGAGATCAGTTGTTATTTCATCTCCAGCCCAGATCGTAATGATGCGGTCGTTGCGCCCATTCAACCCAATACTTAAGGTCCTCAGGTCGCTTTGGGTGATCTCACGCGCTGACACAACCAATATCAGACCGGCATGCATCATCATATTGCCAATCTCTCCCAACCGACGCATGTTCTCCGGGCGAACTTCCTCACTGATGCCTTTAATGTCCGCACCAATACCATAGAGCAGATTCGCCATACCCAGGAAGTAAACAAACTTTCCGCTATTAAACAGAGATTCAGTTAATTTCTTTGCCAGTTCCTTGCGTTCCATATTGTCCGGGGAACCGGTGATCAGAATCATGCAGGCTTTTTGGTTGTATCTCTCCGCACGCATTTCTTCACTGATCGATATTTCTTCCCATTTCTCATTACGTTTGATAACATTTTCCTGCAGCCAGGTCTGGTCATCAGGCAAACCCTCAACAACAATACCACCGCCGGAAATTTCATAATCATCCACAATCACAAACCGGCCGGTTTCAGAATAATCCACCGCTTTATCAAGAGCGATTGCTTTTTCGAGCTGAAGAATACATTCCGCTACTTCATGCCTTTTGATCTGGTCACTCTTCTTAGTCTTTAAAGTGGAAGCATCCAAGATCCTTTCAATCTCCTTGACTTCCATTTCCACTTTGTTGGTTCCAATTTTGAAAATATATTTCTTGTTTCTTACCAAAGGATTCTTGCCCAACCAGAATAAGCGAGTTTTAATAATGGAAGAATTAATTGGAGGATCCTGGTCCTTATGACAGACTACCTCTCCCCGCCGCACAAAAATCTGCTCCTCCATCGTAAATCCCGCACACCATCCGGCGGCCAGGGAATTCAATTTCTGGTCCGAATTAAAAATCTCGATTGTTTTAACTTTGGATGATTTCCCCGATGGGAAAAAAGTGACTTCATCACCCACCCGGATCGATCCTGATGTGATCAATCCAGCGATGATCCTGCGGTTATCGCCATTGGCCGTGAACTTGTAGATATCCTGTACCGGCATACGAAGCGGCCGGTCTTCAGGCAGTCTTTCCGATTCAAAAAAATCCAACTGATCAAGCACGGTCGGGCCGCTATACCAGCCCATCTTTTTTGACCGCCAGGCAATATTGTCGCCTTCCATTCCACTCACTGGAATGAAACCGGTCACGCTGATATTTAGTTCTCCCAGAAAGTCTGTGAAATCATTTTTCACCTGGTCAAAGACCTTTTGGTCATAACCTATCAGGTCCATTTTGTTGACAAGCACACAGATCTGCCGGATACCTAGGAACGAGGTTAGATATCCATGGCGGCGGGAGTTTTCCTGTACACCTTCATTGGCATCGATCACCAGCAAAGCAGCTTCAGCACGCGAAGCCCCGGTGATCATATTCTTTAAGAATTCGATATGGCCAGGAGCATCAATAATCAAATATTTACGTTTTTCAGTCTTAAAGAAAACTCGAGCCGCATCGATCGTGATACCTTGCGCTTGCTCATCTTTTAGTGCATCCAACAGGAAGGCATATTCAAATGGCTTGGAGTTTCGCCGGCAATTCTCCCGAACAGATTCCAGTTTCCCTTCGGGTAGCGAATTGGTGTCAGCCAGCATTCGGCCAATGATGGTACTTTTCCCATGGTCCACATGGCCCACAACAACCAGATTTAGATTTTCAGTGCTTAGATTTTCCATAAGACTACATGTATCCGCCCTTACGCAGTTCTTCCAGTCCCCCCCCATCTTCCTTATCCTGGCCTCTGCCGGCTCTTTCCGCAATATTTGATAATTTTCCTGATCTTAATTCCATTATGATCTCTTCAACCGTTCTCGCATCCGAATTGATCGGATCGGTGCACGGCCAACAGCCCAATGAGCGGTATCTCTTCCCATTCCCCTGATTGAAGTACAAGGAAATGATCGGGATATTTTCTTTTTGAATGTATTCCCAAATATTGACCTCGGACCAGTCCAGAATCGGGTGAACACGCACATGCGTATTTGGCGCAAAATCCGTCTTGAATTGATTCCAGAACTCAGGCGGCTGATCAGCAATATCCCAATTGCTTTTATTGTCGCGCGCAGAAAAGTAGCGCTCCTTTGACCGACTGCCCTCTTCATCCGCACGCAGCCCAACGATCACCCCATGAAACGCGCCAGATTTTTGGTCCACTTCATACTTCCGGGTTACGTGGTTTAGGCGATACCTTGGCCAAGTGCCGTTGATCGTGTTGACCAAGGCGTTGGTTTTCAACTCCTGGCAGCAGTTGATTCTGGATAATGCGCCATCCGGAAAAGTCCTTTTGTTGTCCAGCGCTTCTCGATTCTGCCCGTAGATCATATCAATATTCAGTTCAAGCGCTAATCGATCTCTGTACTCGATCATTTCGGGCATCTTATATGCTGTATCGATGTGGATCAAGGGAAAAGGAATATGGCCGAAGAATGCTTTTCTTGCCAGCCATAAGAGCACCGTGCTGTCCTTACCAATCGACCAGAGCATGCACAAATTTTTAAATTGGTTATACGCTTCCCGAAGAATATAGATGCTTCGGTTTTCCAGTTGTTCTAGTAAATCCATTCTCGAATATCCTTGCTGATCACATTAGATTCCCGTGCAAATAAAACCAGCTTCCTGACCCCTTCTTCCACTGATTCCTCATCGGTGTCTATCACCAGGTCAGGATTTTGGGGCTCATTATAAATTGAGTCAATACCCGTGTAATCTTTGATCTCGCCTTTGTGTGCCTTTTTATAAAAACCTTTCGGGTCCCTTTCAATGCAAGTTTTAAGGTCAGCTTTCACATAGACCTCATAGAAAAGGCCATTTCGGGCAGTATTGCGCGCAATTTCTCTGGATCTTTCAGTTGGTGAAATAAATGTGGCCAGGACGATCAACCCCGCATCCTGCAAAGTCCGGGCAACTTCTCCAGCTCTTCGAATGTTCTCCTCCCTGTCTTCCATAGAAAACCCGAGATCTGAATTCAGGCCTTGCCTTAGGTCATCCGCATCCAGCCTGTAAACAAAATACCCCCTGTCAAACAAAATCTTTTCGAAAGCGTCCGCGATGGTGGATTTTCCAGAGCCCGAAAGACCCGTAAACCAAAATATCGCCGGCTTTTGCTTATAAGCCGAACATCTCTCTTCAAACGATACTTTACTCTTTTGCCGGTACAGGTGTTTCATTTTCACATTTGGTTATTAAATTACCAGATCTTGCTTTTTTACGTGTGAAAGACGCAGATAATTCTACTCAAAGATTCCCTCGCCAGTTAGCATCCGCCAGAAGATATCTCAGGGCAGAATATTATCATACAATCAATTTAACCCTCCTCCGAAAATACAGCAGTTGAAATTACCAGCAATTTCAATGGAAGTCTAAGTGTTGTTAGGGGTGAGTTCATACTCAAAATGGCCGGATATGTCTCTTAAGAATTTTGATACATCATGATCCATGCTGTCCAGCCAATCAGGTTCAAATTGAAAATCACCGGATTCCTGCCGGTTATATTTTCTGGCAATAGCCCCTCTGATCGAATTTGCCGATGGTTTGATAATATGCAGAAAATCGAACAACATCTGGATCAATCGCTCATCATTCCGGAAAATACTTTCGGAAGATAGAGTAAAGGATAGATTTACTGGCAAGGTTTGAATGAAATTCGAAATCCAGTGGTTGGTTTCCGCCCACAACCAAGCATTCTTTTCCAGCGCGGAATAATTCAGCCAATTCTCTGCGAATGGCGAATCAAGTTTAGGCGTAATGCGGTATTCGTCATATGGATGACCAGAAAACCAACCTCTGCGCATGCCTGAGCGGATCACATGCATCGGATGGCGGACTAGATGAATAAAACGCGCTTCAGGAATCATTTTTCCCAGAAGTGAGGCGAGGAATGTCACCTGAGGGCTGGTCTCTGCATACCCACGGCCGCAGGATAAGGATTCGTTCCATAGCCCTTCGCGCATCGATTTAAGCGAGGATGTGAATAACCGTCCATAGTCTGAACCGTCTTTTATTTGGCTTTCCTGCTCATATGCGATTTTCGATAACGGATAAAGGTATGGAGTAGGTTCATGATATGCAAACAAATCACGCGATAGATCAAGAAGATGGGCCAGCGTTTCGGTTCCGGTCCTGCCTGTGGACAGAACAAATATACAGGGTGTATCTTGATCAAATCTTTGAAGATTGGATTTGGCTATTTTACTCAAAATAAAATGATAAATGCTCCTGGGTGAGTTATCTCTAAGCTTCTCTAATGTTTCCGAAAGGGACATTAAATTTCCTCGTTTTATTGATTGTGTGAATAAACAAAAATGAGTAGCAAATTAAATGAGTTGGATTGTTAATCTCAGAATATACCCTAAATCTCGCATTGATGAATAGGTGAGTTTTCATGTCATTCGATTTTCCTAATAGGGGATTTCCCCAATTTCCTCCTCTTTCCTCTTCAAAATCTTATGTCGATTTTCAATTCAGCAATCAATCTTCATTACTAATTTTTATTCGCTTTAAACTAGGTTCGATATTTTTTTATGGCTGAATTAAAATAAAGCCGTCGGCCTGGTTCGTAAGATAATAATGTCAATAAAATGAAAAAACCAATCAAAAAATTTTTTGAACTTCTTCCTTTTTTTATCGTCGCCAGCGCGGTTTTTTTTAACCTTGGAGGTAAACTTTTCACCTTATGGTCACAGCCTGTGTTGATCATCTTGCTGGCTTTCCTATTCATAGTTCCATCGATGACTATCGGTCTACGCAAGATTTGGTCAAGAACAAGTCAACCATTCAACGTTTTTCCGCGAAAGCGAAAATGGGTATTGGCAATCTTTTCCCTTCTTCCCGCGGTCATTCTGGCGATCGCTTTTCCTCACCAGTTTTCCTCGTCCGTCCTGATCACGCCTGAGATCTCCGGAAATGAGCATGTGGTCCTGCTGGAAATGAAGGCAGATGGGCATGTGATACCGGTGGGAAATGTGGCGGAGGATTACGGTTGGAAAGTTGAGAGTGATGGGATCTACGCTAACATGGATTCACGCCCATTGCTGGTGAAGGTGAACACCCGCGTTGATGCGCCGGTCTCGTTCATCTTCCGCACATCACCGGACAGCGGCAGTGTGTTGATCAGTCACAAGCGAAGAGATAGACTGATCGACTTGAGCAGCGAATCGGGAGGACAAACCCTTTACACAATCAGGACCAATTTCCGCGGTGTACCCAATTGGCTTTTCATTCCTGTGTTTTATGGAGCGGATATCCTGGCATATTTTGTTTATGCCTTGTTGATCTTTGTGCTACAGGATATGGGGCAGCAAGCGACCCCTGATCATCCAAATGATGAAAATTTCCTTTCACACCGCTTGGGATTGATCGTACTGATTGCGTTTGCGGGAATCCTGCATCTGATCAATGCGCTGGCTGTGCCGCTCATCTTCGGGGCAGACAGTCCTTCATTCATCCGCGGTGCTTTTCACTTGGTGAATGAAGGGAATTTCGGCGGGGTTGCACAGATACGCGGTCCTGGAACCACGCTTTTATTCGCGCCCGTCGCAGCCATTTTCGGACGAAATCCCTGGGGCGTTAAGATCTTTCTGCATCTCCTGGCTCTCTCTTTGGTTCCCTTGAGTTACCGCATTGGCTTGCAGTTGAGCGGAAAACGAAAGATCGCATTTCTGACTGGACTGGCTGCGGCGTTGATGCCTGACTTGTATTTCTTCTCCAACTTTTTGATGTCCGATCTTCCCAACTTGGTAATCGTAAGCGCATTCACCACCCTGCTGATCTCTGCGATCCAGACCGGGAAGAAGAAATGGATCTACGGCGCCATGCTGACCGCATCCTTTGGCGTGCTGCTTCGTTCGGAAAACCTGGTTCTTCTTTTATTGGGAATGTTAGTTCTCCTAGCGCAACCAATTTGGAATTGGATAACAAGCAATGAAAAGGTAGATCTTTGGAAGAAATTTCTCCGAAGAACGATCACGGTTGGATTGGCCCTACTGATCGCACTATTACCGGTTCTTTGGTGGTCATGGCACAACTACCGGGAATACGGCGTATTCGGCATGGGCAATTACGGCGGTGAGGTTTTCTACACCGGCTGGATCTATTATGCGGAAGGCAGCGGGTATCGTTTTGCTGACTCTAATTCATCCGCTGTTCAAGCCATCCAATCTGCGGTGGATGAATTTCCCATCGAACGGATGAACGCGGCAGGCGTCCCTACCGGCTGGAATTTGTACCCGAGCCTGATCAATGCCGGCTATTCACAATCCGAGGCCTTCGACCTGATGACGCAAGCCACCTGGGATTCCATTCGGGCGAATCCACGCATGGCGCGTGAGGTGTTGGCGGTCAAGTTATTAGATGGCCTCACGCCAGTCCCCACGCAGATGAAAACCTTCTACCTGCCCGGCGAAGAGCCGCCAAATGAAAGCTTGAAATCCGTTTTCTTTGACAGCGAAACCTTGAGATTACCGTTCATGATTCATTTACAAAGAGGGCTTTATCAAGCTTTACTATTCTTCTATGCAAATATCTATTCCCTGCTGGTGTGGGCAGGGCTGATTGCGGTGTATTTCTCGCTGATGAGAAAACCGGAACTCGTCTGGTGGTCTGTGGCTGCGATCGCCCTCTCGCGCATCTTTATCCCGGACATTATGGGCAAAGCTGACTGGCGTTACACGTTGGGTGGGATGGTACTGGTGCAGGCAGTGACCGTACAGTTATTTTTTTCAGTCACTTATGGAATTTCGGTTCTGTTTCGAGAGAGAAACAAATATGAAAGATCTTAAAACTGCATGAAATTAGGTCTTTTTCTCATTACTTTTTAGGAAATGAAAACACCTCTCATAATAATTTAGAGAGGTGTTTGTGTTCTCCTAGACTTTCAAATGAGACTCAAAAATTTGTCCAGGTCAGTCCATGTAAATAATACTTTTACCCAAAATAAGAAAGGTAAATCGTGCGTACACTGAGGACGATGATCACAACACCCACCATCAGCATCAGTCTCTTGGGTTCAACCTTCTTGACCAGCGTAGCAGCGAAAGGCGCCGCGATGAGCCCGCCGAGCATGAGGCCGATGATCACGTTCCATGAAGTGAGTGTGAGAAATATAGAGAAAGTGATCACCTGGGCTAACGTGACAAAAAATTCAGATGCATTTACCGATCCCACGGTCATGCGGGCAGAATTTCCCCGCCCGACCAGTGTGGTGGTGACGATCGGACCCCAACCGCCACCGCCCACTGCGTCCATCAATCCGCCGATGAAACCCAAGGGATAAACCAGGTTGCCCGTTTCCTTGGCTTTCAATCCATTACTTTTTAATGCACGGTAAATGATGCGAATCCCCATGAGCAGCAGATACATGGAAATGAATGGTTTGATCGCATCCCCGGGAAAATTGCTGAGAAAATAGGCGCCGATTACTCCACCCAGGATGCCCGGGATCAACAACCTAAGGAAGAGTTTCCTATCCACGTTACCCAGGCGAAAATGGGAGATTCCCGACACAAAAGTGGTAAAGACCTCCGCCGCTTTGACACTCGCGCTGGCGAATGCGGGCGGAACACCCACGCTGAGCAAAAAGCTTGTGCAACTTACGCCATAAGCCATTCCCAGCGCTCCATCAATCATCTGCGCGAGGAATCCCACAAGTATATATAGTGCGAATTGCCAATTGAAAAACTGTTCCATCATATTCTCCTTTTTGTCTATTGATTTAGTAGTGTATTAATTTAAAAAAATACCATTAACGCACCATATCGACCATATCGCCAATATTATCCAGTGTGGTGTTATCCAAAATATCCGAGAGCTTGTTTCGGACCTCTAACATAATGAGCCGCAAACCGCAGGTCCGTTCATCCGGGCAGTCGCAGGGTTCATAGGCCATACTCGATACGCAGCGGATGGGCGCCAGCGGCCCATCCAATGTGCGGATGATCTGGCCCATATTGATCTCTGAAGGTTTTTTGGCCAGGTAATACCCACCTTGCAGTCCTCTGCGGCTGTTTAACAAGCCTGCGTTTTTCAATGCCAGTAAGATCTGTTCAAGATATTTAACCGGAATGTTTTCTAATTCGGCGAGCTCTTTGATCTGAAATGGACGGTTTGGCTCCTGCGGATCGAATAGATCCGCCAAACGGATCATCGCCCTCAAACCATACTCTCCTCTTTTGGATAATCGCATCTAATACCCTACTAATTATATAGACATAATATACTAATGTTTTAGCTTTGTCAAGGGAAAATTTTTTATGAAAACAGCAGCTTTATGGGGATCAGAGCTCGAAACCCGCCTGCCGGGCGTCATCATGGAACATGCGCACGGTTTCCAGTGAGAATTGATTGAGATCTTTACCGGTTTGGTTAAGTTTGCGCAGGATATCGACGGTTACAGTGATGATGTGGCAGCCGATCTCATCCGCCTGAAAAACATTCAGCAATTCTCGCGGACTGGCCCAGATCAATTCCTGCCCTGGCCGCAGTCGCAGTAGTTCCACACACGAGGTCATGATAGGTAAAGGATCTCGGCCGGTGTCGGCTATGCGCCCGGCGAAGACTGAGAGAAAACATGGCGCTCCTCCAGTCAGCGCACTGCTCATTTCATATACCTGCTCAAAGGTCATCATGGCAGTGATATTCAGTTTAACGCCCGCCTGAGACAGTTCACGTGCGATCCCTGTTGTTGAAATCCCTTTCGTGTTAGTCACCGGAATCTTGACATACACATTTCCGCCCCAACCGCTTATGAGCTGAGCCTGGCGTTTCATTTCCTGCAGATCGTCCGAGAATACCTCAAAGGATAGCGGACGGTCCGGAATAGCGGCCACAGCTTCGCGCGCGAAAGCCTCATAATCATTGATCCCTGCTTTGCGCATCAAAGTTGGATTGGTGGTGAATCCCTTGATCAAAGGATTGCGGTACATCTCCACCATGTCGGCGATGACCGCTCCATCCGCAAAAATCTTGATCTTTAGCTCGGAAAGGGTTTTCATGACAACTTAGGTTTCCTGCTTACCTGATTGTAGAATATATTCAACCGCCTGCGTGAAATCTTGCGCGATGAAATCCGGCGCTTCAGGCATTTTTTCCGCGTAACCGCTGTCGATGAAAATCGTCCTGCAACCTGCCTGCCGGCCAGCTTCCACATCTGACCAACGGTCACCGATCAGGAAGGATCTTCTCAAGTCGATCCCTCGCTCCTTTGCGGCAAGCAAGATATTGCCAGGTTTCGGTTTGCGGCAATCACATTTGTCTGCGTTATCATGGTAACAAACTTTGATATCGTCTAACGGCAATTTAGACATCAGATGTGAATTGATCTCTTCCACAGATTCGCGTGTTACCCGCCCGCGGGCCACATCCGGTTGGTTGGTTACGACGATCAACTGATACCCGTCTTTTTTTAATGCTGCAAGTCCTTCATAAACCCCTGGCATGATCCGCACTTCTTCCAATCCTTTCGGCGGATAGGGTTTGCCGTCCCTGAGGACTGCGTTATTCAGGATGCCGTCCCTATCCAGAAAAACTGCTGGCATTGAGCTAATGTTCATTGGGCGGATTCCCACTTGCCCTCCTGCACCTTCAATCCCGGGTGCGAAACGATGAGATGCCAAACCACCGCCTGGAATGCCTCAGCCAACGGTGTAACCATCTCAGCATTGACATTCGGTACGACCACGCAGACATTCGCTACCTGGGCGGTATAACCGCCATCCCGACCCACCACCCCGCCGATCCTGGCTCCGATCTCCTTGGCATACTGCAGCGCACGAACCAGATTGGCGCTGATATTCTTCTCCAGCGAACCACCGCCAACCGAGAAAATGAAGAGCATATCTTCTTTGCGCAAGCGCGAACCCCGCAGCCATTCCACAAAAACCGTTTCCCAACCATCGTCATTCACCCGCGCGGTCAGTTCAGAGACATTGTCCGTCGGTGCGTAAGCTTCCATGCCGGCCAACTTGCGGAAATCATTGACCGCATGGGAGGCATTGGCGGCTCCGCCACCAACACCCAACACAAACAGACGCCCGCCATCCTCCCGGGTTTGAGCTAATAAGGTGATAAGCTCATCGATCACTGCGGTATCGAGACGGTCGATCACTTCCTTCGCTGCAGAAAAATAAGCGCGGGTAAAATCCATGAGTTTAGTCTCCTTTTTCCTGTTTAATGTATGCCTCCAGTTCGCGGATGCCCTCAAAGGAGCCGATCTCATAGAAGCGCTGCCTCACTTCAAAGGCCGCCAACCGGCCCTCCATTAGAAGTACCTGGTATAGCTTTGCCAGATCATAATGAACGCCTTCCGGGATCAGCTCAAAAGCTTGTATCTTGAAAGCGCCCAATCCATAATCAATATGGCGCATTTGCGGAACGCGGTGGCGCTTGTCATATGCGATGATTTTCGCATCCTCAAATTGCACATTGCTGCGGTCGCCTTGATCCTGATTGCGGTAAACAGTCATTAATGCATCGCTGCCCGAATCCAGAAAAGCCCGTTCAACCGCCGTATAGTCAATGGGCAGATAGGAATCCCCATACAGCACGAAAAAAGCCGCACCCAACAAAGGAAGAGCTTTCTTGATCGCCCCACCGGTGCCCAGGGGCTGCGGGCCATCGTATGAATAGCGGATGTTCAAACCAAAATGCTCACCGCTGCCGGCGTATTCCTTGATCTGCTCCCCACGGTAGTAGGCACAGATAACCACATCCCGAATGCCCTTGCTTTTCAGCAGTTCCAGTTGGTGCGCCAGAAACGGGCGCCCGTTAATCGGGATGAGCGCTTTGGGAATATCCTCCGTCAGAGGCCGCAAGCGCATGGCCAACCCGCCAACCAGGATCGCGACTGGTAAGCTCATGTCAACAATACTTTAGTACCTTCAAAATCAAAGTGAAAGCGCACTTCCTCCAACCCGGCGCCCGCCATGGCTTCGCGCAGCTTAGATCGGTCTTCCGCATAGAACATGAGGAAACCACCCCCGCCAGCACCAACCAGTTTGCCGCCCAACGCCCCGTTTTTCCGGCCGAGTTCATACCATTCATCGATCTGCGGATTGCTCATGCCGCCCGAACGGGTCTTTTTATGTTCCCAATGGGTATGCATCAACTGGCCGAATTCATCCAACTTCCCATCCTCCAGCGCCTTCTTGATCTTCATCCCCAGATCCTTGGTGTGATGCAAGTTTTCCAGCATCTCGCCATCATCCCGCTGAGTCCGCTTGTCCTGGTCCTCCAGGATATCACCTGCCTTGCGCGAGAATCCGGTGAAAAAGAGAAGCAGGTTATCCTCGAGTTCAAAGAGCGTATCCATTTTGATCGGCAAAGGATATGCATTGACCGAATTATCCGGATGGAACTCGAAGCAGGTGATACCGCCATACGCCGCGATGTACTGATCCTGCTTGCCGACCGGCTCTTTCAAACGGTCAATTTCGATCTCACAAGCCAATTTAGCCAATTCGGACGGGGTGATCAGCCAGCGACGGTGTGAATACAAGGCTTTGAGCAGCGCGGTGGAGAAACTCCCCGAAGAACCCAGTCCAGTACCCGCGGGAATATCCGCCAGTGTAGTGATCTCGATCTGCGGCGTCTTGAAATCGAGCAAGCGCAGCGCTTCGCGGATGATGGGGTGTCGTACCTCATCAATCTTCTGGACGCGTTCCTGCTCTGAATATTTCAGGTAGATCCCCTCCACAAAGGGACGCATTACCGAGACATATACATATTTGTCGATCGCAGCGGAAATGAGAAATCCGCCGAATTTTTCATAATAGGAGGGCAGATCGGTTCCGCCGCCTCCCAGGCTTATGCGCAATGGGCTACGAGTGATGATCATATCCGGATTCCTTATAAATACTTTCTACTATTTTAAGCGCAGCCGCGGCATCCTCAAGCCCTGCGGCAGGCGGGCGACCCAGTCGAATATCTTCCAGGAACTCACTGAACTCAACACTCCAGGAAGCATCCTCTTCGGGAAATTCCCAGACGGTGGTATCGGGCGGCCCCATTTGCGGCAGCATCTTGTAAAAAGTCAGTTTCTCCTGGCCATAACTGCCACCCAGCCCATCTACCTGCAGCTTGGCATCGCGCCCATAGATCTCCAACGAAAATAAATTCTTCCACTCCGTCCAACTGACATGCAGGAAGGCAGTCTGTTTTATTTCCGTCTGCAGCAGCATGAAACCATTATCATCCACAGGCATATCCCAAAAATACGTTTGGGCACGACCGAGAACAGTCGGGAAATCCCCCAGGAACCAGCGCGACAGATCGATCAGATGTACTCCCTGATCCAATAGTTCACCACCGCCCGAAACTGCCGGGGCTGCGCGCCATTCCTGCTCATAACCCAAACGCCCGCCATGGCCGTAACGGCCGCGGATGAACAACAGGCCGCCGCAAGCTCCTTCATTAACGAGCTGTTTGGCTTTCCTGAGCGCCGGGTGGTAACGATGATTAAATCCCACACGAACCAGAGAGCCGGATTCCTTCACAGTGGCAATGACCTCATTCAGTTCAGATGATTTACGGGCAGCGGGTTTTTCCACCAGGACATGCTTACCCAATCTGGCTGCTTCCAGCGTGACAATCGGAAGCATGTCATTGGTCGTTGCAGCAATGACAATCTGCACGTCGGGGTGACTGACTGCTTCCCGCCAATCATCAGTCGACCTGACATTCGGATAAAAGCCCGCCAACTCCTGGGCGCGCTGCTTGTTGATATCTGCGCAATAAACTAACCGGGCGCCTGCCAGCGCATTAGCCCGCTTGCGGCCGATCAATCCGCAGCCGATAATGGCGACTCCCGGTTTCTCGTTCGCCATACTCTACCCTCCCCAGTCCAATCCGCGCTCTCGCGGAGTGATACGACGCAAGGTATAGATATCTGATCCGGACAGATCTTTCAGATGCTCAGGAAAATCCTGCCAAGGGTCCCAAACCGCGCTGACCAGCTTGCCAGTGACCCCATCGCTTTCGGATGAAGCCAAAAAAGCAGCTAATCTGGCAGCTGTATCCAACGAAGCGCCGCCTTCATCTCTCTGTTTGAGAGAGCGCGCATAAAAATCTTCACCGACCGATGCGGGACCTGCATCCAATACCTGATCCAGCAATCGCGTATTCAAGGCGCCAGGGGCGATGGCGTTCACATCAATGCCCATTCCCTTGACCTCCTCAGCCAATGTCTCCGCAAAACGGACCACCGCCGCCTTGGATGCAGCATATGCGCTGATTCGCGGCAGCGGACTGGTGGCACCACCGCCGGACAACTGGATGATCTTGCCGTAACGGTTGGATTTGAAATGCGGCAGCAGCGCCCGCGCCATCAATACAGAACCAAAGAGGTTGATCTGCACCGCCCGCACCCACTCTTCCCAATCGATCTCCTCAATCGGCCCGAGTGGACCATACACGCCCGCGTTGTTGACCAGGATCTCGACATGGTGAAAATGCCCAACCGCCACACTTGCGAGTTCTTCAATATCCTCCACGGAAGACACATCCGCAGCAAGCGCTATCACTTCCTGGCCTGCCTGACACATAGAATCCAACAAGGCCTTTGCCTCAGCCAATTTCTTTTCGTCGCGCGCGCAGAACAGCAGGCTGGCGCCTTCACGCACAAATTCTTCGGCGATCGCCAAACCCAGTCCCTGGTTGGCGCCGGTGATGACCGCGTTTCTGCCCGTGAGTTTTCTTTCCAAAAACTACACTCCTTTTCCGACCGTTATATAACGGATAGCTTCAACATTTTCCAACTGATCCGCAAGGAATCGATTGGCATCCAGCACCAGCGGTTCTTTCATCAGTTGAAAGAAGGCGGTGGGTTCAATCTCTTTAAACACCGGCCAGCCAGTGAAAATTATTAAGGCATGCGCATCCCGCAATGCTTCCTCCGCCGTCGGCGCCAGTGAAATAAACTGAGTGTATGCATCCGGAAGGGTAGGCACAGCAGGATCGTAGGCATAGATCAGCGCACCCTGGGCAGCCAGCTCACGGCAGGCATCCACCGCGTGTGAACGGCGCAGGGTGTTGGTGCCAACCTTATAGGTCAGCCCCCAAACGGCGATCTTCTTCTGAATCAAGTCACCGAAAAGTTGGTTCATCCGCCGCACCGCCCATTTGCGGTGTTCCGCATTACTGAGTTCCACGCCGGAGATCAACGGAGTTGGCTGCCGCAGCCGCTGTCCTAATTCATCCAGAAAGCGGATGTCGCGCGCGAGCGTGCCGCCGGAAAAAGCGCCACCCGGGCTGAGATATGCCTTATCGCCGATGCGGATATCGCTTTTGAGGCCGCGCTCAACCTCTTTCGCATCCGCGCCCACCTGCTCGCACAATGCGGCAATTTCATTAATAAAAGTCACTGAAACCGCCAGGAATGCGTTCAACGCGTGCTTGGTCATTTCTGCAGATTCGATCGACATCCACTCGATGCGCGGGGAAAAAGGTTGGTAGAGTTCCTCGATCAGGTGCCGTGCGGTTGTATCCTCACAACCGGCAACCACGCGGTCAGGTTGGGTGAACACCTCGATCGCCTTACCCAGCCGCAGGTTTTCCGGTGAATAAGCGAAAAAGACTTCCTTTTCCGGATATCGCTGCTGAAAGGTATTCTTCAACTCCCTGGTAGTGCCCACTGGAAGCTGGGAAGAGATCAATACCAGCGTGCGGTCTTCAAGGTAGGGGAAAAGCCGTTCAACCTGCTTGCGGACATAGTCCACATCCGCACGATCTTCCTCATCCACCGGTGTGTCAAAGGCCACCCACGCAATATCGGCATCTTCGAGTGATCTTTCCAGGTCCGTCGAAAAGCCAAGCGATGCGGAAGCGATCCCCCGGCGGATAAGATCTTCCAAGCCTGCTTCCATTACCGGAGGCACCGCGCGGCTGAGATCGTCAATCACTTGCTCATCCGGATCCCAGCCGATTACCTGGTGGCCAGCCTCCGCGAGACAAGCAGCGGTCACGCAGCCCAGGTGCCAAAGCCCGACCACGCAGACTTTCATTTCGCTTCCCCCAACAGCCACTCGTTTTCCTGGAGATATTGCAAAGTCCTGATCACGCCTTCCCGAATGGAAACCCTGGGTTCCCATCCCAGACCGCGCATGCGGGAGCAATCCAGGAAGATAAAAGGATTATCCCCGATCCATCCCCGCTCCCCACCGGTATAATCTAAGCGCGGATCCAACCCCAGATGATCACAAATCCAGCGGATCGACTGATCCACTTCGCAATAATCATCCGTGCCCAGGTTATAAATCTGCACACCATTGTCCGGCTGTTCCACTGCCAGCAGGATTGCATCGATACAATCCTGTACGTATAAATAGGATTTCTTTTGATGCCCATCACCCAGCACTTTCAATTGGGACGGATCTGATCTCAATTCTTGATAAAAATCAAAAACATGCCCATGCGAATAGCGCTCACCCAGGATGGACACAAACCGGAAAACGTAACCTTTAAATCCAAATCCTTCACAATACGCTTCGATCAAACCCTCACAGGCAAGCTTGGATGCGCCATAGAGCGAGGTTTGGATCGGGAACGGGGCATCTTCAGGCGTAGGAAAAACGCGAGCTTCGCCATACACCGAACCGGTGGATGAAAAGGCGATGCGCCGAACATCATTCTCACGCATAGCTTCCAGCACATTAAAGGTTGCAATGGTATTCTGTTCCAGATCTTTGGAAGGGTGCTGTGTGCCAAAGCGCACATCCGCATTGGCAGCCAGATGAAACACGACATCTGAATTTTTCAAAGCCGAAGTAAGGGCAGATTTATCCAACAGGTCACCCTGAATGAATTTAAAGGATGAGGATTCCAGAGCAGTATGAAGGAACTCCATGCGGCCGGTGGACAGGTTATCGAATCCTGTGACCTGGTGGCCATCCGCCAGCAGCCGGTCCACCAGGTTGCTGCCGATAAAGCCGGCCGCGCCAGTGACAAAAGCTCTCAACCCAGAACCTTCCTTCCGATCCGGCAAATGTCTCGTTGAACAATCCTCAGCCAACTCATGTAAAAATAATTATAACGGCTGGGCTCTCAGCTATGAGGAAGTTTTGGTAACCACAGATTCACTCTGATTAAGAACAAATGGACGCAGATTCTCTAGAACTTCTATTGATATTTTTTGATATCTTTTGTCATTTTGAATGAATTTTTTGATTCGATCCCTAGGAACAAAGCCGAAAATTGAATCAGCAAACAAACAATTCTGATGGAAATAATTTACTTAGAATTCACCTTCGACTTTTCCTCATAAATCGGCGAGAAACGGTACTTGACCAGCGCCCAGATCCAGGTCAGCGGGTCCCTGAACACCCGAACTTTCTTGCCTTCTTTGAATGAGCGCGAGCGGTAATTGATGGGGATCTCCACCGGTTTATAGCCCTTGCGAATTAGTTTGATCACAAGCTCAAAATCGAAATCAAAGTGGTTGGCATCAAATCGCAGACCATACAGACAATCCCGGCGGAAGACTTTATACATCGTGAAAGGATCCTTTAAACGCTGCCCGTAGAGGAGATTCAGCAAACCGGTAAAAAGCTGATGGCCGAAATTGAAGAAGGCGGACATGCCTTTTTCATCCGCGAATTGGCGCATTTTCCACTGTCCTCCGTGGCGCGAACCCAGGACAAAAGCCGCCTGATATTTAAGCAGCGGCGGCAACAACTCATCCAGGTCATTCAAGTCGTATTCCAGGTCCGCATCCTGGATGACAACGATATCGCCGGTAGCGTTGGCAAACCCTTCGCGCACCGCATTGCCTTTGCCGCGCGGCTGATCCTGGTAGATCACCTTGACCTCCGGGTATTTTTCAAACTGCTGGACTGCTTCTCGGGTACCATCGTTCGAATTGCTTTCAATAATAATGATCTCTTTTTTTCCATCAGAAGGCAGGATTTTTTTTACCAACGAGGACATCAGTATTGAGAATGTTTCAACTTCGTTATAGACCGGCACAATGAACGAACATTTGGCAGGAATTTGGGCTGAAGATTTCCTTGCGATCACAATAATGCCGGAAGCGGGCAGCGACAAAGGGACCCTGCGAAGCGCCCCAGGAAAGACGCGGTGAGTTCCCCGCACAGCGCGGGTTAACCATGTTTGCGGCAGACCCGCTGCCCGCCGATTAATGTGCTCCATGGTAGGAGCGCGCTCATCCACTTGAAGCTCCAATTGGTCAAACCCGGTTTTCCAAAGCATCTGCTGGATGGTGATATTGGAAAAATAGACACGGTTCTCCGGGCACCATTCCGTCCAGGCGCTGCGGAACATGCGCGCCGCCTGCGAATCCAACGATGGGACCACGATAAGCAACAGGCCGTTTGGTTTGAGATACGAATAGATCTTATTGAGTAGATCGCCTGGCCGAACAGCTTTTTGAAGTTGATAGACCAGCAAAGCCGCATCGAATTTCACACCGGAAGACAAAGGGCTCAATTCAGATTGATTGTTGATATTCAGGTAAGTAAATTCCTCATTACTATCCAGATTTGCGAATCGGCCGTCATGGTCTCCCACCAGGAGAATACGGCTATTATTTTTTAATCCCCGCTTTTTTAGCAAATTCAAATAGTTTCGCGAAGAAACAAAATCATTTCGGTTTGTTTCCTGATGGGTTTCAATCAAGTTGGAGACGGATAGATGCGGTTCTGCGCTGAATTCCTGCGGCTTGTTCAATTTTTCATCCACACGAATCAATCCGCAATCCGGACATTTTACGAAAGACAATTCGAACCGGACAAATAAATATTCCCTGCGGCTTTCTCCGCACAGCGGACAATTCATTAATATACTTTCCTCTTGAAGTTCTTCTGGTCTCGATCGAGCGTTCATTCCAACTCTATTCAAATTTTATCCGGCAATTGGAAGATGATAACTGAAATATGTGCAATATTTCCCTCATCTCTCATCCAATTATAGAAATTGGGTTGATCACAGTAACTATATTACAATCATGCCATTCACTGATTAAGGAAGTTGTATGCCTTCAGAACAAAAGAATTCAGGTCATTCTGTTGATTCCATTCTCATAAAAGTTAAGGAGTGGAGTATTGTTATCCTGGCTCAATCGCTGTTATCCATATTTTGGCTGCTCTTGATCCCAAAGGAACCAGGAAACGCGGTATTTCTCGGGTTCTCATTGCGCAGGCTGGCGTTATTAATCCCCATGTCATTCCCAATAGTTTTGGTCGCCATTATCCACTACAGTGCAAGAAAAGAAGCGGGCTGGTTCACAAAATACTTATCCCCAAAAAATCTTCCAAAGACAGCATTTTTTCTTATTTTGGGGGGCGCTGTTTTGGTCATCAGTGTCTGGAGCTTCCTATTTCTTTTCTTCTTTTTGGAATTCTTCCCCGATCTAGGCGCCTTTTACCGGTTGGTCCCATTTCTGACCAGCCTATTCCTGCTTGGCCTGGAATCTGTTTTGTTCGTTCCAATCTTCATTTACCCAAAGGAAATAACCAAGACTCAAGAAAAAAGAGATTTCCCACTAAAGGTTTTTCTCATCGCTTTTTTAGTTCTTCTTACGGTTTTCATCGCAATTGAAATCACCGATCTGGGTAAGAATCCGGAACGTTTTTCCATTATCACTTTGGGTGCTCCTTTGTTGGAAGGGCAGATCTGGTACATCATTGGATTGCTGGCAATCATCATTACCTCCTCGTTTTCGTGGCAAACCATTCCCGGAAATTCTCAGAACAACTTGCTAAAACGAGGAGATCTGATCATCGCGATCATTTTATGGCTGGCGGCAGTAACCCTTTGGATGAGTCTCCCGCTACCCGAACATAACTATTTCGCACCGGAAGCCCAGCCACCGAACTACGAGAAGTATCCATTTTCCGATGCCGAACAATATGACCTTGAATCGTTAAATGTTTATTATGGAGCCATTGATAACAGCGTTGTATCCAAGCCAATGTATGTTTCCCTGTTGACCATTTTGCATGCTATCGGTGGATTGAGTTACGCCAATATCATCTTGCTGCAAACATTGATCGTGGCGCTTTTACCCCCCGTACTTTTTCTGATCGGCCGTGAACTTCACAGCCGCTTGGGCGGAATCGCCATTGCATTGTTCGCGATTTTTCGTGAGGTCAGCAGCATTCAATTTACAAGCATAGGAAATGTTGCCAACACGAAACTACTGCTTTCTGATATGCCTGCTGCGTTATTGGCAGCAGTATTAGTACTAATTATTATTCGTTGGTTTAAAGCTGATAAGAATCGCACAAGTGGACATGAATTTCTGCTTGGTGGGTTGATTGGGATATTCGCACTTGTGCGCATACAAACTATTCTGCTTATACCTGCAGCAATACTTTTAATAATATTTCGATACTATCCAAAAATTAAAGATATCCTCATCTCAACAATTGTCTTGATCTTTGCCTCTGCACTTGTTTTAACGCCTGTCCTTCTTCGCAATCATTCCATCACGGGTGTATATTGGCTGGATAATCCCTCGTCCTCCGCACCTCTATCCCGCATTCTGACCGAAGGATTAGAGTCATTTGAAGATGAAGAACTATTGACCACTGGCGATGAAGTCGTCAATCAAAATATCCGAATTTACACCGACCTTTTATTTAACAATTTCGGCTTCTTCATACGATTTATTCTTGATCATTTCGCAAGAAACCTGATATCGAGTTTCCTGATCATGCCCGTCAGGTTAGGAAATAATATCCAATTTCTGGATTTCTTGCGAATCTCGAATTACTTTTGGGGAGAAATCTATTCAACCGCCAACCTTACAAACTTAGTCATCATACTTCTGAATCTGCTGCTGATTGGGATCGGATTCTCCAAGGCGTATTCCTTGAACCCTAAAGGTTCGATTCTCCTGGTCGGATTCTTTCTTTATTACAACTTGACATCTTCCATAGCCCGATTGTCCGGCTGGCGTTTTATTCTTCCTGTAGATTGGATTGTGTATACATTATTTGCTTTAGGAATTGTCGAGGTTATTTTTGCCCTTTTTAGAAGAATCGTATCTGTGGAAATTTTCACCACAAATCCATGGCTTTCCGATTTTCCTGTGACAGCCCAGATCAGTCAAAAGGGGACCCTCTGGCATATAAGTTTTGGTTTACTATTTCTAATCGCCGGTGGTTTTATTCCAATCAGGGAGCAATTATTACCTCACCTGCTTCCGGAATATTCCCGTGACGAAGTATGCGAGCGGATCGATACAGCCCTCAATGATCAAGGTCTTACCCAAATAAGCGAGGATTTCCTTCCCTTCTGTTTATCAGAAAATGTCAGAGCGCTTAAGGGGTATGGAATCTATCCCAGGTTTTTCAAGTCAGGTGAGGGTTACTATGACAGGGATTACGATCCCTGGTTTGGACGACAAGCTTATGATCGATTAGTCTTTCGTGTGATTGGCACACGCAAAGCAAAAGTATATATAAAAACCAACATGGGAGAAATGCGTTTTCCCAATGGTGAAATTGTTTATGTAGTCGGTCGGGAAAAGAATAAGTTTGAAGCGCAGTTTGTGTTGATTGATGGTGCTGAGGAGGAGTTGATCATATCTTCATCCATATTAGAAGGCAACGAGATTCTTATTCCCCTCGAATGAAATGACAAGCAAAAGTCGGGTATGCTACATGCCCATCGAACCTGAGGAAAAAAGTCTAACAAAGATCTCGGCAAGATCGTTTATTAAATGTTGAAAAAATTCGCGCAACAACCCCTTTTGTATATTGTTATAGCGGCTGTAGTCATCGGTGTTTTCCTTTTTCTGGCTTTCACCTATGCGCATCAACTGCCATCCAGGGTGGATGAGGGTTCGTTTCTCATCAAAGGTTACTACTACTGGATGGGCAGATATCAACCATTCGAAGAGTACGGCCCCTGGACTAACAATATGCCCATGGCGTATTACATTCCAGGTCTTGCACAATACCTATTTAGCCCCGGGTTGCGGACTGGCCGGTATTTCATGATCTTTCTCACTATGATGACCTTCACCGCCCTGTATCTACTGGTGTTTCGACTGAAAGGAAAGTGGTGGGCGCTATTTACCATCCTGCCTTTGGCAATCAATCCCTCTCTGGTGGCAATGTATGTTCAAGCTTTATCGGAGGGTGTAGTTGTTTGCCTGCTGGCCTGGATGATGTATTTCCTGATAGGCAAGGAACGGAAGAATTGGCAAATCGCTCTCGGCGCCCTGATCTGCAGCATAACGGTTCTTACGCGCCAGAATATGATACTGCTCATCCCATTTGTTGCTGCTTATGCTTTCTGGCTACACGGAAAACAGGCGGGGTGGATCGCTGTCGTTTTTTCGGTTTTCCCAGTTGTCATCGGTCATCTGATTTTTTCCCCGGATATTTTCAAGTTGTGGTTCTCCTGGCTGCCCAAAATCATCAAGCAAGCAATTGACATCCAATTGCTGGAAGGCGGCGGTACTCAAGCCTGGCGACCGGAAGTCGAGCTCTTTAACCGTATTGCTTCTTTCTTCATAACTCTGCGTTACCATTTCATCGCGTTTTTTGGGTTTTTCATTTCAATCTGCATACTGCCGTTCAAAAAATTCTGGCAAAGCGTATATGAACGGAAGTTGGTCTTTTTGCTCTCATTATCCTTCCTGCTTTTTTTCCTTTTGCATGCATGGGCATCCTTGACGAAAAATTATTGCGTTTTCTGTTTATCCAATTATGTGTCGTTTTTTATGCCGATGGCTTTGATTGCAGGGGTGATCACGTTAAGCACTCTGCAAAAAACCGAACATCATTTCTCGCCTCTACCCATCCTTCTTTTCGCTCTGGTCGCTTTTCCGGGTACATTTCTTGGCAACTTGGAGACAGTAGGCCGCCAAGTGATGGCGCTCCCATTTCCACGACTTAAAGACGGCCGTATTCTTCCTGGAAGCACAGAATTATGGAAAATATTCGAAAATCGATTTGGTTGGACTTATGATCAACTACTTCGAGTCATACCACCTGTTGTGGGATCACTTGTTACCCTCTTAATCTTAGCCATCATTTGTGTTTTTATTTTCACAAAAAAGCCTCAGCCCAACAAATCCGAAAAATACTTCCTTTCAACCATAACAATCCTGAGCCTTGTATTAACGCCCACATCATTTCTGGGAAGCGACAATTTTGGAAATCCATGCAACGGGGACGTTTTAGCGTCTTATGAAAAAATCGGCGGACATTTACAGACTATCATTCCTGACGACAGTACTATTTATTGGGGAGGGGGCAGCGTTGTTACTCCGCTCTTATACATCACCAACACTCAGATCCATCCTCCTCAGCTTAACGGAATTTACTCTGCGCGCCGAGGCGGTGATCGGGACCTGTTAGAACGAGACGGATATTACAACGAGGAATCCCGAAAAATCTGGCGAGAAAGCGACGAGTTCATTCTCGTTAACAATCTAAACCTGGTTGGCTTTTGGAAAGAGTTCCTGAATCCCGAAGATTTCAATGAATACAAACCAACGGGGGCTATGGATCCATGCATTCCGGATTCTTTCATCCGAATTTATCGCCGAAAATAATTATTCGATCGATTTTCTCGCCAATAAACACACAAACGCATTGAGGTGGTAGGTCGGCAGGAAGGGAAATGGCAAATACGTGATTTGTCTAATCTCAAAGTGATTTTTTACCGTCTTTGCAATTTCCGGGTAGTTGTGCAAGTGATGAGCCTTGATCACCTCATCATAATCAATGTTAAATTTCTTCTCAATATATCTTTTGGTTGTCAATTCTCGGCCTAGTTTATAAAGAAATCCACCTTCAGCCGGCAATGCGATTAAAAAAGTCCCATCCTTCCTTAGAATACGGCGGATTTCCTTCAAGCTGCCATCAAGACCAGCAATGTGCTCAAGCATATAGATGGAAAGGACATGATCAACAGAACTCGATTTCATCGGAAGAGCTTCCGCATTCAATGCAAGGAGTTTGCTTTCCGGGTGCTGCTGTTTAAAAATCAACAAATTATGCAGACTGAGATCTGCTTGATACAATCTTTTCGGGTGAAAGTTCGGGTCCATATACTGTGAACCCTGCCCAATACCCAAGTCCAGGAATACTCCGGGGCTGCTTTTTCTCAGCCATTGATAGATTTTCCTGTGACCCAGGTTCTGGAGGCAGCCAACCACTCCCTGATACCCATATTCAAATAACTGGTCGCTTGCCTCAGGTGTCCAAGCTTGTTGGAATTCCTTTTTTTGCATTTACGTTAAGTCTTATGGAGGATTTTAATTAATTCAATGCTATCGTGGTTTCTTTAATCATCTTACCTTCGGCATTCAATAATTCTATTTCCAAATTTTCTTTATTCCTGGTGGATAGATCGGTTGGCGAATAGTAACGAGACGATGCCATATGAATGGAATTGAACTTGATCCCCTGCCGAAGACTTTCCAAATGATAACGAGAAGTACGATTGAAGGTATCCCGGATGATGACCTCATTTTGTTTAAAGGACACCTCACGTTCGCGCCTCAAAGGGATTTGCCTTGAAGGTTTCACCAATATATTAACCAATACTTTCTTTATCCACTCATTCAGCCAGTTCAATCTCATTACAGTCAAATTCATCAACCGTAAAAGGAGGATATTCCATGGATTAGGTTGTGATTGAGCCACTCGATAAAAAGATGTGTCACAGACTATGCGATGATCCGCCCCTTCCATCTTGTTCGTCAAATTTGTATATTGAGAGGATGCCAGCCTTCCTGATTTATCCCTCACCAATGCACCACAATCGTCATACGCCAGACTTTTTGACTGCTTATCAAAAACCTTCAACACCCCCCCATTGGAGGCACCCAGAACCGCATAATAGCGTTTACGGTTAATAATTGCAATCCGGGCATCCTGGAAGTTCATGAGTTTTTCATTCTGCTCAAAAGGCAAGCCCTCTTCTGGAAATTTAATTCTTTGGGCATCCAAGGCCAAAATTGAACTCGAGAGCAGCGGGGCCATATTGCCCATATCGATGTCCACCAATGTGACCGTCGTCAGATTTTCAATGCTGTTTTCCATAAATCCATGAATGGTGGAAGCCAATGAAAAATCCTTAGATAGCAGTGCGATGCCGCCGGGATAATAGACTTCCGTCCGCCGGCTGCCATACTCGCCGCCAAAAGAACCATCCGGATGAACAAAATATTGGAGAAAATCGAGCGAGCGATCCAATGCGATTCTTAATTCTGCCGATGGAGCCAATTGATAAATCTGTGCAAGATAGTGCATGCATAGAGTCTGGTAACCAGGATCCGCGCCGCCATATTCGGGGAACCAACCTTCAGGGGATTGATTCGATAGGATTATCTCGAGCAATTGTTGGGCATGGGCTTTATAAATAGATGCTTCAAAGAAATCCGCAGCTTTATACAATCCTAAACTTGCTCCAGCCAAATGATTAGATATCAAGCTATGTCGTTCTGCGCTTCGGCAAAGAAAATCTACCGATCGTTTTAACGAATTCTCGATTACGCCTTTTTCAAATTCCGAGCAATATTCCTTAACGGATCTATAGGTCTTAATTAAATCCGGCAGCAAGAAACCCGTGGCGCCAAAACTGCGCTCAAAAGGAAAAGCTTGATCGAATGAACCATCGCGGTGCTGAATGCGGGTAGAATAAAGAAGTCCAGCAATCACGGCTTCTTTTATTAATTCCGGATCCGACTCCTCCCCGCAGTTTTGCATGTACCAGGCAAGATTCGCCAGATTGCGCTGAAAGGTCGCTTCCGGGAAATCGACCAGCTTCCAGGCCCAATAGCGCCGGTCAAAACAGCCGTATGTTGGCGTCGCAGAATCGCGGTTGACCTCACTGAGCAAATGACGGCAGGATTGACGGACCTGATCCTCGAGGGTAATTTTCATTAGGTCAATTATATCTTTCCGTCTGTATAATACCGTTTGTACTATTTGTAATTGAAATTAGTGAAATTTACATGCCAAATAACCGGCCAAAAAGGATAAAATAGCGTTTAAGGTTGGCAGCAACCTGATTTACAAGGAGCAACTATGGCAAAAAAATTCAAAAGTAAAACCAAACAATTAATCCATTCCCAATCCAAGCAATCGCCGAAATCCTCTGAATTCAATCCGGATTACAGCGATGTGATCAAAGACCTAAAAAGGATCGGCATCCTCGCTGGTGTGTTCTTCGCGGTTTTGGTCGGGCTGTCATTCATTATCAACTGATGATCTTAATAGAGTCCGTTGGTATCAAATTACTCAATCTTGGAATTGAATCTGGGGGGGTTGGCTTCGACGCCCCAAAAGAACTAGGGCAGGTGCTAAGCCAACGGGCTTCGACGAGCTTAACCAACGGGCTTCGACGAGCTCAGCCAGCGGCTATATTAAAATACAAATAGAGAAAACCAAAAAGGTTTCAAAAATCATTAGGGTTTCACAAACATTAATAAGGAGGAAATTTATGTCTCACATGTTCGTACCCGGACCGGTCGATGTGGCGCCAGAGGTGCTGCAAGCCATGGCAAAGCCGATGCTGCCGCATCGCAGCAAGGAATATGAAGCCATTCACCACAGCGCTGCAGAGAAATCACAAAAGGTCTTCTACACAGATTACCGCGTTTTCATTGGCTCTCACAGCGGCTCAGGAATGCAGGAAGCCGGCGTCCGCAACCTGGCCAATCAAACCGTACTTTGCTGCGTCAACGGCGCATTCTCCAAACGCTGGTTCGATGTTGCCGTTTCCAACGGCAAGGATACCGATCAGTTGTCTGAAGAATGGGGAAAACCCATCCTGCCGGATCAACTGCGCGACGCGCTCAAGAAAAAGCACTACGAAGCCGTAACCATCGTTCATAACGAGACTTCCACCGGTTTGGAAAATCCGGTCAAAGAGCTGGCCACCGCAATCAAAGAAACAAGCCCGGATACGTTCATCCTGGTCGATGCAGTTTCTTCTCTGGGCGGCACCAAGATCGAAATGGATGCCTGGGGTATTGATTTCCTGCTTACCTCTTCGCAAAAATGCCTGGCGCTCCCACCCGGGCTTTCCTTGGCCGGTGTCAATGACCGCGCCATGGAAAAAGCCGCCACTGTGCAGAACCGAGGCTGGTATTTCGACTTCCTGATCATGGAAAAACACCGCATCAAGGACTCAACCGCGATGACGCCAGTAGTTCCGCTGGTTTACGCGCTGGATTTCCAAATGGACAGGATCCTGGCCGAAGGACTGGATGCGCGGTTTGCCCGGCATGCCGCCATGTCCCAGAAAGTATATGACTGGTCGCTCGAGCACGGCATGACACCTTTTGCCCAGGAAGGTTACCGCTCAAAAACCGTTGCCACCATCTCCAATGACCGGAACATGGATATTTCCGCATTGAATAAATATCTCATGGCGAATTACGATATGCGCATCTCCAACGGGTATGGCGATCTCAAGGAAAAAACCTTCCGTATCGCCACCATGGGTGAAACCAGTCTGGCAGATGTGGACAAATTGTTAGAAGGCATGGGTAAATTCCTGGCTGAGAGCGGGATTTAGCGAATCACTTATTTACAAAATGATCCTGGATTAGGGCGGGGTAGTCCACCTCCGCAACTTAGCCCTGGCGGCTAATTGCTTCGGTGATCTCCGCGCATTCCTCCCGGAATGCACTTCGAAAATCCGCCCCTATCCTTACTAAAATAACAGGCTCTTGGTAAACATTTCAATTATTACGAAAATATCCGAGATTCTTCAGGGCTAAAGCCCTTCAGAATGACAGAAGATCCTACTATTCCCACATTTTTTGGGAGATCCATTTGCTTTAAGGCAACAAAGGAGCAAAGATTGCTTTTATTAGTAAATCTTCTTTGGGAATTAATGAAATGGATGGAGATGTCTCCTCAATTCCCTCCCAACCGGCAAATTCATAACCAGGTTTTGGGGCAGCATTAAGTTGGAGCGGGACACCTTTGAAATAAACTCCAGTCCAGTGTTCTGGGTTCTCAACCCCCGCAGTATTTTTGGTGAGTTCGATGGAATTGATACGAACAGTCCCCTGGCTGCTGTCATGAAGGATAGCTAATTCGACAGTGCCGGGAAGATCAAATCGATCAAGCATGTGCTGCCGAAGAGCGCCAGGCCTTTTTGCCGCAAAGTCACGCATTATCTGAACATTGGCATCCCAAGCATCTAAAGACCCATTCAAGATTGCCCAGCGGTTAAGGTGCACAGGTAGGTCAGGGACAATTTCATCGTTCATCTCATCAATCACATTGATCACTCGATCAGGGAGAAAAGTAGTATTGAGGTGGTCTGCGCATCGATTGATGAAATCTATCCGGAACTGATCGTACTCCAGCAGTGAGCGAAACAGGAATTCTCCTTCCGCCTTTACCAGGGTATTTTCCTGAGCGGCATTCACGCCACCGATCACACCAAAGGCGGTATCCAGGTCATGCAGCAGCCAGCGCCAACGCCCGTCCCCCGCTTCACTCATCCCCGATCCTGTCACATCCGTTTTGTACCGCCAATACTTGATATTATCGAAAGGCCAGTTTTCATTACGCGAATAAATCTGCGCAATTTGGTAATCCATAAAGTTCTCCAAATCCATCAAATCATGCAGGTATTCCAAGTTTTTCGGATCGCGTTCCACATCCTTACGGATGAACTCGAGCACATCCTGATATTGTTTCTCATCCCCATGATTACCGACCAAAAGCTGTCCATCGTTTTCAAGTATCACGATTTTTTGCGGATCCAAACCATACCGCGTAGCGAGAAACTCTTCATCCAGGTATTCGCGAAGATTATAGATCCCCCAATATTCACCATTGAGAAAAACATTCACCGGCCTAAAGGCATGGATGTCCAAAGACGTATGCTCAACCAGCTTCTGCAATAAATTATCCCGATAAAAGGGAAAACTCCGGTTGTTGCCCGAACTTCTCAGCAGCAGCTTGTTAAAACTTTGCACGGAAGCGCTGGTGTACTGCCCGTTTGGGTTTTCGAAGAAAACATTTTCAAAGACGCTCCCATCATCATAGATATCGCTGGCGTATAATCGCAGCGATTTCTGCGCGTAATTGCGCGTGGTCGCTCCATGAATGCGAAACCCGATCTTTTGGCTGATCTGAACTTGCCGGTTCTGATCGAAATACTCAAAATGAGCCGGACGCTCCCATTCCGCACCCCGCAAGGAGTAATTGCCCGATAGCCCTCCCATGTTTTCCTGAACTCGTCCCATTGTATAGATCCCATAATCGTCATCCTTTAAATTTCCCGGATCCGTTGTCAGAGAGACGATAGGTAACGAGTATTTGCCCTCAAATTCTTTTCCGATAAAAAACGTCTGCGTGACCACCGGGCTATAAGCTTCGTCCGGTGAAAACACCTTTGCGCGCACTATCACTCCCCGGTCCACCGGTCCGATGGGCGGCTGCCATTGGGGCGACATCGATTCCCACGAAGACAGCGCAGGACAATTTCCAGAATTCTCCGTAATGAAGATAGGTTCTTGGTATAAGGGAGAATTCGCTGTGGGTTCTGAGCAATCCAGTGTGAAATGAACCTCTGCACTGGAACTCTCGGCGGTTATTTCCAGTGGAAAATCCGCTTCATAAAAACCGCTTTGATGCGAAAAGACCGGAGGCGGTAATTGCGCAAACTCGGGCAGCTGAAAAGGAGCGCGTTCGGAGATGTTCCCCCAGAACGGGCGCAAACCCGCATACCCATCCTTAATTTCTCTCGATACAGGATTGTCGCGAATATCCACCCGGGCACGGATGCCCAACCGCAGATCATCCTGAAGCGCTCCGCTTATCATCAGGCTTTCAATGGGGGAAAGGTCGGACACTTCGCTTCGGCGTATATTTAATCTCGTTAAATTCTTCAGCCTTGAAATCACACTTATGTCCGAACCGACATTCACGCCATGCAAATTAAGTTCACGAAGATTTACCAAATCTTTAAGCGGGCGAATATCCTCGATTGGATTTTCACGCAGGTTCAAGCGCTCAAGCTGTTTAAGATCAGCGATTGGCGAAATATCACGTACCTGATTGCCGCGCAGGTCAAGCTCGGTCAGACGGGTAAGTTTTTCCAACGGATCAATACTCGAAATATTGTTGTTTCGAAGCCTGAGCGATTCCAAACCGCGCAGTTGATCAATACCACTAAGATCATTGATCTCATATGTTGAAGCATCCAGGATGGCGAGCGTGAGAAGCTGGTGCGAGCGTAAGTATCCATCCGGTTTATTGATTGCCAATCTCACAGCATTTTCCAGTTGAGGGTCTTTGAAATTGGCCACTGGATCGACCAGATTTACCAGGGGGACGAGCAAAAAAAAGAGCGCCAATGAAAGAACGATCGTTGCGGGAGCGCGGATGGTAAAAACCAGCGGGAATTGCATAATGAGAACCATAAAGACAAATAACCCGAGCCATTGAGTAATTATCCCGAGGCCTACAAGCAGCTTCCAGTTGAGGGCGAGATCCGAAAAATATCGCGTTGGCAGCAAATGGAAATTCATCATTCCCGGCTCTGGCGCTTCCAGATTGATCAGGGAAGTTCGCCCGCCCCATGAAATTTCGACATTTCCCTGTTCCGGCCCTGTTTTGAAAACAACCTCCAAACCAGCCTGCATGAAACGCGAATACGTCAACGCGGCATTTGGATCGCCCATCCAAATCAACGGATAACCATCACCAGACATTTTCCATTTTTCGTTGTTCTCGAGAAAGGCAGGCGCCAAGACCGTCTCTCGAGAACCAGGGAGCTCGATCCTTTGGATGGTGATCACCGAAACATCTTTTCGGTCAATATCAGCTACCGGTTGGATCAATAAGGTGTGATTCTCCGGGTAATTAAGAGGGGGGAAAGCGATGAGCAATAAGAATGCAGTCAGAACAATGGATGCGAGGCAGATGAAAGCCAATCGCTTGGGTTGGATCCGCTGAAAAACTAACGGCAGATAACGATGAAAAATTATTACAGTGATGAATCCGATTGGAAGAAAGAAAGCTCCGAGGATAAATCCCTTATCCACCAGCGAAGCCATGAAGAAACGAGTGAAGCGGACAGCGAGGGCATAGGACCAGCAAAAAGCAGCGAATGTAGACAGCAACCAGATGATCAATCGCGAATTCAATGACCTTATCTGCAATTTCTTTAAAATAGAAATCATTTTTCGTGTAAATCACAAAACTTCGGATAATTACCTGAAAATTCTTTTCTCAAAAATTTTGGGGTGTATTCAACCAGCCATTAATACAATAGGAGTATTTGTTCGATCCTCTTAGCAGAATTTTCAGTTCCCGATCTTTCGTTACCCTGTGTGATTATAGCGGAATTGGGACTTCTAATTTACCACTTATTGATCGATAAGAAAATCACTTTAGATATTTCTTGAGAAAGGATTCTATTCGGTTGTAATAGTCTGTCACATTCTCGGGTTCCCTGAACCCGTGCCCCTCCCCCTCATAGATCCTTAAGATGCAGGGAGTTTGATTGGACTTCAATTTTTCATATATCTCGATTGTCTGATCCACCGCAACCACTTTATCGCTGTCTCCATGGAACAAAGCCACCGGGTCTTTTATGCAGTCAATTTGATTGATCGGCGAGCGCTCAATAAACCTCTTCCGGTTCTTCGACAGGTCACCAGTCAGAAATTGGTGATAATAGCGTTCGAACTTATGCGTGTTTTGAGCATCTGCGAGCAGATCACTGACCCCATAACTGCAAATGCCAGCTTTAAAGAAACCCGGATAACCGATCAAAGCACGAAGAACAGTATAGCCGCCCGCGCTGGAACCCATCACCGCTATTCTATTGGGATCAGCTAATGCTTCATCGATCAAGTGTCTGGCGAGAAAATATGTGTCCTCCGCATCCACTATTCCCCACTGATGACGGAGCGACTCCTGGAAAGAATATCCGAACCCGCTGCTTCCGCGGTAATTGAGCTGGGCATATGCATAACCGCGCGAGGTAAACCAGGCCGCGTCACTGGAAAAGGAGAGAGAACTGGCAGACGTCGGGCCACCATGAATATGAATCACCAGCGGTGTTTTTCGCGTATCCTGGTTTTGCGAGTTGTAAAGGAAAGCAAACGATTTTTGTCCATCCGCGGTTTGGAAGGTGATCTCTTGCGGTTCATCTACCGTCCGCCCAACCTCACTCTCAAGCCTGGACTGGCTGTACTTCAATTTTCCCTCTTGAATTACGCAAATCGTTTTCGGAATGTGCGGTGAGGAACCCAGGAATACCAGATCCTCGTTGACCGGAGAGGAATCCAACTGGGTGATCCACTGGATATCCCCTGTGTCAATCGGCGCACTCTTGCCTCTGGGAATCTCCAGGCGCCATAAAGAAGCTCTGCCTTTCGAATACCTCGTGTAGATGATCCCCTGGCTGTGGTGGAGCCAGGCATAGCTGCGCATGCCCTGAAGCCATTCCGGCAGCCTGAGGTGAAATCCATCCCCGTGAACCAAAACCTTATGCGTGCGGCGTTTGAGGTTAAACAAAACCAGGTTATCCCAATCGCCATCGCGAATGAGATAACTGAGCCACTTCCCATCCGGTGAAAAGCATGGCTGACTGGCAGATCTTCCCATATCCCCAGCCACCCAATTCTCTTCGAAAAGTTTCACCTGCATTCCGCCCACTTCACCCCATTTCACGCGGCTGGCTTCCCAGGGCATGTGCGGGTGATCCCATTCGACCCAGGCAATCTGCTCGCCAGCAGGATGCCAGCAGGGCTGCATGTAAAAATCCGCCCCCATGGCAAGCTGCGACGGCCAACCAATGCCGGTTGAGCGGGTTACCGCCAATCCATCGCGCTCACCATCCTGAAATACATAGAGAACCCACTGACCATTGGGAGAGATCATAGGCGAACCGCAGGAACCCCATGCCGGGCTGATGTGCACAGGATGCGCGTGGCGCAGGATATTGGTTTTGTACAAGCTGCCGGTCCGATCGGCAAAAATTGCCATGTCTTTATAGACCCCAAATTCCCCACCCCCATAACCAATCCCCCCGCGTACGTTTTGATCGGCTGAAATCCCAATGGGTTTGCCTGTCTGCGTTCGCGCATAGAGAACGCCTTGGGATCCTTCCGAAGCGGAATAAAGCAGATGACGTCCATCTCCGCTAAACCGTACTTCATTTACCCTCGGGAGCTCGTTGAGAGTCTGGATGGAAACAAGTTGAGGTTTGGTCATGGTATTTTCCTTGTGCAGGTTATTATACAAAAGCATGAGGATTAATGATCTCAATAAGCATTCCCTGCCCGTTCGAAAGATGAGATAAATGTTCAAAAATCTGATCTACGGGAAAAGCATTAATGAATAGATTTCTTGGATATAAGCACTTTTACAATCCCAATTTCATTCGATGTACAATGGTTTTGCATGAAAAAATCTTTCAGCAAAGATCACTTGATCGCCCTTCCCCCTACTAATCATAACGATGGATAACCACGATAAACAATGATCACTCCCAACGGCATCCAATATACCTGGAATCAAATCTTTGACCGCCTGGGCATCCTGGCCGATAAAAATCATACAATGATCGGCAAAAACAAAATTCAGTTCCATTATGCGAAGCCAGATGAAATTTTGCTTGACCCACAGCACTTCCATTTAATTATTTCTCCAGGCGATCCTGATAATCTCGATCGAATCTGCGACGATCCGGGTTTTCCTGTCCGAAGACTCGGTAAATCCGCGTATCTTCCCCCTTCCAAACATGAATTCCCATTGGATGAACTACCCATTCTGTTTTGGGGCGCGGACACACCTCGGAAAGTTTTTGGCGAAATCATTGAAGCCAGAACCCTAATCATTTATCCCGATCTGATCCAAAGCATCTTCTTCCTGCTCAGCCGCTATGAGGAATTCCATCTAAATGATGCCGATAAACACGGACGTTTTCCCTTTAAAGTAAGTTCAGCCCATCGTTTTGATCTTATTGAACTGCCCCTGGTTGACCTTTATATTCTTATTCTCAAGTCATGGTTGGAAGAATTGATTGGAGATAAATTGTCTCCAAAGGGAAATTTCAAGATTTCCTTGTCCCATGATGTGGATTTCCTTTCCCCCTACCAACCTTTTACCAACTGGTTGAAAACATTCGCCAAGGATACGCTGCGGGGTAAATGGCAATTTCTCCCATCGGATATTCGCAATCTCCACTCTGAATATGCACAGGATCCATATTTAAAGGGGATCAGAAATTTGGCAGATGCATCCGCCAGACATAACCTCACTTCCACTTTTTATCTCATGGCAGCAAATCCTTCAGTCCTGGATGAGGGTTATTCACTGAGTTCTTCACAGTTCGCCCAGACTCTGCAAATCATTCGGGACCATGGGCACCAGGTCGGTCTACACGCCAGCTACCGCTCGTTTGACCATCCCGGATTAATACTCGAGGAAAAAAACCGATTGGAGAAGGCAACAGGGATGGAGATCAGAGCGGTCAGACAACACTACCTGCGGATCCAAACCCCTGATAGCTGGAAAACCTGGGAAGGCGCCGGATTCACTAATGATTCATCCTACGGATTTTCAGAGCATGAGGGATTCCGCTGCGGAACATGCCACGCCTACCCAGTGTTTGACATCAGTGCTGACCGCGAACTTGCGTTGGTCGAAGAGCCACTGATCGTTATGGACGCCACCTTAAAAACCTACCGGAGATTCCCGGTCGAAGTCGGAATCGAGAAGATCACCGGGCTCTTGAAGTTGTGTAAATTCGTCAAAGGGAATTTCACGTTGTTGTGGCATAACACGTCATTTTTCCGGGATTGGCAGGATTGGGGAGAGAAGTACCCGACGCTTATTGCTGATCTGGTTGAAATATCAAAGAGCTGATAATTAATGATTCTGTTTAATTCTGACTTTAAGCAAATAGCTAACCAGTGAAATTAATTTTTTTGAAGACGGAGAATTATCAGGCGTAGTATAAATATCATTGTTGAATTAATTCGGGAGATCTTATGTCGACTAAAACCGGGTTGGGGAAATTCCTTCCAATCGCAATATTCGCCAGCGTAACGCTGCTCTTTTCCGCATGCGAAGGAAAGCCAACCACTGCGGACGAGCTTACCCCCATTCGCTATGGAGGGCAGATCTACCCGGAAGAACTCCTGCTTAAAGGAGAAGACTTCTTTTCAAAATATGGCCTGAATGTTGAGCACGCGCTTTTCGGATCCGGCGCAGACAACAACCAGGCTCTTATCTCCGGTGCAATTGACATCAACATTGGATCGGCCATCAGAACGGTTGCGTTGTTCGATGCGATGGGGAATGATGCTGTCATCATCGCCGTCTCAGAGAGCGGTGACCGGTATTCCACAATGGTACATCCGGATTCCGGGATCACCTCGTGGGATGACATGATCGGGCAAAAAGTCGGCATTCGCCTGGGATCCGGCGCAGAACAAGTGGTTCAAGCATATTTTGAATCCACCGGAGATCTTCGTTGGGAGGATTTTGAATGGGTGGACCTACGAGTTGAGGATATGCCGGAAGCCCTAGCCAATGGCGTCATTGCGTCTTTCATCGCCTGGGAACCAATCCCTTCAATGGCTGAAGCTCAGAACGGAGCCGTGGTTTTAATGAGCTTTGGCGATATTTCATCTTCGCCGGTATTCATTCACACAACCCGGTCTTACGCCGGGAGCCATAAAAATGAACTGATCGCCTTCCTGCGCGGGCACCTGGACAAGGTGGCGATGATCGAGAATGATGCCAACGCGGCTGCCCGAATTGCCGCGAAGACTGCTGCCGAGGAAGGTTTGGATATAACCTTTCGGGAATTCAATTCCGTGTTCCGACGCGTTGATTTTTCGCTGGATGTGAATGAGAAAATTCTCGAATCGCTGCAAGCGACAGCGGAATATTTATTAGAAATCGGAGAGATCGAGAAAGTTCCAGAATTCCGTGTTGATACCAGTTTTCTCGAAGCAGCGAGGCAGCTAAACCAATAATAACCGTCGGCTCCAATTTTCTGCTTTCTAAAAACGACACAATTCAAGCCTGGTTAAACGCTCGTACTTAAAAACCATTTTCCGAATTGTCATCAAGGCACAATAAAAATCATTGATGTCCAGAGGCGGCATTTCCTTGTTTTATTGTAAAAGCTTTATTAAATAGACCATGCGTTTCTTGCACGCGAACCCAAAGCGTGTTAGAATTTTGATCGTAAGTGTCATCTTTATTGTCTGCATCGAAAAGTGGGCTCTACCCACTTTTCTGCGTATAGTACAGGAAGCGATATTAGTGGAGTTACACTGACATGAAAAACGAAATAGCTCTGGCTTTCAATGAAGTTTTGGAAGAAAAGGGTCTGCCCAAGGAGACCATCCTTGAAGCATTGGCGCAGGCTCTCGTTTCCGCTTTCCGAAAATCAGTCAACGCCTCAAGCGCGCAGGATATTCGCGCCAAGATCAACCTGGATAAGGGAGAATTTGCCATCCTGGTCGAAAAAGAAGTCGTTGAGAGCGTTGAGAGTGAGTTAACAGAAGTTACCCTGGAAGAAGCGCGCAAAGCCGAGCCGGACGCCCAATTGGGCGATCTGGTGCTGGTGGACAGCACACCTGAAGATTTCGGGCGTGTGGCTGCACAAACCGCGAGACAGGTGATCCAGCAGAAGATTCGCGAGGCTGAGAATGACGCACAGATCGCGTACTACGAAAAACAGCTAGGCGAGATCATCAGCGGCGTCGTCCAAGCTGCAAATTCATCCGGCCTGACCGTAGGGTTGGAATTGAACGCCGAAGGTGTTATGCCGCGAAAAGAAATGATCCCGAGGGAGCATTTCCGCGTGCATGACCGTGTACGGGGATTGGTTGCTGAGATCAAGGAATCCGGGCGCGGCCCGCAGATCGTGATCTCACGCACACACAGAGACTTCCTTCGGCGCTTGTTGGAAAACGAAGTTCCCGAGATCTACCACGGCGTGGTCGAGATCCGCTCCATCGCCCGGGAACCGGGACAACGCGCGAAAGTGGCTGTCTCTGCCGCGCAGCAGGGGATCGACCCTGTGGGCGCTTGCGTTGGACAGCGGGGAGTCCGCATCCAGGCGATCGTGCGCGAATTACATGATGAAAAGATCGATGTGATCGAGTGGAGTTCCGATCCTACCGTTTTTATCTCCAAAGCCATTAGCCCAGCAAGGGTTAACGGTGTTTACCTGCGGGAAACCATTGATGGGCAAAAGAATGCCTTGGTTGTGGTGCCGGAAGATCAGCTCAGCCTGGCGATCGGCCGCGACGGGCAGAACGCCCGCCTCGCAGCCAAATTAACCGGCTGGAGAATCGATATCAAGAGCCTGCCCGAGTCCATTTCAGACTGGTTATTCGCATTACAGAACAACGAAAACATGAAAGCCATTGCTGAAGAAGAAGCTGAAGCGATTGCAAGAACCGAGGAGATCCTGGTCAGGAAATCCGAAGGACGAGTGATCACTCCGGAAGAATATGAATTCCTCGCGCAGCTTAATGACCGCCTTGAACGTCGATCCGTACGAAAGCAGCAGGAAAAGGTCGAAGAGTTCCAGGTGAAGGTCAAAGAAGCTGAGGAAATGCTTCCAAGAGGCGCCGATCAGGTTGAAGTCGAAGCGATTGGATTGGCTGCCAATATTACTGAAGCATTGCGGGAAGCAGGTTTTATCAATGCCGCGCAGATCGTGGTTGCCAACAAAGTCAATCCCGATTCCCTGTCAAGCGTGGTTGGCGTTGGTCCAAAGACACTGGAGCGTATTTCTGAGTTTGAAAACGAGTTAGCCGCTTTAGTCCCTGAGATTGTGGAAGAAGAAGTGGAAGAAGTTTTGCCAGAGTTGGAAATTGAGACAACGACCACGGAAGATGAAATGGAGATCGCTGAAGTGCAAGCGGACAGCGATCAGGCGGAAACCCCGATCGAAGAATTGATCGGAACAGAGGTAGAAGTTGAAACCAGTGCATCCCCAACTGAAACTGAACCTCAAGAAGAGGAAAACCTTTCCTTCGATGAGATATTCACACTAAAACCTGAAGTATTTGAACCTGCAGTTGAAGAGGAAGAAGAGGAAGAGGGCGAACCGGGTCAAGGGTTGACCAAGAAAAAGAAAAAGGCCAAGAAAAAAGGCGCTCGATTCCGTGAAATCGAGTATGACCCGGACAAGGACGTCACCATCGCACGGAAGAAGCATAAACGCGGCGATGATGAATGGGAAGAAGTTTAGTCAGCAACACCTAGAAGGCGGTGGTCAAGCAACAGAAACCGACGAAACATATCCCGCAGCGCACTTGCGTTGGATGCCGGGAGACGCTCTCCAAGCGAGAGCTGTTAAGGATTGTTCGCACGCTGGAAGGCGTGATATACGATCCGACCGGTAAAGCCAAAGGCAGGGGTGCTTATTTGCATGATAAAAAATCATGCTGGGAGCGGGCTCTCAAAGGGAGTCTGGCGAGTGCATTAAAAACTGAATTGACCGAGGAAGACAGGCAGCGGTTTTCTGAAATCTTGGAAAGCCTGAGAGAATGAAAATGCCATCCCGAACTCAAAGCAGCAAAGTGGAAAACACAATGTAATCGCCCGAACAAAATGCTCGCTCAACTGGGGATACTGTTCGACGGCTGAAAGGCAATGCCAGCGACATCGAGACCTACGGAGGTAATTATGAGCGAGAAGTCGACAAAAACAATTGATCTGCCAAGCGTCACCACGGTGCGCGATCTGGCAAATAAATTAGAAACCAGCCCCATTCAGGTCATCAAGGTACTGATGGCGAATGGCGTGATGGCTAACATCAATCAGCAGATTGACTTCGATACCGCATCGGTTGTAGCTGCCGAGCTGGGCTTTGAAACATCCCTTGAAATCCCAGAGATCAAAGAAGATCAGGTGGGTGAAGTGCCCCTGTGGCGGCGGATGATCGAAAATGAGCCCGAGAAGAACCTGGTGAGCCGCCCACCCGTGGTCACCATCCTTGGCCACGTTGACCACGGCAAAACCACGCTTTTGGATGCGATCCGCCATACGGAGGTTGCAGCCGGTGAATCGGGCGGGATTACCCAGCACATCGGCGCATACCAGGTTAGCCATAAGAATAAAACAATCACATTTTTGGATACTCCCGGCCATGCTGCGTTCACAGCCATGCGCGCGCGGGGCGCCCAAGGCGCGGATATTGTTGTACTGGTCGTGGCAGCCAATGACGGCGTAATGCCACAGACCCGCGAAGCGATCGCACATGCAAAAGCTGCTCGTGTGCCCATCATCGTCGCCTTGAACAAGATCGACCTGGATGACGCAAATCCCGATTATGTCAAACAGCAACTAGCCGATGCAGGCCTAGTGTCCGACGAATGGGATGGGGATACCATCATCGTCCCGGTTTCAGCCAAGAAAAAGACTGGACTCGAAGACCTATTGGAAGCCATTTTGTTGGTTGCCGATAATAATAAAATCCTGGCAAACCCCAAGGGCACCGTGATCGGCACGGTGATCGAAGCAGAAGTGGATAAGAGCCGCGGTGTGGCTGCCACCCTGCTGGTACAAAACGGCACCCTACGGGCAGGTGATGCGGTCGCGGTCGGAATGGCCAGCGGAAATATCCGCGCGATGTTCGATTTCAAAGGCAATCAGATCGAAGAGGCCGGACCCTCCAGCCCTGCATTGATCCTTGGTTTGAACGGTGTACCGAAAGCTGGCGACCTGTTCCAGGTTTGCGGTTCAGAACGCGAGGCACGCGCCATCGTCAACGAGCGGCGCGCCAAAGCAGAGGAAAGCAAATCCACCCGATCCCAGGCAACGCTGGAAGATCTGTTCGACCTCGTTAAAGCCGGAGAAATGGCTGAACTACGCTTGATCCTCAAGGCAGATGTTCAAGGTTCACTGGAACCCATCGTTAATTCCCTGAATGATATCGACCAGAGCGAAGTGAAGATCAATGTTCTGCACGCGGAAGCAGGGAATATCAGTGAAAATGATGTGATGCTGGCATCCGCCTCGCAGGCCATTGTGCTGGGTTTCAATGTTTCAGCAGAAAGCCCAGCCAAGAAGCTGGCTGAAGCAGAAGGCATCTCCCTGCGCGTGTACGACATCATCTATCGATTGATCGAAGATGTCGAGAAAGCCGTCAAGGGTATGCTGGAACCCGAGAAGAAAGAAGTGGTGGTTGGCACGGCTGAGGTCCTTCAAATTTTCAAGATCTCCAAGGTTGGCACGATCGCTGGCTGCCGGGTGACCCGTGGAGAAATCCGACGCAACGCCCAGCTCCGAGTTATGCGCAACGACGAAGTTCTTTTCACAGGTGAACTGGCTTCATTGAAGCATGAAAAGGACAATGAAAGAGAAGTCAAAGAAGGGTTCGAGTGCGGTTTACGCGTCAAGGGCTTTAATGACTTTGAGGTCGGCGACCAGGTTGAGAGTTTTGTTGTTGAAGAAGTTGAGAGGTAAATAGGTCAGGCATGCCTTCAAAATTACGACTCCGGCGCATTGGTGATCGAATAAAAGAAGAGATCTCCGAAATGCTTGTAACCGGAAAGATCAACGATCCGCGGCTCACAGATTTATTTGTGACCGAAGTGAATGTCGATCGCGAATTGAACTTCGCGAATATTTTTGTGTCCGCCATCGAGGGCGAGTATTCGCCTACTGAAATCCTTCAAGGTATGGAACATGCCAGCGGTTTCCTGCGGAGCACACTCGCCAAGAGCATCGACCTGCGCACATTTCCCCGCCTGCGCTTCTTTTGGGATCCCACCCCGGAACGCGCAGAGCGGATCGAGCGCCTGATCGACAGTTTAAGTAAATCATCTGAGAAAAGTGAACCAGAGGAAAATGTCTCCTGATATCCATACGGCAATTGCTTCCCGGCTACAATCCTGCCAAAAGCCATTGATTCTTTCTCATATCCGACCAGATGGGGACGCCATAGGATCGATCATCGCACTGGGATTAGCCCTAAAAAATGCGGGAAAAGAACCGCAACTGGTTTTAGAAGACGGATTGCCGTCCAAGTACCGTTTTATTCAGGGCAGCGATATGGTCACTTCCAAGATCAAAGGCGAGTACGACCTGGTTATCACCCTGGATTGCAGCGACCAGAACCGGTTGGGCGATCAGGGAAAAGGGCTTAAAGTCGATATTAATATCGACCATCACATTACAAACGAGAAATTTGGAGAACTCAATCTGATCGAACCGGATTTCCCTGCCACTGCAGAAATTTTGACTGAAAATCTGCCTGCGTGGGGTTTTAAGATTGATCTTGAGATCGCCAACGCACTCCTGATGGGCATTTTGACCGATACCATCGGTTTTCGCACTTCCAATGTCCGGCCGGAAACATTAATGCGTTCAGCCCGATTAATGGAAATCGGGGCAAACCTGGCTGAGATCTACCTACATTCTTTAGTGAACCAATCCTTTCCCGCGAGCCTGTTGTGGGGAAAAGCGCTCAGCCGGCTGGTTAAAGAGAATGGACTGGTATGGACGATGATCACCCTGGACGACCGCAAGGAGGCGAAATACTCCGGCAGGGATGATGCAGACCTGACCAACATACTTTCTTCCATCGAAGACAACGACATGGCGATTTTATTTAACGAACAAAACGATGGTAAAGTAAAGATAAGCTGGCGGTCCAATCCGCCATACGATGTATCCTGGGTCGCAAAACAATTCGGGGGCGGGGGGCATCCACCTGCTTCAGGAGCCGAAGTGGAAGGTTCGCTGGAGGAGGTGGTCAAGAAGATTCTTAAATTTACCAAACAATATATGAAGGACTTTCATTCAAAGGGAGAATAATCGAATGGAAAATGACAGAGTACCCGACCGAAATATGACCTCAGGCGTCCTGGTGGTCGACAAGCCCATCGGGCTGACCTCGCACCAGGTCGTCCAGATCATCCGGCAAGGGACAAATATCAAACGCGCTGGACATACAGGCACACTGGACCCGAGGGCGTCGGGTGTTCTGGTTGTGCTGGTCGGCCCTGCAGTGCGCTTAAGCGAATATATCTCAGCGGAGGACAAGCGATACCAGGCAACCATCAAGCTGGGCGAAAAAACCGACACTTACGACGGCGACGGCGTAGTCACCGGCACCTCCGATGTCACCGTAACCCGCGAGCAATTTGAAGACGCGCTCAAAGATTTCGTGGGCGAGATCGAACAGGTCCCGCCACCATACTCGGCCATAAAAGTGAAAGGCCGCCGCGCTTACGACATGGCGCGCAAGGGCGAAGAGGTTGACCTAGAGCCGCGAATCATCCAGGTGTACAGCCTGGAAGTCATCGAGTGGAATCTACCCGAAGTGGTGGTTGACGTTCACTGTTCCTCCGGAACCTATGTGCGCTCGCTGGCGTATGACCTGGGTGAGAAACTTGGCTGCGGAGCCAACCTGACTGGCCTACGCCGCACCAAGAGCGGCCGGTTTTCACTGAAGGATGCCCAGCCATTGAGAAGACTTTCTGAAGCTTTTGAGAACAATACCTGGTTCCGCTATCTTATCCCCGCTGCGGAAGCGCTGGCTGAATGGCCATCCATCACCCTCACCAACCATGAGGTGGATCTGATCCGCCACGGCCACCGCATCCCGCGCGAAATTCACTCTGATGAATTGGTACGCGCGATCACCGAACAAGGCGAACTTGTCGCGTTGATGGAACCCGACATGGATGCCTCAGAATATCAACCTAAGAAAGTTTTCTTTGCTTAAATGCCACCTGCTTCAAAATCCGATGACCCTAAACACAGGGGCGCCTGGCTGACGATCGGTTCATTTGATGGCGTCCACAACGGCCACCAGAAGATCATCCGAATGCTGGTTGAGAGGTCGCAGAAACAGAATTCACCTTCCGTGGCACTGACCTTTTTCCCGCACCCAATCAAAGTACTTCGCGGATTCAAGGATCCCTTCTACCTAACGACACCCATCGAGAAAGATCGATATATCTCTCAGCTGGGTGTAACCAGCCTGCTAACCATGCAATTCAGCCAGGCAATTTCGCAACTCTCCGCATATGAATTTATGCAGATCTTGTACGACCGGCTGCATTTCTCGTGCTTGCTTATTGGTTATGATTTTCACCTAGGCAAAAACCGCGAGGGAGATTCTAATCGTTTAACGGAGATCGGCAAAGAATTAGGATACTGTGTGGAAGCCATCGATCCGATCAAATCCGGGGAAGAACCCGTGTCTTCCAGCAGGATACGGAAAAGCCTTTTGGAAGGCAACCTGGATGAAGCCAACCAGCTCTGTAATCGGTGGTATGAACTCAACGGGGAGATCGTCCACGGAGATGGGCGCGGCCGGCACATCGGCATACCCACCGCGAATATCTCCACGTGGAGTGAAAAACTAGTACCCAAACCGGGCATCTATGCTACCTGGTCAAAGATCGAAGGCAGGTTTTTCCCGGGCGTGGTCAACATCGGCATGCGCCCCACGTTCTATGACCAGCCAACCGAGCAAACCATTGAAGTCCATCTTTTTGATTTTGATCAGGATATTTACGGGAAAGACATGCGCCTGTTCTTTATCCATCGCATTCGCGACGAAGAAAAATTCAATTCCGCAGAAGCCCTAATGAAACAGATCCGCGACGATATTAAAGAATCCAAGGAGGTTCTGGCCAATGCACCAGCCGAGAAGAATATACCTGCTTGATCCCAAGCACCTCAGTCCTGAAACCATCGCAGTCGCATTCGCCAAAACTTCCCGCTCCCCAAATTCCTTTGATGAAATAGCCGCTGAACTCTCGGATGAGAAATCGGCGGACTTTCATGAGAAATGGGTGGTTGGTTACGGCCATTCATCAGTCGCTGAGCACGCAGTCCTTCATGTCGCAGTCGAAAATGTTTCCCGATTGGCGGTTGAGTGCCTGGAATCCAATCGCCTGGCGTCTTATACGGAGAAATCCTCGCGTTATCAGGTTTGGAGCAAAGAACTTTTTCATATACCGCAAGAACTTAATGGACATTCCCTGGAAAAAGAATATATCCAGCTATGCGAAATGCTTTTCGAGCATTACCAGGCAGCCCTCGATAATGTCATCGAATATCTGAAAAGTCAATTCCAACCTCTTGATACAGAGTCAGAACGGGGATACCATCAGCGCCTGCGATCCATCGCCGCAGACTCCTGCCGGTATTACTTACCTGCCAGTGCGCTTGCCAATGTGGGCATGACCATAAATGCGCGCGCCCTGGAACACGCCATCACGAAGATGCTATCCCACCCATTGAGCGAGGTGCGAGCCATCGGAAGCGAGATCAAGTCTGTTGCGCAGGGAATTGTCCCCACCTTGGTGAAATATGCCGATGAAAACGCTTACCTGAAGCATTTTGATAAAAATTATTCCGACATGGAAAATGATCCGAGTCAGAGTGGCCAAACCGATTGGTTCGCGTGCGTGGACTGCGACTCGGATGGAGAGAACCGGATCCTGGCCGCGTTGCTCTTACGATATTCAAGGCACGCATTTACAGAATGTCTGGAGCAAATCCGGAATATGACTGATCACGAGAAAGAACATCTTGCTGCTGACTTACTGGGGCGATTGGACGAGCATGATATTCCTTTGCGCGAGCTGGAATACGCCAGCATTACATTTGACATTCTCATGGATCAGGGCGCATATTTTGAATTCAAGCGACATCGAATGATGACCCAAACCCCGCAGGCGCTATCAACCAAGAATGGTTTTGCAATCCCCAAGCTGTTCTCGGAGGCCGGCGCGAGTGATGTGTTTGAGCAAGATATGCGTATGGTAGTAGATCTATATCAAAGATTATCGGTGGAGCTTCCTCAAGCCGCCTCGTATATCGTCCCCAATGCTTTCAACAGACGCGTGCTGGTAAAAATGAACTTGCGCAGCGCCCTGCACTTTATCAAGCTGCGATCTGCGCCCAATGCGCATTTCGCGATTCGCCGGGTGGCAATTAGAATCGCGGAAGAGATCTGCTGCAGGTTCCCATATTTCGAACCATTCTTCAAGCAAAAATCCGGCGAGACCATTCAATCCATTGAATCCGACTTTTTTGTGAAGACCTCATAATCCAGAGTTGTCAATTTCCAATAGGAATTCCTACCGCATTCCTCGATTTTTCTTATTGCTATAATAAAAATCAATCGAGAGGATAAACATGGCTCAATTCGATTTTGTGATCAAACGCAACGGCATCAAAGTTCCTTTTACACCGCAGCGCATCACCAATGCTATTTACCGCGCGGCTATAGCGGTCGGCGGGCGCGACCGGACAATCGCGGAGGATCTGACAGTCAAGGTTGTTCGTTTGCTGGAAACCTCATTGCCCGAAGGCCACACTCCCACGGTGGAAGAGATCCAGGATGCGGTGGAAAAGATCCTGATCGAAAACGGCCATGCCCGCGTGGCAAAAGCCTACATCCTCTACCGGGATGAACGAGCCCGGATGCGGGAGCAGCGCGAGAACCAAACATTTGAGATTTCCAAAAATATTCCCTGGGCAAAGATCTGGCAGGTTCTGGATTGGGCTGCCAGCCATGATGTGCATACAATCGAGCGATACAACCAACGTGTCAGCCAGGGTGAATTAAAGGAGATCACTTCAGAGGCAGAAATATTTTATGAAGAGGACATAAAAATCGCTTCTGACATGATCTGCAAGCAGAGGGATGAGCTGCGTATTGTCTTGATATCCGGTCCGTCCTCTTCAGGCAAAACAACCACCACCATCAAGCTTGGCCAGAATCTGAAACAAATGGGTTTGAGCCTGGTCGCCCTCAATGTCGATAATTATTTCTATGACCTGGAAAAACACCCCAAGGACGAGTTCGGCGATTATGATTTTGAAACACCACAGGCGCTGGACCTGGACTTGATCAATGTACATCTGACAAAACTTGTACGGGGGGAAGAGGTCAAGATTCCATTTTATGACTTTAAGTACGGCAAGCGACATGACAACCAGACGCCCATGAAAATCGGCCGGAATGATGTGATCCTGATCGACAGTCTGCATGGCTTGTATCCCCCCATGACCGAAGCGGTCGACGAGAATAAAAAGTTCAAACTGTATCTCGAACCGCTCTTACAGATGAAGGACAGCCGAGGGAGATACATCCGGTGGACGGATATCCGGTTGATGCGCAGGATGCTGCGGGACGCTGCTTACCGGGCATACGATCCGGAAAAAACACTGACGCACTGGCATTACGTCCGCGCCAGTGAGATCCGCAATATCATTCCCAATAACATCCATGCCGACACCATCATCAACAGTGCCATGCCGTATGAACTTTCAATCTACAAAGCCAAACTTTTCCCGCAATTCAAGGAATGGGTAAAGAAATTCCAAAATGACAGCCTGCGCGCGGACGCTTACGAACGCGCAGCCAGAATTCGGGAATTACTGGATGAGATCATTACATTGGAGGATGATTCCTTTGTACCCTCCGATTCGGTGATCCGTGAATTCATCGGCGGCAGCTCACTTAATTATCATTAGAAGAGATCACCATGGCCTTTGCTGTTGTCCTTTATTTTGAAGAAATCCATGAAAATGAATTCCTGCGTATATGGGAATCACTTTCCAGCGAGAACCTAACATCCAATCTTGTCGAGGCGGAAATCCGGCCGCACATCACATTGGCAATTTATGATGAACTCAATTGCCGACCGTGCGAATCCCAGTTAGCCAAGGTCGCTTCCCACACGCAGCCGATCAGTTTTCAGATCACCCATCTGGGATTGTTTACCCAGCCAGAACCTGTCGTGTTTGCCGCGCCTACGATTACCCATGAGCTGCTCAGCTTCCACGAGGCTCTTCATGATGCGCTCGTAAAAGAAACCAAGAATCCCTGGGAAATTTACCAGCCCGGACACTGGGTACCGCACTGCACGCTTGCCTTGGGTTTTGATTTAAAGAATCTTGGGAAGATTATCAACAAATGCTTAAATCTTCAACTCCCCATGCAAGTCCGGGCCGACCGGGTTGGCGTCGTGGAATTCCAGCCGATGAAAGATGTATTTAAATTCCGGCTGATCTCTGATTAGAAAAACTATCTGCGTCTGCGGGGCCGCAATCCCAACAGGAAAAGCAGGATGAAAGGCCACAACCAAGCCAGGCCACCCGGGCCATTCACTCCGGTCCGGGGCGATTGCCGGATGACACGAAAAACCGGGTAATCCACCACAGTCGATTCAAATTCGCTTTCATCTATCAGGGGAGTTACACCTGATATTCGAGCTATGATCGGGCTCTCCGAGAAAATTTTCTGCAACAGCAGCAGGCGCTCGGGGGTTGTGGCAACTAAATCCGCCTGGCCGGTGTACCACCCATCCGGAAGCCAAACCTCAACCTGCGGGTTCGCCATGATGTTCTGGCTTATATTGAAATCTGCTCTCTGACGGGGAACAAAGTACAACACAGTCTCCTGCTCGAGAAAATTGACTGGAGTAAAGGCTGGCGTCCCGTTTTTCATATCGTAATGTTTAATCACCATGATGCGCCCCGTTATCACAGGCCACAAATTAAATAAGCGGCCTAAACCCAGCCGCCAAAGAATCACGATCAGAGGATCAATGATCTTTGAGATGATTGGTTCAAACCGATTGATGAGTTCAGCCATCAAATCCATTTTTCCTCCCATTTCAGTATAGCTTAACGGTTTTTCGTTTGTCTGAGAAGTTGATGTTTCGCAAATTCCTTGATGCGGGGATGCATCACATAATACTGACGACCTTCATTTGCACCTTGGGTTTTCCTCGTTATTGTGCGATCACGAAATCCCCGAACTCCATCCAACATCAACCCCACCATTTCAACTTCCAATTTCGCACGGATTTGTTCAAAGGATTTCGCGATTCCAGGGTCAATAACGGCTGTTTTTAATATCGGACCCGTATCAACACCCTTGTCCATCAAATGCAGGGTTGCGCCAAAGCCAATATTCTCCACCTGGCCTTCTGCCGCCGTCCATTCCACCACATCCATTCCACGATATTCCGGAAGAATACCTGTGTGACAATTTAAGATCCCTATCGAAGGAATTGCCAGTATGTTCTTGCGAATCAATCCGCCGCCGGTAAAAACCATTAGATCCGGCGAGACTTGTTGAAGGAACTCTTCGCTTTTCATATGGTTATGATCGCTGACCACCAAATAAGGAATATTGTATTCCGCTGCCAATTTTTTCAAAGAACTGAAAGGCAATTCCCAATTCACAGCCAAACGGGCCAGGTTCTCTGCGGGGATATCAGCAAAACGCGTATCCCCGCGAATGCCTTTCTCCACCACCTTGCGCAGTAACCGTACCCCATCCCGGTTGATTTCGGAGAGGAAACGTTTCAGATTCCATGGAGAACGGACTACAATCCCAGCGAGCTGAATTTCCCTTTCCTGACGAAGTCGAAAGCAAACCAGGCGGGCATACAGGCTGTTGTCAATCGGAGCAAGCACAACCACCCGGATCATCTCAACATCTCCTGTGCCGCGTACTCCTGCTCCGCCAGAGCTAAAAGAAAGGGAAGGCGAAGATCGTTTTCGCGCATCTTACGATATGCGCCCATGAGCCACTCATTCAGTTTGAAAGCGGCATTGAGAAAGCGCAGGTCGTTGTAGCGCATTGCATGGTGGCTGAAGAAAATCGACAGGTTAGTTTTTTCTTTTAAGACCTGTTCCTTGGACAGGTCATCCGAAAACTCATTCATGGATTTCCGCCGGCGGTATTCCACATGACGGAGAAGGAGTTCCGCTTCGGCTGCAACGAAATCCTCCTTTGTCCGATGAGAGTCCAGAACGTCCAGGTTCTCCCCTGCACCGGCCACGACCACACTTTGCGAAATCACATGCCCCCCATACAGCTTTTCCATCCATCGTATTGCTTCATCGAGATCAGAGTTTGTCTGGATTTCGTCCATGTCAAACGAATCTAGCTTTTCGATCCAACCGAGTTTTGCCAAGAGCAGGCTAAGTATGCCTAAAAAGGGATAAAGGTTCTCTACATCATGTTTCTTTTCCAAGATTGATTGATATTCTGAAACCAGGAAAACGCGCACCTCCTCCTGAGTGTGATGCCTGTCAAAAAAGCCAAGGAGTATGTCTACAAGTCCTGCCAAATTTATCCGCCCTCCCATTTCACTCGCGCCTTCACACTCACCCCATCCAAGCCAACCAATCCTTCCCCACTCAGATACACTGCTTCATTATCCATCTCACCCGAGGGGCAGGAGATCACGCCGTATTTAAAAAGCTGTACCGGTTTCCATGGATCTTTCCTGAATTCGAACACCTTTTCCCAATGAAACGCGTCTTTGCTTGCCAGGACTGAACTCTTATCGGTTTGGATCGCCGGTCCTCGTTCAATAGTTGTGAACGCCAGGTACAAACCTTCCTTCGTCCTGCAGCCATACCAGGAGGATGCGTCAATATTCTGGCCAATCTCAAGCACGCGGCTAATTCTGTCCATCCGACAGGCGTTATTCTGGTCAATATGGCTGTCTGTCAACCAGCAGATATGCGTTTCCGTAAAAAAGAGCCTGACAGCGCGCCAAATCTGGCTCCCGTCGCCAAAACGCTCGAATGTCTTAAATCCATCCTTAGTTCTGAGAAAGTAACATTCACCCTTAAAATCCCCCACCGTTACCCAAAACGCTTTCTGATCATAAGGGTCCGGATACACCCCATGCACATGCCGGATACCCTCAAGATTGGCAGCCAACTGCCAGGTATTCAGGTCCTTGTTTATCCGCCATATCCGCACAGGCTTTCTTTCCGGATTCATGAAGTATTCGCCGAAATAGATATTCCCTTCGGCGTCCTCGCAGATCGAGCCATGCAGGGCGCAATCCCCATTGATCTTAAAAAGCCTAACTGCCAATCCCTTTTCAATCCGATACACCCAACCGGCGCGGATACCTAACAGGTTTCCATGTCGATTCTGGAATAAGTTGGATTTATCTGATCGGAACACCCGGGCTGATAAGCGGAAGAATCCAAAAAGGTCTCGTGGGAAGGCAAAAGGAAACCTGGTAAAGAATTCCCACCTGCCATTTGGTTTACGCATGACCACTCGCCAGTTGGTCCCCCACAATACGCCATCTGTATTCACATGATGAATGATGGATGCCTGGGGGATACGGTCAATGATCTCAAAATCTGCCATTGTCACTATTATCAGGTTAATTTTATCGTCCCAGCAGCCGGTCGATCTCTTTACGCGTTTTTCCGGGATCGTCTGAGAGCACCGCATCCACACCCAACCACAGATAGTACGGCAAACGCTTATCCGGCGTTGGATCCAGCGGGCAGGTGAGCAGACCGCGATTGTGCGCCATTTTCACATACCAGGGATTTATGTAGAAAACCGGCCAGAATGAGCCGATCAGATCCACCGGCAGGTTGGGTATCAGGCGGGTCATGCTGATCCAGCCCACCGGCAACTCCGGCACTACCTGCCGGGCTGCTTTCAAGCGGTCCAAACTAAATGACAGGACGATGGACCGATCCAATATAGCGTATTCCAGCAGGAGATCGCGCAAACGAAGACAGACATCCCGTTCAAGAAACCGGTCGGTTTTCAACTCCATCGCCAGATAAACCTCTGGCGGAAGAAACTTCACCAGTTCCGTCAAAGTTGGGATGGTCTCACCCGTCAACGAGGAATCATTTCCAAAAGCCCGCAACTCTTTCAGTTCCCTCATCGATTTTTCCCTTACCGTACCACTACCGTTCATGGTACGGCCTACTGTCTCATCATGAATGCAGACAAATTCTTCATCCCGGCTGAGGTGCAGATCTGTTTCAAGTATCTCAGCCCCATCCTCCACCGCCTGCTTGAATGCCGCCATTGTATTTTCAGGAAACCTTACCCGGTTTCCGCGGTGCGCCATGACCAGCGGTTTGCGCTTAGACAGAAAATTTTCCATCCAGATGGTTCTTGAGCTATTCATCCCAGTCATTTTAACACCCGTGCATGTTAAAACTCATATCCTGTATACTGAATATCAGGATGACTCATCAGGAGTTGGCTTACCTGCCGCCCAAGGATGGCCTGTACCCATCCCCTCTGAACCGCTTCCTTCCCCCATTACCCAAAGCGGTCATTTCCACATGGCTCAACGAGCGAACAAAACCCGGCGATCTAATCGTTGATCCCCTGGGTTCCAACCCGATGCTGGCATTGGAAGCGGCAAGCGCGAAGAGGAAAGTATTATTCTCGCGCAACAATCCGGTTTTGTGGCTCATTTTGGAAGTATTGGCAACATCACCCACCGAAAAAGAAATTTCTTCAGCTGTGAGCAAATTGCTCCTCAGCCGGCAAGGGGACCTAACCCTGGAAGAGCAGCTCAAATTAATCTATGCCAGCCGCTGCTTTGATTGCGGGGAACCAGTGCAGCCCAAAGGTTATATATGGAATGAGGGCGCGGAAAACCCCATACTCAAGGTGTATCAATGTCCTGCATGCGGCGCCGAAGGAGAGAAACCGGTCAGTGACGAGGATTTACAAACACTTCATCATTTAGGCAACATCGGTTTACAGCGAACGAGAGCATTTCAGCGCGCAGCAACCAAGGACGAGTATGAACGACAGAGTATTGAGCGCGCGCTTGATTGTTATTTACCCCGCCCAATATTTATACTGATGCTGCTGGTCAATCGTTTGGACCGGCTCGATGTTGAAAAGGATGAAAAACGTCTGCTGCAAGCTATTCTTTTAAGCGCTTTTGACGATGGAAACTCATTATGGCATTGGCCGTTACGCGATCACCGCCACTTACAGCTCAACGTACCCGCACGCTTCTTGGAGAAAAATCTCCTTCTTTCGCTGGAGTCAGCTGCAGAAAAGTGGAAAAGCCCATTCGATAGAATTGCTGTCTTCTATTATCCCCAGATGCCTGCCGAGGAGGGCGGAATCTGCTTGTATCAACGACGGCTGGCAGACCAGAAGAAAATCCTGGCTGACCTCAATCCGAGTGCATGCGTTACAGTATTTCCGCGCCCCAACCAGGCGTTCTGGACGCTCTCCGCGTTATGGTCCGGGTGGCTATGGGGACGCAAGGGCTCAGCCCCTATGCGAGGTGCGCTCTCCCGCCGCCGGTACGACTGGTATTGGTTTGCGCAGGCAATCCATTCCACGATGGTTCCAGTCGCAAACAAACTTGGTGAAGAACCAACCGTTTTCGGCCTATTCCCAGAAGCCACCGCCAACTTTTATCTCGGGCTTTCCTGCGGAATGAATGGTGCCGGTTTCAAAATGGATGGGTACGCGTATCGGCCATCCAGGGAGCTGATACAAAACCAATGGCGAACCGGATCGAAAAGCCCCACCATTGAATTACCTGATGTCCGGGAACTCATCAAAGATTTTCTGAACGGCCGAGGTGAACCTGCTCCTTTCAATGATCTGATGTTCGGCATCATCTCCGAATTAATTAGAGCCGGTGCTGTTTCACAGGGGATCGACCAGGTCGATGAGGGTCTTTTTAAACAAATCCAGGAAAATCTTACCGCCCAACTTCGGGATGAGCATTTCACCATCACTTATCCAACCAACCAGCCGGGCGGCAGCAAATGGTGGCTGGTGGACGCTCGCGAAGTAAAACCACCGCTGGCGGAACGAGTGGAACAATTTATCTTGAACTACTTTAAAGAAAATTTATCTGCCCCATTTCATGAGATTGAACGAGCGGCCTGCCGGGAATTCAAGGGCAAGCTGACTCCTTCTCCTGAATTGATCCATTCCGTGATCACTTCTTACTGCGAATTTCCCAGACCAACCAGTGAAATGATCCAACTTAGAGAAGAAGAGGGAGATAAAAAACGGATATCAGACCTACATGAAACGCGCACACTTTTGATCCGTACAGGCAAGTCATTTGGGTTCCGTGTTAACGAACCGGAGACTGACCTAGTCGAATGGGAACGAAACGACCAAACCACCGCATACCGATTCCTCCTAAAAACTTCCTGCAATCTCATGGATCAGATTGTACAAGCACCCGAGGAGGAGACGACCGAACAAGTGTTTGTGCTTCCAGGCAGCCGGTCCCGCCTGATTGCTTTTCGAATGCGTGAAGATCCACGACTGGCCAGCGCGCTCACCAATCACTGGCACTTTCTAAAATTTCGACACCTGCGCCGCTTGACTGCCATGGAAAGTCTCACATTTGACTTGTGGGAGGACCTGCTCGAAGGCGATCCACTGCTGTGGGAAGCGCCGGAGCAGACACCACTACTATAAAGAAAACCGCTCACCAGGAATACCTTGCGAGCGGTTTGTCGCTTTGACGTCACAATACTTCGAAGAATTTTGCTACTTAACCAACCAGTTCCGCGATAAACGGCACTTGTTCCTTGACTAACTCCTGAATTTCATGCGGTGTTTCCAGCTGCAGCGCCTTCTCAGCCAAAAGTTTCATCTCCGAGGCATTCAAACCGCGAAGGATCTGTTTCAACAGCGGCACCACCGGAGGGTTCATGCTGAATTCATCCAGCCCCAATCCAAGCAGAATAGGCGCTGCCAGAGGTTCGCCCGCTAATTCACCACACATACCCACCCATTTGCCTTCTTTGTGAGCAGCTATGATCACATCTCTTACCAGCCGCAGGACTGCGGGGAAAAAGGCATCGGAGAGATCCGCCACTTTTGGGTTAGTGCGATCGGCAGCCATGGTGTACTGACTCAGGTCATTGGTGCCGATGGAGAAAAAGTCGACTTCCTTGGCCAACTGATCAGCCACGATCGCGGCTGAAGGAATCTCTACCATAATGCCGATCTCGATATTCTCGGCAAACGAGAGCTTTTCATTTTTTAATTCCCGGATGCATTCATTTAGCACCTTGCGCGCTTCGCGGACCTCTTGAGCCGTGGCAACCATGGGGAACATGATCTTCAAATTGCGACCAACACCCGCGCGCAAGGCCGCCCGCAGCTGCGGTTTGAAAATATCCGGCCGGACCAGGCAAAGGCGCAACGCGCGCTGGCCGAGGAATGAATTGGATTCAGCTTCGAGACCCATATATGGTATCTCCTTATCGCCGCCGACATCCAAAGTCCGCAGGATAACCGGCAAATCTCCAAACACATCCAAAATCGCACGGTACGCTTTGTATTGTTCTTCTTCGCTGGGTAAACAATTACCCTCGAGATACAAAAATTCTGTGCGCAGGAGCCCGACACCTTCTGCACCGTTTTCGACCGCACTTTTTGCGCCCTTGACATTGCCGATGTTTGCCACGATCTCAACCGTGACACCATCCAAAGTGACTGCTGGTTCATGGGTATGTTCCATCGCCTTTTCGTGCAAAACTTTGGCCGTGGAAATACGCTGCTGGTAATACGCGACGGTTTCTTCATCCGGATCGATCACTGCTTCGCCTTTTGTACCGTCCAGTATGATCCTTGTCTGATTGGCTATCTTGAGCACAGAATCGCCCACTCCCGAGACTGCCGGAATGCCCAACCCACGCGCAAGGATGGCTGTATGGGAGGTGGCGGAGCCACGCGCGGTGCAAAATCCGGTCACCAGCGATTTGTCAAGCAAGACCGTATCCGAGGGGGTCAGGTCATCTGCCACGATCACCGAAGGTTCTTTCAGATCCGCGGTTGGCGTTTCCGCAATACCGAGCAGGATACGCAGGACGCGATTGCCGACATCCAGAATATCGGTCGCACGGGCGGCGAAGTATTCATCCTTCATGGCCGCCATCATGTCTGAGAAGGCCTGCGCCGTAACCTGCATGGCTGATTCAGCGCTTAACTTCTGATTTTCGATCTTCTTTTTTACTTCACCCAATAACTCGGGGTCTTCCAGGATCATCTGATGCGCCTGAAAAATCTCCGCATCCTCTTTACTGGCTTCCGTTAGTGCTTTTTGGTAGATGAGCGATATCTGGTATTTCGCTTTGGAAATCGCGTTTTCCAGGCGATTAATTTCTGCCTGGGGATTATCGACACATTTTTCTTCAACGACGATCTCCTGCCTGACAAACTGGAACACCGGGCCAACACAGATGCCGCGCGATGCCGGGATGCCTGGAAGGCGTTTCATTATTCCTCCCCGAAGTTTTTCTCAACCAAGGCCAGAAGACTGGTAACCGCGCCTTCCTCATCCTCCCCTTCCGCTCGGATGGTGATTTCCATCCCTTGAAAAACACCCAGAGTCAGTACGCCCAAAATCGATTTGGCGTTTGCTTCGCGGAACTCTTGGGTATCGGGATCCGTCGTGGAAACCTTGATATTCGATTGGTATTTGGCCGCTTCCTGGACAAATAATGAGGCAGGGCGGGCATGCAACCCAACTTTGTTGTTGACAACGATCTTGGATTCTTTCATTCAGATTCTCCTCTAAATAATGATGATTTGGGCTGGAAATGCCAGCCAATAATTTCATCCGTATTTATAAAAAATAATTCCGCAACGCCCTTGCGGAATGTAATTTTATCACGGTTAGTTTTTCTTTAAATTTCAGGGGGTTGGGGTGTCAGTCGGCAATACCTGGACAGTGGGGGTTTCCGTTGGAATAGGCGTAACCGTCGGTTCCGGTGTCAGGGTCACGGTGGGTGTTATAGTCGGCGTAAGTGTCGGCACATCCAAATTCAGATGGATGCGCTTTTCGGCAAATGTATCCCGTGTGCTATAGACATAGAGCCTCAAGGTGATCCTGGCTGCGTCCGCTTCATACACATCCCAGGAGATCAATTTTTCAGGCTGCTTGATCTCATCGTTGCTCGTCAGGAGCGTCACCCACTTGCTGGGGTTATTCCCTACGCCATACTGCAGCCGGAAACGGTCAAAATTCCTGGTCGCAGACACCACCCCATAGATATCCAGCGGCGTCGAAGAAATATTCATACCATCATTCAACCCCACAAAAACAATGGTCGGCCTGGGGTCATCCCCGCGGCATTCGCGCGATGGAGTGAAAATGACCGGCTCCTTGAACCCCATTCCTTCCGCCCAGGACCTCCCCTCTTCCTTTCCGGTGATCCATTCCTTGGCCCATTTCTCATTTACGTTTAAAGTCAGTTTCTGCTCAGTAAATTCCGAGCAAGCTGAGCCTGCGCGCAGGTTGGTCCAGGTATCTATCTCAATTTCACGCCAAAGGTCTTCAGTTTCAGGCAGCGGAGGCTGGCCTTGAACAAAAATCTCCGTTTTTTCGCTGGGGCAACGGCCGGAGGGCTTGGTGCCGGATACAGAGCAGATCAAAGATTCCTCGATTGATGCGGGACGAACAAAGGTTGAAGGATTACCACCAAACGAGCGGTTAATTTCCCACTGCATCACTTCAGACCAGAGAGGCGCGGCACCAGTAACACCGCTAATGTTACGCATGGGCGTGTAATCCGCATTACCGATCCAGACGCCAATGGCCAAGTCGGGCGTAAAACCCAGCGTCCAGTTATCGCGAAAATCGTTGGTCGTGCCAGTCTTCACCGCTACATTGAATGGCAGCCGGAGGACCGAGCTGGAGCCAAAAGCAGGGGTCCTTGCACTGTTGTCAGAAAGAATATCGCTGATCAGATAGGCGTGTTCCGTACGGATGACCTGCTCCCCCGCTGGTTGATGCTCGAAAACCACATCGCCATCATGATCTTCAATCCGTGCGATGGCAAAGGGCGGCTGGCGCACGCCGCCGTTCGCGAATACGGCATACGCGCCGGTAAGTTCCAGGAGAGAAACATCACCACCGCCAAGCGTCAACGATAATCCATAATCTTCTCGGGTGAAAGTAGTAATGCCCATACGTTCGGCAAAAGCGATTAATCCGTCCTTCTCCGGAGTATTGGGATCATCATAGATGCCGACAAAATCCAACGTCTTTACCGCGGGAACATTATATGAGCTGCCCAAAGCCGTGCGGGCCAATACGGGACCATGAAATTTGCCATCGTAGTTGACCGGTTTATAGGGGTCGCGCGTGTCATCGGGATTGCCTGAAGGCGGGAACTCACTAGGCACATCCCAGATCAATGTCGCGGGGGTCCAGCCCTTTTCAAATGCTGCTGTATAAGTGAGCGGTTTGATGGAAGAACCCGGCTGCCGCGGCGCCACAGCCATGTTCACTTGGCCATCGATTTCTTCATTGAAGAAGTCCGGCGAGCCGATCATTGCCAGGATCTCGCCCGTGGAAGGTTTAATCGCGACCAGGGCGCCATCAGTGGCTTCATTGGCTTGAAGTTGGTCTACCTGCTGCTTGACCGCAGATTGGGCAAAAGTTTGGAACTCCGGATCCAGGGTTGTGAACACGCGGAAACCAGAGCGATAGATGGTCTGCGGATCGAACTGCGCTTCCAGTTGGGCGCGAATGAAATTCACCCAATGCGGGAAAGGCATATTGACCGGGCGTTGAACAAAGGGGTAGTCTTCTATCTCCCGGGAAGCTGCCACCGCTTCGTTCAGGGTGACACAGATAGGTACGGACGATTGGTTAATATCGATACATCCGCGTTCCCGGCTTAATTGATAGGTCAGGTTGAGCACATCCTGATGGCGAAGGAGCGTTGCTTCGCGATTGGTGAAAATATCGTAAATCGCAGGCGATTGGGGTAACCCCGCCAAGTAAGTCGCCTGCGCCAGATTGAGCTGATCAGCCGTGGTGTTGAAATAGGTCTCAGCCGCTGCCTCAATACCATACGCCAGGTTGCCGTAATAGATCTCATTCAAATAAAGTTCGAGAATTTCATCCTTACTGTATTTTCGCGTGATCTCCGCCGCAAGCACGATCTCGCGCGTTTTCCTGCGCGTGGTCACCTGGCTGCGTTCCTCCGGCGATAAAAGAAGGGTACGGGCGAGCTGCTGCGTAATGGTGGATGCCCCAGATACCACCTCACCCGAGGTATAGTTCTGCCAGAGCGCCCGCATGATCCCCAGGGGATCAAAGCCAGGATTGGTGTAGAAATCCTTATCCTCAACCGCGATGGTTGAAGCAATCACATACGGGGAGATATTATCCAGTGATGTATATGTCCGCCGGCCGGCATTCGGGTCAAGGATCTCATAGATCAAATTCCCATTACGGTCATATATCCGTGTGGTTTCAAACTGGGAAGCATACTGCCTCAGATCTTCTACACTGGGAAGGTCTGACGCGATGCGAAAATACTGGAAGATTAAAAACGAAAGTGTGAGAATTCCAATAATGATGAAGACAAACACCGATCCCAGGATGCCGTACACCAAGCACCCTCCCTGCTTCTGGCTGATTCGTTCGAACACATTCCCTTCATTCCCTGTGGATCGCAGACCGGCTTTTTTGTCCGATTTCAAAGAATTTTTGAATTTTCTGTAACCATTTCCCAGCTTTTTTCTTTGGATGCGAAGAAAATCCTTAATTTCCAGAATCTTCTGATTGACTGCTGGCGCAGCATCCTTTTGTATTTCAACGGTTGGGGTTTCAACCTCGGATTCAACCTCAAGGTTAATGGGCTGGGTATCTTCCAGCATATGTTCACTTTCATGATCATCCAATTCAGAGGAAGATGAGATCGGTTGAACTTTCTGCTGCTTATGAGCTTCAGAGAGCAGGCGTTTCAACCGCTCTGCAGGAGTTTCTTTTGGATTCCCATCCTGATTCAAATTTTGTTCTTTTTCGGTCATATTTTCTGCTCTTCCCTGAATTCCTCAACCTGATAGATAAAGACATCGAGAGTTTTTTCACGCCAAAGGCTTGGATGAGCGCCCATTTTAATACATAGATGATCCAGAAAATCTTCCTTTCGCGACACCTTCTCCCAAACCTGAGGTAAAAAGGTTGCGCGCCGCATACCATTTCTTAATACAACCCCGTCAATCCCAGGTCGTAATTTTTCCAACAATTCATCGGAATCTTTAAACTCCAGCTTATCGGGCTTTGTTAGCCGGGAGATCTCGATCTCAATGTAGGGTAGCTCTGCCTGAGACACCGGAGGAAAGCGGTAATCCTCGGTTGCGGCTGCCACCGCGTGTTCCTGGACATCAAGCGCCAGCGGCTGATAAGCCTCAATTGCGCCGATGCAGCCGCGTAGTTGGCCCTCCCGGGACAATGTGACAAATGAAGCGCCATTCTCGCGAAAAACCAGCGGCATTTCACTTAGATCCAGCGAATCCAACGAGCGACCTGCTAAAACATCTTCAATCGCTTTCCTCGCTATGGTAAGCAACGCCTTTCTCTCATCTTGATTCATGAAGCCAGTCACTTTTTTCACGGTTCTTTCACTCGGAATGAATTTCACTCAACAAGTTATAATTCATTTAAATTTCTACCAAAAATCAGCTACTTTATCAGAATTATACTTTGGCTGCATTTTCGGATTGAATACCGGGAAAACAATGGAAAATCCAGACTACGAAAATCCATCAGAAACCCCTCCGCAGGATTTTGACGATCAGCAGGAAGAGAAAAAACGCCACACTGGTTATTCGGTGATGGGCGGTTTTCAGTCCGTCTTGAGCATCGCAATCGTCATGGCCACACTGCTCACATTATGGAATCCGCGAAAGTTCCTGGGCACACCCAATCTCTCCGCCCTGATCCGGGCGGAATCCGAGCAGACATCACAAATGACGGAAACGGAAGAGGTGGATACGACCGATCACATTGGCTTATTAGCCGGACACTGGCTGGATAACCCTGGCGAGGTCTGCCTGGATGGTTTGATTGAAGCTGACGTTAATGAGGACATCGCCAACCGCACAGCGCAAGTGCTTCGCGAACAGGGATATGAAGTAGATGTTTTTCCGGAATTCGATATCGCATTGCTTAATTATCAAAGCGCTGCCTTCGTTGCCATTTATGCCGGCTCTTGCGCGGAAAGCCCGCTCCCACCATCTGGATTCAAGGTTGCAACCAGCCTAACGGCTCAAAATCCGGAAATTGTGAATGCCCTGGCCGTTTGTCTCTCAGAATCCTATAACGAGATGATTCATATCCCGTTCACTTACGAAATCCTTAATCCTGATCATCCTTCGTATCATATCTTCCGCGACATCCACAACCAAACACCTGCTGTGTTAATCGAGACCGGATCACTAAAAACTGACCGCACGATCCTGGTCAACCAGGCAGACCGTGTGGCTGAGGCGATCTCCTCGGGCATCCAGTGCTTCCTCAATCAAACTCCGGGGGCCAGCCAGTGAGATTAAAAAAAACAGAGCCGGGTCAAGGCACGATCATTCAATTAAATACGGCAGGGAAAAATGGCGGAAACTGTGAGTGGAGAGAATCCGTTGGGAAGCAATCGAAAGGAAAAATACCCCGAACATTACTTATCGGCGTTCTTGTAATGGGTATCATCAGTCTTCCTTCATTATCCACACATGCGGCCACTCAGAAAATTTTCCAACCTGAAAGTGTGCAGCTGCAGCCGACCCAAACACCCACAGCAACTCCCACACCTAATGGTTTTACAATCCCATTCTCTGAACCGGCCTCCGCGCCCGCCGAAGACACCTATTACACTGATTACACCTACCATTCATGGGATATCCCGGATGAGATCACCGGCGGGAGCACATTTTGGATTGAAATTGACCTGACAAATCAGGTTCTATTCGCCTATCGCGGAAACCAATTGATCAGCGGTTTCCTGGTCTCCACCGGCACAAGCAGCCATAAAACCGTGACCGGCACATACAAAATTTACTCAAAATATCCTTCGTATACCATGATCGGGCCAGGCTATCACCTGGAGGATGTTCCCTATACCTTATTCTTTTATAAGGGCTACGCCATTCACGGCACATTTTGGCATAATAATTTCGGCCGCCCAATGAGCCATGGATGCGTGAATATGGCTACCAATGAAGCTGCCTGGGTGTATGATAATGCGCCTGTGGGCACCTACGTTTTTGTTCACTATTAATCATCATGAAGCCGATCACACGCCGCCAATTTCTGGGACAGACCGCCCTGCTTTCAACCGGAGCATTGATCAATGTGCCATTGTTTCTTACTTCAAAGAATACTTTTCAGAGGCAAAATATTTCAAACCAGAATCTTGGGCGGGTATTTTCCGTTGGCGCTGATTCTTATTCTGAACCAGACCTGAGATCCAACCTCATTAATCATTTCCAAGAGAATGAAATTCTGCAGTTGAACGACCCAATCTCAGTCAGCGGGAGGGGTTCTGGAAGAACGCTTTGGTACCGGTTGGGGGACGGAAGCTTCATTCATTCGAGCGCAGTTCAACCAGTGAAAAACAAGCTCAACGCTCCAAATTTGGAAGTCGGAAGCAATGGAAGAGTTGCCGAAGTCACAGTTCCTTTCACAGACGCATGGAGCAGCAACTCGAACGGCAGAAAGCCGAACCAGATCTTCTATTATGGAACTACCCATTGGGTGTATGGACTTGGGCAAGACAAGGAAAAGAACAATTACTACCTTATCCGCGAAGACCGCTGGGGGGATGTTTACTATGTGGACGCCACGCATCTACGGGTGATCCCTGAGGATGAACTGCAGCCGATCTCGCCTAATGTCCCGGAAAAACTAAAGACCATCAAGATTCACCTGGATGAGCAAGTGATGTTCGCGTTTGAAGGAGAAAAGCCGGTTTTTATGTCGCCCATTGCATCTGGCTTGCTATCCGGCAACATGGATTTCACTACACCCAGAGGTACTTTTATCGTTAATTACAAACGTCCTTCCCGACATATGGCTCACGCGGAAAGATTCGGCTCAAACGGGGGCGAGCTTTTTGGCGTTCCGTGGGTCTCTTATTTTACAGACACCGGGATCGCATTCCATGGGACCTACTGGCATAACGATTACACTCGCCCAAAAAGCCACGGCTGTATCAATATGCCGATCCAAGCCGCAAAGTGGGTTTACCAATGGACCTATCCTGTCATCGCGCCGCGCCAGGAAAAACATGTTTCCCAGTACGGCACCTCCGTGGAAGTCATATAAATAATTTAGAAATTGTTAAGACCCCTTCTAACATTACCTAATTAGAATTGGTCAAATGGTGAATGAAATGGCAAACAAGGCAGTTTTTGAAGGCCTCGTTTATGATGAGGAAGACAACCAACTGGATGTCACATACGTTGGCAGTGAAGCCTGTTATATCGTGGACGATCAGGGCTTTTCCCGGCATATCTCTTCGGAGGAAGTGGATAGCCAGGTTTTGGAAGTCATGCGCGATCAAATTATTGAGAATAAGGACATGATCACCGAGCAGACCGCCAAAATGCTTGGGCAGGAAGACCTTTTTACCTATGCGCTGATCCACAGCCAGTTGGAAAATATTGACGACCAGATGGATCACATGATGAAACATGGCTTGCCTGAAAGCGGTCGGGCATATCTGGGAATGATGGGATTTAAGATCGTAGTCAACCATCATGGTGAAGTCGTGAGGGTGGATCAGCCATCCTCTCCGGTCGAAGAAGAATAATATTACACCCGAGAAACAGAAGAGGAAAAGATGACACCCGAATTCATTATCGATGCCAATGAAATGAACTTTGAATATGAAGTCGTCGCTTATTCCAAAAACGTACCCGTTCTGGTTGATTTCTGGGCAGAATGGTGCCAACCATGCAAAATGTTGAGCCCGCTACTTGAACGCCTGGTTCAGGAAGCTAACGGAAGTTTACGGCTGGCCAAAGTGAACATTGACCAGAATCCCAACCTGGCCATGCAGTACAGCGTTCGCAGCATACCCACGGTGAAAGCGTTCGTCGATGGGCATGTCACCGCGGAATTTGTAGGCGCGCAGCCCGAAGCACGCTTGCGTGAATTTATTAATAAATTGACGCCTCCGAGCCCCCTGGAACTTGACCTCGAGAAAGCGCGGGGGAAGATGGCCGCCAAGAATTGGCTGGAAGCGGAAAATATCCTGCGCAATATCCTTGCCCAGAACCCCAATCTAGATGCCGCCCACCTCGGATTAGCCAAGTGCCTACTGGCACAGGGAAAAGCAGGCGAAGCAATCAACCACCTAAACGAGATCCCCGCGGGGCGCGCCTTCAACGTTGCTGCAATGATCAAACCCTATGCAGAAGCTTTGGATAGTCTGCAAAATGATGAGATTCTTCTTGAGACCGATCTGGACGCGGTTTTCGCCAACAGCCTGCGACTTGCCGGGCAGGGAAAATTCTTGTTGGCATTGGATGGTTTGTTGGATATCCTTCGTGAAAACAAGGTTTACCGCAATAAACTTGCCCATAACGTCATTCTGGGAATTCTAGAAATTATGGGCAATGAAGACCCGCAAACTCGTGAATACCGCGCGGAACTGGCATCTGTGTTGTTCTAATTGATTGATGATGAATTTCCCGGAAGATAAAATTCAAAACAGCCCGAATAAATGGGTGGCTGACCACATCAAGACGTACCTGAAAACCAACGGGGAAGAAGGACACAAGTGGAAATCAGGCATTTATACACTATTGATTACCACTATCGGCCGGAAAACAGGAAAGCTATACCGCACCGGATTAATTTACGGGATGGACCAGGACCGTTACATCATCGTGGCTTCCAGGGGCGGATATCCGAGCCACCCCAATTGGTACCTGAACCTCAAGAAGAATCCTGAAGTGTTCGTACAAGTTGGAGCCGAGAAATTCCATGCCCTCGCCAAAGATGCGGAAGGAGAGGAACGGCAGAGACTTTGGAAGATAATGGTGGAAATATTACCCCAGTATGAGGATTACCAGCGCAGAACGATCCGAAAAATTCCTGTGGTCATCCTTGAAAGAATCAAGGAATAATTTCCGTCAAAATAACTAAAAAAAGCCCTTAAGGGCTTTATTTTTTAAACACATTGATGGATTCGATGTGAAAAGTCTGAGGGAACATATCCACCAAAATTGATGATTCCAAATGATATCCGGCTTCCGATAGATACTTTGTATCACGGGCTAACGTTGCCGGATTACAAGAAACATAAACGAGCGAACCAGGATTACGTGAAACGATCGAACTGGTCACATCTCTTTTCAAGCCGGCGCGGGGTGGATCCACCAGGATACAATCAATATCCTTATCCAGATGGGGAATGATCTGTTCCAATTTTCCCTGATAAAGGGAAATATTATTAAAAGCATCCAGGTTTTCAGCAAAATCGTCGCAGGCGGAGGGTGAGTATTCGACAGCGGTAATTTTACTTACCCGATCTGCAAGAAAAGCAGAAAATAACCCAACGCCGCAATACCCATCCAGCAAATGCTTTGGTCTTTTTTTTATAATAATCTCGAGCACGTTTTCCACCAACGCACCCGCCCCTGAAAAATTAGTTTGAAAAAAAGAATTCGCCGAAACTTTGAACTCGAAATCTCTGACCGTCATGAAAAGAGAACCATCGCCGGCGATCACGACTTCTTCGTTATTTTGGATATGAACAATCGATACAGCGGCTTCGGTGGACAATTCTGGCATTTCTGTTCCGGTGCCGTGCAAAACCATCATCAGATGACCATCATCATTCTGCCGGTATTCCACGCGTTGGATATCCACGCCGGGCTCAAACTCTGCCAAGGGCCAGGCCTCTCCAATTTCCGTCATGGGTAGATGACAATCACTGACCGGGAAGGATAGGTTGTGATAAATATCGCTAAAGCAAAGCTTTCCATGGCTGTTTAGCTCAAAAGTTAAGGAATTACGGTAATGCCATTCTTCGTCGGAAGGGATCACCTTGCTCACGACAATATCATTCAAGCCCGCGATGCGTTGAAGCTGCTCACGAAAGATTTCCTCTTTATACTGGAGTTGAAGTTCATAGGGAATATGCTGATAGTGGCACCCGCCGCAAAAGCCGAAATGAGCACAGCGCGGTTGAATGCGTTGGGGATGTGGTTTTTCCACGGAAAGAAGGCGGGCACGAATATGACCGGGTTTCTCTTCAATGACCTCGCCAATAACTTCCTCACCAGGCAAAACAAACGGCATGAAAACCGCTTTGTCATCCGGCAAGCGGCCTAATCCAAATCCTTCATAGACCAAAGAGTCTATGGTCAGCCTGAATTGTTTTTCCATTTTCTCAAATTTATTCTAATCGAATGGCGGAAATAAAAAGACCCTGATCAGGGTCTTCAGGCGGAGAGGGTGGGATTCGAACCCACGATACCTTTCGGTATACGCGCTCTCCAAGCGCGCGCATTAGGCCGGACTATGCAACCTCTCCAATCACCGATAATTTCGGCGGCGGAATTATAACACGGCCGATTCTTTGATGAAATAATCGCTTGGCGTACAATTGGGCAAATGTCCGATTGTACTCACCTTATCCCGCCTGTAAGATAGGATAACAGCCGAGTGGGTCAATCACTGGAGGAAATTTGACGGTTGATATCAGAATTATGCAAAAAAGTGATTATCGCGGGGCGGTTTCCCTTTGGCGATCTTTGCCGGGATTGGGTTTGAGCGGCGCAGATGAGGAAACACAGATCCACAAGTTTCTCGATCAGAATCCGGACACATGTTTTGTCGCCATTGTCAATGGTAAGGTCATTGGCACAGTGCTGGGCGGGAATGACGGCCGGCGCGGTTATCTCTATCACCTGGCTGTCGATCTGAAGTATCAAAAATCAGGCATCGGAAAAATACTGGTCAGACGATGTTTGGATAGCCTTCGGGCATCGGGATTGCAGAAATGCCATATTTTTGTTATCAGTGATAATGCAGAAGGAATTAAATTTTGGGAGCACAATGGCTGGACCCTACGGAATGATATTCTCGTGATGTCCATGGATCTTTAAACCACGATGAAATTATTTCTCAAATTCCTTATCAATAGAATCGCTGTCATCCCATTGACCTTGTTAATAATCACAATTGTCCTCTATGGAATCGTCATGCTCATGCCGATTGAATCGCGCATCGACTTATATATGCCAAAATCCGGCAGCCATGTTCCGGGCTGGGAAGATCGTATGCGCGAGCGCATCGTGGAAACCTATCACCTGAAGGAATCCTTCCCTGTGCAATACTTTTATTGGGCTCGCAGTCTTTTCATCGATGAGTGGGGTTTCAGCCCCATCCTGGGGAATTCTGTGCTTCCTGAACTCACCCGCCGTTCCCCGGTCACCTTCGAATTAATGTTTTATGCACTGCTTTTGGAGATCCCATTGGGATTGACGGCTGGCGTATGGTCCGCTCACCGGAAAGGGAAAATCAGCGACTATCTCACCCGCTTAGCCACTTTTATAGGTACTTCCATGCCGGATTTTATCCTCGCAATCATCCTTCTGGCATTTTTCTATATCAAACTTTACTGGTTCCTGCCTGAAAGATTAAGCATGAACTATCACCTCCTTGTTCAATCCGACGCATTTCAGTCCTTTACAGGATTTATGACTATTGATGGACTGCTGAATGGCAGGATGGATGTCACAATCGACGCATTCCGCCATCTCATATTACCTGTGTTCACATTATCCCTGGCTCATTGGGCAACGCTTACACGGATCACTCGAACCCAGGTATTGGATGAAATGGACAAAGATTACATCACCGCGGCGCAGGCAAGAGGGGTAAGTTCAAGCGAAATCATCTGGAAACACGCTTTCCGCAATGCTTTAAGCCCATCTCTGTCCAGCAGTGCCATTTCTGCTGCGACTTTGGTAACTAGTGTCTATGTAGTAGAAAAAATCTTTAACCTCAAAGGCATATCGGAGTTGATCACACGCTACGGGCCCTTTGTCCCGGATGCAGCTGCGGTGCTCGGATTTGCCGTTTACAGCACCCTTGTAGTGCTGGGTATTATGTTAATCCTCGACATCCTTCAGGCTTTGCTCATCCCACAGATCAAAGAAGCAGTTTTTAACAACGATGAACATTTTTAAACGCTACGCACTAAGGAATTTATCGCTAGCCAAGTCGGCGATCAAAGAAAACAACGCCGCTGCAGCAAACCAATTTGCCCGCAAGGCTGTTCAACTGGATAAAAATCTGGAAGAAGGATGGCTGATCCTGGCAGCGACCAGCAGTGACCAAAACTCCTTCGGTTATTTGAACAAGGCTCTCAATCTCAATCCTCAGAGTGAAAAAGCCCAACGTGGGTTAGAATGGGCGCTTTCCAAGTTAAGAGAAGAAAGTATTAGCAATGAACGTGTACAAAAACCGAGGATTACGCCCCACAATGGTTTCGGGGTTCATAATTCCGATGAAGAATCGTTTACTCAGATAGGACAGGAAGCAAAGAAAAATGAGCGGAGTTTATTCCGCATCATAATTCACCGTTGGCAATCGATCTTTGCCCTTTTACTTGTAGGTTCCATTATCGGCATTGCGGCATTGACGCCAGTTCTTTCACCTATTAATGACCCAACAGATTCCCCGTACTTCAAAATTGTTTGCGATAAATACTACTGCCCTCCAGAGCCGCCCAGTAAAACATCCCCACTCGGGACAATAAAGGAATTCGATGTGCTCCATACAGTTGTCTGGGGCACCCGTCAGTCACTATTTTTTGGGATCTCAACAGCAGTTCTCACTGCCCTTATTGGTTCATTGCTTGGGTCGCTCGCCGCTTATACAGGGGGATGGTTGGATAAAATCATCATGCGCATTTGCGATGCATTTTTGGCATTTCCCATCGCTGCGGCGGTCGCTATGTTTGCGCAGGTGATCGTCCTTCTGAATCCGACCACGCAAATGCTTACTCTTGAACAATTCAATGCGATACCACAGGAACCCAGCTTTCTTCAACAGCTGGTGATCAATACTGATCCGATATTGCTCGCGTTGATCCTATTTTCATGGATGCCTTACACTCGTATCATCCATGCACAAGTTCTTAATGTTAAACAGTCCGAATATGTGGATGCCGCTAGAGCGGTCGGCGCGCGCCATCGGCGAATCATCTGGAAGCACATCCTCCCCAACTCACTTTCGCCTATGGTCGTGATGGGCACTCGCGATATCGGGCGTATGGTCGTGGTTCAGGCTTCACTCACATTTATTGGCGTGGGTGGATCATCCGCCTGGGCAATCCTCTTAAACACAGGAAAAGACTGGATCATCGGCCCAGGAGGAGATCTGCTCACACGCTGGTGGATCTATCTTCCCATCACCCTGGCTGTAGTTATTTTCGGGATCAGCTGGAGTCTTCTGGGAGATGAGATCAATCATTGGATGAATCCAAAAAACCTTTAATTCGTATATGAATAAACTTGATAATTGAGGAACTTTTTGATCATGGAAAGTAAAAAGAGAGAAATTCGAGAAGCACGCAATCGCCAGGATATTCTGATCGGTTTTATTGCGAGCATTGTGTATGTAATATTTGCTTGGGGCATTGACTCTATCCAGCTGTTTACATCCAACTACACACTACCCTGGATAAAATTAGCCATTGGCGCACTGCCGTCCATTGTGATCATTACAGGCACCACCTGGCTTGGCACCAGGCTGAATCATATCGTGATCAAGACACTGCTGTGGATGACCGCAGCCACAATACTGAGTCTGATCGTTTCATTCGTCACGTTCAACGGCGCAGAATCTGTTTACAAGCTTTTTTTACCAAATATTGCTGACCGATTAAGCTATATGGCAACAGCGGGTATTGAAAGCCGCTTGTTTATTGTCATCGTAATGACAAATATTCTTTTCATTTTGGGCGGGATATTGATCGATTCCGCCAGCCAAGCCGTGATCATCTCCTCCGGAATTTTTGGCTGGATATTTGGCGTTGTTTTCTGCCTGGCGTTCTTTGCCGGCGCTGGTTTCACTGCAGATTCCAATTTCAATACAGAATTAAGAGATAACGTAATTGCAGTTGATGAACAAATCGAAATTGTGTCTCAACTGGATTTGGAACAATTAACCGAAAGAGAGCAACGAATCGTCCAACGCTTTACCCGGCTGGATGTCGATCTTCACAGCCCCCGCAAACTACTCGTCGCAACCTTTGATGAATCCTTCTCACAGACACAGGTGTTAATCAACTTTGGCGGGATCTGGACACAATGTTTATCGCTTAACGGCCGGGTGGGCAGCTGCCAAAGAGTTGGTGAATGAGACAACTGATACTTGCTCCTCTTGAGTTTGAGATCAATCTGAAAGCGGGCATTTCGAAAGTTTGGACTGCGTGGACAACCGAGGAAGGTATCCGCTCCTTCTTCGCACCCGCATGCAAGATTGAAGCTCGCGTCGGGGGCGCCTATGAGATCTACTTTCATCCAGACGAGAAAGAAGGTTTTCGCGGCGCTGAGGGCACTCACATCCTGGCTTTCGAGCCGATGAAATACCTTTCCTTTTCCTGGAATAATCCGCCTTCAATACCCGGGATCCGATTGCAGTTCGCTACAGTCGGTTTATATTTTGAAGAAATACATGAACAAAAGACTTTTTTTAAATTAGTTCACCAGGGCTGGGGACCGGGAGAAGACTGGCAGAATGCACGCGATTATTTCAGCCATGCCTGGAAACAAATGGTAATTCCAAGGTTGGTTAAAATGCTGGAATCTGGTCCGGTAAAATGGTAAATAATTTCCACCGAACCAGCTAATCCATCTATTTGTCGAATTTCCTCGATATTCTAGAACTCCGGATGACCCTCGGATGGCATACAGAGGATCTCCAATACCTTTATGTCAAAGAAATTGGGGGAATTTGCGGGGATCAGGATGGCCGCCATATCCGCACCGCGATGGGTCCCGGCGATGGCCAGCACCGGCTTTCCAACCTCGATCAGGCCAGCATCCGCGGCCATCATGCAAATCTCCATCATCACTTTCATTCCTGCGCCAAAGATCCGAAGAACATCGGCGATAATTTCATCCAACTGATAAGTATTCATTTTAATGCGAACCGACCGATTTACCCCGCCAAAGGTGTGTTGGGCTGTCAGGATCTTTCCCCCATTTGATTCGATGATTTTCCGGATTTCGCTGGTGAGTTCTTGTGTGTTCGGCCCTTTATACCCTTGCGCATGAGTAACCACTACCAGGTCCCGGCCTTTGAATAGTCTGGAAGCATTCGCACCAGTAAAACCGGTCGTAGATGCAACTACGATGGTTTGAATATTCAGATCCATAACCCTTTTTAAGGCAATTTCCAAAGTGCGGTCCGTGTTCTCTTTGCCAGGTTTTTCAAAATAAACAACGGTTGAAGATATTTCTTTCATGTCGGCTCCAGATATCAATTGGTCATTATTAAGTGTTATAGATTTTTAAGAAACGTCTTTTTAGATTTGCTCCCCGCATTATGCCCAGATATTATTCCGGGCGGAATTGAAGCTTCTCAAGTACCCCAAATTCGCCTTGGTTTTCGCCCACAGCCGCCAGAACATTGCTGAAGGCTATATCTTTCAAACCCTCCGGCGCCCTTGTGATAAATTCAGTTCTTAACATAAAGTCAGAGAATCCCAACAACCCAAGCGGTGTCGTGACGTAGTTCATTCCCGGCCAAGTCAGATATTCCAACACAACTGATTTTTCCAAGCCCAGCGAGGGCGACAGAATTGTCGCTGCTTCTTCGGGATTTTCATGGATAAATTCAGTAGCTTCAGCGATCGCCATAACCAGCGCGGCATACGCATTTGGGTTATTTTCGTATAATTCATCGGAGGCAACCGCTACCAGATAAGAAAACTCAGCCCCATAAGCGGTCACCCCGTCAACGATAGTACTGACACTGGGAAATGCTGACTCCTCGAAGTTATACGGCGGCGGAGAAAAGTGAGCGGTGATATCCCGTTCTGCCATTGCCATCAGCGCCTCCGGATGGCTCATAAGCATAACGTTATCATCCAAGGAAGCAACATCGCCAAGTTCCTTTTCTAAGGCCATTGATAACAACACATGTTCGATACTTCCCAATGAAGATACTGCAAGCTTGTCATTCTGCCCAAAATCAGCCAGAGTTTTGACTTTTTCATCGATTGTCTGCAAGGTGATCGGCATCACGCTCATACCCGAAGCAACTTTCCATTGGATACCCTGATCCCAACCTTTCAGGAATGCAGGAATCGTAATCACTGCGGCATCAATTTGGCCATTATTGAACGCCTCCATAATGGCTTCATCTGAATTCAATTGGATCCAGGTTACTTTCAGATCAGGCGAATATTTCTCAAGAAAGCCCAATTCATCTGCGATGGTCATCGCCGCATATCCAAGGCCAAACTGCTGGGTCACCCTCAACCGTTCAGGTTCTTTCTCAGACAGTACTTGCGCAGGACTCTGGGTGGTACTTTGGGCAACGGATGGTTGGGCAGAAACACCGCATCCGGATAATAAAATAATCAGCAGCAATCCCGAGAGAAACCAATTTCGCATTTCTATTTTTCTCCTTCACATTATGTATAACGCATACAATTATAGAGAAAAGCGAGTAATCGCGCCAATAGAAATTTCTTTTCCATTTAAACGTCCAAATCAAGGAAACGAATTACCTGAAAACTATCTTTTTACAATAAATTACTGAAAAAGAATTAATGATCATTTCTAACAGAAAATTGTTATATATTAGTGCGTGGAATTGTCAGAATTTCAATTTTTCAAATAGACCCATGACAAAGGCAATGTAGTAGAATTTGCCATTACTTACACGTAAAATGAGACAATTAAAATCCTATACTCTAATACTTTGGGCTGCCATTGGCGCCTTCGGTTTCCTGGCTTTTCGCGAGTTGCTCCAGATTAATATTCTGGCTTATGTCGATGAACAGGAGATCTGGGCCTCACGCCGGTTTATTGTCTTTCTGGCAGTTGCGGTATTTTCTCTTGGGACCTACCTTTCCATTTTATTCCCGAAAATTCAGGGGATAATTTCGTCTTTTTTTTCAAGGTTGAAGCGGCTGCCAAAGATCCTAAAGTTTTCCATCTGCATTGGGCTTGTTTTGCTTCCCGGACTTGTCAAATGGACGATCCCTTTACCCGAGAATTTTCATATCGGATTTTGGATGGAATTTTTCCTAATCATCATATTTTCCGCCATTGCCGAAGGAATGCTCTTCATTAAAGAAACTGATTTGTGGCAAAAGTTAGGGTTTACCGCAACCCTGATATTAGCCGCAGGAGCGGCTCATTCCGTTTTATTAAAATTTAATTCTGTTACCAATTATCCCTTCACACTGTATTGGTCTGAAGGTAATCGTTTTTTCGATTATTCCACCCTCCTTGGCAGTTATCGATATATTACCCCACAGGGAGAAAGAATAGATGCCTTTATCAGTTGGGGAATGCAGCTTCCCTGGGCTCTTCCCTTTATTTTTCCAAACATATCCATCGGTTTTTTCCGTTTCTGGTACCAATTGGTCTGGATTCTCCCCACTCTCCTTCTTGGGCTTGCGGCAATTTGGCCGGGAAGGAAATACCATGAATCCATTTGGTTTGTTTTAGCATTTTCTATTTGGACTTACTTGTTTTTGGATCAGGGACCGATCTACGCCCCGTTAGTGATAGGTGCGATATTAACCGTCATTGCCGTGCGGCAAAAGATTTGGCTGGGTGCAATCATCATCTTCGTCATTTCTTTCTATACACGACACTCACGCTGGACATGGTCTTACGCACCAGGGCTTTGGGCAGGACTTCTTGCGCTTCTGGATCAGCTACAGCCGACATTAAAAAGAGCAGATTGGCCAAAACTGACCAAGCCCATTATCCTTGGCATCGCAGGTTACTTGGGCGGACAACTCCTACCATCGACCATACGCATGCTAAGAACTGGCGCCTCCGTCAAATTGCTGCCTAATCCAGCTGTATCCACCTCTCGTCAACCACTACTTTGGGATCGACTTTTCCCAAATCCCACCTTTCCCCCCGGCATTCTAGGCGGGCTCGCCTGGGTTGCGCTCCCAGTAATCCTTTGGCTGATCGTGGTCATTGCATCAAAAAAGTGGCCGATCAATTGGCTCCAAAAGCTTTCAATCCTGGCTGTCTCGGGAGCGTTTCTCACAATAGGTACCATTGCCAGCGTGAAGATCGGGGGCGGCAGCAACCTGCACAATCTGGATATGTTCCTGGTCTCCTTAATACTGATCGCGACTTATGCCATACTAAGTCTTGGCCAGAAAAAACTCGTGTTCCATGACAACACGCCATGGACAAACATTCTACTCATTGCGGTCTTAATCGCACCGGTAACCTATACCTTAATCGGAGGAAGCCGGTTAGTTCTACCCTCCGAGGAAAAGGTCCGCGAGTCTCTCAATGCAGTTCAAACCAAGGTTGAGGAGTACAGCCAGCAAGGTGAGGTCCTATTCATCGACCACCGGCAATTATTGACCTTCAATTTAGTAAAAAATGTTCCTTTAATCGATGCGTACGAAAAGAAATATTTGATGGATTATGCCATGGAGGGCAATGCTGAGTATTTCGACTCCTTCTATCAGGATCTGCGCGATCACAGATTTGCGCTAATTGTCAACGAACCAGCCAATATCATTATCCGCGGTTCTGAACATACTTTTGGAGAAGAAAATGACGCATATGTACAATGGGTCACGCAACCTTTGCTTTGCGCCTATGAGCCCATTTACACATCCTCTGAAACGGGAGTCCAATTGTTAGTTCCGCGGGAAACACCCCCACCTGCGGAAATGGTCTGTCAGGGAACAATACGCCCTTGATCCTCTCCAGAAATTTCTATAAACGCCCGGTCCAAACTGTCGCACGCGAGCTGTTGGGCAAACGTCTGGTTAGGCAGATTGAAGGTAATTTCGCCGCCGGGTATATCGTGGAAGCGGAGTCTTATGATGGGGAACAGGATCAGGCCTGCCATGCCCGCTGCGGAAGAACCCATAGAAACGCCATGATGTACGGGGAAGCCGGCCGCGCGTACGTCTACTTCACCTATGGAATGCACTGGATGTTGAATTGCGTCTGCGGCAATGATGGGTACCCGGCGGCTGTCCTTATCCGCGCCATCCATCCGGTCGAGGGATTTGACCTCATGAGCAAGAATCGGCCAGGTATCAAGGAGTCACTTTGGTGCGACGGACCAGCCAAACTGACCAAAGCCCTGGAAATCACCGGAGAACTTAACGGGATCGATCTCTGTGATCCAATCAGTCCGTTGAAAATTGAAGATGGTATCGACATTCCTGTGAATACAATACAAACTTCAGCCAGGATTGGCATCCAATCCACTCCTGAACCCTGGTTAAGCATGCCCTGGCGCTTTTTTACGATAATCCCCGAGAATTTTAAGGAACAGGTTTAGAGGATATAATCTTTCCAGGAAGGACATTGGATGGATAAAGAAAACTCATATCCCAGGTTTCCATTTGACGCGTCCAAAGTGATTATCTACGGCGGCGGCGGCCTCAGCAAGATGATCATTGAATCTGTGCGAGTTTTGGGCGTGTACCAGATCGCCGGAATTATTGATGATCGTATGAAAAAGGGAGATGACGTGATCGGCACACCTGTACTGGGCGGCGCCGAGATGCTGCCCGAGCTCCACAAACAGGGGATCCGCACTGCGGTAAATTCCGTGGGCGGCATTGGCGATTATAAGGTGCGATTGAATGTTTTCCATACTTTGGCCAATGCGGGTTTCATCTGCCCACCGATTGTACATCCCACTGCCCATGTAGACCCATCCGCCCGGTTAGAAGCAGGCGTACTGGTCCTTGCGCAAAGTTATGTCAGCGGCAATGCCCGGGTGGGAATGGGTACGCTGATCAACAACTCCGTCGTTATATCGCATGACTGCCTAGTGGGTGTCTGCGCCAATTTCTCGCCCGGCGCGATGATCGCGGGCGACGCGGAGATCGGCGATTTCACCCAGATCGGCATGAACGCCACGGTCAATATCGGGGTGCATGTAGGAAAAGAATGCCTGATCGGCAATGGTGCTACCATAAAAAAAGACGTACCGGATGGCACCCGCGTTTTCGCGGGGCAGATCTGGCCGCCATTCCAACCCAACCGCGAAAGGACCATTTAATTCCACAATGTTCAAACGCAATACTCCGTCATCCTCTCAGGCTCCTACACCGGTTGAACGGGTAACCTCGGTGCTCGGCGCGGGGATCAACTGGACCGGCAAGATCAGCGGGAAGGGCGGCGTCCGTATTGAGGGAATTTTCGAAGGTGAGATCGGTATTTCAGGTCTGGTGGTCGTGGGTGAAACCGGCAAGGTTACTTGCGAGAATGTGCGCGCTAATTCGGTGATCGTAGCAGGCGCGGTACACGGAGGAATCACCGCGAATAAGTTGGAAATCCGCAGTACAGGCCGCGTGTGGGGAAATGTGAAAGTCTCAGCTTTTTCAACTGAAGAAGGCGCATTTTTACGAGGCCAGGTCACCATGGAAGACGATCTGGACATTGGTTTAAGCGACACCGGCGAAGTTCAAGTTTCATCACAAGAAAATACCGAAGAAAATCCCAGCTAAACGCATTACCATCAAAGGAAGTCATTATCATGTCTGAAAATAGATACTTAGTCCCGATGTCCAGTCCTGAGATTAACAAAGATGACCGCCAGGCGATCCTGGATGTCCTGGATACGAATTATTTGAGCATCGGCCCAAAGATCGAATCCTTTGAAGATTCAGTACGCACCTACGTCAACTCAAATGAGGCGATCGGTGTCAGCTCAGGCACTACCGGTTTGCACTTATGTGTGCGCGCTGCGGGTATCCAACCGGGCGACCTGGTACTCACCACACCCTTTTCTTTTGTCTCCTCCTCGAATGTGATCCTTTTTGAGCAAGCCACACCAGTATTTGTGGATGTTGACCCCCTAACCGGAAACCTGGACCCCGTGTTGGTTGAACAGGCAGCCAAAGACCTCGTCAGCGGCGATCTACAGAAAAGATCCCGCTGGCTTCCGCGAGAGGGAGCAGAGTATAACGGGAAGCTGAAAGCGATCATTCCCGTAGATGTATTTGGCCAGCCTGCAGATTATGATCCGATCTTAAGAATTGCCAAGGAACATCACTTGGTCATTATAGAAGATTCCTGTGAAGCCATAGGCGCCGAATACAAAGGACGAAAAGCCGGAACTTTAGGCAATTTCGGCGTGTTCGCATTTTACCCAAACAAGCAGATCACAACTGGCGAAGGTGGGATGGTCGTCACCAACGACAACCACGCTGCCGAGATGATCCGCGCCCTTCGCAACCAGGGGCGGGCTCCAGGCGACACCTGGCTGCAGCATACCTATCTTGGTTACAATTATCGATTAAACGAATTGAGCGCGGCACTCGGGCTTTCACAGATGAGTCGCATTAATGAACTGATCGAACGCCGTCAGAAAGTGGCTGATCGATACAACCAGCAGCTCACGAAAATAGTCGGTGTGGAAATTCCATTTATTTCCCCAACAACCACTCGCATGAGTTGGTTTGTGTACGTGATCCGCTTTAATGAAAACATCAATCGAGACAGAACCGCTACCAAACTTGAGGAAGCGCGCATACCCGTGAGACCTTACTTCCTGCCCATTCACCTCCAGCCTTACATGGTGGAGCGGTTTGGTTATAAGGAAGGCGATTTCCCCATCACTGAGGACCTTGGGCGAAGGGGACTGGCTCTGCCATTTTCAAGCACCATGACTGAGGCGCAAGTGGATCTCGTTTGCGAAAAACTGGCGGATTGTCTGAACTGCTGATAACGAGATTTTAACCGCATGAACCAGGTTTTTAGACCCATCCGCAGCCGAGGAATTGCCGTACATCTGGGTGCCTTGCTGCTGAATCTAGCTGCGGTCGGATTCTTGGTCATATTGGCGTTTTCTCAATCAGTCCAGGGCTTCTTCATCCTGTACCTTGTCGCTAGTGTCCTGATCTTTATCCCGGTACCATTTTTTGCCTATCGATTGTTTGCCCTCCTTAGGGCTAGTTATTCAGTCTTCCGGGAGGGCATCAGTATCCAATGGGGTGTGCGCACGGAAGAGATCCCGATGCAGGATATCGAATGGGTACGCTTGGCAGATGATCTGGTATTTGATTTACCGCTTCCAAAATTTATCGTGCAAGGCGCCGTACTAGGTTTGAGAGAACACCGTGACCTCGGATTGATCGAATTCATCTCGTCCTCCACCCATCCGTTGGTTCTGGTCGCCACACCTGAGAGGATTTTCGCCATCTCGCCTGCTGACCCGGCAGGTTTTATGGATGCTTTGTACCGCAATATGGAGATGGGTTCAATCGAGCAGATCCAGCCCAAATCATCCCGTGTTGACTTACTGGTAGGATCACTGTTCAGAGATAAAATTGCCCGAAACCTGATCCTCCTGGGAAGCTTTCTTTCCATCGGATTGCTGATCGCTGTCAGTTTCATCATTCCCACACGCGATACAATCCCGTTGGGATTCAATCCCATTGGCCAGACTGCTGAAACCTCTCCCTCTGAAAGGCTTTTACTACTCCCGGTTCTTTCCTTATTAATGCTGTTTATTGACCTAGGGCTGGGTTCCTACCTTTACCGCAAAGCAGGATATCGAATGGCGGCGTATTTCGCCTTCGCTTCCACGCTGATCATGCCGGTCAGTTTTTTGGGGTTGATTGCCACTATACTAATCTTTCAATAGATAAATTATTATTTAGATTAAATTAAACTCTCTCTTTAATGTCTCAATCATAATTTCAATTGGGGCATCCACGCCCGTCCAAAGTTTAAAGTTCAAGGCACCTTGGTTTACTAACATACCCAAACCATTAATAGTTTTTGCTCCTCGTTTTTTAGATTCTTGGAGGAATAATGAGTTAGGGTCATTAAAAATGACATCTGTAACAATCATGTGAGGGGAAATAGAATCATAATTAATGTTTGGCTTCTGACCAATATCAGGATACAAACCTACTGAGGTGGCATTTGACAATATTTCCGTTGATATTGGGATGTCTATTGGCTCATCCCACATGACAAATTCAGCTGCAACATTAGTCCGGTGATTTAGAAGGTTTACCAACTCCTCCCCTTGATTGCGGTCGATATTCGCAATCGTAATTTTTTCCGCCCCCGTAAGAGCACATTCAACACTTATTGCCCGAGCAGCACCACCTGCCCCCAGAATGAATATCTCCTTCCCTTGCGGTGAAACTCCTTCATTATTTAGAGAAATTAGATAACCTTTTCCGTCGGTATTATCGCCCCAAAGTATTCCGTTAGTATTTACAACCATATTGACTGCCCCAATGATCTCAGCTTCATCCGAGAGTTCATCCAGATACTTCAATACTTCCACTTTATGAGGGATAGTTAGATTAATCCCGCGGAAATTCATTGCCCGGATTCCTTCCATGGCTTTACTTAGCTCGCCTTTATTCACTTTGATCGTCAAATAACGGAAATCCAAACCTGTGGCCTTAAAAGCAGCTTCCTCCATCACACCTGTTGGATTTTCATCAATCGGGCTGCCAAACGCTCCAACAAGTTCTGAACGATAATTCTTTCCCATAATGAATCCTCCTGTTTCGAGAATAATTGATTAATAGAATAATAAAGATGTTTATTTCCTGATGATCAGTTTATCCCGTGAAATTTCTTTAAGATTTCTGCAATTCGCCAGACGCATAATATTTTGAAGTTCCCAATATATTTTTTGCGTATATGTTGTTACACCTTGTTTACCACCTCCATACACTGCAATCGTATAAGGACGGCCAATACCTACCGCGTCTGCACCTAATGCCAGCATTTTGAAGACATCTTCTCCTGATCTCACCCCTCCATCAGCAAAAATCTTCATCGAATTCCCCAACTCATGACGAATCTCCTCTATCACATCACAAGGCGCCAGGCTACTTTCCACAACGTTTCCGCCATGATTAGAGATCAAGATCCCATAAGCTCCTGTTTCCGCAGCTTTGACAGCGGATTTTACTGACATGATTCCCTTAATAACCACAGGAATATTCACACTTTCAATAAAATCCTTCAACTCATCGACATTTCTCGAACAGACACCTTCATTCTTGGAGCCAGGCTTTCCAGAATATTGATATCCTAAACCGATGGCATCAAGGTCTGTCGCAATCCCCATTGATCCTACTTCCAAGCTCCAAGCGACCCGTTTATGGAATTCGTCCAGGTCAGCCCAAGGTTTAATTGTGGGCACACCCACACCATTAACCTCCTTTATTGGATTAACCTGACCTTGAAAATATCCTTCCGCTTTGTTGTCGCCCAGCCATGCCATTCCGCCGGCTTCATAGGTGCCTTTTACGAGAGCTTCAGCATAGGCGCTGTTGTTATTAAAAAATGGACTGTCGAATTCATAATCCGTGAGAATTTTTGCAATTGGAGAGGCAAATACCGGAAGATCAATTTCATGCCCGAAAAGTTCAATCGAAGTATCAGGGACATAATCATCATGAATCACATCCAATTCAATGCGAATATCTGCCAGGGCTCTTACTGAATTAATGAAACCAAAATTATTACCTTTTGCCCCGAATTCCAAGGAATTGGTAAACCTTCCCGCACAAGCAATGCCATTGCAAATTTTACATACTTTGCATGATGGGTTTAATATTTTTCTCGCCCTTAGCTGATCTTCGGCATAGTCAATCAAGACATCATTGTAATTTTTAATATGTTCCATCTCACTTATTCTCCCAAAGAAAGAACTACATTCTTAATGTTTCTTAGTTCGAGCTTCTACTTTTGCCAAGTCTTCAATGATATTGATCACGGCAGAATGATCCAGATCACCTCTTCCGGAGGAAATTAAAGCATTAAAAAGCTCATGCGCAATTGCCGTTGCAGGCAGTGGTACATTCAGGTCTCTGGCAGTATTCATGATGATGTTTAAATCTTTATAATGGAAGCGGCTTTTAAATCCGGGTTCGAATTCGCCTTGAATAATTTTTGGACCTCTAACATCCATCACGCGATTTTGCGCATACCCCCCACTAAGAACCTTCAGAATAATCGCAGGATCCACACCTGCTTTTGTTCCCAACACGAAAGCTTCAGCCATCCCAATAAAATTCAATGCTACTTGTATTTGATTGCAGGCTTTTACTGTCTGCCCTGAACCTAATTCGCCGCAATGTGTGATAGTCTTTCCTAGAAATTTTAAAATCGGCTCGACCAACATAAAATGATCTTCCTGACCGCCAACCATAATCGACAAAGCCGCATTCATTGCTCCTGTCTCCCCACCGCTTACCGGAGCATCCAAGCAAATTACACCTTTGGCTTTCAACAAATTCGCAACTTTTTTTGAGGTCGCCGGAGAGATCGTACTCATATCAACAAATATCAAACCATCATGCGCCCCTTCCATGATACCTAAAGGACCTAAAGCAACCTGTTCTACATCCGGTGAATCAGGAACCATCGTAATAACAATTTCACTAGACTCTGCAACTTCCTTTGAACTTGAGCAACCTGTGGCACCGTAATTGACTAATTCCTCAACTGCAGATCGATTTAAATCATACACACATAAGGAATACCCAGCATTTATCAAATTTTTCGACATATGCTTTCCCATGATCCCCAATCCAATGAAACCAATTTTTTTGATCATCTTCAACTCCAGAATTTTTTTAGATTGTTTGAAAATTACTGATCACAAACTTGAACGTCGACAGAATAATTGGCCAAAACGTACAAAAATCAATATGCCCACCTCCAGCTATCTTGTAACCCACAATCTTTGATAACCAGGGTGAGCCGAGAATTTGAATCATCCCCAAAATCATGGTTGAGACTATTGTCCCCCTTACTCCCCCAAATTTGGACGCTACAACACCGAGAGTTGAACCGCCAATGAACATGGGTATCGCACTCGGAATGGTTATGTATTGGCTTTTGAATATTATTTGGATCAGTATGCCAATCAGCATGCCAAAAATTGTGAACAACACTCCCAAAATCGTAGCCTTTGGAGCATAATCCCATATCACCACGGCATCAACTGCTGGAATGGCGCCTGGAACAATATATCTGGTAAATCCCTCAAACGCCGGAATTAACTCTTTCTGGAAAATTTTGACGCCATATAATAATGCGGCCAATCCCGCGGCCATTTCTATCCCGCGCATGAAAGTAAAAATAAATGGATCAATGCCCCCTGTAACCTGGCTGGCAATTTCTGAGCGGGTCAATAGGGCGATCAACATAAAAAGCGTAACCATAATGAGACTGTGAGAAGCGATTGGATCTTCTATGATCTTCAACCATTCAGGGAAGACCAGTTCCTCTGTACCTTTTTTTGTATTACCGGTAATCTTGGCAATTAGAATTGCTAAGAATCCTCCGATTACAGTATTATGTCCAATTGTGAGATTTTCTTCAGGAATTAATCTCTTCAATGGCTTAGCCATCAGCGCAGGCCAAAACCACCAATAAAAAGCCAATAAAATCGTCATGATTGTCGCAGTAATTAAGTTGAACACACCGGTCAGAGCAAATACAGAGTAACAGATGATTACAGTATCAGAAAACATGATCTGGGCTGCCAAATGAACTGTCTTCAGACGAGTGATTCTAGAAAAGAATAAATGGAGCAGCCAGGCTGCCCCCATAATTAAACTTATCTTTCCAACTAGCGGGTTTCCAGCGAGGAGGGATAAACTTTCCCCAACACCCGTCCACGGGTCTGCTATCCTCGCCTGAACGTTAAATTTAACCAGGACCATCTCCATCATTGGTTTGGATGCCTGAACCAATAAATTCGCACCGACCTGTACCAACCGAACACCTACGATCGTTCTGAAAGTTGAGGAAATCACTTCGGTGATTGCTTTTTTTAGAAATAAACTACCAATGAGAACGATCAATCCCAGGAAAAGAGACGGTTCACGGATAATTTGATCAAACAAGGAAAAAACCTTTTCCATAGAATTATATGGTTCGCCTTTAAGATATTTCTATACAATTTTTAATCTGGTACCATCCAGAAATATAATTGGTCATAAGGAAGAATAATCCTCAGAATAAATTCATGAGTGATAAAAGTCGCCTGCGAATTTTTTATTGAATCAATTTCTTAATATAGGAAGACTTATTTCCCGTACTTCTGCCAATAATCCGCAAAAATCGCATCCTCTTTAGGTCGGTTCATTTCAATCGGTTTAGCAACCCAGGTAATATTCACGAAATGCTTCCAATTGATATTTTCAGTCGTGATATTTCCACCCCAACTGCCGCATCCCAGTGTTAGTGTGATAGGCATTCCATTGTTAAAGTTTCCGCTGTTTCCCAAACTATGAGATTGATTCACCATTATGCGGCTAACCTTTACCTTTTCCGCCAGCTCTAAAACCCTTTTCTCGCTGGTTGTGTGAATTCCACAACTATGCCCGCGCCCATTTAGATTAGTAATATCTTCAATCATTTGGATAGCGGTCTGGAATTGATCATATTTCCACACTGTTAATACCAAGGATAATTTTTCTTTACAAAACGGGTTATCTTTGCTGATTGAAATTCCTTCAACCATTAAGAATTTTGTATCAGGATTGATAGGAATGCCAGCAATTTTGGCAATTTTCTCTACAGGCTGAGCAACAATGTCTTTATTGAGGTGAACTCCATCCGGCCACATGGTTCCCTGCAATTTCTCGCGTTCTAATTCGCTGCAGAAATAACCGCCTTGTGATTTTAGTTCACTCATCATCGATTCATACACCCCATTTTGGATAATGACCGAGTTTTCCGATGAGCAGGAAGTTGCATTATCAAAACATTTTCCAATTCGGATCTTTTCAGCCGCTGCTTTTAAATCCGCAGTTTCATCTACAATAACAACCGCATTGCCCGCGCCAACCCCATAAGCGGGAGTACCGCTGGAATACGCGGCTTTAACCATCGCCCCCCCACCGGTGGCGACAACCAAGTCAACCTTGGACATCAGTTCCTGGGAAGATTCGATGGAAGGGTCTTCAATTGTCTGAACCAGGTCCCTTGGCGCCCCCACTTTGTCGAGGCCAGCCCAAATCTTTTGACACACCAATAAAGCGGTTTTCTTTGCTTTCGGATGGGGAGCAAAAATTATTGCATTTCTGGTTTTAAGCGCATACAGCGCTTTTACAGAAAGGGTTGCTTCACAATTCGTTACCGGAGTCAAGGCACCTATCACACCGACAGGTTTGGCAATTTTAATCAAACCTTTTTCTTCGTTTACCTCTATTGGACCTACAGTTTTTACATTTTGAAGGTCCCTTAATACCCCAAATGTTTTATTCTGGTGTTTGAGCACTTTATGGTCAAAGAGCCCCATTTCAGTTTCTTGAACTGCTAGTCGTGCGATTTCCTGGGCGTTCTCCAATTTATAGTTTTCCCATCCAACCGCCAACACCATATCGTCAACTTTATCCTGGGACCAAAATTCGATCAAACTTTGGGCAGCTTTGGCTTTTTTTATTAAGTTATCAATTTTGTTGGTCATTTTATTTATCCGGATTGGGAAGCATGAAATCACGAATGACCGATTGAAGGTCATGGTAAGAATCAATGAAACCGCGTAAAGTTCTGACAGTTGCCCCGTATTGGTCAAATTCCTCAATTTTCAGACCGTCTTCATCATACGCTTTGCGGAAATCTTCAAAGTGTTTGTAAAGCGAATCAATAATCGCAGGGGAGACCGAATGGGTCATTCTTTCCTTGACCTCGATGTCGCTGGAATTGAACAACAGCTGCCATTCATAAGGAATTGTCAGGATCAGATCTCCGCCAATAAATTCGGACCAGTGCATGTGGTGCCGGTAGGCAGCGGCGAGCAACCGGGTGCGATAACCCCGATCCTTATAAATTGAATATGCTTTCTTCATGCAGGCGATTCCAGCCCAATCCATGTCAGAAGGAGTTACCGTGATCCCTTCTTTCTTAGCGACAACCTTCAGCCAGTCATCCATTCTGCCCACCATGATCGTACAAACCGGTGTCATTTCCGAAGTAGATTTACCATCTGCTTCCCTTCGTTTTAATCCTTGTTCTACAGCTTTAGCAACTGCTAACGACTGCGGTACAGTAAAACAGACAGTCGCGTTAATGTTCACTCCCTGATATGTGATTTCTTCAATTGCATTTATACCCGCCTTGGTCACGGGTACCTTCACCTGAATATTGGGGGCAAGGGAGTCAAAATGAACAGCTTGTTCTATCAATGCTGCAGGATTTCGATAATTTGCAGGATTGGTTTGGATCGATAATCGGCCATTCTTTCTCTGATTTTTCTCAAAAACAGGAAGGAGGGTATTCGCACCTTTGACACCGATTTCCTCAAAAATCTTCCAGGTGATCTCCACTTCAGACCACTCGGGATTATTTTTTATTAACTCAAGAATGCGTGGTTTCCATGTAGGCAATTCCTGCTTTAAAACATTTAAAACAATGGTTGGATTCGAGGTCGCACCAACCGCCCCGTTATCAATTGCATATCTCAATTCTTCCGCAGAACAGGAATCATTCCAGAAATCTGTTGAAGTTGTTGAGACGGTTTGATGCAATAGGCTCTTAAAATCAGAATTCATCATTTACCTCCATTTATTTCCATATCTTTCCAGAATTTCGCAGTATTTTCAACGGCAGTTTTATCATCTGGTAATGGTAATGCCTCTGTAACAATCGGCCCAGAGTAACCGATCTGATAAAGAGCATTTAGGATGTCTCTAAAATTTGTCTGCCCTTGTCCTGGTGGATACCGCGTATTATCCGCAAAATGCACGTATCCCAATCGATTCCCAGTATCCAAAACTGCTTGGACACTGCTTTTCTCTTCAATGTTCATGTGAAAGGTATCCAATAAGAGTTTCACCGTAGGAATTCCGATCTCATCGAGAATTTTCCGACCATCTGCAGCGGTTAAGATCCAATTGGTTTCGTAACGATTAATGGGTTCAATAAGAAGTGGAATGTGGTTTTTATCTGTCCATTCCGCACAATCTCTAATCGCCTTTAATCCATTATCAAAATTTCGGCGATACTCGTCTCCCGCGTCTGCCAATCTTCCTCGAATTCCCCCAATGATCACAGCCCTGGAACCAATCTCTAAGGCAAAATCAACAACTTTTTTGAAATGATCAACCGTTCTTTTTTTTTGATCAGGGTTACTACAACCCAGGCAAAGTTGATCAAACAAGCATGCCTGACCTGTAGCAACTGCTGAAATAAAAAGATTTTGATCCTCAAGAATTTTTTTCAATTCGAAAGGTGAAACATCACTTATTGAACGAAGACTCAATTCAACACAATCAAGACCGTTTTCACTTAATGATCGCAATCCTTCAAAAAGCCGGCCAGCAAACATAATAGGGCCAAAATTGGTTGGTTGAGGTGAAATGGATATTCCTTTTGGACAATTTTTAATCATCAGGATTTATTGTTATTTTTTTGATAATGGGTGTTTAATTATTAGGGCATCAAAGAAAAATTTGATGCCCCATTCTCTTACTTTTTCAAAACTGTCGAATCGTTCAATTTTTATTGCTGAATATATTGGGCAAAATCAGCAACATTAGTGGAGTCGATCAAAACAGCTCCAGTTCGAATGCGAGCCTCAACTGTTTTACCTGCGAGGAAATCGAGCAACGCCTGGACTGCATCACCAGCTTGCGCAGGGGCATTTTGGAACATTGTGACGGTCATTCTGCCGGCAGTTAAGGCCTTGAGTGCATCACTATTTCCATCAAAGCCCGATACAACAGTTCCCTCCAATCGACCGGCTGCGTCAAGCGCTTCAATAGCGCCCAATGCTTCTTCATCGTTGCAAGCTAACACAGCGTCAATTTCCGTGTGGGTTTGAAGGAGATTCTCCATCACTTCCAGAGCTTTTGCGCGTTGGAATTCAGCAGTTTGTGATGCCAGAATTTCGATTCCGGGATTTTTTGCCAAGACATCATTGATCGCTGCCAGCCGATCAATGGCTGTCTGCGCCCCAGCTGTGCCTTCGATAATGACCACTTTGCCGGTACCCTCAAGCTTTTCGACAACGTACTCAGCCACCTGGGTCATTGCATCGTAATTCTCAACAGCCGAGAATGTGATAAATTCACCACCATTCGCACGGGTATTAGCCAGGGCAACTGGGATTCCAGCCGCATTTGCGCGTTCAATTGCCGGGACCATGCCTTCGGAATCTACCGGCACCAAAACGATGCCATCAACTTTTCTTGTGATCAGGTCATCAACCAGACGAGTTTGCTCTTCAAGGTTATTTGCTTGAGTGGGTGCCAGGTAGATGATTTCTACATTATTTTCCGCGGCAACTGCAAGCGCTCCCTCATGCATCAATTCCCAGAACGGATTGTTTAATGCTTTAGTAACCAAACCGAAAACGTAGCTTTTTGCTTCGGGTTCTTCAATTACTGGAGCTTCAGCCGCAGGAGCTTCTGCAGCGGGTGCCTCAGCAGCGGGAGCTTCTGCAGCCGGCTGACATGCAACAGCAGTAAAACTCAGAACCAACAATACGCTTAACAAGCCAAAAATTTTTGAAATCTTCATCTCACATATCTCCTAATTATTTTTGTTTTTCTTAACACCAACCACAAAGATATTTTTTGTTCGCCTCCTTTCACTTCATATAAGACTTGATTCACGATCGCTTTCTCATTAGGATATCGAACCATACTGCCAAAATCACTACAACTCCTGTGACAAATTGCTGCCAGAGGGAAGAAATCCCTAAAAGATTCATTCCGTTGGTCACAACAATCATTATTAAAGCCCCAACAACAGTTCCACCTACCCCACCCTGGCCACCAGTCATACTCGTTCCCCCCATCACAGGGCTGGCTATAGCTGGCATTAAGAAAGGCGCTCCAAGATCCTGGTCAACAGCATTCAGCCGAGCTGCCAGAATTAATCCCCCAATTGCAGCAAGCACCCCACTGAAAATATAAGCTTGGAGAATTATCTTTTTCACTTCTAAACCCGAGGCTTTTGCCGCATATGAATTAGCCCCTAAAGCATAAAACCTTCTTCCAACAGTCGTGAATTTCAATAACAACATAAGAGCAATGGTGATTAAAGCTACAATCCAGATGGGAACAGGCACCCCTAAAAAACTGCCTCGGCCAAAATACCGAAAATCCTCGTGAAAGTCGAAGAAAGGTTTCGCTCCCATAATCGCAAATGCTAAGCCCCGATCTACCCACAACATACCATAGCTTGCAACTGCAGGAGGAAGTTTTACTACTGAAATAAGCAAACCAATAATCAATCCCGATAAAGCCCCTACTAATAATGAAGCGAAAATTGCCAGAATCCACGGTACATCCATTTGGGTAAGAACGTAACCTGCTACAACACTCGTTAATGTAACGGCGGACCCTAGAGATAAGTCAATACCTCCAGTTAACATTACGAAGGTCATGCCGAAAGCTATAATGATTTGAGGGGATGCGGTTCTAATCACATTTGAAATGTTGGAAATCTTCAAGAAGTCTGGATTCAATAGCGTAATTCCAAGACTTAAGAGAAGTAAAATACCTACTCTTGAAAACTTGACCAAAAAATCTGCCAAGGTTTGCTTTTCTGTTCTATTTGTTTTCTCAATCACCGCGGTTTTCATTGTCTATTCCTCGAGCCATTTTTGTGCATTCTGTTCCATGAGAGTGGAGAGTACGATTGCAGTAATTAGAATTGAACCAAAAATTGCTAATTGAAGGTAGGTAGGTATCCCTATCAAGTTCAAACCGTTTCGTAAGACGATGATTACAATCGCACCAATCGCTGCTCCGATGGCAGTCCCTCGTCCAGCCATGAAGCTTCCCCCAAGAACCACACCTGCAAATGCCTGAAATTCCATACCCAATCCAACAGTAGGTTGAGCTGCCATGTTTCTGGAGGTTAAAATCAGCGCTGCTATCCCTGCCATAAAACCAGAATAAGCATATGCGAGAATTTTGTACATCAAAACTGATTTTCCAGATAATTTGAGCGCTTCCTCATTTCCGCCAATGGCATAAATGTAAACGCCAAATTTTGTGTGATTTAAGAGAATAAACGTCAAAATAAAAGCCAAAATCGTGATCCACAAAGGGATTGGCAATCCAAGGATGTCATTGTTACCAATAACACCAATCTCCTTAGGCAGATTACCTATCACATTACCGTTATTCATACCCAATGCTAAACCCACGGCAATTCCCTGTGTCCCCAATGTTGAAATGAAAGAAGGAATCTTGAGAACCGAAACGAAGAAACCATTAAGAAATCCAAAAAATATTGTGGTCAAAATGGCTAGCAAACTGGCTATTGGCAAAGGGATATTTAAATTCACCATAGCCCAAGCCATAACCATTCCGCCCAATGTCATCGTAGCACCATTGGAAAGATCCATACCTCCAGTAATTTTTATAACTATCACACCCATACAGAGGATCATTAATAATGCCCCTTGGCGCGATAGACTTAATGCATTTTCAATCGACAAAAATGTAGGGGAAGCTAAGGAGAAAAAGATTATTAGTACGATTAAAACCCAGTTTACCGGTTGAATTCCAACTAAAAAAGCTTTTAGGGAAAATTTCTTGGATCGGTTTTGCATTATCTCACTCCCATAGCGCATCTTAAGATTTCCTCAGAATTTGCACCCCGAGAAAATTCTCCAGCCAAACATCCTTCATGCATGACATAAATTCTGTCACTCATTCCAAGAATCTCAGGTAGTTCAGAAGAGATCATTAGAATTGCATGACCGGCATTCACTAATTGATCCATAAATGCGTGAATTTCGGATTTGGCACCTACATCAATACCGCGAGTGGGCTCGTCAATGATAATGATCCTAGGATTTGCCGCCATCCATTTACCCAATACTAATTTTTGCTGATTCCCCCCGCTTAAAAATTGTGCCATTCTGTCTAGCAAGGGAGGTTGAAGATTAAATTTTTTAACGTAATAATCGGCTGTCGTTTTTTCCTTTGAGTAAGATATCAGTCGTGATGGGAATAATTTGTTTAGGCTTGCCATAACAATATTCTGCTGAACAGAAAGAATGGAAAATAAACCATCCCTTCGCCTGTCCTCTGGGACAAAGCCGATTCCCAATTTAACTGCGGTTGGAGGTGTGAGGGCGTGGTACTCTTTTCCCTCAACTTCAATAGTCCCCGATTTAACAGCATCCAATCCAAAAATCGCTCGAGCAGTTTCTGTCCTGCCCGATCCTACCAATCCTGCCAATCCCACGATCTCACCAAAATGTAATTCGAGATCGATATTATTTACTTTCTTACCTGAACAAAGACCTTTTACGCTAAGAGCGATATTTCCTGGGGTTGTGTAATGGCGCGGGAATAAATCTTTAATTTCTCTTCCAACCATCATTCCGATGATTTCATTAAGAGAAGTTTCGGAAACCTGTTTTGTGCCGATAAGTTTTCCATCGCGCATCACCGTAACCCGGTCCCCAATTTGCTTAATTTCCTCGAGACGATGGGAAATATAGATGATACCCACTCCATTGGCTTTGAGCACTCGAATTATTGAGAACAATTTCTCAATTTCCCTTAAGCTCAAGGCAGAAGTGGGTTCATCCAAAACCAGGATTTTTGCTTCAGAAGCTAGGGCTTTTGAAATTTCAACCATCTGCTGATCGGCAACACCTAAATTTATGATCAATGAGCGGGTATCAACTTCAACTCCAATAGAATCCAGCAGTTTTTCGGCTTGCTGATACATAGAAGATTTATCCAAAAAACCGCTCTTATTAGTGAGTTCCCTGCCCAAAAAGATGTTTTCACAAACCGTGCGATAGGGTAGCAAGGTAAATTCCTGGAAAACCATAGAAATCCCATGGTGTTTTGCCGTACCAGGATTCCAGTGAGGTATATGCTCGTGATTAATACAGATCTCACCCTGGTCGCTGGTGTAAGCACCCGCAAGAACTTTCATTAAAGTTGATTTCCCAGCTCCATTTTCACCGATAAGAACATGCACTTCGCCAGGATGGAGATCAAAGTCAACATTGTCCAAAGCCTGCACACCAGGGAAAGCCTTGGAAATCTTCCTCATTTCAAGTATTGGCAGGGATTTTTTTGGCATGTGAAAAAACAATCCTTTTTCTTTGACTACATTTCAAAAACAACTTTGAGAGCGTCTTCATCAAACGATTTATCAATTGCTTCCTGAGCTTGCGTCAATTTAAATCGATGTGTGATCAGTTTTTCGAAGGGGAAGCGATCCCGGTTGCGCCACATCATATCAAATGCTGCATAGTAACCATCATGAGGATGATTTGTATTTCCATAAATCAATACATTTTTTGCGGCAATGTGTCGATGAACATTCAAGGAAACCTCCCCGGTATCAGCGAAGTTGCCTGTCTCCAAGTAAGTTCCACCTCGCCGAAGCATTTCCAAACCAACCCGAACCACTCCTGGAGTCCCTACAGTTTCAACAACTACATCGGCCCCATGACCTTCAGTTTCACCTTTAATGGCTTCCACCAAGGTTTGGTCGTCCATTTCTCCCACATTGAAAACTACATCCGCCCCAAACTCTTTCGCTAATTCAAGCTTTTTATTGAATGTATCGAGCGCAATAATCTTGCCAGCGCCCAGTAATCGCGCTTTGGCTACCATCAACATACCTATTGGGCCGGCTCCCTGCACAACGACTGTGTCGCCAAAATGGAAACCCTTACCACCATACGCTGCATATTCTTTCCCTCTATCCAGCAATGCCGTTACCACAAACAATTCGGACATCGCTGCATACTCAACCGGTAAATACTCAGGGACTTTATAAATCCATGCTTTTGGAGGCAAGTACATATATTCTGCCCAACCCCCAACAATATAAGGGTATTGATCAGCATAATAGGTCATACCTATCCCCTTGTGGTTTGCACAATAAGGGTAACCGTGAACACTTCGACAAGACCAACATTCACCACAAATAAGATTAGGGCAATTTGTAACCCGATCGCCTACTTTTAAATCTTTCCCGCTATATTCAATCTCCGATCCCTTGCCGTTCATCTCAACAACTACACCTGAGTTTTCATGACCATGGACGGTGGGGAAAACCATATCCTGCTCAGATTCAGTCCCCCCATAAAGTGTAGTCTCACCTTTATATGCATGTTTGTCCGTACCACAAATACCGGACATTTCCATTTTTATAATCATCGCTCCTGGTTCGAGATGATCTGGATAAGGTAATTCCTGGTATTCAAGTTTTCCAGGTGCCATCATTACTGCCGCACCAACGGTTTTATTCGACATTGATTCTCTCCTATCTAATTATTGCTCGCTATCAGACAAGGGGTTGGATATTCGATCAATCCAACCCCCAAAATTCATTATGGGACGATCTACGGGGGATAAGCAATTGTATAAATATGCTTCCAACCCGGTTCCGAAGGCCTTTTCATGACATCGGCAATTTCATCTGGTGAGCGCATGGTTATTTTTTCAACTGGCGGGAGCTTTCCCACAGGATACATAGTCATGATGTCATTGACCAGTTTCTCGAGGTAATCGCACATCGCATAAACTCCTGGTTTTGCTTTTTCTGGATCCGCAAGGGTTGCCTTACCAACGATCCCCTCAGGAGTTTGAACTGGTTCGATCGCTGATCCACCCACGTGCTGCCAGAATGGTATCGGTAGGTTATATGCAGATCCTGATGAATTGATATGGCCTGGCGGGAATAAACTGAGTCCTTCGGTATCTAGCGCGTATTCCATGTTAACCATTTCGGGGAACAATGCCATAGAGAATGAAGTTTCACATTCATCCGCATGGACAAAAGGTGTTTCGAATGGTCCACCGTGAGCTTTGTCCCTGATATGCTCTGGTATAACAAACCACCAGTTTACATTGACCAAAAGCATGGGAAGTTGATATTTCTTTCCAAACTGATGCATTGCCATTGGAATTGCGTAATCCTGGCCATGACCATTTAAAAGGATTTGCTTTCGAAAACCCGCATTCCAAAGTCCAGCCATCACAGCTCGAAGATTGGCTATAAAAGTCTCTTCGGGAACAACGATTGTTCCAGGCATACCAAGGTGATGATAAGGGTGGGAACCATACCAGATTGGTTCCGCAACAGTACAACCAGTCTTCTCAGCAACAGCTTCTGCCATACGCGAGACCAAAAACGTATCTTCGCCACTGCACGCATGGGCACCGTGTGCCTCTGTGCTGCCGATTGGAATAATGATAAGATCGTTAGTATTTAGCCTATCTTCAATTTCCTTTCCAGTCATTGTTTGAAGATAGATCCTTGTCGGCCTTTCCATATGGCCGCCATCTGGGGGAATCTTCCACTTATTCATATTTGAATTTCTCCTTTTCCGTTATTCTTGTTTTCAAGCATAATTTTGATTATTCGATCACTAACTCTTTTTAAGTGCTCTCCCATAAACCAAGCTGCTTTATCACCATCGCGTTTAATTAATGCTTGCACTATCCTTTCATGTTCAATGATTGTCTCTTTAACATTTTCAGGAGACCGTATTGAAATGATTCTTTCTCGGTGTGTGAGGTTATTTAAACTTTCCATAAATGTTGTAAGACGTTTGTTTTGGATATGTTTTTGCAAATAATTATGAAATTTCATGTCATATTTAAGATACAAATCCAGATCGCCATTGTCCACAGCAATTTTGCCTTCTTCGATGAAACTTTTTACTTCAACCAATTCTTCATCGGTGAGCGATGATGCAGCTTTGTTTGCTGCACGAGCCTCAACTATTTCCCTAATCTCAAATAAATCTCTGATATCTTCTTCGGTAATATCAGTGACAAAATACCCAACGCGAGGGTGGACTTCGATTAATCCTTCGTTAGCTAATTTAATAAAAGCCTCACGTATGGGGGTTCTGCTAACGTCCAATTTTTCTGTGAAAATTTCTATATGGATTTGCTCACCAGGTTGAATTTCCAAATTTAAAATCTTTTCTTTTAGGAAATCATAGGTCCAATTTGAAAGCGCTTTTGGTTTATCTAACATAGTTGTGATGTATTATGTGATATGTAATATATTACATATTATAATAACAGTTGTCAAGTATTAACTTTTTATTAACAACCAATGACTTTTGTTATCCTACCTTAGGAAAGATTAATTGCGCTTACCTTATATAATTGAAATGATTTCTAATACGGAAATAAAATTATGCCTAATGAAAACGCCAAGATCAACCGATTAAAAGAAACCCGCCGCAAGGCGATTGAAGGGGGAGGTCAAGCCCGAATACAGAAACAACACGAAAAAGGTAAACTTACCGCACGGGAGCGGATCAGTGAATTGCTGGACCCGGGCAGCTTCCACGAACTGGAAATGTTTTCGACGCAGCGTGCTGGTAATCAGAACGGCGAAAGTGAAAAGTACCTGGGGGACGGGGTCGTTACAGGATTTGGGCAGATCAACGGACGGATGGTTTATCTATATGCACAGGACTTCACGGTCATGGGTGGCGCTTTGGGCGAGGTGCAGGGACGCAAGATCTACCGGGTGATGGACCTGGCCGCTCAGAATGGCGCACCCATCATCGGGTTGATCGATTCAGGCGGCGCGCGCATCCAGGAAGGCGTCTACAGCCTGGGCGGGTACGCGGAAATCTTCAAGCGCAATTCATTGTATTCGGGCGTCATCCCTCAGATCAGCCTGATCCTCGGACCCTGCGCAGGCGGAGCGGCTTACTCCCCTGCCCTGACCGATCTGATCCTGATGGTGGAAAAACAGTCCTATATGTTCCTCACTGGTCCGAATGTGATCAAGACCGTCACAGGCGAGGTGATCGATTTCGAAAGTCTGGGTGGAGCCAATGTACATTTATCGACCAGCGGCACTGCGCACTTGACTTCAAAGAGCGAAAAAGAAGCCATATCCCTGTGCCGCACAATTCTTTCTTATCTGCCGAGCAATAACATGGAAAATCCTCCGAGCATCGCTCCCGCGGATGATCCGCAACGTGTTGAAAAATCCTTAAATGAGATCGTCCCGGACGATCCGGCTATCCCATACAGCATGCATGAGGTCATTCAGAAGATTGTAGACCGCAACTCATTTATTGAGCTTCAATCGGGATTCGCGACCAACGCCATCATCGGGCTGGCGCGCCTGGACGGAAGCACGGTCGGGATTGTGGCACAAGAGCCGAGCGTGTTGGCTGGCGTGATCGATATCGACGCCTCCGACAAGATATTCCGCTTTGTAAGATTCTGCGACTGCTTCAATATCCCTTTGATCACTCTGGTGGATTCACCCGGATTTTTGCCCGGGGTCAACCAGGAACACCGCGGCATCATCCGCCATGGCGCCAAAGTGCTTTATGCCTATTCCGAAGCCAGCGTGCCGAAGATCAGCGTGGTAACCCGCAAGGCATATGGCGGCGCGTATGTCGTGATGAGCAGCAAGTATCTGGGCACTGATTTCAGTTACGCCTGGCCGACCGCCGAGATCGCCGTGATGGGACCAGAAGGCGCAGCAAATATCCTGTACGGCAAACAGATTCAGGAAGCGGAAAACCCGGAAGCGGAACGCGAGCGCCTGACCGAGGAATATAAAGCCACTTATCTCACACCCTACGCGGCAGCCGAAGCCGGCTATGTGGACGATATCCTCGAACCAAGCAAAACCCGTCAGAATATCATCGCCGCGTTAGCCGCCTGCCGGGAAAAACAAGTCACTGTACCCACGCGCAAACATGGCAATTCGCCGGTGTAACCGATGACAGGATCATTGACCCAAGCTCTACAAATCTCCATATTGGGAGTTGCTTTGGTTTTCCTGGGCATCCTTTTACTTTGGGGCATGATGGAATTGGCTGGACGTCTCACAATGCCGAGAAAGCCAAAAACGCTGCCAGTTAAGCCGCAAAAACCCAGCCGTGATTTTGTGGAGGCGCGCCGCAAAGCTGTCGCTGCAGCTGTCATCACTGCCATGGCAATGCAAAAAACCGCATTCACTGTCAGTACACACAGGAAGCGTGAAGCCATCACACCCTGGCAGGCTGCCTACCGCAGCCATCAACTGCGCAGCGCGATCGCCGCCAACAACCGCAGGAAAAAGGACAAATAGTATGAAGATCCATGTCAAGATCGAAGATACAACCTATGAGGTGACGGTTGGCGACTTGCAAGCCCGCCCCGTGATCGCCAGTGTGGATGGGGAGGATTTTGAAGTATGGCCCGAGGAAATGGGCATCCCTACCGAATCTTCACCCAGTTCCGTTTCCGCGCAGCCTGTTCCCATCCCGCAAATGCAGAAGCCGGTGAATGAATCCAATGGAGATACGAAGTCAGTCAAGGCCCCGCTTCCAGGCGTGATTATTGACATAATGGTATCAGAAGGCGACCAGATCGCCTATGGAAAAGAATTGTGCGTACTAGAAGCGATGAAAATGAAGAACACCATCCGCGCCAATCGAGAAGGCAGGATCAAGAAGATCCATATCTCTATTGGCGACCAGGTACAGCACAGCGCTTTACTGATGGAGTTCGAAGATTAAATGGGCATCCTCCCGATCTTTCAATCCATGATCGACCAGCTCCCGCAGCTTTATTGGGGAAATTTTGTCATGCTAAGCGTTGGCCTGATTTTACTTTATCTGGCAATTGTCAAAGAATATGAACCAGTGCTGCTGCTGCCCATCGGTTTCGGCTGTCTTCTGGCCAATCTTGGGATGGCTGCCACCTCTGATGGCGAGAATTTCATCTCGGTCATTTACCGCGCAGGTATTGAAACGGAGCTTTTCCCGCTGCTCATTTTCGTCGGTGTGGGGGGAATGATCGATTTCAGCCCGCTGCTCTCACAGCCGCGTATGGTGCTTTTGGGCGCTGCCGGACAGTTCGGAATTTATGGGGCCCTCATCCTGGCCACCGTGCTCGGCTTTACCCTACCCGAAGCCGCCTCAATCGGTGTGATCGGCGCCATCGATGGACCAACCGCCATCTTTGTCACGCGCAAACTGGCGCCGCATATGCTGGCGCCTATTGCAGTTGCGGCATATTCCTATATGAGCCTGATCCCCATCATTCAACCGCCCATCATGAAGCTCTTGACCACCCGCAAAGAACGGTTGATCCGAATGGATTACACACCGCGACCAGTTTCCAAAAAGGTGCGGGTGCTCTTTCCCATCGCTGCCACCATTGCGATCAGCCTGCTGGCGCCTGACGCCGCACCACTGATCGCCGCCTTGATGCTGGGGAATTTCCTCAAGGAATCCGGCGTGGTCGAGCGTCTGAATAAATCTGCGCAAAACGAGATCATCAATATCTCCACACTTTTTCTCGGATTGTCCATCGGCGCGACCATGACCGCGCAGAGTTTTCTGCGGCTGGATACGCTGCTCATTCTAGGACTTGGGCTTTTCGCCTTCATCCTCGATACGGTGATGGGATTGTTGTTCGGAAAGCTGATGGCGGTGGTTACCGGCGGCAAGGTCAATCCATTGATCGGCGCTTGCGGGATCAGTGCCTTCCCCATGGCAGGCCGGCTCTCCGCCAAGATGGCGCAGGACGAGGATTTTGAGAATTTCATCCTGATGCATGCCATGGGATCCAATACAGCAGGACAGTTGGGGAGTGTGATCGCGGGCGGTTTGCTGCTGACTTTGGTTCTAGCGGTTTAAATAAAGCTCGAGGTTATTTCTTAACTTGCTTGGCGGGCCTCTTGGGTTTCTCAACTTCCAGTCGATAGCCGATGCCGCGCTCGGTTTGGATGTAGCGCGGATTGCGCGGATCTTCTTCCACGGCCTGCCGCAGCCAGCTGATGTGAACATCCAAAGACCGCAGGTCACCCAGATAATCGGTTTCCCAAATCTTCTTAAAAAGCTCTTCCCGCTGAAGCACTTCACCCGGGTGGCGCATCAGAGTTTCCATCAACAGAAATAGGCGCGGGGTAAGGCGTGTTTGTTTACCATTGCAATGGACCCAACGTTCCTTCATATCCAGCTTGATCGGTCCGCATTCCAGCTTCTTATTCTCGTTCATACTCATATAAGGACGCAGCCGATTGAGCAGTTTTTGCAAGGTAAAAGGAAGCCGAAGTATTTGATCCGCGCAGGTATTTTCGAGTCCCTCCTGGTTTTCAGCAACAATGAGCAATACAGGTGTATTTTCGCAAGCCTCCTTGAGCGCTGAGCAAATGCGTTTACCGGAAGTGCGCATGGATGCAGCATCAATGATGATCGCGCGCGGATTGATGGTTTGGATCACTTTGATGGCGGAGGAGCCATTGGGAACGGATTCGACCTCATACCCCTTTTTGCTCAAGCCGGCCATGTAGGATGGCCGGTCTGATCGTTTGCCTTCGATAAGGAGTAACAGGTGCTTCATGAATAATTAATACTTATGTATTATGTTCGCGTTTACCATTTACTGCACAAATGGATTACGGTCGGCTAAAGGCTGTTAAGATAAAATCCTTTTCAATAAGAATACCGCGCCCATTTTTCCCTCCTGGATCACCCATCGGGAAATCTTAAAATATGCGGTTGATTGGGATTATACCTTAACTTAAAGAATCGGATTTTTTAAGATTACAAGCATAAGCATGGGCATGCTAAAATACAATACTATCGGAGGATCGGATGAAAAAGTTTGTGGAAGTCAAGATTGATAGTCTCAGGGTCAGCCTAACCAACCAGCAGCGAATTGTGGTACTTAAGCAGACCAACGACGACCGATACCTGCCAATATGGATCGGACCATACGAAGCTGAATCCATCACCATCGCCCTGCAGGAGATCGAGGTATCCCGTCCGCAAACGCATGACCTGATCAAGAAGATCCTTGACGAATTAAATGTTGCGATCACACGGGTAGAGGTAAGTTCGCTGCAGGATGATATTTTTTACGGCACACTAGTCCTCGAAGGCGAAGCTGGTAAATACAAGATCGACTGCCGCCCTTCCGATGCAATCGCCATCGCGGTACGCGTGCATGTGCCCATCATGGTGGCGGAAGAGGTGATGAAAGAAGCCAGCATAATCCCGGAAGAGTTGAACGCTGAAATGGACGAAGAGGATGAAATCGAAGAAGGTGAAGTGTCCGCAGGCGGCCGTGTTGGACCCGATGAGGAACGTTTGTCGATCTTTGAGGATTACCTTGCAGGTAAAGGAAGCGAAGATGATCAGGATGACGAGGAGGATGAAAACGGTCAAGAGGACAAGGAAGATTAACCTCTTCTCTTGATGACCTTTTCATTTTATTAATGGAAGACTTTTTCCAGCCAGAGGAATTAAGCACAAGCACAATCCAATCCCAGCCACACAACCGCCAGGCGGAAGAAGCTGTTTTGGGTTCAGTGCTGATCAACCCTGAATCTTATTATGATGTCGCACAGATCCTTGACGCAGACAATTTTTACATCATCCGCAACCGCTGGATCTGGGAAGTCTTTACCTACCTGCACGAAAATCGCATACCTATCGATATCCTCACATTAAGCGAGGAATTGGACAATCGTAAGCAACTGGAGGAGATTGGTGGGCAGCCATACTTGATGGCGCTGGTTAACCAAACCCCCAGCTCTCTCAATGCAGAAGCATATTCAAGAATTGTAGAAGAGACCTCTGTCCGGAGGCGCATGCTGGCGGCGGCGAATGAGATGGCCAAACTGGCGTACCAGGAAGAGAAAGATATCGATTCCATTCTCAACAACGCTGAACAGTCGGTGTTCAACTTAAGTGAAAAACGCATACGGCGCGATCTGCAGCCCATTCAGGCGGTGGTCAGTGAATATTATGACCGCGTTTCAATGCAATCCGCGCGCAGCGAGGAGATCTTCGGCGTTCCCACCGGACTGGTTGACCTCGACCGCCTTCTCGGCGGAATGCAAAAATCTGACTTATTGATCGTCGCCGGGCGCCCAGCCTCCGGCAAGACCGGCTTCCTGTTAACTGTAGCAAAGAACGCAGCCATCGTCCACAAGAAACACGTGGCGATGTTCTCGCTGGAAATGTCCAACGAGCAATTGGTGCAGCGTATGATCGCGCAGGAAACCAACATTAACACCCAACGCCTGCGCTCAGGCAGGATCGAAGAGGACGAATGGGACAGTTTTACCCGGGCAGTGGAGGTGCTGAGCAACTCCAAAATCTTTCTGGATGATACACCCGCGCTGACGCCCATGCAGATGCGCACCAAGTGCCGCCGGCTGCACCTCGAACACCACATTGACCTGATCCTGGTTGATTACATCCAGCTCATGTCCGGTGATACCCGCACCGATAATCGTGTCCAGGAAGTGTCATACATTTCACGCAACCTGAAAACTCTCGCACGCGAAATCAATGTTCCAGTGCTTGCGGCTGCGCAGCTTTCCCGCGCGGTAGAGCAGCGCTCGGACAAAAAACCCATGCTCTCCGACCTTAGAGAGTCAGGCAGCCTGGAACAGGACGCGGATATCGTCATGTTCATCCATAAAAAAGAAGACGACCTGGCTGAAACCGAGCGTTCGCAACTGGTGGAACTGATGGTCTCCAAACACCGCAACGGCCCAACCAAGGACATCGAGTTGATCTTCCTGAAAGACCTGGCGCAGTTTTATAACGCAAGAACCGTGAAAGAATAGCCCATGGATGCGTTTTTCAAAGGATTTGAGGAAGGCAAAAAACGCTTCACCGGCATCCCCGACCAATTTTTCAGCGAGATCCTGCCCAGTGTTCACGACACCAATGAGATAAAGCTGATCCTCTATCTACTCTGGTCTGCTTATACGGCAGGCGACTACGGCATCCGTTTCACGAGTGAGGAGATCCTAGCCGACAAAAAATTCACCCATGGTTTGAGCGGTGTAAATGAAAATCCTGAATTGATAGTTGAGGAATCCTTAAAACTTGCAGTGGAGCACAATATTCTGGTTGAAGTAAAGAAGAATGCCAGCCACTACTTCATCAATACTCCGAGAGGGCGGGCAGCCGCCCAGGCATTTGACCAGCAAGGCACAGAGGACGAACCCCAACCGGTGAAAGCCACGCTGGACGCAATCAGACCCAATATTTTTCTGCTTTACGAAGAGAATATCGGACCGCTGACCCCGTTGATTGCCGATATGCTTAAGGATACGCAAGATTCTTTCCCGGCCGAGTGGATCGATGAAGCGATCCAAATCGCAGTGAAAAACAATGTGCGGCGCTGGAAATATGTGGAGAGCATCCTCAACCGCTGGCAGGAAGAAGGAAGAAATGGAACCGATCAGCGAAACACTCAAGAAGATTACGAACGCTACCTCAAAGGCGAATATGGCGATATCGGAAAACACTGGTAAACAAAAAAAAACCGAAGGCGACTCCGTCTGCCCCATCTGCGGGGGGTTGGGTTATGTACGGCGCGACCTTCCGATTGATGACCCAAATTTCGGCCAATTGGAGATCTGCGTCCATCAAAAGGAAACAGTTCACAAGGACACCCTTGCGCGACTCTACCGAACTTCCAATCTGGAATCGTTCAAGGATTTAACTTTCGAGAATTTCAAAACCGAGGGGCATGGCAGCAGTAAAGGCATCAATAAAACTCTCGAAGTTGCTTTCAACACTGCCCAGAATTACGGGCACCATCTGAATGGGTGGCTGCTGCTGATGGGCGGGTATGGCACCGGTAAAACCCACCTGGCGGCTGCCATCGCCCAAGAGGTAGTCTCGTTGGGTGTTGAGACCCTATTTTTGACCGTCCCTGACCTATTGGATTGGCTGCGGAATAGCTACGGTTCGGAAGAGACCAATTACGAAAACCGCTTCGAGGAGATCCGCAATATCCGCTTTCTGGTGCTGGATGACCTTGGGACGCAGAATGCCACGCCCTGGGCAAGAGAGAAACTTTTCCAGATCATGAATCACCGCTACACACTGCGGCTGCCCACTTTGATCACCACCAATCTGCCCCTGTCGCAGATCGATGACCGCATCAGTTCGCGTTTACAGGATAAACAGCTGGTGATTGCTATCCAGATCGACGCGCCGGATTACCGTAACCCGCTGGCGGAAGGCGACGAATCGCCTATTTCTTCGCTCGCGCATGTCAGCGACCATCGCACCTTCGACAAATTCAGCACACGCAAGGAAGAGAAGTTAAGTTCAGATGCACAGAAAAGCATCGAGCAAGCCTTTTACGCAGCTCAACAATTCGCGGATAAACCGGATGGTTGGCTGGTACTGATGGGCAATTATGGCGTTGGGAAGACCCACCTCGCTGCCGCCATTGGCCATTATCAATCCGGATTAGGCGGCGAACCGATCTTTGCCGTCGTACCGGATCTGCTGGATCACCTGCGGGCGACCTTCAGCCCAACCAGCACAGTTTCCTATGATAACATCTTCACCCAGGTAAAGAACGCCAAGCTGCTTATCCTGGATGACTTGGGCACGCAAAACGCCACACCCTGGGCGCGGGAGAAGCTTTACCAGATCCTCAATTTCCGCTATGAGACCCGACAGCCGACAGTTATAACGACCTCGTCAAGCTTTGATGAGCTGGATCCCCGCATCCGCAGCCGGATGATGGATGAAAGGGTATGCAAGGTGTACGCGATCGTTGCGCCGCCTTACCAGACACGGGCGGCGAAAGGCAAGCGGTCCAGCAAGTAATCTTCTGCCCAGTGAAACCACAGATAAACACAGATTGATGCTGTGTTAACTTGTATGAATTATTTTCCGTTGGTTTATATGTGCGAGGTAAGCCCGGTGGAGGTAGTTTCCCAAGTTAACCTACCGCTGGCGATGACGCCTGCGGAATTGAGTGATTTGGATTTTGCCATCGCGCTTGATCCCTAAACCCTTATTTTTCGTATTCCTGCAGATCGCCCCAGTTCAAGCCAAAGGCGGCGTCCGTTTTCAACGGGATGTCGATATGATAGGCGCTCTCCATCACGCGCTGGGTGACCTCGATGGCTTTGTCCAATTCATCCTTGGGACATTCAAGAAGCAGTTCATCATGCACTTGAAGAAGCATTTTGGTCTCCAAACCCGCCTTGACCAATTCGCCGGGCAGCCGGATCATGGCGATCTTCATGACATCCGCGGCTGTTCCTTGCACGGGAGAGTTAATTGCTTCCCGCAATGCCCGCGAGCGTACCTGCGGGGTGGCAGCGCTTTTCAACTGCGGAAAGTAGCGTTTGCGGCCCAGCAATGTTTCCACGTACCCCTGTTTTTCTGCTTTCGCGCGCGTGGTTTCGATGTAATTCTTGATGCCCGGGAACTCGGCAAAATATTCATCCCGGAACTTGGTGGCTTCTGCCAGGGTCAACTCAGTCGCCCGCATCAACCCATACTCGTTCATGCCATAGAGCAATCCGAAATTGATGGCTTTGGCATGGCTGCGCTGCTCCTTGGTGACCTGATCAATGGGTACGTCATTGATAGCCGCCGCGGTCGCAGCATGAATATCCTGGTCCGCCCTGAAGGCAGCCAGCATGGCTTTGTCTCCTGACATGAATGCGGCTATACGCAGTTCTATCTGGGAGTAGTCCACTGACACGAGCAGTCTCCCCTTCTCCGCGATAAAGCCCTCCCGTACACGGTGGCCTAGTTCCGTGCGAGTGGGGATGTTCTGCAAATTGGGATCAGAAGATGCCAACCGCCCAGTGACCGAGCCAGTTTGATTAAAGGAAGTGTGCACACGCCCAGTTTTTGGATTGATTTGCCTGGGAAGCGCTTCCAAATAGGTGGAAACCAGTTTGGAAAGTTCGCGTTGTTCCAAAATCAGCGCAATCACCTCATGCTGGTCCTTCATGTTTTCCAACACGTCGGCGGAAGTCGAAAATGCGCCCGCTTTGGTGCGGTTGGATGAATCCGGCGCGGTCAAATGCAACGTTTCAAAAAGCGCCTTGGACAACTGCTGGGTGGAATTCAGGTTGAAGTCATACCCCACGAGTTTATACACATTTTTCTGGATCTCCAGCAAGCGCCGGTTGAGTTCTTTTGCGAAATCTTCGAGGAATTGCCTGTCCACCTTGATTCCTGTATGCTCCATATCCATCAGAACAGGAATAAGCGGCATTTCGATCTCTTCAAAAACTTTCATGAGATCATTTTTCACCAATCGATCCCGCAGGATCTCTTCCAGACGGAGAGGAATTTCCGCATCCGCGCCAGCATAAGGCGCGGCATCCCCAATGGCCACCTTGTCCATGGTCAGCTGCTTGCTTCCGGTGCCGATCAATTCCGAGATCTCCGTCATGGTGACATTGAGTTCGCTTTCAGCCATGCGTTTGAGTCCCAGGCGGTGAGATTCAGGTTCCAGGAGCCAGCCGGCGATCATCGTGTCAAAGTTGAAAGGATGAATTCGCAAGCCATTATTTAACATGACGAGCGCGTCGTATTTCATGTTGTGCCCGATCTTTTGGATCTTCTCGTTGGTAAAGGCCGGTGTGAGCGCCTCAATCACATGCTCCACTTTCAACTGGCTGCCGCCACCCACATGGCCAACCGGTATGTAATACGCACTACCCTGCTCCACAGCTAAAGATATTCCCACCAAATTGGCCTGCATGGGATCGGTGGAGGTGGTTTCGGTATCAAAGGAAATCGTGCCGGATCTTTCGAGCTTCTCCACCATTGCTTGAAGCTTTTCTTGCGAGTCCACAATGGTCATGTCCACATGGTATTTGACCGGCAAGCCCAGCTTGACCGGCTCTTCCGCAAATAATGCCATCTGCTCACTTTCAGCCGAGATGGTCCCCTGTCCCAGCAGTTTTTGGAAACGTGTGGTCAAGGTGCGGAACTGGAGTTCATTAAAGAGTTCCATCACCTTTTCAATATCAATATTGTCCGTCCGCGCCTTTTCCAATTCAAAAGGTATTTTAAGATCAGTCCGGATGAGGGCGAGAAAATAACTGAGGTAAGCAGTATCCTTGTTCAGATAAAGCAATTCCTGAGTCTTGCCTTTAAGTTCCTCGATATGCTCGTAGATGCCGTTCAACGACCCATACTGTTCAAGCAGCTTTTCGGCTGTCTTGGGACCAATGCCCTTGACACCCGGGATATTATCCGAGGGATCGCCGATCAGCGCCTTTAGATCCACCACCTGATCCGGCCGGACGCCTAATTTCTTCACCACGCCATCCGGGAAGAAATCCTCCGCCTCCGAGAGCTTTCCACCAGCCAGATTGACCACAATGCGGTCGGTTACCAATTGCAGCAGGTCCTTATCGCCGGTAACGATCTTGACATAAACGCCCTGCTCTGCCATCTGATTGGCGATCGAACCGATCACATCATCCGCTTCAAATCCTTCCATCTCCAGGCGCGGGAAATTAAACGCATCCATCAATTCGCGGATGCGTTCTATCTGGGGGACCAGATCCTCAGGCATCTTCTCGCGCGTGGCCTTGTAATCAGGGTATTCATCGCTGCGAAAGGTGCGCCCGGTATCGAACGCCACCGCCAGATAATCGGGGTTTTCCTTTTCCAATATGGACATGAGAACATTAACAAAACCAAAGGTCGCCGCAGTCGGCTCGCCCGAGCGGGTTTGGAAGCGGGATCCGGTGGCAACGATGGCGAAGTAGGAACGGTACGCCAGGGCGTGGCCGTCAATCAGATAGAGTGTTTTGGGCATGTTCACCTCTTGTTGAGATTGTACTATGCCGGTGTAAAAAGAATAATTAACAAATTGGAAATACCAGAGTCACAAAACTCTTATACCCCTCCAACCTCGACCAGGGTAAGATCGAAGAATAAAATATTCGAGTAAATATAAGGAGGAAGCGTGTCCAATCGACCCATTGTCCTGGTAATTAGATTTCTGCTCGAATCCGCCGGTTTATATTCATTGGCGTATATGGCTGGAGGTCGCGTGATGATACACTACGTTTCACTCCTGCCATATTAATACCGCTTCTCGCAGCCGTTATTTGGGGCGTATTCCGAGTACCGAATGACCCCGGACCAGCGCCAATTAGAATACCTGGATGGGTTAGATTGATAATTGAGGTGGCTTTCTTTGTTTCAGCCGCGATTCTTCTAAATCTTGCGAGATTACCCTCATTTGCTATCATTTTTGCCACTATTTTCGTCATGCTTAACGCGACCTCATACGACCGTGTGCTTTCACTTCTCAATTAAAAATAGATCGCTCAACTTCCTTGAACAATCTTGGCTGCGCTAGTATCCAACGCTTTTTCTAGCTTCATTATCGCTTCATCTTTTTTCAATCCTGAAGCGACCACCCATTCATCAACAAAATGCATTTTCAGCTTTTCCAAAGCCATTTGATCATTAAAATTCAGATCCTTGCGCATCTGACGTCCATAAAGATCGCGAATCATTCTTGTTCTCGCGATTAATGAACTTTCGGTAAGCGCGGTGGAAACTTTTTTCTTTCGGGTCCGGTATTGTTTTGCGATGGGCTTGGGCTTTTTGCGGATCAGGGAAAGCATGTTCAGGAATGTGTGCGGCGATGAAATCTTACGAATCTTCTCCTTGCGTATTTTTCTAACCGGCACCCAATAGATTAGACCGTTGGTTTTCACCTTGTAAAATTTTCTTGCTCGCCCATCGAGTTCTTTTTCCTCCATCCCAATTACTTTACCCACACCATACGCCGCGTGAACCACGTAATCGCCTTTTTTAATACTGATTGCAGAAGTTGCCAAAACCAACCAGCTCCTTTCTGTATTCTTTTCTTGTGCAAAAAAACAAAATATATAGCCAAAGGGGCGATTGAAGATCCGATCGATCAATGCCCCCATAGTATATAAATTATAGTATATCTATGCGCAATTGTCAAATCGAAAGTGTACGGTGTCCAGGACATACTATACATACTGGTTACCAAGAATACATCAGGATGATAATGATACTTAGTCAAAGAAACATTACACCTGAGAAAGTAGCAGACAGTGAATCCTGGACACCATATTGA
>Ga0209164_1000238_pt1 | contig 166289 bp, 139 predicted proteins | sample MTBNYHSulfiMetaG_FD_187458 | JGI IMG/M metagenome (GOLD analysis project Ga0209164, IMG submission 187458) | Enrichment culture microbial communities from rom New York Harbor, USA that are MTBE-degrading - MTBE-NYH (New York Harbor Sulfidogenic)... | ecosystem: Environmental > Aquatic > Marine...
CAGAAACCTTTAACATCCTTAAATCACTAAAGATAGACACCCCAAAGCAGGTCCTGGAAATAGAGGAAATCGCCTAAAAGGCGCCTGAATTTGTAGACACACGCCAATTTTTTCGAAGTAGCGTAACTATCTGTAATGCCAATATTCACTGGCTATCGTGTTTTTACAGACCGCAAACCCAAGTTTGGGAACTCTAACCCATTTGCATTGGAGAATCTAAAGAAGTGAGATCCGCTCAATAGGATCGCTCAAGCAACGTTGACGTTGATTGCGCTTATCAACTGTGTGAAACGTGAAGATATCTTTTGGAGTTCTCAAAAATTTGGAGGCACGCAAAACGTGACATATGCCTACGTCGCCAAAAAACACAAGGAGTTTAGGCTGTTGTCTTGATACCCACGAGATATAGTGGCCGTTATTTTGCCTATACCGCTCATGGAATTATCGCCAACATACCAAGCGATGTTTTTTGGGGCAATCAATCGAAATACCCCAATATGTGTGGCCATTCCTTGATCGTTGAAAATTTGGAGACGCGGGACTCACGTGGCTATATGTCAGGTTGATAAAATGATGTAAGATCAAATAGATAAGTCACATTATAAGACAAAGTAAACACCATCTGCTAATTCGGAAATCCCCTGCATATTTGAGCCTCAATTCGGCTTGACATCTGCCCTGCCTTTGGGTTTTAATGAAATTGAATCCTATTCATACCGGGTAACTTAGGGCAACCTGACAGCATAACCCCAGCCTTCTGAGAGGGAATCATGGTTTTCATGGCTCCAGAGGGTGGTGCGATTTGAGCCTCCGGTGGATCACTGTATCCGCTCGGAGGTTTTTTGTTATCAGGGGGGAGTTAATGGCTGAAAAACGGGCAAAACGCAAACTGACCGCCATTCTAAGCGCAGATGTCAAAGGATACAGCCGCTTGATGGGAGAAGACGAGTTAAGCACTGTTGAAACCCTCAAACAATATCGCGAGATTATTGGCAACCTGGTTACAGATTACCAGGGTCGGGTTATCGACTCCCCCGGAGATAACATTTTATCGGAATTTTCAAGCGTCGTGGATGCTGTTGAATGTGGGGTAAAGATCCAGGGAGAACTCAAAGCGAAAAATGCAGAGCTTCCTGAACACCGTCGCATGGAGTTTAGGATCGGAGTCAACCTTGGTGACGTATTAGAGGATGAAGGCCGCATTTATGGAGATGGGGTGAATACGGCTGCACGTGTTGAGGGCCTTTCGGAAGCCGGGGGAATGACCATTTCCGGAACGGTCTATGACCAGATAGAAGGCAAAGTCCCTATTGAAATAGAATATCTCGGTGACAAAAAAGTCAAAAATATCAAAAAACCGGTACGGGTCTACCGTATTACGATGGAGAAGAAAAAAGAGTCAGCACTGGGTGAAGACGTTCAATTGCCAGACAAGCCTTCCATAGCAGTGCTGCCGTTTGTGAACATGAGCGGGGACCCTGAGCAGGAATATTTTAGCGATGGGATGACTGAGGATTTGATAACTGATCTTTCCAAGATTTCAAGCCTGTTTGTCATTGCTCGCAACTCTACCTTCGTTTACAAAGGAAAACCCATGAAAGCCCAGGAAATAAGCCGTGAGCTTGGCGTTCGCTTTATCCTGGAAGGAAGTGTCCGGAAAGCTGGCAAGCGCATTCGGATCAACGCACAACTGATCGATGCATTGAGCGGCGGTCATTTGTGGGCGGATCGATTCGACCGAGAACTGGATGATATTTTTGATCTACAAGACCAAGTCACCCAAGAAATAGTGACTGCACTTGAATTGAATCTTACTCATATTGAACAGAATCGATTAACCAAACGAGATACAAACAATGTAACGGCCTATGATTATGTTTTGCGAGGGCTGGAGAGTCACTACCGGTACACCAAAGAAGGAAATGAACGTGGACAGGTGTTATTTCAAAAGGCTATTGATCTAGATCCTGACTATGCCATGGCACATGCCCTGCTAGCTCTGGCCACACTCCATAGTTGGACCCAGGGATGGAATCAGGATCTCCAGTTACTCTCCAGAGCTTTTGAACTGGCGCAGCAGGCTCTGAGTCTTGATGACTCAGTACCTGAAATTCATCTCGTTCTGGGTGATTTATATCTTTTCGGCGCAAAAGACCACGATAAGGGTGCCGAGGCGTTCAAAACTGCTATAAGGCTTAGTCCAAATTATGCGGATGCTTACGCAGGATTGGCCAATGTGCTTGCCTGGGCCGGGGAACCGGAAGAGGCCATTAATATTGTAAAGAAGGCCATGAAATTAAACCCCCACCATCACGCCTGGTATTTCCTTCCTCTGGGGATAGCACTCATGATAACCGAACGGCCAAAAGAAGCCATTGACGCATGCCAAAAAGGGCTCAACCGCAATCCCGATTTTATGGGCTTTCATCTGGTGCTGGCGGGGATGTATGCAGAAGTTGGAAGAGAGGAAGAGGCCAAAGCCGAAGTCGATGAAGTCCTGAGAATCAGCCCTCAATTTTCTCTTGATGTCGTCCGGCAAATGACACCCACCAAGGACCACGAACTTCTGGAGCGATTGGTGAACACCCTTCGCGTGGCCGGGCTCTCGTAAAGGCGGTTCTGTTCTCTGCAATTAGCAGATAAGAACTCGGGCGTACAGAAAGTACGAATTCGTTATTACATGTCGATACCATCCACAAATACCGGTGCCTTACTGAGTGTAAAGTCTTCCTTCAATGGTTTAATATAAAGACCAATGCTGGTGGAAAGGCGGATAAACCCGGTTAAACTATTCAGTACAGGATGATTTCGCTCGCAAATGCAAAACATCTGCTCGATATCATTTTTGAGAGCATAGTTGTTTATATATTTTACGAGAATAGATAGATCAGCGGGTTTCTTAAATCCTATCAAGGTGAGCATAATTTGATTCAATTCTTCCTCAGGCTTGAGAACTCTCGGCATAATTTTAGTAATGTAGAGCAAACGACTGATTATCTTAAATTTCAGATTGAGTTCTTTCAAAGTTATTTTCATGACCTGACCCCAGTCCCAAAAGCCTAAGCAAGCCAATATCTTTCCCCCATTTATCAGGACGATCAAGTTTTTCATAGAGAATCCGGGGACCCGGTCCACGAATTCGGCCAAAGCTTCTGCTGATAGGGGCGTATAGAGGTGATGGCCATGCCATGTTTCATTTAGCAAATGAGCAACATTGGCGAAATCATTAGGCCTAGCAGACCTGACCTCCACTCCTGGATTGATGGCAGCTTCTTTTCGCACGATTAAACTTGGCATGACGAGCTTACGGTGAAATTTGAACCCTAAGCTTTCAACGAGTTTGATCGAAGGCACATTTTTTTCCATAATCAATCCGTAAACACATACGGAACCGTTTTCTATCAAGTAACTCTCCATGTGTTTAAGGAGGGATTTTGCTAAATTCTTCATGCGATGTTTAGGATCGACAAATGTCTGAAATGAGTACCCTATGCTTTTAAGCTCTCCATTAACTAAACCCTTTCACAAAGCGCACGCATGTGATGCGATGATGGTATCACCCTCGCAGGCGACATAAACCATGTAGGATTCATATGCTTTTGCTCTGGCAAAAAAGTCAGGTGAGTTGACAGTCAACACGATGAGCGATGTCCCTTGTGGACATTTTGCCTGAAGCAGCTTCAGTTCTTCGTTGTCGTTTGATGTAGCTTCGCGGATGTGCATCGGTTATTGATGAGCTATTATAATTAATCCATGATAAACCTCCGGATGTGCCGGAGGTAGGGTGACCCTTAAGGCTGATTTGGCTCTTGAGGTGACTAGCAAATTGGATTTCACGTGTGATATCCTCTAAGTAGAAGAAAGGCCGATTTTAAGGGCATGAGGTGGGTCTACAGCTATCGGTGGAGGCGAGTATAGTGAAAAGTGGGTTTTGTGTCAATCTGAGGCTGAAATCATGTATCATAAGGGATTGTAAGCTGTTGCGACAAAGCTACAGCATCCAGACTTTAAAAGCCATCTTTGCAAGCCCAAACGATGGCTTCGCCCTTGGTCTTCAGCGAAGCATCAACGTTACCTGATCTAAACATCCGTAATCTCCATCCCAATTCAAACATATTTTGGTTAGAAGGCACAAGATGATCTATTTTTATCAGGCTCAATCTAACTATTCCCTTAGTACAGTTGTGATAACCTATGGCGCGGGGCGCCGATCTGGCTGGTGATACTGATTCCGTTTGCCAACTATAATAAATGGTAAGATATTTTTTGGAAAGCTCAAAGATTTTGGGGAATGAAAAACCTGTGATATGGCTACGCCGGTAAAAAACACAAGAATTTTAGGCTGTTGTCTTGACACATACAAGATGTTGGGCCAATTGTTTCCCCCTATATCGATTCAAGAATTATCGCTATCCTACCAAGCCACGATTTTTCATGCAATCAAAATCGAAACACCACAATATGTTGATTTATTCCTTAACGTTTAAGGATTTGGGGAGGCGGGACTCACGTGGCTATATGTCAACCCGCCGAACTCCTGAGTTATCAAAATGTACTGTCAACCCACACTCATCTTGGAGACAGGCTCTATAGACCGCTCCCCAAAAGTAGGGGACTATGTCTCCTATTGTCATAAAGTTCCTGCTGTTTGGTCCAGTAACGGAAAAACAAAAGGAAAAAGGAACAAGAAAAACGGTAACCGATATTTAGCCTGGGCCTTCTCCGAGTCCGCAGAACTTGCTCGGCGTTTTGATGAAAATGCCAGAGCCTGGTACAATCGCAAATCAGCAAAAACGAATTTTATGGTCGCGCATAGTGCCTTGGCCCATAAGCTGGCAAGAGCGTCATATTACGCCATGAAAAATGCTGTTCCGTTTGATTACCGGAAACTATTCTCATAATAGTTGGCTGGGACGAGAAACCAGCATGGGTGTTGGAATAAACCATTCGGCCTGATTGGCAACCCGTCCCACCCGTTGAGTTTTAGCTTCTTTACTGCTCATGTCGTGAGCCAGCATCGGGTTGGCTAAAAATCACAAGATCTGTTCAATCCTATTGGACACGGAATGGTACCGAAGACTTTCTGATGCCAAATTATCTGGCCAAGGGTTTAATATTGTCCTTTCCAAAAGTAAACACAAGTCCACCAAAAATCTATGTGCGTTGGAGTTATCAGAGTTTGGTAACACTCGGTTCAGCGTCGGCAAAATGCTGTCCGATGCAGTGGTTCGCTATCTGGATTTACTCCATCAGTTCAAAATCACCCGGCTTCCAGCTCTTGTCGAACCACGCCTGCTCTGGGCCGTAGAGGCGCAGGAGAACATTCCAGCCCTTGCCGGGGACGGTCTGTACCCAATTGGCTTCGTGCCCCTTGAGTGCGGTCGGACCAAACCAGACATCCACCGAGGTGTCAGGGTTGATGACAATGCCTTCTTTCTGGCTCCCGATACTCGGGAACTGCTGATCGGTTTGCAGCATTGAGCGGGTCTGGTTGTCATACACCACAAAGGACCAGAAGTTCCTGGCAGGGATGTTGGGCGGCAGGTGGATTTTGTAGGTCTTGCCGCCATCAAGGGGTCTGCCCTCGGAATCGGTCGTGGCCGCGGCATATTGTGAGCCGACGCCGACCATCTTCATCGCCATGGCGGGCGTGATTCCGGTGGCGTAGTAATGGAACAGGACGCGGCCTTCCAAGTTGCGAACTCCGGGCTGCGTCAAAAACTCGTAGCTGCCTCCCGGAAAATTGGTAAACCAGTGCCGATCCGGGAAGTAGTACACTCCGTCAAGGCGGGACCGGAACGTGAGGGCACGCGCCGTTGCGTTGCCCACCGCCACGGCTTCGGTGAGGATCTTCTTCATGCGGGCATCCGGCGCGAATTCCTTGCCCTTCTCGATGCCGATGGCGGCGAGCAACCCGAGCGTTTCCGGGTTCAGCGCCTCATTCGGTTCATACTGAACAATGGCGTTCACCTCTTCATAGAAATGAAAGTCATTGGCGTGAATCGTATTGAACGCCTTGCCGGAGACGTTGATGAACTTCATGGGTGGAGGATTGCCCGCCTCGGAGAGCAAATACACCTTGTGAAACTTCTTGGTGTTCTCCACGGCGGTTTTCGTGCTGCCGTTGTCCAGAAAACCGCGCCAGAAGGATAGGTTGCCGTAGGTGGGAGAGCGCAGGACCATGTAGCCCTCGGGTACCTCGCCGTTGTAACCGGGAGGCAGGAGCAGATACTTGCCGCCCTTGCCCTTGTCCGGACCCGCATTTCCAAAGTCACCCACATATCTGAACCAGTGGTCATCGATGATGCCGAGGACGTTCGGCGCCGTTTCGATCACGAGCGGACCTTTGCGGGTGTCCAGCCACATCATGCTATAGATGCTCTCGGTATTCGGCGTGAGATAGAGCGACTTCGAGTCCATCAGGTTTTCCATGATGATCACGGTCTGGTTGTTGTCCGCCCCCTGGCTGCCCCAACCGGTACGGAGCCCTTCAGCGGAAGCACCCGGCACGGCGTTGAGAAAGGCCTGTACCCCGCGCATAAAATCGAGGTTGTCATAGACCTTTTGCGTGGTAGCGTCGTCGGGAAACCCGTCAAAGAACTTCAACGTGCCGAGACGGGTCTCGACGCTGTCCGGCGTGGTGATGGATTCGGGAATCTGCGTCGTCATCTTCATTTTCGGCGCGTTAGCGGCCGCAGCGCAGACTGCCGAGAGCCCGCAAACGAACGTGAGAGCCAGTGTCCATATTGCGTTTGTCTTCATTTCAGTCTCTCCTTGCAGTGTTTATAGTTTCGGTGGGCGCCACACCCTACTCAACCGGCTCAAGATCGCCCGGCATCCAGGTTTTGTCGAACCAAGGTTCAAGAGGGCCGTAAAGTCGAAGCAGAATATTGAAGCTCTTCCCGGGCATGGTCTGGATCCAGTTACCTTCATGCCCCTTTGGCGGTGTCGGCCCGAACCACATGGTGTAGGAACCGTCGGCATTGGCTTTCACCGATGGGTTGTTGCTGTCGAGCCCTCCGGTTTTCTGATCGGTTTCGAGTACCGAGCGCGTTTGCCCGTCATAGACCATAAATGACCAGAAATCCTTGGCCGGAATGGGGCTGGGCAGCGTGCATTTGTAGGTCTTGCCACCGTCAAGATAGCGGCCTTCTGAATCGTGGACGCCCATCTCGTACGCGGAACCCGTTCCGACCTTCGGTTTGGCCATAGCTGGCGTGATGGCGGTGGCGTAATAGTGGAACATGATGCGGTCATCCAGCACCAACTCGCCATTGTTCATGAACTCGTGGCTGCCACCGGCAAACGAGGAATACCACTGACGTTTGCCGGGGTAGAAATAAGCGCTTTCATTGCGGGGGCGGAACGTGATCGATCGCGCGGTCGCGTTGCCGATGGCCACGCCCTCGGTGAGGATCTTCCTCATCCGGGCATCCGGCGCAAAGGGTTTGCCCTTCTTGATCCCGATTGAGGCAAACAGGCCCACCAGCTCAGGGTTGAAGGCATTGGCGGGCTCGTACTGCACCACCGCATTCAACTCATCGTAGAATGTAATGTCGTTTGCGTGGATGGTGTTAATCTTGGCGCCCGACGCATTGACCACTTTTCCCTTGGGTGGGTTCTTCAGCTTCGAGAGAGGATAAATGCGAAATTGGGTTCTCAAGCCTTTAGTGGCTGCTTGAATGTCACCGTTCTTAACCAGCGCGCGCAAGAACATCCAGTTCCGGTAGGTGGGGGTCTTGACGACGCGATAACCGTCAGGAAGGTTTCCCCCATAGTCAGGACCGACAAAAACATACTTGCCGCCCTTGCCCTCATTCGGGCCCGTCACCCCAAAGTCGGTAACCCAGCGAAAGTAAGCATCATCAACCGCGCCGACGAGGGCTCCGGCGGGAACTTCCACGATGGCCGGCCCTGCTTTGACATTGATCTCGGCAAATGCGTAAGGCGTGGTTGTTTGAGGGGTCAGCAGCAAACTGCGAGCGTCATAAAGGCTTTCCCAAAGCACCAGGTCTCCCGGTTTTGCCCCTGCCTGCTTGAGGCCTTCCAGCATCGCGTAGATGGAGGCGGCAGGGATGCCGTTAAGAAAAGAATCGACGGCTCGCGACAGGTCGATGAAGTCGCGGGTCTTCTTCACCGTGGCGTCGCTGGGCATGCCGTCAAAGAACTCAAGTTCTCCCAGCATTTCCGTCTGCACCTTGTCGGGTGTCAGCAAGCCCTTTGGCACATCGGCCTTGTATTTAGGCTCGGCAGCAGAAGCTGGAAAGAGGAATCCGGTCAATAGCGTGGCTGCCACAAGAATCACAGCGATTGCGTGCCTGGTTTTCATCGTCATGTTTCCTTTCCTTGTAGGTGTCTATAGATTTGCAGACATGCATTCACCAGGTAAAGACACTCTGCATCCTAACCTTAATGGCTACATAAACGCATTGGCGCCTAGCATTATTCTCGCCGGTTTAATGAACGTCATTCAGGGCACTTGGCTAATTCTGGTTTTAAGATTCACCATCACTTGTTGGTTCACGCCGAAAATCTTCTGACTCGGTCGTTCAAGGTCGGTAATCAGCATCAGGACAGCTGAAAATGCAAGCATCAGCCCAAACCCTGAGACTAAAGTACGTACTCCTGTCAATCCGGCCTGGTAACCCATTGTAGCCATACAGAGAAAAGCCACAAAGTATAGCGTTGTGATAACGCTTGGAGAGATCCGATTGAGCAAACCTGCAGTCACTCGTTTCCCATGCAAATCGAGCACTTCGTTTAATGATTGGATGAAAAGCCCCGTAACAATAGAGATAGGTTTTTTCTCCGTCAAATCGATTGTTTTGGACCAGAGGAGGCCTTGTAATTCTTCTGATTTTGCAATTATTTGTCGGATTGTGTCCAATGTAACGGTCTGAATTTCCGCTCGAACATTTACATATTTGCGAAGTAAATCCTGAAATTCTGAGCGAAAAGGTTCTGGAAGCAATTTCGCACGTAGATAAGTGGTTTCGATTGCATTCGCTTCGTCAAGGACCAATTGTTTTCGGGTGTCAAAACGGGAACCCGCCATACTGAACGTGATGGCCAAAAGGAAGGCAAGCAAACCGAGAGAGGCTCCCAGAATTGTGCCCACTTGGGATTTCCGGGCCTGTTTACTGCGGGAAATGACAAATTTTCCAACACGAAAGCCACTCTCTGCGGCAATTATGAACAGGATAACTGTACCGGAAAACAGAACCCATAAGGGTATTTGGTCTAACGGTTGACTGTAATCCATGAATTTCCTCCTCCGAATAACGGGATCCCTTCAACTTTACAGCACCAAAAAGAGGCTCTATCTGAAACAATCTTTTGTAAGCCTGTAATTGCCAGCCTTTCTTCAGAGCCAGTAAATTTATTCCTGTCTTTCTTCATTTGCATTTCCTCCCTTCGATTTCAACTTGTAGGAATACGAGATGAAACGCCTTCTATTTTTTTATTTTAGTAATTTTTGTACCCTGCAAGCCAAGTCCTCCCATCAGTCCCTTCTCGTCGAAGAAGAACGCATAGATATCCGATTGCAAGGTGGTCGTTGTCTTGGAGGTCGCCATCCCTTCATCGACAACCACGATGGTTGGACCCACCCCGATCTCCCAGCCATCACTTTTGTCGAGCCAGTTCATGGCATCCTCATTCATGAAGAAAAGCACATACCCGTGTTTCTGCAATCCGGCCTGCAGCCCGTAGGACACCTGGACCGTATTGTAATAGCCGGCATTCGTTCCCTCTTTGATAAGCTCGCCCTCGCCATACTGACCCCCAATAAGGAAACCTCCCTTGATAATGCTCGGAAAGACAAGAATTCCCTTCGCCTTTTGTCCCAGGGACTTGGCTGTGGGCGATTCTGCATACAATCCTTTCAGGGTTTTTTTAACGCTGCGATCAATCTCTGCGGCCGTTTCTGCATATGCGGGATTCAGACCTATGACAGTGCAGGCAACCAAGGCAAACACTGACAGAACGGCTGTGTAACGAATGCATTTCATAATTATGACCCCCTTTCCGTATGCCTATTGAGCATCTTTCGTAAGCGGTATGTTTTTGGCCATTTCATACATAAGCACGGCATTGATTTTGTTTTCAATCTGGTAATAACGCAGAACCTTTGTTTCGGGCAGGACATTGCGGAATTTGGGAAGATAGGTCTGCCTGAGCTTCAGCCCAAGCCCTTCAATGGTCATATATTCATCAAGCAGCTTTCTTGCCGTTTCATTCGTCATTTTTTCATAAGATTTCCCGTAGTCGTTGATCAGCTTCAGGGTTCGTGCTCGAAGCAGGAACAGTTCATTCTGATACTGATCATAGAGCGGCCAGAACATGTTGGCTTCAACCTCGGTAAGCTGCATGTTCTCCGCTACAAGCAGTTTCTTGTCGGCTCGGATCTTCTCAATAAAAATCTGCATATTGTCTGCTGGCGTGTCCTCTGCTGATACCACAAAAGGGCATACCACCAGGCATACCATCCAAATGACCGCCACTTTGATTTTTGCATTCATTGGTTTTCTCCTTTCAGCCTTTGGCCTTCACTTTTTGCTCCAATTATCCTAAATTTGATAAACTCAAGCAAATTCCCTTGTCCTGAGCTGTCTTTTTTGGATATGAATGGTATTCGGAATTTTGAATTGAGACCGATGTTTTCAGGTTGGATGTAATAATAGGCCAAAAAGTAAGGAAATTCAAAACACGGTGGTTTCAAAAGGATGTACCTCAAAGAATCAAGCTTACCCAAACATTGTGATATGCCTACGATAAATTGCGATCCCGATATTGCCGTCCCCCTCTTACCCAACCTGAAACTTGCTATTGTAAACGACCACCTCGTCCACGACGCGCGTTTCCCATTGCCCATCCGTGGCCGCTCAGGCCTCACACAGGCTATCGTTGGGGTTGTGGCGTATCTCAACAAAGCGGTTGTAACGGCCATCCTGATTTCAATTCCATCAGAGCACCTCCCTGGATCGACAAAATACTCTGTTCAGTTGGGGCAAAGGAACTCGGTGTCATGTAAAAGAGCGGACCGCTCAGTTGCCCCCCGCCCCCATTCAGGGCCCGCATGCCGATTCCGGGAACCTATTTTTGAGCAAGCCCTTACACAGTTTTTACGATTTAAAATTCCGGGTTTGTGATGAAGATTCTCCTCCCAACAGGATAGACAACTCCTGTCAGGAGCCGGGTAGGATGTATCTGAGGGGGTGTCCCATAAAACCTCTATTCAGAAGGCGTCAGGCGCAAGGCGCAAGTTATATGGCAGATGGCTCAGGGAGCAGGGAGCAGGGAGCAGGGAGCAGGGAGCAGGGAGCAGGGAGCAGGGAGCAGGGCCAATTTAAGGGCATCCTATTGAAAACTATCGTAAAGTCAAGGAAAATTATTCTCATTTTGAAAAAGGCAACGGGAAGGGGATTGAGGGGGTTCAGTCGGCTGCAAGGCCTGTCCTGTCCGTGATCGAGTCTCCTTCTTATCCTGTATGGGGGGGGCAACCAGGAGATCGTAAAGACCGGGAAGGGCCTCGTGAATGGGAACAATCTCCATATTCTGTTCGAACCTGCGGTATTGGCCGCCGTACATGAGGATGGCCTTCGCCATGGGATCGTCATGGCAAAAGGCCGTGAGACCGCTTCGATCACGCCTGGGGAGGGTCGCAGTCCGCTTGACCTCGATGGCGATTAGGCCGTTTTCGCCGTAAGGGACGAGGCCTGGTCCTCCCCCCTCAGCTCTCTATGAGGCCCGTTGCCGTTTCCCCGGACGTTGCCAACCAGCTTGGCCAGCTCGCCCAGGTATCCCTTCATGCTCTCGGCCTGTGCATTCATCTCTTCTGCGGCGCTGGCCGACTCCTCGGCGCTGGCTGCGTTTTGCTGGGTCACCCCGTCCATATCGGCCACGGCCCGGCTCACCCGGTCGATCCCTTCGGCCTGCTCCCTGGACGCCTCTGCGATCCCGTCCACCAGCGCGCCCACCTTGGCGGAAATCTCCATGTTGTCCTTGAACGATTCCTGGGTGGCCCTAGTAAACTGGCTCCCCTTGTCCACGGACTTGATGGTGTTGTCGATGAGCGTGGCCGTGTTTTTGGCCGCCGTTGCGGCCCGCAGGGCAAGATTTCTGACCTCGTCCGCCACCACCGCAAACCCGGCCCCGGCCTCACCGGCCCGGGCCGCCTCCACGGCCGCATTCAGGGCCAGGAGATTGGTCTGAAAGGCGATCTCATCAATGGTCTTGACGATCTTGTCCGTCTCCTGGCTGGAATCGGAGATCTCTTTGATGGCCACGCTCATGTCCTGCATGTTGCGGTCGACCTTCGCCACAATCCCCTCGACCTCTTTCATCATCTCCTTGGCCTTGCCCGCGTGCGCTGCGTTCTGCTTCACCATGGAGGCCACTTCTTCCAGGGAAGCAGAGGTCTCCTCGATGGTCGCGGCCTGTTGGGAGGCCCCTTCGGCCAGGTCCTGGCTGGCACTGGCCACGTGCTCGGAGGCGGAGGTCACCTGCTCGGTTCCCTCCATGACCCCGCTGATCACCTTGTTGATCCTGGCGACGATCTTTTTGATGGAAACCACTGCATAAAAGACCCCGATGAGCAAACCGGCGAGGATGGTGGCGATAATTATCCTGTTGGAAAGGTCCGCCTGGGCCTGGAGGCGTTCTTCCGCCTTTTTCCCCAGATCCTCGCACGTGGTGAAGAGCACCTGCTGAGCCTGGTTCATGGAGGCCCGCAACCGCTCCTGTAGCAGCACCTGCTCACGATATCCCTTCACCAGGGCCAGAAGCTCCTCGAAGGCCTGCTGTATCCTGCCTCCCTTTGCCGTCAGGCTGTCGCTGCTGGAGACCTTTTCCTTCCAGGCCGCCAGGGTTTTTTCGAATTTTTGGATACCTTTCTCCTCCAAATCCTGCCAGTTGGCCTCCGAGGATTTGTTAAAATAGGATGCCGCATAATTGATCAATATTTTGCCGTCCAATAGGACATCCTCGACCCACAGTTCCGCTTCTCCGATCTGCTTGATAAGGACTTCGTGTTTTGCCTCGCCCTCCTGAACCAAACCGGCCTTATCGGCATTCGCTGAGATATAGCTCTCGAAATTCGATCTGTAGTCACCCATAGCCGCTTTGGTCGAAGAAAGAACCTGTCTTTCCCGGGCGCTTATGCCGGGCACGGCCTCCAGGAGGCCTATCGCCTTTTCAGACTGCTCCAGAAGCCCGAGGGCCTCCTTGCGGGCCGTTGCCTGCCCTTCTGCGTCTCCCCGCAATTCCGCGAGCATGTATCTGCCGGACGCATCTTTGAACGAGGCCACCTCCCTCTGAAGGGAATTCACCTGCCTGTAAAAACCCATGACGTCTCCCACCTGGCTGAGGCCGTAATATCCAGCCCCACCCACGATCACCATCAAAATCAGCATCAGACCGATCCCTGACGCGATCCTTTTTCCCAGGGTCATCTCTCGAAACATCTCCATCTCCTTTTTGCACGATATGTTTTTGCACAGCGCATTCATATCGTCCTATGCAAAAAAAGGACCATTGGCGGCGCGTCTCTTTAAAAAGGCCGTCACGGCTGGCCTTTTCCGTGTGACCGGCGGAAGGGTGTGTTTTCAGACCGAAGGCCTTCCCCGCCTGGCGGGCTTGGAACCAAAAAAGGCCTTTTTACGTGATCGGATACCTCTGGAAGACGCCATCGGGGCCTCATGCCTGCAAGAGAAGGCGTCAAGGACGGGGATAAATCCGGGATCCTCTTGCCCAACACCGATGGATCGCCAAATCCCTGACGATGGGGGCCGTCATAATTGAGACGTTTTATGAACGGTCGTACCGCCCCTTGCTGAGCCCTCAGGGTCCGCACAAAAAAACCGGGTAAGTATGCGTGTCCAATGGTCTTGACACTCAGGGCGTGATTCCCCGATGTCAGAAGGTGGAACAACCGAACATCGCATACCAAGAAGAGAAAGGGGTCCGGTTCCAGCGCCCCATCCCGATCTCGCGGACCCGAAAGCCGGGAAAACGTCGGTCGTACGCCTCAACCGGGGGATGAAGGTGATCGGCCAGCAGGCCGGTTCCCGGACGGCTTCGGGCGGCAATTGACTCCCATGAGGAAAAAGGGTAAGAATTCACATCGACTGAAAATCAAAATCCTGCTCCGCTGTTGGTGGGCCCCGGCAGAAAAGGGTGGGATGGAGGCAATGTTTGAGGATCCGCATTTCCATCTTCAGCAAATTGCTGATGTTCATTATCCCCATGGTATGCCTGCCTGTTGCGGTGGTGGGCTACTCATCCATCCAGGCGTCCGTGGAAAGGGTCAACCGTCTGGTTCGCCAGGAACAAATGGTCCAGGTGGAAGCGGCAGCCACTAAGATAGACGATATTTTTTACAATTGCCGGGTGGACCTGACCACCATTTCGCGGTCCCCGGTCCTGGCTGAATATCATCTCGCCAGGTTGTTCCGTCTGCAGGCCGAAGCTGACTTCAATCTGGATAACCTTCTGAAATTGTTTGAAGATATACTTGGCCGCACCCCTTTTTATTCCGGAATACGGGTGTTGAACGAACGTGGGGAGAAGTTGATCAGCGTGGGGGGCGAGGGCGCCCTGGATCCTTTGGATGATCGAAGCCGGGAGCTTTTTTTCGGAAACACCGCTGTCATGAGGCCGACAGACGTCCGTTTTTCAGAACTGATCCATTGCCGGGAACGGAAGGGCTTTATTGTCCATTGCAGCAAGGCATTCTTTACGGGTTGGCAGGAATTCGCCGGGGTTATTGTTTTTGATGTTGATTTTAAAAGAATTACCCATTTTATCCGCTCCATCCGCGTGGGAGAAGAGGGGTATTCATTCTTGATAGACCATGAGGGAAAAACCCTGGCCCATCCTCTCTATGGGCCCTACGAGTATGACGCCAGGAACAGTCCGGACGCAAGCCTGATTCATTTGTCCAAAGACATGGCGGCGGGCGACACCGGATGGAAGGAATACACGTTCCAGGGTCAAAAGAAGGTGGCGGCTTTTGCGCCCATCCCCACCATGAATTGGTCCATGGCCGTAACCATCCCCATTGAGGAATTCGGTAAGGAGGCCCAGGCCATCCGGACCAATGTCATTCGGTTGGTTGTGGTGACGCTCCTAATAACCCTTGTGGGGGCGTTTGTACTCTCCTATAACCTTCTCAGGCCGGTGCGCCGGCTGGTGACGGCCACGAACCGCCTGGCCTGCGGCGACCTGAACCAGGAAATTCCGGTGAAGTCCAGGGACGAATTGGGGGATTTGACCCGTTCCTTCAACCGCATGGTCAACAATCTTTCCCGTATACAAAAGGAGCTGGTGCGCTCGGAGAAGCTCATTTCCCTTGGGCGGCTGTCGGCCGGCGTGGCCCATGAGATTCGAAACCCGTTGAACGCCATGAAGGGCGCCATGGTGCATCTGGGGCAGAAATGGGGGCATGAACCCCTGATACGGCAGTATACCCAGTTGGTGGGCGAAGAGATCGATCGTCTGGACCGGGTGGTTTCGGAATTTTTATATTTTTCCAAACAGGCCCCGCCCAAGTTGGAGGCCGTTGACATCAACGGAATCATTCTGGGGACGGAGGAGCTGTTGGCCGGGGAGATGCAAAAAAGGGGGGTCATATTTCGAAATCTGTTGCAGCCGTCGCTGCCGCTGGTGAGGCTGGATACCCATCAGATGGAACAGGTTCTCCTCAATCTTTTTTTTAACGCCATGGATTCACTGACCCAGGGCGGCGAAATTGAAGTGGGCACGCTCGTCATGGAGATAGACAACGCAAAAAAGCTGGTGGTGGTGGTGAAAGACACCGGTACGGGCATCAGCGACAGAAATCTGCCCAATATATTCGACCCATTCTTCACCACAAAGGAGGACGGTACGGGGCTGGGGCTTCCGCTCAGCCTCGGCATTGTTGAAGCCCATGGCGGCACTATTGAGCTGGACAGCCGGTGGGGCAGAGGGACCCAGGCGACCATCATTCTGCCGCTGACCGGACGCACGGAGGAAACCCTATCGTGATCGCATCGGAAAAGGCCATCCTTGTGGTGGATGACAGGATCAACACGTTGAAGGTGTTGGTGCTGTTTTTGGCCGATAAGGGCTATCGCGTTCTGAAGGCCTCCAGCGGCGAGGAGGCCTTGAGCGTCTTTGAGCAGAACAGAGATATCAATGTGGTGCTGGCGGATCTGAAAATGCCGGGGATGAGCGGACTGGATCTTTATCGCGCCATGGTCCGCAACGGTCCCGCGCCCCCCTTTGTCATTATGACCGCCTATGCCTCGGTGGAAACGGCGATTATGGCCCTTAAGGAAGGCGTAACGGATTATCTGATCAAGCCCCTCAATTATGAGGAACTTCCCATCGTCTTATCCAATGCATGCCGGCAGGCGGAAATGAGCCTCGAACTGGCGTCATTGCGCCGCCAGGTCAGAAACGAGAGCACGTTTCACGGAATTCTCGGCGCCACTTCGATCATGCGGGATATTTTTGAGATGGTGCGTACGGTAGGCCCTACGGACGCCTCCGTGCTCATCACCGGAGAGACCGGCACCGGAAAGGAACTTCTGGCCCGGGCGCTCCATTTGGAGTCCGAGCGACGGGCGAAACCGATGGTGTGCATCAATTGCGCGGCGCTTACGGAAAGCCTTCTGGAGGCGGAGCTGTTCGGCCATGCCAAGGGAGCGTTCACGGGGGCCTTGGCGGACAGAACGGGCCGACTTGAATCGGCCCACGAAGGGACCCTGTTCCTGGATGAAATCGGTCATATGTCCCTGGGCCTCCAATCCAAATTCTTGAGATTCTTACAGGACGGAATCTTTCAACCTGTGGGGGATCACAGGGAAAGAAAGGTCAATGTGCGGCTGGTGGCCGCCACCAATGTGGACCTTGAGGAGCAGATTGCTGCCGGCCGGTTCATGAGCGATCTGCTTTACCGTATCGAGGTCATTCCCATTCATGTCCCCCCGCTCAGGGAGCGAATGGAAGACATTCCGCTCCTGGCGGGGCATTTCGTGGCCGAGTACGCCAGAAGGTATTTGAGGGCAATGGAAGGGATATCCCCGGAGGCCATGGGGACGCTTGTGGACTACCACTGGCCGGGCAATATCCGGGAACTGAAAAACTGCCTGGCCCGGGCCGTTATTTTGTCCAAAAAGTCGTTCATTTCCCCGGAAGATCTTCCCCTGAAAATAGGGAAACGCAGGTCTTCGGGCGAAGAAGCGTTCGGCGCGGAAACCCGGGACGACCCTTCCTCTCAGGGGCCTACCCTCAGGGATATGGAGACGGATCTGATCATCAATACCTTGAAACGATGTCATGGCAACAAGACGCTGGCCGCCAAAATTCTTGGCATCTCGCGGAAAGGGCTTTACGAAAAAATGATGCGGCTGGGGATCCGAAATACCATGGATTCCGGAAGGGAGATGCCCGAATGAGCCGCCGGCGACGGGTCCTCGCCCTTCTTGTAACGGCGTTGTGTTGGATGGCGCCTGTTGCCGCCGGCGGGGGCGGGGAGATCATCCTGGGCGCGCCCACCTCCTTGAAAAGCCTGGAAGGGTCCGAGAGTCTGGAGGCGGTCCGAATGGCCGTAGCGGAAATCAATGACGCCGGGGGCGTGAACATAGGGGGACGCCGCCACCGGTTCAGGCTGGAGCCCTTTGATCTCAAGGAGGTTTTGCCGGATTCCCCTACCGCCGAGGCCGTGGCGAGGCTTCGGGCATTCATAGGAGAAAAAAGGCCCCATGCCCTGGTCATAGGCCCGTTTCGTTCGGAGGTGCTTCTGGCTTCCATGGATTTTCTGGCTGAAGAAAGGATTCCCACCCTGGAATGTATCGCCATGTCTCCAGCGGTGGACGCCAAGGTCCTTTCCCATCCCAAATACAGGTACATCTTTCGCGTCGGTCTCAGCTCCAAATATTTCGTGGCGTATCTCATCCAAACCCTGAAGCTGATGAAGCAGGAATTCGGTTTTGAAAGGGTGTTCATCCTGAATCAGGACGTGGCATGGGCCCGTTCCACGGCCTACCTGATGTTGAAACTCTATCTGGATGGGTCCGGATGGCGGGTTTTGGGGCAGGAGAACTTTCCTGCGGAAACAACGGATTTCAGCAAGGCACTGGCCCGGGCAAAGGTCGGCCGGGCCCAGGTTATCCTGGCCGTTTTTGACATGCCCGCCAGCAAAAACCTGGTCATGGAGTGGCACAAGATAAAACCCCCGGCCCTGTTATGCGGATTCATTTCACCGGCTTCCGGACCCGACGCCTGGGCCGCTTTCCACGGGGGTCTGGAGGGGGTGATCAGCGTCATATTTGAGCTGGGGAACCTCCCTTCATCCAAGTATGCTCCGGCGGAGGCCTTTTATGGGGCCTACAAGGCCAGGTATGGCCGGCCCATTCAGGCGGGCCACGGACCGGCCCCAAGCTATGAATCGGTATACATCCTGGCCCAGGCCTTTGAGCGGGCCGGAACCCTGGACCCGGATCGGGTGGCAACGGCGCTGGAGTCCACCGATCGAAAAGGGGTTATGGGACGCGTGGTTTTCCACAGAGGCCACCAGGCAATTTTCGGGCGGAATCCCGAACAAGAGGTCCTGGCCTGCGTGGTCCAGTGGAAGGCCCCCGGCAAACGGCTCATTGTTTACCCCCCCGCCATTGCCGAGGGACACATCACCCTGCCCGCTTTTATGAGATCCGCCGGGCAGCCTCGCTGACGAGACCGTTACCTCTTTTCACACCCTCCATGCTTCGTCACCTTTGGTAGCATTTAGCTCGGGTGGGTATGTAATCTATTGATTAGAATGTCGTTTCTGTTTAACTGAAAAGTCCATGCCGCTTTTCTGCCGGCCGGGTGTAACCAATTTTCACACCCGCCGCCCATGCCGGCCACGAAGGCGCGGCCGGAAGATATCATTTGATTTTAACCAGTTGACAGGGGTGGCGTTATGTGGCATATCCCTTGCTGAAGTATTGGCGAACGTGATAGGGGGTGTTGGAGTAAATACCATTCATGTAACATGTCGGCGTTCCGATAACGAGGTCGCTGGCTATTTGCCTTTGCACCCTGTTTTCAGAAGGCGGACGTGTTACCCAATTTCAAGGAGGAAATCCATGAAAAGAAGCATCTGTTCTCTGTCTGTTTTCCTGGTCTTCGTGTGTGTTCTGGCATCTCCGTTCATCACTGCCCATGCGGCGGACCCGATTGTCTTGGGTGTGCCCACCTCCCTCGGGTTTCTCGAAGGGAAAGAGGGCCTGGCCTGCGTAAACATGGCCGTGGATGAGATCAATGCGGCCGGGGGCGTGAATGTGGCCGGCGTCATGCGGCCGTTCAAGGTGGTGTCCATCGATGCCCGGGGCGCGGAACCGGGCGTTCCGGTGAGCGACGTGATTCGTGCCCATAAGAAACTGATCCTGGAGGACAAGGCGGATTTTATTGTCTTTGGCTCCTTTCGCTCCGAGGCCGCCATCGCCTGCATGGACGTGGTGGGCCAGCACAAGGTCCCGATGATCCTGGGGACCGCCATGTCGCCCGGCATGCAGAAGAAGGTGACCGACAATTACGATATGTACAAGTATACGTTCAGGGCCTGCCTCAACGCGATCTATCTCATCAAATACCTGAGCGGCACCATGGCCTACCTGAATGAGCAATTCGGCTTCAACAAGGTCTTCATCATGAATCAGGACGTGGCCTGGGCAAGACAGACCGGCGATCTCATGGTGAGCATGTTTTTTGAGAAAAAGGGATGGGAGGTTGTGGGCCGTCAGCAATACCCCACCGGGGCCTCGGATTTCTCATCAGGCCTCATGCAGGCGAAGGCAAAAGGGGCACAGGTCATCCTCCCCATATTTGACATGCCCCAGAGCGGGATCCTGGTGAAACAGTGGAAGACCATGCATATCCCTGCCTTGATGGCCGGTTTCATCTCTCCCCTGGCGGGTCCGGGGGCCTGGAAATCCTTTGACGGAAAGATCGCGGGCGCCATGAACTGCATCTTTGAAATCGGCAATATGCCGGTCCCGAAGGTCCCTCAATCCGTCGAGTTTTACGAAAAATACGAGAAAAAGTACGGCAAGCCGATCGAGGCCGGACATTCCCCGGCCCCTGCCTATGAGATGGTCTACATGTTGAAAGAGGCCGTTGAAAGGGCCGGATCCGTGGACGGCGACAAGGTGGTGGCGGAGCTGGAAAAGACGGATCGAAAGGGCGCCATGGGCCGCATCAAATTCGGCAAGGATCACCAGGTCATCTATGGCAACAATCCGGAGGAGGAGGCCCTCGGCTGCATGGTCCAGTGGCGCGAACCGGGAAAGCGCGTCATTGTCTATCCCCCGTCCGTGGCGGAAGACACGATCGAACTGCCGGAAGGTCTCAAACCGGCCAAGTGAGGCCCCTGTCCGTGTTGCCAAATGTCCGCAAACGGACATGAGGGACCAAAAAAGAGGGGAATTTTTTGAAGGGCTCCCACGCTTCGGCGTGGAAGCCATGACCCTGTTCAGACTCGGTCACTCCAAACTTTATTCACTTTAACTCACTTTAGGCGCTTCCAATGCTATTAGGCACCCTCATCTACGGTTTTGTCAACAGTGCGATCCTGGCCCTCCTGGCCATGGGATTCAACCTCACCTTCGGCATCAGCGGCGTGGCCAATTTTGCCTATGGGGCCGTCTATATTTTTTCAGGGTTTTCCGTCTGGGTCATTTTAAACACCCTTGCGCTCCCTTATCTGGTCTCCGTACTGATCGCCATCCTGTTGGCCGCGTTGATGGGGCTGGCCATCTATTACGGCGTGATCATGCGAATCAAGGGGATGCCCCTTTCCGAGGTGATGGCCACGTTTGGTCTGGGGCTGGCCATCATGGAGCTGTTCCGATATTTTAATTTTGTGGGTTTTCGCTATACCATTCCCGTATTCTTTGACGGCAGTTTCAGCGTGGGGGATGTGTACATTGACTACCAGAGAATGATTATCGGTTTCATTGCCGTGGGCCTGACCGCGGGGCTCTATCTCTTTACCAACCATACCCGGGTGGGAAGGGCTTTCAGGGCCATTGCCCAGGACGAACGGACGGCCCTGACCTTTGGGATCGATGCCGACTTTATCGGGGCCCTGAGCATGGCCATGGGGTGTGGGTTGGCGGCCATTGCGGCCGTGGTGATCCTCCCGCTCGGGACCATTGCGGTGGAGGGGGGGTATGAGGTGTTGATTAACGCCCTGGCCGTGTGCATTGTGGGCGGGCTGGGGAGCACCATGGGGATACTGGTGGCATCCGTGCTCATCGGCTATTCCCAGACCATTACCGCCAACTACCTGGAACCCCATTGGATGATGCTGGTGAGTCTGATCGCCATCGCCATCGTGCTGGTGGTGAAACCGTCCGGGCTTTTCAGCCATCAGAAAGAACTTGAAGAGAGGATTTAGTGCCATTTCGTTGACGCCATGGAAAGACGCAAAGAAAGAATAGACAGGGGGATCAAGGCGCGATCAGCGGACATCTTCGCCCTCACATCATACCGGGAAATGCTTTATCTGCTGATTCCCGGCGCTATTCCTGTGGTCGGACTTCTCTGTTTTTCGCCCATGCTCGGCAGCTACTGGCGGGAGGTGATCATTTCCACCGCCATCTATGCCCTGCTGGCCATGAGCTGGGACATGCTCATGTGTGCGGGTCTCCTTTCCCTGGGACAGGCCCTTTTTTTCGGGATCGGGTCCTATCTGGCCGGTTCGCTGAATTATTATGCCGGGCTGCCCCCGATTCTCACCATGCCCATCGCCACCATCGGGGGCGGAGTGATCTGTACGATCCTGCTCCTCCCGGTATTGCGGCTTCGCGGGATCTATTTTGCTATGGTGACGCTGGTCCTGCCGCTCATGCTGAGCAGACTGGTGGAGGCCACGCGCATCCTGGGGGGCACGGAAGGGTTGACGGGTCTCACGCCTTTCCCGCATCCATTGATCGCCCTCTTTATCATCCAACTGGCCCTGTTGGGGGCACTGTTCGGGTTCCGGCGGATCATGGGGTCCGATTACGGTCTGGTGATCCGCGGGATCAGCGACAATGATCGCTCCGTCATGAGCGCGGGGCTCAACATCTACTGGTACAAGGCCCAGGTGCTCTTTTTGGGGTCGTCCGTGGGGTGTTTCGCCGGGGCCTTCGGCACCCACATGGATATGTTCGCGGGCATGCCCGGGTTTGCCCTGGACTATTCCATCATGCCGGTGGCGGCCGCGGTCGTGGGGGGCGTGGGCACCTTTGCCGGGCCCCTGATCGGCGCCTATATCCTGGTGCCCCTGTCCGAGATGCTGCGGGCCCTCGGGGCCCTCAGGATCGTTTTCTACGGTCTTTTCCTGGTGGTCTTTGTGGTAGGGGTGCCCGAGGGGATCTTCCCCTTTATTCAGCGAAAATATCAGCAGATGGAAAGATGGGTGGACGTGGAATGAAGGACCAGGCGCCCTTGCTCAGGGTTTCAGGGCTTACCAAGACATTCGGCGGGGTGATGGCCCTGTCCGACGTGGGTTTTGACCTTCATGAAGGGCACCTGCTGGGGGTCATCGGGCCCAATGGAAGCGGCAAAACCACCCTGGTGAACCTCATCACGGGGTTTGTAAAACCGGTGGCGGGCCGCGTTGAGTTTCGCGGAAAGGACATCACCGGATGGCCGCCCTACAAGGTGGTGGGAGAGGGGATTTCCAGAACCTTTCAGATGGTCCGGCCCTTTTACCAGCTACCGGCCTTCAAGAACCTGATCGTGCCTCTCTACTCCCCCCGGGTGAAGAAACTCGCTGGGGGGCGCTATGGGGACCGGAGTGCAGTGGCATTGGATCTTTTGGAAGAGGTGGGCTTTGAACGGGATGCCTATGTATCCTACAAAAAGGCGGGGGCCCTGCCCCAGGGCTATCTGAAACGCCTGGAGCTGGCCAAGGGGATGGCCCTTCGACCGGACCTGATTATTTTGGACGAACTCTTTTCCGGACTGAGCCTGGCGGAGGTGGCAAGCATTGTGCCCATCATCGAAAAGCTTAAGCACCAGGGAAAGACCGTTATCATGATCGAACATCGTCTTAAGGAGTTATTCCGTATTGCCGACCGGGTAATGGTGTTGAACTATGGCCGAAAGATTGCCGAGGGCCAGGCAAAAGAGGTCATGGAAAGCCCGGCCGTCAAAGAGGCCTATCTGGGGAGCGAGGCGGACTGAGAGGAAGGGATGCTTAACGTTAAAAACCTGATGGTCTTTTTTGAAAACGCACTGGCCTTGAATGACTTTCAGATGGAGGTCCGGGAGGGGCAGGTGGTGGGGGTTATCGGTTCAAACAGCGCCGGGAAAACCACCTTGATGAATACCCTCTCCGGTTTGATCATCGATATGCGGCTCAAGGAAAAACGGCGGGGCGGCGAACGGATTACGGTCTATGGACAGATCTTTTTTGAGGGAAAGGATATCACCCATACCCGGCCCAGCGAGCGGGTCAAACTGGGAATCGTCCTCTGCCGGGAACGGCACCCCATTTTTCCTGAAAGCAGCGTGCTTCAGAACCTCCGCATGGCAGGGTATCTGCGCAAACGATCCGAAGTAACGGAAACCATTGGGTATGTGTTTAATCTCTTCCCGGCCCTGATTCCCCTCAAATCGCGCAAGGCCGGTTTCATGAGCGGCGGCGAGCAGCAGATGCTGGCCGTGGGCATGGCCCTGGTCGCCAGGCCCACGCTCCTCTTGCTGGACGAGCCGCTCCTCGGGTTAAGCCCCATGATGCAGCACCTGCTGGTAGAGGCGATCAAGGGGATGAAAAAGGAATCGGGAATCACCGTGGTGATCAGCGAACAGTTCGCCCGGCCCGTCCTTCCCATGATCGATTTCGGCTATATTATTGAAAACGGCATGTTGACATTAACCGGCACCGGCTCGGAACTGATGGGCAACCCCGAGGTCAAGGCCGCCTATTTTGGTGTTTGATACCCATGACCGCACATGACCCCGAAGGGAATATTTTTGAGGCAATTGCCTCGGCCGCAAAAGAACACGGCGACAAGACCGCCGTTGTCTACTTAGGCACGCGCTTCACTTATAACGCCGTTCTCCGCCTGGCCGAGAATTTCGCCGCCTCACTGCGGGATGCCGGTGTGGCCGAAGGGGACCGGGTGATCCTCTACGTACCCAACAGCGTTCACTGGGTGGTGGCCTGGCTGGGCATACAGAGGGCCGGCGCCATTGTGGTGCCCATCACACCCATCTATACGCAACACGATCTCATCTATATCGCCAATGACAGCGGCGCGGTCTATATCGTCTGTTCCGATACCAATTTCGGTTACGTGAAGCAGGCCATCCCCGAAACCGGCCTCCAGAAGGCCATTGCCGCCAAACTCACAGACCTCCTCCCATGGTGGAAGCGGTTGTTTGGCTGGGCGTTCGACCGGGTGCCCAAGGGAAGGGTCTCTCGTGAAGACGACACCTTCTGGTTCAGGGATATGGTCAAAGACACGGCATCCGCCAAGGCCCTTCCGCCCCTCAGCCGTAAGGGGAAGGACACGGCGGAGATCATCTATACCGGCGGCACCACCAAGTTTCCCAAGGGCGTTCCCATCTCCCACGGGCTGTACCTGGAGTCGGCAGGGGAGCAGATTTCCATCTGCGATCCCCTGTTCAAACCCCGGGACAACGTGGTGCTGGGTTCGGCCCCCCTGTTTCACATCCTGGGACAGACCTGTGCCTTGAGCACCCTCCTGGTCGGCGGGACTATTCTGCTGATGCCCAAGGTGAACTTAGACGCTATTTTCGACTCGATCCAGCGGTTTCGCGCCACATCCCTGATCGGCGTTCCCACCCTGTACCGGATGATCCTGGAACATGACCGCATTGATTTTTATGATCTCTCTTCCCTGCGCTATTGCTTCAACGGGGGCGACGTCCTCCCCGAAGAGATCAGCAACCGGTGGCGCAAGAAGTTTAATCGGCCCATCTACCAGGGATACGGCGCCACAGAGACCTGCGGTGGGTCCACCATGTGCCGTACCGATGAGGACAACCCCCCCAAAAGCATCGGCCGGGTGGTCCCCAGCAAAAAGATCAAACTCGTGGATCCGGCCACCCTGGCACCCGTCCCCTTAGGCGAGCAGGGCGAGGCCCTGGTCCATTCGGATCGCATGGTCCGGGCCTACTGGAACAAACCGGAAGAGACAAAAGAGGCCTTTGTGGAGATTGACGGCCTCCTCTATTACCGGACTGCGGACGTGCTGACCCTGGATGAGAACGGGCATTATTATTTCGTTGACCGCACCGTGGATACCATCAAGCACAAGGGCTACCGGGTCTCCTCCTCCGAGATCGAGGCGGTGCTGCAGGAAAACCCGGCCGTGATCGGCGCCTGCGTGGTGGGCATCCCCGACGAAAAGGTCGGTGAGCGGATTAAGGCCTTCGTGGTCCTGAAGGAGGATGTGAAGGGGATCACCGGGTACGACCTCATCAAGTGGTGCCGGAAACGCCTGGCCGGTTACAAGGTCCCCCAGTATATCGAATTCAGAGACATGCTTCCCAAGTCAAAGGTGGGAAAGCTCCTGCGGCGTGAGATTCGGAGCGAAGAGGAACGACGGGCCGAGGGGTGATCATGAACAGGCGCATCCCTTTTCCCATCCGATCCCACCATTTTGTTTGGCGGTCGACGCTGCCGTAATTCCCTTCAATTGGACCACGGGTTTTGCCCGTGCGACCCCACGAGGTGCTACCGTTCTGGTTCGAAGTTGTGATCCGACGCATCCCCTCTTTTCGTAATCAAACCGAAGGGCAGCATGGACCTGCCGGAGCGTCAAATGGCGATCCGCGGGGAAGGCAGACCGGGACGGCGTCCAGGGCCCCCGGTCTGTCCAGGCCATTCCATGGTGCGACGAATATCCTTTTTTAAAATGACGAAACATCCTATAATGGCGTTTCACCCGGCAGTACCCCGGATGCAGCGGCATCTCAAACAGACCGCCCTAAACCATGTCCCGGAACCCCATGGAGGAAACCATGCATACGCCCCACACGATCCGCCCGGAACCCGCGCATCGGACGAGCATCTACGCCCTCTGCATCTTCTTTGCGTTGGGGGCCTGGATCTTTTGGCTCCATTCAATGCCCGAGGCCCATGCGGACGAAGACATCACCATCGGTCTCTTGGAGGAGCCCAAGACGCTCAATGTATGGCTGGCCTCCGATGCCTGGTCCACCAAGGTCCTCTCTCAGATCTATCAGCCTTTATATGTCCGCGAGCCCAAGACGCTGAAACTGGTCCCGTGGCTGGCTGCCGCCGATCCGGCGTACGATCCGGCCGCGCTCACCTATACGGTGAAGATCCGGCCTTCCAAGTGGTCGGACGGCTCTGAGCTGACCTCGGAGGATGTGGCCTTTACAGGCAATCTGATAAAGGCGTTCAAGGTCCCCCGCTTTCTGTCCAACTGGGAGTTCATCAGTGAAATCGAGACCCCGGACAAACACACGGTCCGCTTTCACCTCAGGGAACCCAAAGCCATCTTCCTTTCCAGGACCCTCAGTACGCCCATCGTTCAGAAAAGGCGATGGGCGCCCATCGCAGAGAGTGCCAAAAAAATGGAGAAGCCGCTCCTGGCGCTTCTCAGGGAAAAGGTGACGGACCCGGTCAGCAACGGGCCATTCGTCCTTAAGGAGTGGCGCCAGGGGGCCTACCTCTATCTCGAAAAAAACCCCCATTTTTTCGGCCAGGGGAGAGAGATCTCGGGATATCTCCTGGGGCCTTATATCGACGGCATTATATTCAAGTTTTTCGGTACGACCGATGCCGTCATCCTGGCCCTCTTGAAAGGGAGTATTGACATGTTCTGGTGGGGGCTGCAACAGGGCTATCTGGAGGACCTGGCGGAGGATAAGGACATCAGGATTTTCACCAATGAGAAAAGCGCCCTTTACTATGTGGGATTCAATCTCAGGGAGAAGCCCTTTGACGATATTCATTTCAGAAAGGCGGTAGCCATGTCCACGGACAAGGATTTTATTACCACAAGAATCCTCCAGGGATATGCACGCAATGAAGGGTCTGTGGTCCCAGCCAGCAATGCCTTCTGGTATAACCCGGATGTCGCCGCCTATGGGGAAGGGCTTTCCAGGGAAGAGCGAATCGTAAAGGCTTATGAGATCCTCAGCCAGGGTGGGTACACGTGGAAGCGCTCACCCGTCACTCTCGACGGGAAGGTGGCCAACGGGGAAGAGATCCGCATGCCTGACGGCAGCCCCATGAAACGCTTTACCATCCTGACGCCTCCCGCGGACTACGATCCCCAGCGGGCCATGATCGGGATCATGATCCAGGAGTGGCTCAAGATGCTGGGGATGTCGGTGACTTCCAAGCCGATGCCCCTGGGGTCCCTCATCCAGCAGGTCAAGGCACGCCGCCAATTCGATCTCTTTGTAATGGGCTACGGAAACCTCTCCTTGGATCCGGACTATTTGAGAAATTTTTTCATCTCCAGAAATAACAAGCCCAATGGCTGGAACACCTGCGGCTACACCAACCCCCACTTTGACAAGATGGCCGACGCCAGCGCCGATGCCATGGACTTGGAGGAACGAAAACAGCTCATTTGGGAGATGCAGAAGATGATCCTGGACGATCTCCCCTGGTTCCCCCTGTACAGTCCCAAACTGGCCGAAGCGGTCCGAGTGGACAAGTTCGCAGGCTGGGTCCAGATGGTGGGAGGCATCGGCAATCGGTGGTCATTCTGCACCCTAAAACCCATCCCGAAAGGCAACGCGAAGAACTGATGGGGATGGAGGGACTTTAAACAAAAAAATCTTTGTGTCTCCGTGTCTCTGTGTGAGCACTTGCCGGGCATCGGGTCAGATGTCAAACGGGATCTTGCGGTTGAGTTCTATCCCCTTCAGATCGATGGCGACATCGTAGGCCATGACCTCCACGCCGTTTTGGATCGCCCGTCGGAGTTCCCGGCCGTATGCCGGGTCGATACGGTCCGCAGGCCTGAACAGCCCGGCATCCATTCGCTGGATCAGGTAGAACATCACGGAACGGTCTCCTGAACGGACCTGGGCCTGGAGTTCCTTGAGGTGTTTGAGCCCCCTTGTCGTAATCGCATCCGGAAAGGAGGCCGCCCCGTCGGTTACAAGGGTACAGTTTTTCACCTCAACAAAACACCGCATGGGACCTTTTTCGAGCAGCAGGTCAATCCGGGAATTCGTCCCGTATGCGACCTCGGATCGGACCTTCTCATAACCGGTCAGCCGATCTATCAGGCCCGCAAGAATAGCGGCCTTGACCAGCCGGTTCGGGACCATGGTATTGACGCCCACCAGGGAGGTGGGCATCTCGATCAGTTCCCAGGTGTACCTGAGCCGTCGTTTGGGGTTGTTATGGCGGGAGAGATAGACCATGCGGCCCGGCTCGGAGCAGGCCAGCATGCTCCCGGAATTGGGACAGTGGGCCACCACCACGCGGCCGTTTCTGAGCCTGACATCGGCAAGGAAGCGTTTGTACCTCCGGATGAGGGACCCCTGAATCAGCGGGGGCCAGGCCAACCGGCCTGAATCCCGATTATGCTGGATGGCATCGGAGTGCATGATCCATCATTCCATGGAAAGCGCTAAAAGGCAAGAGACCTTCTCCATCGCGGCCTGGAAGACCGGTGAATTTCACCTTCATACCCTAACGTGTTGGCTTCGAGAACAGCTCTGTGAATAAGGAGGGCCGAGCATGAAGGGATTCCACCCTGTCCAATCGCTGTCTGCTCTTATCGCAACGGTGGGCCTGTGTTCCCTGTTCATGGTGCCGGTCCATCCAACCCCGGCGTCGGCCCGGCATGTCTCTCCTGAAAGGAGCGCGGCCCCCGGTTCGCCCGTACCCGCACAGGCGCCAACGCCCCTGGCGTCCGCCGGACCAACGACATCCCCGCCGATCCCGGAGGGGCAGGACAAGGACTTCGACAAACGCATCCACGCCATGCAGGAACACATCAGACACGGCCGGCTGGAACACGCCATCCAGGCGGCCCGGGCCGCTCTGGCGATCGATTCTGCCCATGGGGAGACCCTTGCCGAGCTGAAACGTCTCCAGGATATGAAGGCCATGGCAGATCAGGCCCTGGAGCGTATGGCAAGCATGGAGGGCCCGGCTCGAGTGCAAACGGGGCCCCCGGATCCCCAGGAAAAACCCTATCTGGAGGTCCTCGATGCCGGAGAGATCGACTGGACCCATGGGACCCTGCGCGCCAAGGGCGTCGCCTTGCCTCCCCCCGGTTCCTACGCCAGGGAAGAGACAAAAAACGCGGCACAAAAGGCAGCCGTTGAAACGGCCATGTATAAGCTCCTCACCCTCATATACCAGGTGAGAATAGACCACCAAACGCTGGTCGGCGAAATGGTCGGCCGCGACGAGCGCTATAAGGAAAGCGTCCGGACGATGCTGGGAAAGGCACAGATCATCGGGCAGGAATTGCGGGCTGACGGCACTGTTGAGGTGACGATGCGAATGCCTTTTTATTTCCTCGCCGGTCCGGCGAACACGGGCACACAACAAACGGATTCTTCAGGCAACGTTGAATACTCTGTTTTTTTGGGGAGCGAGCATTTTATCGGCAGCCCCCTTGAAGCATACGGGCATAAAAACCTCTTTCAAGTTCACGCCTTTGGAAATAGTGAAATTGCAATCCTGCAAAACGGCTGCGATGCCTTTGCCGCGAGAATCGCGGCAATCAGAAACGCCAAGAAATCGATTCGGATTCAATCTCTTATTTTTTCAGGCGATGAATCCGGCCTATACATTTCTGAAATTCTAAAGCAAAAAAGGGAGCAGGGGATTAATGTAAGAATAATCATCGATGAACTGTCCAACCCGGCCTGGCGTGATCAGATGATGTACTATGACTTACAGAGGGCCGATATTCCGGTTGAGGGATATGAGGCGCTGTTCCTGCAGTGGGTGCGAATGCTGCCCCCCCTGAAAAAGATGATACAGAATGCCCTTGAGGGCAAAAATGCCTTAAGCATTGATCCGGATAAAGCGGAAATCCCATACGATCCCTTGCATGCCAATAAGCGATATCATGAAAAGATGTGGATTGTCGACGGTGAAACCGACCACGGCATCGCCATCATAGGCGGGCGTAATATTGCAAATGAATATTTCAGGGTCAACGACAAAGACCCCAGGCAGCGCTGGAGGGATCAAGATCTGATTGTAAAGGGGAGCATCATAAAAGATATGGTAACCGCATTTGACAGAACGTTTACAGGACTATGGAACGAGAAGGAGAATCAGCTTGTCAATTTTAATAAAACCTGGGAAGAATGGAACAAATTATGTAACGTGACGAATATTTTCATCAACCTACTCCCCAATGTGAACAGCGAATTGATGAGCAATGTCGTTGCGATTGCAAGCAGAAAACCCGATCTCGATTATAAGCCTGTAAAAGCGCGGTTCTTTCAAAATCAAACACGTCTCGGAGAGACCTACATCACACAGGCATATCTGAAATTATTGAATGAGTCGCGCGAAATACTGGTCGCCAATGCCTATTTCATTCCCTCTAAAGATCTCATCGCATCGATTAAAGGCGCAGTCAGACGAGGCGCCAATGTGAGGATTGTGACGAACAGCCTTGATACAAATGATGTTCCGGACATGACAATTCTTGGCCGTCACTATTACAGGGAGATATTATCGGTTAATGATGAGCCTGAGGTGATAAGACGCAACGCGTTGAAAGCTGAAAACGAGTTGAGCGCCGGAGTCGAAATCTGGGAATGGCAGGGAGAGCTGAAAAATGGAAAGGGGACCATTCACGCCAAATATGCGGTTTTTGACAGGCGGGTGTGTTTGGTCGGGTCGCACAACCTTGACCCGAGAAGTGAATTCCTTAACAGCGAGACGGCAATCGTGATTGAAAATGAGACAGCAGGTAAGGAGCTTGCATCGATTTTCTATGAAACTGACTTGAAATGCAGCAAAAAGATTACCAAGGCGGAGGCTGAGGATTTCTATTCACCCAAGGATATCGGCAATAAGATGAGAAAGGCCTTTGGCAAGCTTTTTGAACATTTGCTCTGAGTTGCCGTAGACCCGATCTCCTGCGGCAATAACCGAAATGGGGTCCTCCGGGGCCGGTTTTAGTCCCTCTTTCCCAATTCCAGGGACCGGGCCCACGCAGCGCTCACGGCCTCCACGATCGTGTCTCTCAGGCCCTTTTCCTCCAGCACGGCCAGACCCGCGGCGGTTGTTCCGCCCGGCGACGTCACTTTCCGACGCAATTCAGACAGGGAATCGTCCGATGCCTTTGCCAGATGGGCCGCGCCCAGGAAGGTCTGGACCACCAGGTTGAGCGCAGTCTCCTCTTTGAGTCCCAGGCCCGTCCCTGCCTCGACCATGCACTCCATGATCCTGAAAACATATCCCGGGCCGCTCCCTGACAGGGCCGTTACCGCATCCATCAGGGTCTCTTTTACCTCGACGGTCTCACCCACAGCCCCGAAGATACGCCTGGCCGCATCCATGTGGGCCGGCGTGACCAGGTCTCCCGCAGCCATGGCGCTGACCCCCTTCTGCACAAGGGCCGGCGTGTTGGGCATGACCCGGATCAAGGGGATATCTTTGGCGATGATGTCTCGGATTGTCCTGAGAGGGATCCCCGCGGCAATGGAGATGATGAGATGTCGATCGGTAATCGCCTCTCTCATCTCCTCCAGGGCCTCTTGCATATGCTGGGGCTTTACCGAGAGCACCAGGATCGAGCTCTCTGAGGTCACCTTGAGATTGGAGGGGTAGCACGTGACCCCAAAGAGGGCCGAAATCCTCTTCATGGCCTCCGGGTCCTTGTCGGCGGCCATCAGGCGCTCCCGGTCGTAAACGCCACTTTCAATAAGCCCCTTGATCAAAGCAGATGCCATATTGCCGGCGCCGATAAAGCCCAAATACGGATTTGTTGACATAGCGGTGCCTCCTCAAAACTCGTTTCTGGTTGCTGAATACTGGATAATGGATGCTGGATAGTGTATGCCGGGGTCAGATCTTTTCTGATCCCTCACCTCTGACCTCTCGCTTCCGATGCGTTGCCGGGTTTTGATGTTGAAACCACCAACTCGGAGTCCCTGGGCCTGGGCACCCGGACCTCATCGCCTGCCAATCGTGTAGGTGGGGCTCTCCATGTGGGTCTCCCGGCATTTTGGGCAGCGACCCGGACGGGTGAAGCGCTTCCGTCCTTCAAAATCAAACCCGCATTTGAGGCACCGGGGCGGTTTCACCAGGAGTCTCATCCCCTGGGATGCCACGGAGCGTGCGATGTGAGGGAGATGCTCATAGACCTCTTTCTCGATGATTCCCACTTCCTGAGAAAGATCGATGGCGGTCCTTTCCCTGTCCATAAGGGCCTCAATCAGTTGCTGTCGAATGGTCTTCATTTCCCTTTTCCGCCCTTTCCGATTCGCGGGACGCAAAGCCCGTGCCTGAGCGGGTTCGGCGACTCCTGTAGTGAACCGGAGATACCCGAACAGATGGAATCTGTTTGTTAAACAGGGGCCTTTTTCAAGGATAATAACCGGGAGACCGTCTCCGATCAAGGGAAAGTTCAAAATTTCACAAGATTGCTTGACGGCACATTTTTTTTATGATAGGGAGGGCTTTCATCAGAAAAAGGGCCGAAAAGGGTTTTTTTGCATATCAACGTGGGGAGGATACGGATTCCGAACCAAAACACATCATTTCATTAAGGAGGATGAACAGAATGGCTTACAACGCAGTAGAAATGGCGGACTGGCAGATTTCCGAGGCCGCAGAAAAAAACATGCCGACGCCCGATGAGTGGAGAGACAAACTGGGACTCGAAAAGGATGAGATGCTGCCCATGGGCAGGCTGGCCAAACTTGATTTTCTTAAGATCATCGACAGGTTACAGAACAAACCGGACGGAAAATACATCGAGGTGACGGCCATTACCCCGACCCCCCTCGGTGAAGGCAAAAGCACCACGTCGTGCGGTTTGATGGAAGGTCTGGGCAAACGCGGCGTGAACGTCGGCGGCGCCCTCAGGCAGCCATCGGGCGGACCCACCATGAACGTCAAGGGAACAGCGGCCGGCGGCGGCAACTCACTTCTGATCCCCATGACCGAATTCTCCCTGGGGCTCACCGGCGACATCAACGACATCATGAACGCCCACAACCTGGCCATGGTGGCCATGACCTCCCGTATGCAGCACGAGCGGAACTACAATGACGAACAGCTTCAAAGGCTCACCGGCATGCGCCGTCTCGACATCGATCCCACCCGGGTGGAACTGGGGTGGATCATGGATTTCTGCGCCCAGTCCCTCAGGAATATCGTTATTGGTCTCGGCGGGCGGATGGACGGATTTACCATGCAGTCCAAGTTCGGCATCGCCGTGGGTTCCGAGTGTATGGCCATCCTCGCCGTTATTCGCGACCTGGCAGACCTGAAGGAACGGTTGAACAACATTACCGTGGCCTTTGACAAGGCAGGAAAGCCGGTGACCACGGGCGATTTAGAGGTCGGAAATGCCATGACCGCATTCATGCGGAATACCATCAACCCGACCTTGATGTGCACCGCCGAATACAACCCGTGCATGGTTCACGCAGGCCCCTTCGCCAACATCGCCGTGGGTCAGTCCTCCATTATCGCAGACAGGGTAGGTCTGAAGCTGTTCGATTACCACGTGACCGAGAGCGGATTTGCCGCGGATATCGGATTTGAAAAATTCTGGAACGTGAAGTGCCGTTTCAGCGGTCTGAAACCGCATGTGTCCGTTCTGACCAGCACCATCCGCGCCCTCAAGATGCACGGCGGCGGCCCCAAGGTCGTAGCGGGCATTGCCCTCCCCGATGCCTACACCAAAGAAAACCTGGAACTGGTGGAAAAGGGCTGCGAAAACATGGTCCACATGATCGGGGTCATCCGCAAGGCAGGGATCAACCCGGTGGTCTGCATCAACCGGTTCTACACGGATACGGATGCCGAATGTGCCATCGTACGGAAGGCCGCAGAGGCGGCCGGGGCCCGCTGTGCGGAATCCAAACACTGGGAACTGGGCGGCGACGGCGCCCTGGAATTTGCCGATGCGGTGATCGACGCCTGCAACGAGAAAAATGACTTCAAGTTCCTGTATCCCCTGGAGATGAAGCTGCGCGACCGGGTTGACCTGATCGCCAAAGAGGTCTATGGCGCGGCCGGCGTTTCCTGGAGCCCGGAGGCAGAGTCCAAGGCCAAGATGCTCGAGAGCGACCCCAAATATGCGGATTTCGCCACCATGATGGTCAAGACCCACCTCAGCCTTACCCACGATCCCGTGGTCAAGGGCGTTCCCAAGGGATGGACCCTCCCGATCCGCGACGTGCTGATCTACTCGGGCGCTAAGTTCCTTTGCCCGTGCGCGGGGGCCATCAGCCTGATGCCCGGCACCGGCTCCAACCCTGCTTTCAGGCGTGTGGATGTGGATGTCAATACCGGCAAGGTGAGCGGCCTGTTCTAAAGATGAATTCTGCTAAACATGAAAAAAGGGAGGCCTCGAATATTGGGCCTCCCTTTTTTGTGCACCTTTGCGCTTCCAGCTTGGAGCTGACGAGGTAGAATGGTCGCCGCGAACCTATGAACCCCCGAACGGTGATGATTCAGTCATCTTTGCCATTCGACCCCTTGCCTTTCGCCCGGGTCTCCAGAATGACCTGGTCTTCGTATATGTGCGCCCCCTTCCGGGCAGCAACCCCGCGATAGTAATCCACCAGATCCCGAGGATGGATGACTCCCCTGGCGGCCAGTACCTTCTGGGTTTCAATTCGATTCGACCCGACTTTACGCAATGTCCCCTCATAGCTTCTTGTCTGTTCGCAGGAAGAGACCTCCGGCAAAGGGAGGGGGAGGGTGCTGGCAAATACCTTGACCAGGTCCATGCCGAACGGGGGGCCGGCTACATATTCAAAAGAATGCCCATCGTCCGAGAGCGCGCAAAGACGGCCCGGCTCAAATGGCGTTTCCGTGTCAGGCCTGTCCGCAGGATAGAGGCGCGTCACATTTCCCTCTACATTGATGCCATAGACATACACATAGAGCGGTTCGTTGACCTGTACGAAGAGGTCAATGGTTTCCCCGTCCGAATAGACCGGGAAATCTCCTCCCAGGCCGCTCAGGATGCGCACCCTGGAAACGTGGTCCTTTTTTTCAGCATCGCCCAGGTCGGAGAGGGTTGCGGCCTGGGGGTTGTCGAGACGCGCCGGGATCAACTCCCTGGGGATCTTGGACTGCGCCGAACCAAAGAGCCTCCCCTTCAGATCCTTGATATCGAGGGCCACCGTCACATGGTCGCCTTCCACAAAATAGACCCCGTCCAAGACCGTGTCCGCGTCCGTGTAAACCGCCTCCAGGGCGTTGAGGTCCTTGACCTCCTTTGCCTTGACAGCTATTCCACGGCTCTTAAACAGCCGCTTGAGGACCGGCCGCTCGTCAACCACCTCCGTCCCTTGCCACTGCCTCACCATTTGTGTCTTGAGGCGGGCCGTGAACGAACGGGAAAAATCGCTCACGAACCCCTGGTGCCCTTCCCGAATGGGTTTGACATAGACCCGCTTCCTGCCCGATACAGCCGTCAGGTCCTGTACGAGCTTCACGATTTTGCCATCGAGGGTTTCCTGAAAGGCATCCCCGGGAAGACGCGTTTCCGGCATCTCGTAGGCCCAGGACTGACTTGATCTCCCCTCCTTCCCGTGGCATTTGAAAAAGACACGAACCCGATCCCCTGTTCGTCCATAGGCAGCGCCCACGAGGATGACCGCATCGGGGGCGTCATACACAAAATGGAAACCATGCCTGCTCAGAGAGGATTCCAACTCGTGCTGCAGATACCCGGAAAAATTCCAGACCTCCCCGGTGTTCATATCCCGTATGGTCCCTCTCTCCAAATAGACCTTCCGGCCTTCTGTCTTTTTCGAAAGTTCATGCGAAAAGGCATCTGTTAATTCAGAGAGGGTCGAAAAGGACCCTCCAAACAAAGCCTCTGAAAAAGGAACGCCCTCCTGGGCACAGGCACGGGACCCGCTCCCGGCCAGCAGCAAGACAACAAGCCCACACCCCAAACAGAGCGCAACGAACACTCGCCTCATGGCCGCATCCTCCCAACGATCCATCAATCGTCTATCAGATTTTCACTCTTCCCATGCCGCCCCCACGATCCCTCTTCGCTCCCAGGCTTCCACCACGGTTCTCGTTGCCAAGCTCCAGCCTGGGAACAGAGAGAATCCACGTTTTTACCTCCCGACCCACGTTTCTTCACACGACAGAGGCCGGGGGAACAAACAACAGATCACTGAAGACAGGGATCGGACCGGCGTCATATCAATGTCGAATTCAGTGCCGCGACGCCAATCACGGTCAAGTGGGGCATCATTTCACGATTCCAGCGTAACATCTCAATGATCGTGGGCTAACCGCCTGGATTCCGGCCTTCGCCGGAATGACGAACAAACCAACCGACCGTCATTCCAGCGAAAGCTGGAATCCAGTCCTGTCTGTGAGGAGGGAGTCACCCCGATTTATTGAGAAGATACATTCCAGCTGATCCGCCATTAATTGAGATCATACGCAAAATGCCTCTAAATATAAACATATATGGTTGCCTGAACAGGGGTTTTCGTTCAGGCGCTATATAAGGATGTTCCCAACGGCATCTGATCACTTAACTCCATTTTAACCTCGCCGGCTGCACTCACGGCATCCTGCAGTTGAATTTAATTGACACCCATCGCTGTTTCTCTCATACTTTCCTCAGGAGAAAGCAAATCACCTTTATGAGAGGAGAGATCCATGAAATCGACATGGCGCGCTTTACCATGGATATGTATTCTGTGGTTGATCTGGTTACCGGCCCAAGCCCAGGGAAAACCGCCGCAAGGGGAACGCGTGCCGGCGGGTCAAGAGGGGACGGTTGTGGGCCGGATTGGGCTCAAAACCGGTGAAACCAGGACGATTACGTTTCCTACCGGGGGGCCATTTTACCATCAGGGCACGCGAAACGCAATGAAAGGCGATATTTTAAGCTGGGATCCGGAGGCCTTGTTTTATCCTAGCCCTCCCGCCGACGAGATTCAAAAAGGTGCCAGATCGATCACGATTCGGGCCGCAGGACCTGGCGTCGGGTATGTTATGGGGCGGCGCTGTGGGACCATGAGGGAAGACGGCCAAACAAAAAGGTTTTGTGTCATCTGTACATGGATAGTCATCGTGAATGAAGATTCAGAGGAAGTCTCTCCGACGCTGCCTGACATCCCTCGGGCGGTGATTACCGGGCGCGCGGTGATGCGCGGCACCGGGGAGGGCGTGGCGGACGCCATGGTCGAGTTACAGGGCGAAAGGAGCGGGCTGAAACGCCGCGACTGGCGCACCGGGTCCGACGGCCGCTTTACGATCAGGGCCGACAGGATGCTCTCCGTGGATCGCTATGAGATCTTTGTGCGAAAGCCTTCCCGCAATGTTGGCAGGGAAGATGCCGTGATGGAGGATTTATGGCCGATCCACCGGTATCTGGTTGATCTGAATCATGATAACTGCCTCAATTTGAATGTCGGGGATATCCAAATGGCATCCGTGGAAGACCAGGAACGTTCGTCCGGGCGGATGGATCGGTCGGATTATCTTGTTTCCCCGGCGCCTCAAACGGTCGGGGCCGGCAAACCGGCGTCGGGAATTGGCGGGTCCGTGTCGGCACAACCAGGGCAACCATCGCCGGGTGCACCGCCGCCCTGGGTGTTGGGCGCTGATACGACGGCGATAATTTTAGTCGATGCCCGTGCGGTTAAAGGGGCAACCGGGTCCGGCGGGACCGTCCGGACAGCCCAGGTTTCATACAAGGGATACGTTGAGGTGGATTTCAACCTGAAGGCGACCCTGTCGCTCACGTTCAAGGGCGCCCGGGTGACCGGCGAGCTTTATGCACCGTATGTTATGCAATCCAATGTGCGATTGTCGGGCGCACGCATGCAATTGGAGGGAAAACTTACCGGGGGTTGGGAGGACGGTGGCGAGATCCAGGGCGACTGCACCGGATATGTCCTGTGGCCCGGCTCAAACCCGGAAGCCAGGGAAGGCCGCTTCACTATTCGCAAGGTGGGCGATCAGATCCGTTTCCAGAGCACGAAGTTCTATTACAATAAGTATATTTTTGAAGCCAAGGGCTTTCGCTATGCCGCCCCGGATGGCGACGATGCATCCGCAACTGACGTTCCCGGCGGACCCATCGCGAATTCGATCGTCATTCTCATTGACGCCTCCGGCAGTATGAAGGGGACCAAGATCGCCAATGCCAAGGCGACTGCCAAGCGGCAAATCGCCGGCCTGGGATCCGATACCGAATTGGCGGTGATCGCGTTCAGCGGCAATGCCGTAAAATCAGTCTTTGCACCCATGAATTCCGCCGGTCGCGAGCGTGCCCAGGCCGCGGTTGACGGCATCAATGCCGATGGTGGCACACCGCTGGCGGCCGGCATACGGGAGGCCGGATCTTATATGCGACGCAATGCCCGCGGGCAAAAACTCACGTTAATTGTGCTTTCGGACGGTGAAGAAACGGGGGGCGGCAACCCGCCGGAAGAGGTCCGCCGACTGAACGACATGACCGTAACCTGGTGAGGAGGAAACATGAAAAACATATATGCATGTCTGTTTTCGATTGCGATTACCGGTATCTGTGCTGTCAACGCCATGGCCGAACAGGCCGTAAACCAAAACCCGATCAATGTGGTGGCGGTAGGATACGACATTGAAAACAATGCCAAGGCAAAACAGATGCTGCAGGACATGGCAAAGGCCGCCCGCGACGCCGGTGCGGTCGGCCAAGTCATCATGTCCGGCCAGGATCAGGCAGAATTGGATCGGGCTATGAAACAGGCCATGACCATCGCCACACAGCCGCCCCCAGACCCAGCAACGAAACCCAAACCCATCGCCGAAGGCGGGTGGCAGAGCATCGGAAAGGAGGCCCCCCCTGCACAGGAAGGGGGATCCTCAGATCGTCAGCGAAAAATACCCAAAGGGCATTCAACGCCCTATGGGTTCTGATGCCCTTCCACAGCGTCCATTTTCCCATGGGATGGCTTTTTTGGATACGAAGAAAAAATGGATTCTTATGATGGCATTGTGGGGTGCGGCAGGGTGCGCCGGCACTTATCAATTAGAGGATTTTACGAGCGACGGGTGCAGCCTTTTTCCTGATCAGTCCCTCATTTTAAAGAAAGACTGGAGCGAATGCTGCCTCCGGCATGATATGGCGTATTGGCAGGGAGGGACAAAGGAAGAGCGTAAGAGAGCCGATGAGGAATTTCGGGAATGTATCGTTCTAAAAACGGGGAGTGGAGCACTGGCTGATCTGATGTACCAAGGCGTGAGAACAGGAGGAAGTCCTTATTTCCCGACCTGGTACAGATGGGGTTACGGCTGGAATTACAGCAGGGGATACAAGCCGCTGACGGCCGAAGAAAGAGAGGAAGCGGAAAAAAGGCTGAAAAAATATCTTAAGTGATCACTTACAGTTATTCTCTAAGATCGATAAAGAATCCTATTGTGATGATCCAACAGGAACCGAAGGAAAAGGCCCACAGGGTTTCTTCCAAGGGAATGCCGACCAGCGATATGCCCGACAAATTCGAATGGGTCCACTGATCATGAAAAGCAGGAAATGCAATAAATGTAATCGCAAGGACGCCCGTGTAAAAGCAGGAGAATACGGCACCTGTTTTCAGTGCCGTTGAAAGAAGCCGCCATCGATTCCAGACGAGGATAACACCGATGATGGCGATGCCGATCAACGCTTGTAACATTACCATGATTTCAGTCTGCTGCATCAAAAAAATCAGGAAGATGCCGGCGCCCATTACCCTCAAAATTCGGCCAGCCATTTTTGCCCATTCTGCGTTGGCCGTCAGATTCTGGTTAAACCGCAGGGAGATCATTACTGCAATGATCCCTGTCGAGAATGAAAAAAAAATATCTTCTATGCCCAACTGAAGATCGAACAGGCGCACCGGGTCCCAGTACTCCGGCACAAAAAGGAAAGTGGACAGCGAGCACGGCATGGACAAGAGGCCTGAGATCAGTATAATTTTCCGGTGCGTTCGACAGAGGAAGAGGCCGACCAGCGAGATAGCCAGTAACGCCAGGGACATCATTAGATAGAAATATTCAGCCGGACACATGGGTTATCGAATGCTATTCATTGTCACCAAACTGCATAGAACTCTGAGAGTCGACCCGTCGATCCGGCGTGGCAGCTGATTCGCCGCAAATGGCCGATTCCCTTCGACCCTCATTCATACCGCAGAGCTTCAGTAGGATTGACTTGTGTGGCTCGCCAGGCAGGATACAGACTTGCCACAGTTCCCAATAAAACGGATGCAAGGAGCGTCTCAAAAATGAGCCGGGCATCCAGGCTGGTTTCAATATAGGATCGAAGTTCCGTCGTGCAAACCAGCCAGTGGAGTCCAAAGCCGCCGATTATACAGCCCGCAATGCCACCGAGCATTGTCATGATTATTGCTTCGATTCCTATCATCAGGATAATCCTTGCCGGTTTCCAACCTAGGGCGCAGTAAATACCGATCTCCCGTTTTCGTTCTGTAATGGACATCATCAGGGTATTGATAACAACAAACGTGCAGATTAGCAGAGCAATGGAAGACATTCCCCAGGCGATATCCGTGAACAGGGTAAGAATCTTGTTGTTGTAGGCAACCTCGCTCGTTTCCTGAAAAATCAGACCTTCGAAAGCGTTGTTCAGTTGTTTGATCACCTCCGCGACATGATCTTGGTCGTCAATTTGCTTTAACATCAAGTTGAATACGGTCACACGGCCTGATTTTCCCATCGTCGCCTGCAGGTCATCCAGGCGCATGACAATCGTATTGTTATTCAAGGTGCCTTTACTTTTGCTGAAGGCCCTGATGCGATACTCTCGTCCGCTGATTCCAAGCTCCTGTCCAAGCTTATATCCCATGGCTGCAGCAATGGACTGCCCGACGATGACTTCCCCATTGTCCAATTTAATGGGCTTGCCTCCGGTACCGATGTCAAGTGTGTTCCATAGATTACTATGGTCCGGCCAGCCGGTCAGAAGAACGGTCGACCCTGTATCCAGTTGGGAGAGATCCATCAACTCACCTGATACGGCCAGTACGCCCTTCACCATCGAAATCTTTTCTCCGAGCCCCTCATCCAGAGTGGCCGTGAGAATTTCTGCAGCTCCTCTGCGCATGCCCAGAACATGTGTTCCTCTTTCATTAAGACCTGTTGTCCATGCCCGTTCAACGCCCCTTGAAAGGCCAACCAAGGCAATGAAACTTGCGACGCCAAGCGCCACGCCTATACAGGTAAGCGCCGTGCGCATTCGCCTCCTTGAAAGGTTCCTTTTAGGGATTGCAATAAACAACACGTGAGCGCCGCCTATTTGGGATGAACAATCCTGCCGTCGACAATATGAACGACTCTGCTCGCCCGCGCTGCCAGGGTTTGATCATGGGTTACCATAAACAGGGTTTTCTTTTCCAGAAGATGAATCTCTTCAATCAGTGCCATTATTTGCTTTGACGAGTGGCTATCAAGGCTCCCCGTGGGTTCATCGGCAACGAGCAGCGAAGGCCGGTTTGCTAAACTGCGGGCGATGGCAACCCGTTGACGTTCACCACCGGACAATTGCGATGGCAAGTGCATGCTTCTGTGTGAAAGCCCGACCTTTTGAAGAAGTGTCTTCGCTCTTTGATGTCTGTTTCGACAATTGAGACCGATGCCAAACATGGGGATTTCAACATTTTCAAGAGAGGTTAGTGTCGGCAGAAGGTTAAACGACTGGAAAATAAAGCCGATATGCTTACAACGAACGGAACTCCAATCTCCTTTACTTGTGGGTGTTGCGCCGTTGAATCGGACAATACCGCTTGTCGGGGTGTCGAGCCCGGTCATGAGGTTGAGCAGGGTTGTTTTTCCGCTGCCGCTGGTTCCCACCAAAACAATAAACTCTCCCGAATGCACCTTTAGGCAGATGTTATCAACAGCCCTGATTTTTCCCCTGTCATATTCCCGGCTGACATTTTCTAAACTGACTATGACCTTTCCCAATGGCTGCTCCACGGATGCTGCTTTCCACATGCCGAAAACCTGCGGAATGATAGGGGCTGTCAGATTTATAATTATGACGAAGTTCCTGTTGGGAGATTCAGCCCAAAAAATATGCCATCCAAGGCAGTCTAACAGCTGCAAGCAAATGAGTGGCCAGGTTTCAGGTTTCAGCAAACAACCCCGCCGCGGCGGGGACACCCGGAAACGGAAACCTCCATCTCTAATGAATCAACTGGGTTAGCCTCAAAGAAGCATGTTCGCTTCTTGCGTAGAAGCTACAAACTAAGATTCTGAAGCATGGACCGCATAACGTGTTTTTAAGCTATCACCACGATGAAGGACATCCGGCGCATCGATTCGAGCCTTTCTCGGCATGAACAGTCAATACCATATTCTGAAATCAATGTGAAGGGTTTCGGCCAGTTCCTATAGAAAAGTCAGCTTTTTTCCAGGATGGTTATGGGTTGTGTGTTGCTCTTTTCACTGAGGAAATCGGACCTTTGCCAGAAAGGCGTGGTCTGCCAGGTAGCCGCTGCGGTTGCACGAGCCAGTTACAAGAAGGCCCCCGTCCTCAGTTTCAGCCAATGAAGCCGGCGTGAGGTAGTGCTCTTCCCTGGTGAGTCGGATCTCCTTCATCCTGGTGCCATCAAGGTCGGTCTTGACCAGGAGGATATAATGCAACGCCGGGTCTGTTGCATCAGCCCGTGCCAGCACCACATACGCGCCGTCACCGGTTTCGATCACATCTACTCCCCGTTCTTCCCCCTCCGCGCCAAAGGCCCTTTCCCACAGGACGACGCCTGCGCCATTTACCTTGACCAGATGCACGTCCTCCCCGCCGCGGCCAAAGGACCGGGTGACGCCGACAACCAGATAGTCTCCATCCGAGGTCTTTCGAATACGCGCAGGGCTTTCCAGGTGTCTTCCGCCTGCGGTTGCCCTCCATAGGCTGTTGCCTTCCGAATCAAGCCTCATCACATAGAGGTCTTTGAATCCCACACCCGGAGAGAGTGTGACGCCTGCAATCAGAAGATTGAACCCGTCATCCAGGAGAACGGTTTTGGGCTCATCGGTTTCCTGGGTTCCGCCACGAAAGCGCTTTTCCGAAACAAGTGCTCCCTTTTCGTCGAGGTGGAAGATGCACACCCTGCCCTTTGAAAGACCTGCTGCCACGCAGCCGCCATCGGGCTTCTGAACCGCCGAGTCTCCCCAATGGTCCTCTTCCCCGCCGCCCAATAAGATATCCCAATCCATTCGACCCGAAGGTTCCAACCGGACCAGGTAGGCCCTGGTCGTCCCGGAGAGACCGATCTCAGACCGGGCGCCCCCCACGACAAGGCAGCCACCGTCATGGGTCTCCAGGATGGTTTCTGCATAGTCCCATTGCTCCGTGCCGCAAAATGTCTGCCACAGCGGGTTACCCCTGCCATCGGTTCGCACAACCAGGAACCCCACATCCCGGCCGATCATGTTCTGGACGGTCAGCACAGCCCCGCCATCTCGTGTGGCACAGAGTACTCCACCCCGATGGGAATTGCCCCCTGTTTCAAGGCCGAGATCGCTGTACCATTCGAGGGATGGATGAACCCAAGCGGGAATGGCCGGCTTCCCATTCTGGCTCATGGTGTCCGGCTTTAGCAGAGTCTGAATGGTGCGCCAGGTTCGAGGGAACTCCGTCACGCCCACCATTACACCTATGCCGACAAAGGGCAACAGGGCAAGGGCCATGAGAAACCTGGCGCCGCGGGAGGATTTTTTCTCTCCGGGGGCTTCGAAGGTTGGCGGCACAAGGGCATGGATGACCCGAGGCTCTTTCTCTTCAGGAACCCCTGCGGCCTTCATGGCCGCTGCGATCCGTTTGGCCGCCTTGAGGGCGTGCCCACCCATCTGATCCGTTATCCAGATATACAGGGAGGAGCCGTCCCTGAGTTGTATCCCAAGCCCGCCGTGCTGGGAGCTGCCCAGGATGAGTGATTGGCCCATAGCCGTGTACCGGGCTCCGCCCTTTTGAAACAGGGCCGCGATGCTGAGGGCGGCCACCAGCCAGCGGGGTGCACGAAGGGAGACGGCCCCGAAAGAGACCATGTCCTTGAAACGGTAGTCGCCTCTCTCATTCAGGGTGGTGACTGCCAGCCGGTCTTCCAGAATGCGCAGCGTATAGGCCGCATACCAGCCCTGATAATAGGACATGAAGCCGCCCATGCCGGCCAGCGGCCAGAGGACAATAACCAGAATCAGGCCTGGGGGGACGAAGGCCTGAAGCGATCCGCCGCTGATGAACAAGGGCAGCGTGAAGAAAAGCCCAAAGAACATGAGAGAGACAACATCGCCCAGCATGCAGCGCCACCGGGCGTAGAAGAGGTCATCCGGTTCCCTCTTGGGGGCGGGCAGGAAGAGATAAAGGGCAAGGGCTGCGCCAAACACCCAAAAGCCCAGGGTGCGGAAAGGGTGGAGGAATTGCGAGGGCGGCTGGGGGCTGCGCATGAAACCCGAACCCAGTTGCACATCGTCAAAGCCGTAGCGCTGGTACCTGAGCCGGACGTACTCGTTTCTGCCCGCCAGGTCCATAAACAGGTACAGATCCTGCCCATGGGTCTCCCACCGGTCTCGGAAGGAAGACAGCGGCGCCTCCTTTGGCCGGAAGAAGAGGCCTTTCTTATCCGAACGGGAGTCCGGGCTGATGCGGGCCATCCAGTCCACAGGTCCGGTCCCTGTGGCGGATTCATGGACCTGGTCAAAAAACCGCTCCCATTCCTCGCCCGCCACCACAACCCGCCTGTCCTTCGTCTTTTCCCCAATGTATTCGGGCAAGGACAACTGCCGTAGATATTGTTCCTGCTCCGAGGGTCTGTTGAGGAACATGGAGCGGCCTTCGTTCTTCTGCTCCGCGGCAAAATCCACCAGGGTCACGATCACAAGGGGGGACAGCGACACATAGAGGACCAGCAACACGCCCAGGGCAAAGCCCCCCAGCAGAACCCATCGCCGCAATCGTTCCATGCCCTGGCCTCCCACATGAATGGGTCTATTGGACCCATCTGGTCAGTTACCTCTGCGCTGGCGGTCCTCAACGTCCGGCGAAACGGGTGGCTCCTCGTCGGAGCATTCGCCGAAAATCTCCTTCCGCGTCTCCACCTCGATATCCACCTTTTCGCCGTTGAAGGAGGTCACCGGAACCTGAACCATCACGGCCCTCTGGTGCTTGCTCGACGCTGTGTCGAGAAGGTCGCCGCAACGTGCCCACCCCGGCGTAATATACTTTTCCGCTCGAATCCAGTAGCTCCCGGGGCCGGCCGGGTTGAGGTCGATCACATAATCGCCGCTGCGGTCGCTCAGGGTTTGATAGTGCGCGCCCCCGCCGTCAATGTCCGCCATGACCTTCACGTTTGGCACAGCCTGGCCGTTGTGGGTGACCCGGCCATAGACCTTCCCGGACATCGAATCTGCTGTTTTGGGCTGGATAGCTTCTACGGGAACGCCTTTGTTTGCGACATCCCAGGTTTCGACCTGCTTGGCGGCCTCGTCCGACCATTTCATTTCCGGCATATCACCCCAGTAGCGGGTCCATGGTCCTGTGGGATTTCTGAGTTCGTAGCCGTCGGGGAACTGGGTCGGTGCGATTTTCACTGCCCAGGCCTTGTAATAGCCTCGCGGAACATTCTTGAACACGAATTGGCCGCTCGGGCCTGTCACGGTTTTGTCGTACACCCCGCCCGATCCCAATCGGTTGCGGAGTTCGACCTCTGCCCAGGCGGGACTTGAGGGGAAACCGGCCTTATTTTGCAGTAGAGGAGAGTAGGTGAAATAGACCTTGCCGCTGTAGGTACCGGTTTTTGCGTCTTCGACCACCCGGATCTTGACCTCGGTGGTGAAGGCCTTCATACCTATTTTTGCAGTTACAGTGATGAGGAGGATATCCCCGGTTTTCGCCTTGTCGGAAATCACGATGGCCCCGTCCTTGAATTCAATGCCCTTGCTGCGTTCCCATTTCAGGCTGTCGGGATCCAGTTTGAGTTGTTCGCCGGTGTCCTTCATCACCACATAAATGTCCGGCATCCCGGTCTGCCCGCCGGGCGCGGCCACCAGCTCCTCGGGCAGCGATAGAATCTGGTTCACCTGGTCTTTGTCAAGCTCGTCGGGCGTTACGGTCTTTGGCGGCTTGAGGGGCTTATCCGGGGGGGTCGGTTTGGTGGGTTTATCGGGGTCGGTCCCCGGGGGTGTGGCGTCACCCAAGGCATACACCGTATTGTGCGGGGTCAGATTGTACCCGTACTGGCCGCGCTGACCCGTTAAACGAAAATGGATCACCGGTTTCCCCTCATCCTTGTAGAAGAGCTTGAAGCTGCCGCTGTTGGGCACATCCTTGCCGCACATGTGGTCGGTGCCTTCCCACTTGCCGTCGATGGATCCGGTCTTGCTTTCCCATGTGCCGGCCAGTTTGCCGCTAAAGGTGATGCTGGCCCCGCCCAGGTGGATGTTTTGCTGGCAGATGCTGCCGATCTCTGCCCTGCCGGTCACATCGTTTCCAACGATTTTGAACGTTACCGTGGCAGGACGGTCGTCCATGGCGGCCACGCCGGTATAGGTGAGTTCCTTTGAAACAATCGGGCCGCCCGATTGGTAAACCAGGATCGTATCTACAGGCTGCTCATTGGAAGAAGTCCAATGCCCCACGGCCTTCTTTCCGTCCGACGACACTACCAGTTCATAGTGCACGTGATACTTGTCGACCTGGATATCGATGACAACCTGATTGCCCTGGATGACAGCCAACCCGTCAGAGACAACCTCTCCCTTGAAATGGGCCTTGTAGCGATTGTTGTCAAGAGGGCTGAAGGTCCATGTCCCCAAAGTGCTCTCTTCTTTCCAAACGCCGCTGATATTAAACGAACCTTCACCCGGTTGAGGTGTTTCGGGTTTGTTTGTTTTCCCTAACGGTTTAAAAACAAAGCCGTAAGGAGAGCTGGCGATCCGCTTCAAGAAGACCACATATCGCGGGTCGGATGCGTCGCTGTTCGCCTCCCGTCGCATCTGAATCGTCAAGGTGCCTTCCTGGGGGTATTCTCTCATCAGTCCGCCGTCGCAGCCGTAATCGCCCCCCCTCCAATCTGCCGTGATGAGGGATTTCTTGTCTTCCCAGGGGCCGTCAATGTCGCCCTGAAAGGAGATCTGGGTCTTGGGGAGACGGATGCCGATCTCACAGACAGAGCGGGCCGTCATGTCACCCTGCACCTTTGACCCGTCTATGATGAGGTGAAGCTCTGCTTCCCTTCCGTCCGCTTCCGCCCGGCCGCCGACATAGTCGAATCTGACAGCCGCGGACAAGCCCGTTGTCCCGGTTGGGCCCCCCTCCTTTCGGATCTTCGCCAGGTTTTCGCGCAGTTCATAGAGTTCCGATCCCATAGCCACGATATCCTTTTCGAGTCGTTTTTTGACTTCCGAAGACGACTCATCCCAACGTGCCAGGTTTTCCTGAATTTCCGATGGCGTAAGACCCTTCTCCTTGAAATATTCCTTGAGGGACCCTGTGGTTATGACCATACAATCGGAGGTCTTTGGATCCTGATATAAAATAATTTCTCCTGGCCGTTGCTGTGCAATACAGCCCTTATATTGTTCGATTCTCTTTTCCGTGTTTTGAATCCTGTCTTCAAGATCCAACACCTCTGATTTCTTGGAACCCTGTGCAAAGGAACTCGAAATCATAAACACAATGAAAGCCGCCACAAAGACAAGGCCAACGCCGGATACCATTGTCGTCTTTTTCATCGCCGTTTTCCTTTCGGGGATTTGGATGTTCGACTGCCATAGGCCATGATAGACCCTGAACGCGTTGTTGAAAGGGATGAGATGATGGTGATGAGGAAACACATCTTCTGCCGGGGAAGTATAGGATAAATGGTCTTGCGATTAAAGAAAAATCGTGAGCGTTCACAGGTCCAAAAGTTCGGAGGTTCAGGGTTGCATTTCTGCACCCCGGATTCCACATCAGAGGTGGATGGCCTTATGGAAACCCCTATTCTCACCGTTGCCTCCGAAAACCGGTCGCCCATGGCGCCCCATTGAGCGAAGACTGCCTCCTTCGGGAGGTATGGGCTCCCTGATGAGGCGGGTCTCCATAATGCCGGGTTGCTCAGAGCTTCATGCCCTTTTCTACAGAACTGAATGGAGGTTGTGAGGATGTCGAAGTGGTCTTTGTGGGTGAAGACCGGCAGTCATGCTATGGTGGTGGACGTTACAAAGCAGAGGTGCTCGGGGCCTTTGCCATGAGGTTGGCAGCGGGTTCGCTGGGTTCACCGCCTCACCTCAACGGAAGCTGGAACTTCCAAGCAAGCGTGTTCCCAAGCCGGAGCTTGGGAACAAGAAGAAGCTGGAGCTTCGGCACAGGTGAGTTCCCAAGCCGGAGCTTGGGAACAAGGGGAACAAGGTGAAAGGATTTCGTCCACGCCAGCCAATCACCCATCGCTTCGGGAGCGAACGGCAAAGGCCCGCCCCCCATCCGAATTGTTACGATTGTAGCAGTTCCAGTCGCCGTTGATGAAGATGAACATCCTCGCCTCTGATGATCCTTCCGTTTCGCCTGACCAGACAAACCAGCCTGTGGTTTTCAAGAGGGGCGTCATATTTCTTTCGCTTGCATATTCCTTATAAAGAGCTTTGAGTTCATTAATGGTCGGCATTCGCCATCTGCCACCGTCAAGATTGAGGTTTTGTACCCAGGACTTGGCTTCGTCCCAGTTTGTATTCTTGTCAGGACCAGTTTTCCATTCAAGGCCGGTCTTCGTATCCCTCACAATACCATTAGCGTACGCCACATAGACACCATCACGGCCGATTTCAGCGAGAGCGGATGGAGCCGGGACCGGTGGCGGAGGCTTTGAGGCAACAAGTCCTGCCTTGTGCAGATTCCAGTATCTGGACCGATCTCCGGCCGTTGCCCTCATCGCGTCATCCTTATCGCTGAAGGGGTTGTTGCTTGACACAGCCGAAAGAAACCGCTCCCACGCCACCGCTTTTTGATCGGGTTTCAGATAGGTGTCTTTGTCAATCTCCTGAACCTGGGCATATTCGCGCTCCCGTGCGGACTGCCAGGCGGCCCATGTCTCCATGGCCTGTTTCTGTTCTGTCCTGGCCTTCAGGATGTCGTCAAAGGAGGTCCTTTCCTCTGACGGCAGGGCGGGCTTGTCGGCTTTCGCCGGTTCAGGACGTTTTCCCAAGGCGGCAAAATAGAAATCGCCCTTTAGGGAGGTAGACTCCCAGGGGATCTGTTTGTTTTCCGAAACTACAGAGACTGTAGACCGTACCCGTTGAAACATCTGGAGGACCGTGATGTTTGGGGTGGCGATATGGTCCAGCAGGGCGGCGGTGTAGGGGCTGTTTCCGGTTGAACCATCCAGGGCTGTTTTACCCGGGGCCGTGGAATAGGCGATGAGGGAGCCGGAGGGGGCGTTCATGAAGGCCAGACCAGACCCTTCTTTTCCTCTCCGCCAGCTCCGCTCAAAGGGGTTGTCCCGGCAGGCGTCCAATATGACAATGCTGGTCCTCGTCCCGGCATTTTCCATCTCGGCCAGAATCCGGTCGGCGCGCACGCAGTCGTATTCCACCTTCTTTTCGCTGCTCAGGTTCGCATCTACCGGGATCAGATAATTGTAGCCGCTCACCTGGACCCCATGTCCTGCATAAAAAAAGAGCCCCACCTCCTGGCCCTTCAGCTTGATCCCGAAATTGTCCATGGCCTCTTTCATGGCCTTCTGGGTGCAGTTTTCATACTTGAAGACCGTGAAGCCGAGACCCTCCAGGGCCGTTTTCATGGCCCGCACGTCATTTACCGGGTTGGCCAGACGACCCCCATGGAGATACTCCCCGTTGCCGATCAGCAGGGCCATCCTTCTCTCTGTTTTACAAAAGGCCATATTTGGAACCGCCAGCCCAAGCAGGCCGACCAGCATCATGGTCCAAAAAATCTTCCTTCTCATGGTCCTGCCTCCCTTTGAATCCTGACTCCACTCAATGACAGCGAGATAAATGAACACCATTCGTGCCACTGGTCTGACTCGTGGTCTAAAAGAAGCTTCATCATTAATAACCGTTCGAATCCTAAGCAAATATCGCTTGTCTGTCAACTTGAATGTATTCAGGCGCATAAAATGGGGCGATAACAGAAGTTTCCGCCTCCATCAGATCCGGATTTTCGCCTTGCCGGGAGGAAGCCATCAAGTCTCCTCTTGACGCATGGAGTTGAATGTGGCAGATGTGAGGTGTCAGGGCCATTGGAAATACACGATGCCAATGCGTGGACCAGCCGTCAGGGCAGACAGAAACAGAGAGAGGAGGGCGGATATGGGGGAATGGAAACGGACGTTTTGTGCGCTGTGTTATCATAACTGCGGCCTGGAGGTGCAGACAGAGGGCAACCGGATTGTGAAGGTGAGGCCGGATAAGGACCACCCGAGGACACGAGGGTATATCTGCAGAAAGGGTGCCCGGATCGCCCATTACCAGAGCCACAAGGAGCGTCTGACCCATCCGCTGAAGCGGGAAGGGGACCGGTTTGTGAAGATCGGCTGGGACCAGGCCATTGCCGAGATCGCTGAAAGGCTTCAGGCGATCGTCAAGACCCACGGCCCCCGTTCGTTGGCCTATATGGGGGGCGGGGGACAGGGGAGCCATATGGAGACCGGTTTCGGCCGAACCCTCCTCACATCGCTCGGCTCCCAATACCATTACTCTCCCCTGGCCCAGGAACTGACCGGTCTTTTCTGGGTCAACGGCAGGGCCTACGGCCGGCAACACCTCCATCTGGTCCCGGACCTGGACCGGGCCAAGAACTTTCTGGTGATCGGCTGGAACGGTTATGCGAGCAATGCAGGCGTCAACCGGGCCAGGAGCCGGATCAACGAGTTTGCAAAAGATCCGGAAAAGCGGCTTATGGTGGTGGACCCGTTGCGGAGCGAGACGGCCCGGCGCGCGGACCAACACATCCAGATCCGGATCGGCACGGCCGGCCTTTTCCTGAAGGCCATGATCGCCATCATCCTTCAGGAGGGATGGGAAGACAGGGTCTACATCGAAGACAACACTACTGGATTCGACAAAATTTCATCGTGGTTCGAGGGGCTCGATGTGGCTGCCGCGCTCAATGTCTGCGGGGTCGCAGTGGACCAGGTCAAGGAGGTCGCCCGGATCTACGCCGCCGAGCCCACGGCCATGAGGACCGACCTGGGGCTCCTGATGGATCGACAGAGCACGCTCAATTCCTATCTCGAGATGCTCCTCATGGCGGTCTGCGGCCGTATTGGCACGCCCGGCGGAAACGTGTTTTCCGGCCACCTGATGCCCATGGGTCCCCATTCCGATGAACGGGACCCGAGGACGTGGCGCACCATGGAGACCGGCATCCCCGCCATCCTGGGCTATTTTCCCCCCAATGTGGTGCCCGAGGAAATCCTTTCCGAAAATAAGGATCGGCTCAGGGCCATGATGGTCAGCGGGTCCAATCCCCTCAGGTCGTATGCCGACACCCTTGCCTATGAACAGGCCTTCAGCCAACTGGATCTCCTGGTCACCATCGAGATCGCCATGACAGAGACCGCTCGGCTGAGTCACTATGTGCTTCCGGCCAGATCGGCCTTTGAAAAATGGGACGCCACCTTTTTCAGCCTCACCTTTCCCGAGGTCTATTTTCAGCTCCGGCACCCCTCCTGCGAGGCCCTGGGCGAACCCCTGGAGGAGGGGGAGATCTACCTGCGGCTGGCCAGGGAGCTGAGCATCATGCCGGACATCCCCACGGATTTACACAGGGCTGTGCAGGGAGACAGAAAGGCCTTTGCCATGGAACTCCTCAAGTTGATGGGGCAGGACCGGAATGCCCCGCGGATGCTTCCCTTTGTGGTGGCCGACACCCTTGGAAAATCCCTTCATTCCGTCCACCTGGCCGCGGTCTGGGGCCTGATGCTCATGTACCCCCCACACGCCGTGGACGCCTTGACCCGGGCCGGGTATGAGGTGTCGCCGTTTTTAGGCGACGATCTGTTTCAGGGCCTTCTGGATCATCCTGAGGGGATACTGATCGGCCGATTAGACCCGGATCGGAACCTTGAGGAACTGAGGACTCCGGACAAGCGGATTCATCTGTACATGGAGGGACTGGCCGGCTGGATGGAGGAGATCGATCCCGAATCGGAGAAGGCGGCACTCAAAAATGAGGCCTTCCCGATGGTGCTGGTGGCAGGGAGGCATTTCCCCTATAACGCCAACACGATCATGCGCGACCCTGCCTGGAATGACCATGAATCGGTCTGCACCCTCCTCATGAACCGGGAAGACGCACAGACCCTCCATGTGAATGACGGGGAAGAGGCATGGGTTGTTACCGAGGCGTCCAGGGCCAGGCTGCCGGTTGAGGTCTCGGACATACCTGCCCCGGGTACGGTCATGATCCCCCATGGATTCGGCATGGCATACGATGGCCGGGTCTATGGCGCCAATGTCAACCGGTTGACCCGGAGTCTCCACAGGGACAGGATCGCGGCTACGCCGCTGCACCGATACGTTCCATGCCGGGTAGAACCGGCCTGAAGGGGTGAATGGACATGGAAACCGCCGATATGGCCGGGATTGACGCGTTTCGTTTCCGGGACCTCCATCCCGGCCTTGTCCTGGGGACCGCCAGCGACCGGTATGCCGGATGGATCGGTCAGATCTATACCCGGGAACTCTGGGCCAAGGGCGTCACCCGGCGGACCAAGACCGTCGGGGGGAAGGCATTTTTGGAAGCGGTCCTCCCCGTGGCCTCGGTTCAGGAGTACTTTGAGCACTTCGGGACCCTCGAACTCGATTTTACCTTTTATATGCCCCTGCGGGACGGCAAAGGGGAGCCGACCCGGGTCTATCACCTCCTGCGCGCCTACTCTCAGCACCTTCACGATGGGGACCGGCTGGTCCTGAAGGCGCCTCAGACCATTTTTGCAAAGCATCTCTATCGACGGGGGGACTATGTTGAAAACAAAGATTACTTGAACCCGGAGGTCTTTATCCGCCAATTCTATGAACCGGCCCTCGAGGTACTGGCCCCCTGGCTCGATGCTATTGTCTTTGAACAGGAATACCAGAAAAAGGAGAGCCGGACCCCTCCGGCCGAGGCGGCCGCTGCCCTGGATGCCTTTTTCAAGGCCATTCCAACGGATGACCGCTACCACGTGGAGCTTCGCACCGTGGCATTGCTGACCGGCCCTGTCATTGAGGTCATGGAAAGATACGGGGTGGGGCAGGTGTTGTCCCACTGGACCTGGCTTCCTCCCCTCTCGAGGCAGTTCGCCATGGCAGGGAAGCGTTTTCTTAACAAGAAGAGCGCGGTTGTCCGCCTGATGACCCCGAGGGGCATGCGGTATGAGGACGCCTATGCAAAGGCCCATCCCTTTAATGCCTTGATCAGCGGGATGCAGACCCCGGGGATGGTGGAAGACACCACACGGATGATCACCACGGCCATAGAGGCGGGGACCCGCGTCAGCGTTATCGTCAACAACCGCGCCGGCGGGAACGCCCCGCTCCTGGCGCAGCAAATTGCCCGAGATTTCTTGGGCGCCTCTCCCGAGGCCGCCTGATACAGAGAAGCGGGCGGAAATCCGGTCGAAACATCAACTGCTTCCATTATAATCCATCACGTTGAGGCCGATCTGTACCTCATGCCACCGCTTCTGAAAACACCCCTCGTCCTTCTCGACCCGATGCCAAAGAGAATGTGGTTCCATTTTTCTTGACTCATAAGCCCGAACTGGGTATGGTTAGAATACCGAAAAGGAGCGCCCCCTGATCCTGACAGGTGAAAGGGTATCCCGATTCAAGAATGATCCGTTCCTGGGGGGTGCGAACCGGAAGCCTGCACTGGGGATTTAGAAATGAAAGCAAAGGTTACGGTTGACTCCAACCTGCGAATAAAGAACGTTTTTGAGCCCCCGTTGGAGATAGAACTCCGGGATGACGAGCATACGTTGCAGGATGTCCTTCAGAGGCTTGCGGCCCTGTACCCCTACTTAAGGTTCATTGAAAAGGGCGAGATGGGCGACGACCTTCGCCACCTCTTCCTGAACGGGGAAAGCCACTTTTCATTTCCCGACGGCCTCGGGAAAGAGATCCATGACGGCGATACCATTCTGGTAGAGGCGTATATGGACCCTCTGGCAGGAGGCTGATCCTCCCCTCAGACAGAATAGGACGCCCTGGTTGCTAAGGTTGTGCCTTTATTCGCCGAAAGGCAATCTCTCCAATGATCATTCGCCCCCTCTCTACGTTTCTTGGCTCACGCGCCCGAACAAAGATATTCCCATGCCTTCTTTTTTGAGTCGCCTTGCATAACACAAGATCCTGAAAGCGCACGTCGTTGAGTTTTCAAGAATGCACGCGCCCTGCACGCATTCTCTGACGTTGTCAGCCCGAAGACCGGGCGAGTGCAAATCGTCCACGCATGGGTGCGTCTCCGGCTGTCTCCGGATTGGGCGCGGTTGATTCCGCTAATCCAGAAATTTGGGCGGGAATCCGGACTGGCCTTCCAACTGCAACGACTCAAGGACCATCAGGGTGGCGGTCCCGTGGGCCAGGAGTTTGCCCCCCTGGTCTGAGATGAGGGCCTCGCTCAGGCAGATGGTCTTTCCGGTCTTGACCACCTTCCCCTCTGCCGTGAAAACACCGGCTGTTGCCGGGGCCAGGTAGTTCAGCTTCATCTCGATGGTAGTCATGGCCAGAGGGTCTTCAATCTCGGTATAGACGGCCCAGAAACAGGCGGCATCGATCAGGGATGCGTAGACGCCCCCATGGACGATGCCATAAGGCTGGAGATGCTTTTCCTGGATGGTTGCCTTCAAAAGAGATCGGCCGGGCTCAAGGGAGACAATTTCCATGGAAAGGAGTCTGAAATATGGGCAGGTGTTTACGCGGACGGCAACGGCCTCGATATGGTCGGGGTTTAATCTCTTCATCAGGTCCTCGTGTTCTTGTTGCTCGTCGCTGGATACTGGATGCTGGATGATCGATGATGGCTCATGTTTGGTGGTCACAGGTTGCAGGTTTCTGGTTGTTTCGGGCTTTGACCTTTCGGCTTTTGGCTTATTGCTGATTGTCGTTTCTCCACTTTACACATTTTAGTTCACGTGAGGGCCTTTCGCTCATTTGCCCCCGTGTACGTCCCTGTCAACTGGCCGCAGGCGGCCAGGATATCCCTCCCCATGCTTTTTCGGATCATGGCCGTGAAATGGCGGTCGGCCAGGATCTCCTGGAATTGAAGGATCCGCTCCATGGGGGGCGGAGACATGTCAGTGCCCGATGCGGCATTCAAGGGAATAAGATTGATCTTGGCCCGAAGCCCCGAGAGAACCTCTGTCAGCCTCCGTGCATCCTCGTCTCGATCGTTGACGCCATCAATCAGGATATACTCGAAGGTGATCATCCGTCGATTGGGAAGGGGAAATTCCTTGCATGTCCGGATAAGTCGGCCGATAGGGTATTTCCGGTTGATAGGCATGAGCTGGTTCCGCGTCGCATCGTCGGCCGCATTCAGAGAGACCGCCAGATTCACCGTCATATCCTGTCCTAGGCGCTTTATCTCAGGGACCAGCCCGCAGGTGGAGAGGGTCACCTTCTTGTGGGAAAAATTCATCCCGTCCGCGGAAACTAGGTTTTCGAGGGCCTTTATCACGGCATCATAATTGGCAAGGGGCTCTCCCATCCCCATGAACACGATATTGGTCAATCGCACCGGATCATCCATGGATCGCTTGACGAAGATGACCTGTTCGATGATCTCCGAAGGGGTCAGGTTTCGCTTGAATCCCTGCTTTCCTGTTAGGCAGAACCGGCATCCCATGGCGCAGCCCGCCTGGGAGGAGATGCAGAGGGTGAGATGGTCCCGCTCCGGAATGAGGACCGATTCGATCAGATGGCCGTCGTGGAGCCTGAAGAGATATTTCCGGGTCCCGTCCTCAGAGGTCAGGGTTGTGACCTCTTCAAGCGGCGCAATAAGGGCCTTTTCACTGACAAGGGAACGGATCGGTTTCGGGAGGTTCTGCATCTCGTCGCATGATTCGGCAAGCCTGGCCAGAAGCCAGTGTCGTATCTGCCTCCCCCGGTAGGGCTCAAGACCGTTGTCCACAGCCCACTGTTCGGTTTCGAGGGCATTCAGCCCTTTGAGATCGGTTTTCATGGTGTTGCCTAAAGCGGGCTGCTGTCCGCAACCACAGAGCGGTCGTATTCGGACATGGATATTTCCAACGTCATTCCGGCGAAAGCCGGAATCCAGTCCTGTTGAGGGATTCGCGTCACTCTGGACCCCGGCCTCCGCCGGGGTGACGTCAAGGACGCATCGAATTGTTCTTGAACTAATGACATTGAGTCTCAACTCCCAACTCGTCACTCCGCACTCAGTGATCCGAGTGTACCCCGGAACCCATTTTTTGTACAGAAAGATTAGAAATTAGATGAGTTTTATGCAAGAATGGGTTATAAGTGCTGACAGACAACCACTCTACAGGAGGGAAAGACGATGACGAAGAAGGACTTGATCAAGGGAAAACAGGTTCTGATCGTGGATGATGAACCGGATGTCCTGGAGACTCTGGAAGATCTGCTGTCCACGGCCAGAATCACTACGGCCGGCACCTTTGAAGCGGCAAAAAAATGCATGGAGGCGGAGCATTTCGACGTCGCCATCCTGGACATCATGGGTGTGAACGGGTATGAGCTGCTGAAGATCGCCAACCAGAAAAAGATTACGGCCATCATGTTGACGGCCCACGCCTTTACCCCTGAAGATACCATGAAGTCCCACCAGGAAGGGGCCGCCCTCTACGTTCCCAAGGACAGGATGATTGACATCGTCACCTATCTGGATGACGTCCTGGAAGCGGAACAGAAGGGGAAGACCACCTGGTGGCGCTGGATCGACCGGTTCGCGGACCTGTATGACCAGAAGTTCCAAAAGGACTGGCAATACAAGGACAAGGCCTTCTGGAAGGGATTTCCGTACGCATGAGGCGTTCCCGTGCAGGGCGTGGGAACGAGTTAGATGCCCGCGGGGACGAGACGTGTGGACATGTGAATGAGGGGTGAGCGAGGGGGAGGGTCAACCCTCTCTTTTCACCTTTCAACCTGCTGACGTCGCATGGTCCGCAGTTGGGCCAGTTCCCAGACATAGTCATACAGGTGGAGGCCCTTGCTGGCCGCGATGATCTCGCCGTCCTCCACGCCTATGCTTGAGGCCATGTACTCTTTGAGGAGCTGGATCGCCCCCAGGTTTGCCGGGAACCCGTTCCAGAGATCCCACGACCTGAAATAGACGATAAAATGAAGCTTCCCATCCCTGATTCGGGTATCGATCCCCCGAAGGCAGGGCGGATCAGCCAAATAAATGGCCGGGGGATCGCCCACCGTCATGTAGGCCTGGTTGGTTCCAAACCCGTCTTCCCGGTACATGCGTATGACCTCGGCGATCTGTGGCTCAAGATACTGGCCATAGGTATAGTCCTCGCCCGGCTGCCTGGCCGATGTCATGAGGTAGGGAAGGTATTCCTCGAGATACCCATCGGCCACCGGGTTGGGGATGCCGAGGGCCGGGGGGATATCGGGGATAAGGGGCCGCACGCCGGGATATCGAATCTGAATCGTGACATAATCAAACTCAAGTCGTTTCTGACCCGCATAACTGCCCCGGTCGATCCTATACTCCCTTCCGGTTTCGAGTAATCGGTAGATACACTGAAACCATGCGTCCGGCAGGTCCCTCGCATCAATGAATTCGAGTTTCATGCGACACAACATCCTTTCAGTCAAATTCTGCCACGAGAAAAGTGTGATCGGAGGGCTTTTGCATGGCCCGGGCCTCTTTGTCGATCCGGACGGATCGGGACCTTTCGGCCAGGGGGGCCGTAGCCAGGATATAGTCGATCCGCCACCCCATGTTTCTTTTAAAGCCGTTCGGAATACGATAATCCCAGAAGGTGTACTCATTCCCCTCTTTGACATGGCTGCGGAAGATATCCACCAGGCCCCAGCTAAAAAACCGCTGGAGTATGGCCTGCTCGTCCGGGTGAAATCCCACTTCGCCCTTGAACCCTTCGGGGTCATAGAGGTCCAGATCCGTGAGGGCCACATTGAAGTCCCCTGCCAACAGGAGTGGGGAAGATGACTCGTAATGGGCGGTGACATGTTCGAGAAGATGCGCCAGCCATAGCAGCTTGTACTGAAACTTGTTTGAACCGACCTCAAATCCCTGGGGCACATACACGTTGACTGCGTGCAGGTTTCCCATGCGTCCGCTGATGAACCTCGCCTCGTCGATGCCCTGCACAGGAAGTTCGGTCTCCACGTCGGTCAATGGGGATTTGCTCAGGATGGCCACGCCGTTGTAGGACTTTTGCCCACGAAACACCGCATGGTACCCGGCCTCCTCCACGGGTTTGACCGGAAAATCCCCATCCTGGACCTTGGTCTCCTGGAGAAAGAGGAGATCCGGGGCCTCGCGCCCCAGCCAATTTAGGATAATGGGGAGCCTCGCACGAATGGAATTGACGTTAAATGTAGCGACTTTCATTCCTTGTGGAACCTTTTAACCGTGAAGAGCTGTTGAGCGGATTAACCCTCGGGTTATGAAGCCGCGGGCTTAATACATCGTTGACCTCCTGTGATGATGAGCCATCAGGCATCAGCCGTGAGCGATCCATTTTTATATCACGCCCATGCCTTGTTGGCAATGAGAAATGGCGTTTTATCATGGATGTATAAACCGGGTTGATTTGCGAAAGGCCGTATTCTATACTCGCGCGAAACCCGTATTCGGGTGACCCCCCTGTTGCAGCAGGATTTCAGAGGAGACTTAACATGTGCCATATTCTCATCGTCTACCACTCCCAATCGGGTCATACGCAGAAGATGGCCGAGGCCGTGGCCCGGGGCGCAGGCTCTATCGAAGGGGTAACGGTCGCCCTCAAACGGGCAGCCGAGGCATGCCTCGACGATCTCCTCAACTGTGACGGCCTGGCCATCGGCTCTCCGGAATACTTCGGGTACATGGCCGGCATGGTCAAGGATTTTTTTGACCGGACCTATGATGCTGCCCGTGGCAGAAAAGAGGTCTTTAAGAAGCCGTACGTGGTCTTTGTGAGCGCAGGCAATGACGGGACCGGCGCTGTGAGCCATATCGAGCGGATTTGCCTTGGGTACCAGTTCAAGAAAGTGTATGATCCGGTGGTGGCCAGAGGGGAGATAGACAGGGAAATTCTTATTCGGTGTGATGAGCTGGGAAAGACAATTGCGGCCGGATGCAAGGAGCGGATCTATTGATGGATAAACGCGTGGCAGGACATGTCGTCAGTTGAGCGGTCCAAAGGACTGACCACCCAAACCGCGAAGGAGATTTGAACATGAAGATCACAAAAAAGACGTGGCCCATTTTAATCGTTTCGGGACAGTTCAATGTGCAGAATGATGAAGGCTTCCGGCTGCGGCAGTTGAAGGCCGAGCTTGAAGAGGTTCAGGCGTGCAGCGTCATCCCCTCCTTTTCCTATGAGGACGGCTATGAAGCATTTCTTTCAAGATCCGATTTCGGCTGCATTGTCGTGGACTGGGATATTCCCGAGGAGACGCCTGAAGAGAAAATGACCCCGGATGAATTTGTGATCCTCATGAGAAAGCGACACAAGGGGGTCCCCATCCTTCTGTTGACCGGCCGTATGGAGATAGAAAGGATCCCTCTGGAGATCCTCAGACACGTGAACGGCTGCCTCTGGAAAACCGCAGACACCATCTCTTTCTTGGCCGGCCGGATTGAAATCCATCTCATGGAGTATGTATTGAAGGTCTACCCCGGCTTTTTCGCCATGCTGGTGCGATATGCCAATGCGTATAAGTATGCCTGGCACACGCCGGGCCATATGGGAGGCGAAGGGTTCCTGCGCAGTCCCGCGGGGGTTGCCCTCTACAAATTCTATGGGGAAAACGTGTTCCGATCGGACTTGTCCGTGTCCGTGCCGGAACTGGGTTCCCTCCTGGAGCACAGCGGGGTGGTGGGGGATGCGGAAAAAAACTCGGCCCGCGTCTTTGGCGCGGACCATACCTACTATGTCCTGAACGGCACATCCAACGTGAACCAGATCATCTGGAGAAGTCAGCTTGTGAGAAACGACATCGCCTTTGTGGACCGCAACTGCCACAAATCGCTCAACTATGCCATGGTGATCACGGACGCCTTCCCGGTCTACATGATTCCCAGAAGGAACCGGCGGGGCATTATCGGACCGGTTCGGCTTTCGGAATTTTCTCCCGAATCCATCCGGAAAAAGATTGCAGAGGACAGGCTGATTCCTGAAAGGCTGAAGGCAGCCCCCGTCAAGATGTCGGCGTTGACGAATTCCACCTATGACGGCGTCTGCTACAATGTGGCCACCATCAAGAGCCAGTTGGAAAAAAGCGTTGAGAACCTCCACTTTGACGAGGCGTGGTATGCCTATGCCCGTTTTCATCCCATCTACAGGGACCATTACGGCATGACGGATGATGCGCAGGACGAGCATCACCCGCCCATTTTCTGCTCCCAGTCCACCCATAAGCTGCTGACCGCCTTCTCGCAGGCCTCCATGCTTCACATCAAGGACGGGAGCAGCGTCAAGATCGATCATGACGAATTCAATGAGTCGTACATGATGCACGGTTCCACCTCGCCCCAGTACAGCATGATCGCGTCCCTCGACGTGGCCACCCGGATGATGGAGGACAACGGCGAGGTCATGATGAACGACATTATTGTGGAAGCCATTCAGTTGCGAAAAAAGATGGCTGCCATCGAAAAAGAGTTCAAAAAGAAAAACAAAAAGGACTGGTTCTTCGGCATGTGGCAGCCCAAGAAGGTCATGGTCGAGGGGAAACGGGTCCTGTTTGAAGAAGCGGATACCTCCTTTCTGTCTGCGAACCAGGGGCCGTGGGTATTCACCCCTACGGACAACTGGCACGGATTCGAGGACATGGAGGAGAATTACGCCATGCTGGATCCCATCAAGCTGACCTTCACGACGCCGGGGATCGATGACAAGGGTAAGATGGACAATGAGGGGATCCCCGCCTCCGTGGTGACCAACTACCTGATTGACAAGGGGATTGTCTGTGAGAAGACCGACTATTACTCCTTTCTCCTTCTCAATTCTCTGGGGACCACCAAGGCCAAACAGGGGACCCTCCTGTCGGCCCTGCTGGGATTCAAGGACCTTTACGACGCGAACGCGCCCTTGTCCCGCGTATTCCCCGTCCTGGCTCGGGATTATCCTGATCATTACCTGGGCGTCGGGTTGAGGCAACACTGCAACGACATCCACGGCTACTTCAGGGACCATCATATCCTCGAAAGCATGCAGGCCGCCTTTCAGGTCATCCCTGATCAGGCCATGAAACCCTCTGAAGCCTATCATCAGGTGGTCCGAAAACAGGTCGAATTTGTCGAACTGGACCAGATGATGGGACGCACGCCGGCCGTCATGATGGTCCCCTACCCACCGGGGATCCCTATCATGATGGGGGGAGAGATCATGAATGAAGAGGCCGGGCCCATATTTGAATACCTTCGGCTGAGACAGGATTTCGAAAACGCCTTTCCGGGGTATGAGAGCGAAATTCACGGCGTGGAGAGGACCAAACGAGAGGGAAAGAAATTTTTCAGGACATTGTGCGTGAAACAAACATAGACGCTGAGCGCCAGAGATCGCCGGCCACTTAACCACATAACGAAGTCAGAACACCGGGAGGATGTCATGGGAGGCGAGAGCAAAAAACTGGGACTGACAGGGGCTGTCTTTCTGATTGTATCGAGTCTGGCCGGAAGCGGCGTCATTGCCTTGCCGCAGCAACTGGCGGCTACCGGTTCGATCACGCTCATTTCATTTATCCTGGTCACCATCGGGGCCTTGTTTCTGACGCTGGTATATGTTCGCGCGGGCGCCCTTTTCGACGACCCCAGCCCCACCGCACTGGCAACGTATGTGAACCCGGTTTTGGGGGCGAAGAGCGGTTTCTTTTACGTCTACGGAAACCTGATCTCCAACGTATCCATCCTGATTGCGGGCCTGGGCTATCTGGCCCTGTTTGTCCCCGCGCTGAACCATCCAATCGTACTTGGCATCACCGTAATTGCACTCATCTGGCTCTTTGTCGTCTTGTCCCTTCGCGGGGTCGATATCATTACCAAGGTGGTGTCCAGCACCGTCACACTCCTTCTTATCTCGGTTATCATCACTGCCACGGCGGGATGGCTCGATTTTGATCCCGCCCTGTTCAAACAGAACTGGAACGTCTCCGGTGACTCTGCAGGCAATGCCATCATGTCCGGGTTCGCCGTGCTGATCTTTGCCTTTGTCGGCGTGGAAAGCGTGGCCACAAACAATGAACATATTCAAAATCCGAAAAAAATAGTCCCCATTGCAACCATCGTAGGTTTTATTGTTGTGGCCATCATCTACATCGCCTCCACCACCGTCATCGAAGGGATGTTTCCTGCCAAGGAAATCCAGAACGCGCCTGCCTCATTTGCGCTATCCATGCAGCACATATGCGGCTCGAAAATAATAGCCGACGTGGTCTCCGCAGTGATGGCCATCGCCTGCATCACCAGCTTCCTCGTCTGGAATCTGTCATCGGCCAGCGCGGCCAAGACCAGTGCAGACAACGGCTTCCTCCCCAAGGCCTATGCCTATACCAACCGGCATGGCATCAACAGCAAGGGGCTTGTCATCAACGGCGTGATCATGACCGTGGTCGAATTGATCCTCATGATGCTCGGCAGCAACGTGGCTGCGGCGTTCAATATCACCGTAACCATCTCGGTGCTGTTGCTTCTCTTTCCCTACTTCTGGTCAGGCATCGCCCTGCTGAAAAAAGACAAGGAGACAGCGTCAAGATCCATCAGCACCAAACTCATTGTCTTGATCTCATCCGTATTTATCATGTCTGCCTTTGCATCGGCCACCCTCGATGAACTCTGGCTGGTCATTGCCCTGGTGATGGTTGTCATGGCAGCATATGCGCTGCTTTTCACGAAAAAGGGGGAATGAAGAAGGGTCATCAGGTGGTTTACGATTTTCCCGGTTCCCCGTTCCGAGATCCGCGTTCCGCTTTAAGGAGGCCTTTCCATGAACGTCAAGATGGTTCGATTCTGGTGTCTGATGCTTGCAATGATAGTAGCTTTTGCGATACCGGTCCCGGCGGCTGAGGTTTCAGACAGCACCCTTCAGGATCAGGTCAAGGCCCTCAAACAGATGGTGCTCGAACTCCAGAAGCGGGTCAGGGAGCTGGAAGCGGACAGGGTGAAGCCCGGGACGGAACCGGCTCCAACCGTCCAGAAAACGGAACCCGTACCCGAAACCGAAACGACACCTGTTATACAGAAAGCAGCGCCCGAACCGCAAAAGCAGGCGCCTGCCAGACCGGCCCGTCAGCCCCGTATCAAGGTAGGCGCCAAGCTCCCCAGCAAGACGGGGAAGCGGGTCGCCGAGGCCCCTGCGCCCCTTGAGATCGGGGGGCGCCAGGTTCGAGTGGGGATTTCCGGCGCGGTCCAGGCCGATGTGATCCACGATTTCAATGCGGTGGGACTAAAGCCCGGAGGGAATGTGGAGCGGGAGTTCATTACCGCGGACATTCCCGTGGGCGGACCAGCCACAGACATCACCAACCGCACCGGTTTCAGTCCCAACCAGAGTTTTCTCTCCGGCTACGCCGAGACCGATACCCCCTGGGGCCCTTTTCGGGTCTATGCGGACGTGAACCTCTTCAATTCCGTGACCGGTACCGAATTCCAGATTTACAAGGCCTATGGACAATGGGGCTGGCTCAAGGCGGGCCTCGATTACTCCATCTGGCTGAATCAGGCCGCCATACCGGATACCCTGGATTTCGAGGGACCCAACGCGGCCCCCGAGGTGCGCTTTACCCAGGCGAGCCTCAAGATCCCTCTGCAGCCGGTCTCGGAGAGGCGGGATCTTTTTTTCACGGTGGGCGTGGAAGATGCCCAGGGGGATATGACCCTGCCGGGGGAGGGTGCGAATATCACCTCTGTGGATCAGTTCCCGGCGGTGGTTGGAAAACTGTCCTATGAGCCCGACTGGGCCCATCTGGAGTTGGGCGGGCTCTATCGTCGTCTGAAGGCCGAAGGCGCAGGATACGACCATTCTGTGAACGGGTGGGGAGTGATCCTGAGCGGGAGCATCGATATGTGGAAGAATGACAACTTCATCCTGGGCGGGCTGTATGGAAACGCCCTCGGGGCCTACATTCAGGACACAGCCGGGCTGGGATTGGATGCAGCCCCAACCTCGAATACGGATTCAAGCCTCAAGGCGATTCCGGCCTTCGGCCTGTGGGCGGCCTACCAGCACTGGTGGTCGCCGTCCCTTCGATCGACCGCCACCTACGGTTTCGTGCGTCTGGACGATAATTTCGACCTGTGGCCCCAGACTGCCAACACAGGGACGTACAAGCAGACCCACTATGTGTCGGCAAACCTTATCTGGAGTCCCTGGCCCCCCTTTGACGTGGGGATCGAATACCTGTTCGGCCATCGCACGGTGACGGACCGTACCGCGGTGGACGGCAGCACCACCGGCCAGAACCACCGGCTCCAGTTCACCATGCGCTGGAATTTCGATTGGCACCGGTGATACGCGGTTCTTGTTCGAGGCGCCCTTTCGTATCTTCTTAAGGCGACGGGGACAGGGAAATATAAGGACATGGAGAAATCGGTAGAGATGGGATCGCAATGGGTTACCGGCAGAAGAGACGTCCGGAAGTCCAAAACCGCCGGCAAGGGGACCATCGGATGGGTCTCTCTCGCGATGATCAACCTGGCGATCATCTATTCGGTCAGGGGACTTCCGATGATGGCGGAAGAGGGTTTCCGTGCCATTACCTTTATGGCCATTTCCGCCGCATTTTTTCTCATTCCCCTTTCCCTTGTCACCGCGGAGCTCTCGTCCACATGGCCGCCCAAGGGGGACGGGGGCGTCTATATCTGGGTGAATGAGGCCCTTGGAGAACGATTGGCCTTTCTGGCGATCTGGCTTCAGTGGAGCGAGAACGTGATTTGGTTCCCAACGGTCCTTTCCTTTATCGCGGCCACCCTTGCCTATGCGTTTTTGCCGGAACTAGCCAATAACAAGGTGTACACCCTCGTGGTGGTGCTGGTGGTTTACTGGGGCGGCACACTCGCCAATCTGCGCGGCATGAAGACATCCGCCTGGATCAGCACCTTAGGCGTGATCAGCACGCTGATCACCACGGGCCTGATCATTGGTTTGGGATTCCGCTGGGTCCTGACTGGCAACCCGTCCCAGATCCAGTATTCCATGGCTTCGCTTATACCGGATTTCACTCACATGGACAGCTTCGTCTTCCTTGCTGGCGCCCTGGTCATCGTTTCCGGGATCGAGGTCTCCGCTGCCCACGCATCCAGTGTCAAAAATCCCAAACGATCTTTTCCAAAAGCGGTTTTCCTTTCCGCGGCCGTTTCTATCTCCGCCATCATACTGGGTTCCCTCGCCATTGCCTTTGTGGTGCCTCAGAAAGAGATCAGTCTGGTTGCAGGGCTCATGGAGGCGTTTGACAAATTTTTCGGGGCCCACGGCCTGCACTGGCTGGTGCCCATTGTGGCCCTCCTGGTTGTGGTGGGCTCCCTGGGAGAGGTGGCCGCCTGGATTCTAGGGCCCAGCAAGGGGTTACTGGTATCGGCCCGGCACGGTCTGCTGCCCCCTATTCTGCAGCGCCGGACTCATGGGGATGTGCCTGTGAACATTCTGATACTCCAGGCAGCCGTGGTGACATGTCTGGTCTTCGTATTCCTCCTCATGCCCACGGTGAGCAGCGCCTACTGGATTCTAACCGCCCTCACGGCGCAGCTTTATCTGATCATGTACCTGCTCATGTTCTTGTCCGCTCTAATTTTGCGCTATAAGCGGCCGGACGTCCATCGCCCGTACCGGATCCCTTTCGGCAATTCCGGCATGTGGCTGGTGGCGGCCCTGGGCCTGATGGGAGGCATGTTTACACTTTTCATCGGGTTTTTCCCTCCGTCTGAACTGAAAACAGGGAGCCTCTTGTTCTACGAATCATTTCTGATCATCGGCATCCTTATCATGTGCGGCGCTGCCTTTGTGATCCATGGGCTGAGAAAACCCCACTGGATAAAGGCCGCGGGTGAAGAAGCCCTGATGAGATAAGAAAGTGAAAAACATATAAGGAAAGGAATGATTGGGCCGCTACCTGCTGGTCGATATCTTGAGCCCCCTGTTGTTTCCCCGGCCACGCCAGGGATTCTTCACCGAACCAGCGAAAACAATGAGTTGGCTGCCATTTGAGCACTATCCATCATCACGTCTTGTTCAACCATTCCTCTGGGGCAGGGAGATCTTGCGCTTTTCTGGGTCCTCCTGGCGCCGGTAGAAGACGACGGTGTGCCCGAGCATGCCTACGTTCTCCGCGCCGGTCTCTTTTTCGATTCGGACGGAGATTTCAGTCTTTTGATCCTTTTCCTTAAAACCATTGAACTTTACCTTAATCAGTTCGTGACTTTCCAGCGCGTTTTGGGCCGACGACACGACTTCAGGCGTCAGGCCTTTCTGCCCGACAAAAACCACCGGTTTCAGGCCTTGGGCAAGCCCCCGCAGATATTTCCGCTGAAAACCTTCCAATTTTTCCATGTCCAATCCCTCTATTCGATCTCGAAGCCTCACGTGGTTTGGTATTGCTGTTGGACTGAGAAAGGCGGCGATCCGAGGATATTCTCAGGTATCTTCACAGTTTCTTCACCGCTTCATCCAGGTTTCCTCCGATCGCATATGCGATCCCGTTGTCATGACAGTGATTGATCACATTCGCTTGATATGCTGCGCTATCAGCATGAAATGCCTTGATCTCCTCATCCTTTCGGCAGTTGACGCCCGCAGTACTTCAAAGGCTCCAGGTTCCTCGATCCCGGCGAATCGTTCCCTTCTCGAAATTCATCCCCCTCAATCAGACCATTTTCAGCCAAATGCCCAACCATCGGCACTCTAATCCCGGCAGGCTGCTGTCGGTTGACACATGGAACGGGATCTCCTATAGTGTGTGCAGGACAATCAACCTGTTTTGGAGATCTCTGATGCACCTTAAAAAGGTAACGCTTTTCTCTGAAAAATACCCGACGAATGAGTATTATCCCTTTAATCTGAACGTCCTGCGTCAAACCAGGGGCATCCCGTTTCACGCACCGGTAACGTTTTTTGTGGGAGAAAACGGCACCGGGAAATCGACGCTCCTGAGGGCCCTCTGCATTCAGTGCGGCATCCACATTTGGCAGCACGAGCAGCGACCGCGCGTGGAGATAAATCCCTATGAGGAGGCCCTTTACAGGTATATCGGCGTAGAATGGTTCAATGGAAGGGTGCCGGGATCGTTCTTCGGGTCCGAAACCTTTAAGGATTTTGCGCAGTATTTGGATGAATGGGCAGCTGTAGATCCCGGGACGCTCGATTATTTCGGGGGAAAATCCCTCATTACCCAGTCCCATGGGCAGTCCCTCATGAGCCTTTTCAGGGCGCGCTACCGGATCAAAGGCCTCTATCTCCTGGACGAGCCCGAGACCGCCCTCTCCCCCAGGAGCCAGTTGGAACTCCTTCAAGTGTTGAACGATATGGGAAAGGCGGGTCACGCTCAGTTCATCATCGCCACCCACTCGCCGATTCTCCTGGCATGTCCCGGGGCGATCATCGTCAGTTTTGATGCCGTACCGGTCCGGGAGATCGCCTACGAGGAGACCGAACACTTCCGGATCTATCACCGGTTTATGACGGACCGAGACGCCTTTTTGAACGACCTGTAATCTCGTGTGAAACTGGATGCTGGTTGCTTACCCCTGGATGCTCGATCTCGCTGCTGGATACGGGTTGCCGGAGTGTTTCACGCATCGGCGTGATTGAAGGTTCAACGTTGGTTCCTCACAGCGTTTCTGCCGGGATCAGACTGATCCCCGGCCAGAGGCGACCCTCCCGTGGAACTCAAAAATGTGACGCCTGATGCCGGATACCGGCCTTTCTGACTCCGCACTGCGCACTCCCAACCCCACACATCATTGCTTATTCCCTTTCGGGGTCAGCGCTCCGGATCAGAGGATATCCCGGTATTCTTCTTGGCCTGTTCGATCAATTCAATCAAGGAAACGGTCTTTGTCTTGTCAGAATGCGTGAAGGCCCTTTCCCACTCTTCGGGTGAAAGCGCTTCTCTCAAATAATCCTCCACCAGGAAATGGGGATACCAGCAGTCCAGGGTCTTGAAACAGGGGAGGGCGTGGTTTTCTCTACGGCAGTAGGAAAAAGAGATCTGATGCCCCAGTCTGGGGCAACGGATCATGTACTCATCATCCGGAGGCGTGCTTTCCCTTTTCATGACGATCTCGCGTGATAACGTTTAGCGGTTCAAGGTTCACAGGTTCAGGGTTGCTTTTATTCAGGTTCGTGGTGAGTGAAGGCGGTTCGGCATCTTGCCCCAGTCCCAATGCCCTGACGGGCAAACTACCAACGGGGATTCATGTGCAGGTTGGGTAGGGCGGGGTGAAACCCGCCATGGCACGCTCCTGCAAAGATGCTGCCGGAGGCCAGGACATCGACCTCCGGCAGCGACGGTTCAGTTTTCCATCGGTGCCCAGGATGGCCTACAGCTTTCCCGGCCGGTACTGTCTTGGTTTGGGCAGAGGAGCAATGTCTGCCAGTGCCCGCTTGATATCCTCAGCCGGCAGGGGGTAATCCTTTAACTGACCCTCGAAATAGGCCTGATAGGCCGCCATGTCCACCAGACCATGACCGCTCCAGTTGAAGAGAATGACCTTTTCCTTCCCTTCCTCTTTGGCCTTGAGGGCCTCGCGGATGGTCATGGCAACGGCATGGTTGCACTCGGGGGCGCTGATGAACCCTTCGGTCCTGGCGAATGTGACGCCCGCCTCGAAGGTTTCCAGTTGATGAATGGCCACCGGCCTAATCAGATTGTCAACGATGAGCTGGCTGATAATGGGGGCCATCCCGTGATACCGCAGACCGCCGGCATGGATCGGGGCCGGGATGAAATTGTGGCCGAGGGTGTGCATCGGCAGGAGCGGCGTCATCTGGACCGTATCCCCGAAATCATAGGCAAAGGGGCCCTGGGTCATGGTGGGGCAGGAGCTTGGCTCAACGCCGATGATGTCAATGTCCTTGCCGTGAATCTTGTCGCAGACAAAGGGGAGGCAGTTCCCTGCAAAATTGCTCCCGCCGCCGGCGCAGCCGATCACCACGTCGGGGTAATCGCCGGCTATGGCCATCTGTTTCTGCGTCTCAAGGCCATTGATGGTCTGGTGAAGCATCACGTGGTTCAGGACGCTGCCTAGGGAATACTTGCTGTCTTTATCCCCGACCGCGGCCTCCACCGCCTCGCTGATGGCAATGCCCAGGCTTCCGGGGGAATCCGGGTCCTGGGCCAGGATCTTCCGGCCTGACTCGGTCTCGGTGCTGGGGCTTGCCACGCAGTTGGCGCCCCAGGTCTGCATCATGAGCTTTCGATACGGTTTATGGTTGAAGCTGATCCTGACCATAAAGACCTTGCATTCCAGGCCAAAAAAGGAGCAGCACATGGCCAGGGCGCTCCCCCACTGGCCCGCGCCGGTCTCCGTGGTGATCCGTTTGGTGCCGGCCACCTTGTTATAATAGGCCTGTGCAATGGCGGTATTGGGTTTGTGGCTCCCGGCCGGGCTGACGCCTTCATTTTTGAAGTAGATTTTGGCAGGTGTGCCGAGGTGTTTCTCGAGGTTATAGGCCCTGTAAAGGGGAGTGGGCCGCCAGATGACATATTTTTCCAGGACCTCCTGCGGTATGTCGATCCATCTCTGGGTGCTCACCTCCTGCTCGATCAGATTCATGGGGAAGATGGGGGCCAGATCATCAGGCCCGACAGGCTGACCGGTCCCCGGGTGAAGCGGCGGTTCCATCGGCGTAGGCATATCTGCCATGATGTTGTACCATTGACGCGGCAATTCCGACTCGGGTAGAAAAATCTTTTTGACCTCCATAGTTCCTCCTTTTCTCTTCAATGAATGATGTTGTCTATTCTGATCCATGGCGCCCAATGCCACGGATCGGCCTTGACCCTTTTCACGGTCCATGATCGCTTCCGGTTGTCAGGCAACGGTGAATACCTTGAAAGCAAGATCCGGAACCGTGCGTTACAGAGAGAATTGAAACCAGCTTTTCGGGTTAGTTTGAACTGGAGAACTATAGAGATATATCGAGTCGTCAGGTCTGAATCCGGAAGACTGGATAGAAAAGAATCCGCCGGACCCTGACCGCATCAAGTTTCGTACACATGGCGCCGAAACGAATGCTAAGCGAGAAAACAGAGCAGAGCCTAATGGGTTTGTTTCATAAAGTCAAGAACCAAAAACCGATTTGAGCTCATGCTGGATATATTTGAGGCGGTCGATCTCCTCTTCCCCCATATCCTTGTCCACTTCCGTTGATTTGACCTTTTTGCGCAAGGCCTTGAGTTCGTTTTCGAGGTCGATGATGGTATTCAGCATGGCAGTTTCCACGTCCGGGATTTCCTCTTCGACAGGGAGTTCCTCTGCCATCAGTTCTTTTGATTTGAGGATCAGCCGTTCTTTCCACACGGGGATATGCGTGACGAGATGGAGCTTTTCCTGGATTTTCTCGGCCAGGGCCGTACTGGCAACAGCCTCGCCATGCACCACGAAGACCTTGGGGTTGGATTCAAAATGAGATACCCACTCCAGGAGGTCGCCCTGATCGGCATGGGCTGAAAACCCGCCGATCGTGAACACCTTTGCCCTGACCGCCACGTTTTCCCTGAATATCTTGACCTGTTTTGCACCGTCTACAATCTGGCGGCCGGTGGTCCCCTTGGCCTGGAATCCCACGATTACAATGCTTGCGCCGGGCCGCCAGAGATTGTGCTTGAGATGATGCTTGATCCGGCCTGCCGTACACATGCCGCTCCCGGCAATCACAATGGCAGGCCCGGATGCCTCGTTAATGGCCATGGAGTCCCTTGTGCTGGGGGTGAGGCGAAGGCTGGGCATCCCGAAGGGATCATAACCGGAATCGACGATAGCCCTGGCCTCTTCATCGTAGTATTTCTTATTTTTTCGGAAAATTTCCGTCGCCTTGATGGCCAGGGGGCTGTCCAGGTAGATGGGGATATTCGGGATCAGACCGCCACGGAGAAATTCACCCAGGATATAGAGGATTTCCTGGGTCCTTTCCACCGCAAAGGCAGGGATAATGATCTTCTCTCCAGCCGCCACGCTGTAGCGAATAGCCTCCACCAGTTCCAGTTTACTCTCTTCAAAGGTACGGTGGCGTCGGTTGCCATAGGTGGATTCCACAAACAGATAATCCGCGTTAAAGATCTCGTGGGGGTCCTTGACAATCAACTGCTCTTTTTTGCCCAGGTCTCCGGAAAAGACGATCTTGAGGGCGTCTCCTCCATCTTCCACCCAGAGTTCCAGGATGGAAGAGCCCAGGATGTGTCCCGCATTCCTCAATCGGGCCTTGACGCCGGGCTCGACCGTGATAATCTGGTCTCTTTCCATGGGATGGAGGAGTTTCAGGCTTGCCTCTGCATCTTCTGTTGTATACAGGGGGGTCACATCCATCCCGGCCTGGCGTTTGTTCTTGCGGGTCTGCCACTCGGCATCCATCTCCTGGATGTGGGCCGCATCCAGGAGCATGATCTCGCACAGCTCTGCGGTCGGCGGGGAGGTGATGATCCTTCCCGTAAAACCGTCCTTCACCAGCTTCGGGATCCGGCCGCTGTGGTCAATATGGGCGTGGGTCAGAAAAAGGGTCTCGATCTCTTTCGGATCAAACCCCCATGCCTCCTTGTTGCGGCCCTCCATCTGCCGTCCGCCCTGAAACATCCCGCAGTCCACGAGGATCTTTTGGTTGTTCGGCGACTCCACGAGGTAACACGATCCGGTCACGGACCCTGCCCCTCCAAGACATGTAACGCGAATCATACGGATCTCCCTTTGGTCTCATTAAAAAATGAGGATTGAAGAATGAAAAATGGATTGCGCCCCCCCTCACGCGGAGAGTCCGGCACAATCCATGACCATCCCATAACGACAGACGGCCATTCAAGCCAGAATCGGATGCCGGAATAGCTCACCGGCGTAGTTCCTGACCCAAAGGGTCTCCCCCTCCGGGCCTTTTATGTATTCCGGCAGGAGCGGAACTTTCCCCCCGCCACCCTGGAGATCCACGGCAAAATGGGGCACGCACAGACCCGAGGTATGACCCTGGAGCGCGGATATGATCTCAAGCCCCGCGTGGATGGGCGTCCAGAAGTGAGAGGTGCCCTTTGCAGGATCCGCCACGAACAGATAATAGGGCCGGACACGGATTGTCAAGAGTTTTTGCATCAATCGCTTCATGACGCAGGGATCGTCATTCACGCCCCTGAGGAGTACGGTCTGGCAGCCTAAGGGGATGCCCGCGTCAGAGAGGCGGTTGCAGGCGAGGGCGGCCGGCTCGGTGATTTCATCGGGATGGTTGAAATGGGTATTGATGTAGAGGGGTTTGAAGCCGCCCAGGAGATGGGCCAGTTGCGGCGTGATCCGCTGAGGGAGGGTGCAGGGGACCCTCGTGCCGATCCGTATGATCTCTACATGGGGCATGGCCCGCAGCTCGGTTAGGATGCGGGCAAGTTCGCGGTTGCTCAAGAGGAGCGGGTCCCCCCCTGACAGGAGAACATCCCGGATCTCTCTGTGCCCTCGGATATAGGAAAGGCCTTCACGGATCGATGCTTCAGACACCATTGAGGGACTGCCGACCTTCCGTTTCCGGTTGCAGAAGCGGCAGTACATGGCGCACCGGGAGGAGACCAGGAACAGGACCCGATCCGGATAGCGGTGGGTCAGCCCTGGGACCGGGGAGTCGCCCTCCTCATTCAGGGGGTCCTCCACCCCGGCCTCGTCGGAGATCTCCCGGCCGTCCGGGATGCACTGTCTGTAGATAGGATCTCCCGCCTTTTTGATGAGGCTTAAATAATAGGGATTGATCCGCATGGGATACCGGGCCGTCACCTCTTGAAGGAGATACCTGTCTGCCTGGATGGACTCGGGAAGATTCAGAGGGGATATGATGCTCCGGGAAAGGAGGGTTCTCCATGGTGCGCCTGCCCGGAGGTGTGTGGGTTCGGGCTTCAATTAGGTGCCTCTCATGGTTTTCAGAAGGAGATTATGCCCCTTGGGTCCGCAATTGAAAAGGAGGTCGAACGCCGACAGGTTGGGGATGAACGGCCCCCACAACTGGGGATATACCGGGGGCCGGGGATTGAAAAATTTCAGGCAGATCCCGGCCTTTTCAAATCGATCTGAATCGAGATGCTTCCCGGCCCCTGCCTGGGCCAGAAACCGGGTGGCCCCCAGTTCCCTGCAGATGTCCACAGACAGCCGGGGTTCGCCGGTGTCTATTCTAAGATCTGACAACAAGACAACTCTGGCAGGTATTCGGAGGTGCGCCATCATGTGCTGAATGACGGTCATATTCAGGTCTATAAGTCTCTCGAATTTTTCCGAAAAAAGTCTTTCAACAGCGACCTCATGCTCATCGAAAAAGGGGGCGTTTCGGTAGGCGGTTTTGAGGCTGGCCAGATGTTTTGCGGCCCAGCGACCTTCATTGCAGATCCTGACCTCATGGATTCGCTGCAGGCCGAGCCCCTTCTTCCAGACCGGAATGGTCATCCAGAGGACGCCCTGGTCGTTTTTGAACCGATTCCTCGTCAGCCAGGTAGTCCCCCTGGGGAACTGGACCCTGTCCATGAGGACGAGAATATCCGAGCGGAGGGCCTTTGCAAAGAAGCCGGCAAAAGGGGCAAAATAGGGCTGAGAGGCAGATACAATCATGGGAAGTGAGCAAAAGTGCCTAAAATGACTAAGTGAGGTTGAGGACCTTTCCACCCGCGTCTGTTTACGGATCGAAACCCTGGCGCATTTTCCCGTATCTCCACATGTGAACCATGGCCTGAGCGGCCCGTTCCGGCGTGGGGAAATTGACCAGTGCCCCTGAGGCCTCGAGGTCGCTGATCGCCTCATCCCAGATTCCCGGAGGAGACACAAGACAGGATATCAGCGGCTTTCGCTGTCTCCATTCTTTCAGCAGGTCGGTGATGCCACTGACCGCATCCCGGTTGGCCGATGCAAACATCATCAAGAGCAGGATCCCGGCCACGTTGTCGTCATCCATCACGGTCTTTATGATCCCTTTGATGGCGGCCGAGTCGTACCAGGCCGGTCCCATATCCACCGGATTGGTCCGGAGTGCGAGGGGGGGGAGGAGTTGATTGATGGTCTCCTGGGTGCGGGGGGAAAATCTGACGATGTGCAGGCCCCCGGCCTCGCACACGTCACAGGCGGCCATGGACGGCCCTGCCTGGCCCGATAAAACAGCTATCCCGGGACCTGCGGGCAGGGGCGATGCCGAGAAGGCCTTGGCCGCATCCAGAAGGGTCTCCGCACTGTCAATATGGACAATCCCTGCCTGGGTAAAGGAAGCGGTATATATCTGATGACTCCCCGCCAGGGAGCCGGTGTGGGACCGGGATGCGGCATCCCCGATCTGTCCGCTCCCGGTCTTGTAGGCAAGGATCGGCTTTCGGCCCGCCGCCTTCCTGGCCGCTTCCATAAGGGCCCCGGCCTCGTCGATCCCTTCAATATAAAGGACAATAACCCGGGTGTCAGGGTCATCGGCCAGAAACGCAATCATCTGAGAAAAATCCACATTCAATCGGTTTCCCAGGCCAACGATCATTCGGAAGCCCGCATCCATCCGCATGGCCATGAACCCGAGCAGATGGGATATCCCCCCGCTCTGGCTGACCAGGGCAATGGACCCTTTTCGCAGAAGAGAGAATTCGGGGGTAAATGAGGCATTGAGATCGGCCGTGAAGTTGATCATGCCGAAGGTGTTGGGACCGATCACCGGGATCCCTGCCGCATCGGCAATGGCGGCGATCTCTTTATGCAGCGCCGCGCCCCCCGGATCATCGATCTCCTTGAATCCTGCCGTGATCAGCACAATCCCCTTGACGCCCGCTGCCGCGCATTCCCGAAACACGCCCGGCACCCGACCGGCTGGCACCACCACAATGGCAAGGTCCACACCCCCATCACAGGCGGAGACAGAGGGGACTGCCGTCAACCCCATAATTTCTTGGGCCCCGGGGTTCACCGGGAAGATCTCTCCCGGATAGCCCCCCCGTGTCAGGCTCTTCATGACGTGAAAACCCAGCTTATCTGGTTTGTCCGAGGCCCCGATAACCGCCACCGATGAGGGGTTGAAAAGCGCCTTCATGCAATTGGCTTGTCGCTCTGTATCCATGACCATCCATCCCTTTTCTCACCCAGTTTCTGATGGGTCCGCATAGTTGCACGGTCCATGCAGGAGAGTCAAGGGTTTCCATGCAGTCTAATGGCGTAACGGATCGCTTACCCGGGGATTATTCCATCCCTGAGCGCCTGATGAGACGGCACCGGGATCGGCAGGCACCGGTCTTTTTCCGGGTTGTACATCAGCCGGTAGGACATGCCCTGTTGGGTGTCTCTGTACATCTTGTCCCAGCCCCTGACAAAATAGGGGCACTCGTCATTGAAGCAGATATACATGAACTCGTTGTCCCAGGTCTGGCAGAAGGGATTGTCCGGGACCTCCCATTTGCTCAATTTCTGGTCGCAATGGGGACAGCGAAGCGTCTCCTTGATGGCGGCCTTCTTCCGTTCCAGGTCATTCTTGTCCTGTTTCTCGCCGTAGCCCACGGAGATGACCGGTAGGGGCTTCCGGTCCGGTCGGCCCCCCTTTTTCTCAGCATAAAGGGCGTAAACAGGATCACTGATCGGCGTTGACTCGGCATATTTATCGTCTTTGGGTCTCGGTTTTCCCTTGGACACAAAAAGAGAAGTTCTTTCAAATCCTCCGGACTGCTTGAAGAATTCATCCACCAGGATGACCCGTTCATCATGGGTCGATTCCCGCCAGAGTCTGACTGCCTTCTGAGGGAACATCCGGTCTGAAAAGACAACGAGAAAGAGCCCGCCCGGCTTCAGTATCCGCGCGACCTCTTCAAATACCACAACAGGCTGGGTCATGTAGTCCACAGACACGATATTGATCACGGCGTCGAACCGGTTGTCCGGAAAGGGGAGGCGGGGGTCCCGGTTGAGATCATGGAGCACGTATTCCGTGAGATCGGCGTTCTGTCTCAGTTCGTTTTCATTCAGTCCCAGCCCCACGACCTCCGAGGGCTTGAGCGTCTTGGGTATGTGGGAGTCCCATCCTGCCATGAGATCCAAAACCGCCGGCCTATCCTCAACAATGAGTCGGCCGATAAGGTGCTCGACCGTGGAAAGGGCCAGTGAATCCAGATGGCTCACAAAGCGGTCCTTTGCATAAAATGTCGTATCGTCCGATGTATCCATTCTTGAAAAGGCGTCGCAAGAAAAGATGGGGCTCATTTCCGAGACCCTGTTATCCAGACAATTTGCTGCTGTTTCCATTTTAATCCCTCCATAAAAAAGCCGGGTTCACCTATGTGAAACCCGGCTCGTAGCCCCTTTTTCAGGGCGGGTTTACGATATACTGTCATCTTTTTTGTCTTGGCTAAAAAACTAACCATCTCCGGCCGCTTGTCAACGGTTTCTTTGTCTCTCCTGTATAGAATCGAACGATCCGGCGGGATGGGGGCAATGCCCCCCGACGCCTCAAATAAAAGATCTTGTCGGGGGGCATGCGCATCAGGCCGCTTCCAGCCGCTGCCGGTCGGCCATATCCATTAGGACCCGCTCCCTCGCCTTGTCGATCCCCAGGGCCTTTCGCTTTTTGTCGATATGGGCAATCATGAGACGGGCCATTTCATAGGGGTCTTGAGCAAAGGCCCACTTCCCGAAACCCATATCCTCAAGTTCTTCAAAAAGATGTTTGTGAAATTTGGTCCCTTCCATAATAGGAAAGGTGACCCCGAAGACCGTAAACACACCCGAGCCTACAAAATAGTGGCCGATGGATATGGCCTTCTCGCTCATGTATTCGGGCGCGGCCCCGGCCACCGGAAGATCGGCGATGCTCTCCCCCAGACCTCCGGCGCGCACCATCTCGGCGCAGGCCGTCAGGATACGGCTGTTGTCCACACAGGAACCCAAGCCCAGGACCGGGGGCATCCCTACCGTCTCACAGACCTCCCGCAGACCTTCGCCTGCCAGATGGGCGGCCTCGGGCCGGTAGAGCCCGGCCTTGGCCAGAGAGATCTGGGAACAGCCGGTCTGCACCACCAGGACGTCGTTCTTGATCAACTCCTTCACCAGTTCGACATGGAGCCAGTCCTGCTTCACCCTCGGATTGGTGCATCCCACCACGCCGGCCACGCCGCGAATCCTGCCGTTGACGATGTTGTCGTTCAGGGGGGTGTAGGAGCCCCGGAATGTTCCTCCCAGCATGTAATTGATATACTCGTGGGAAAAGCCGTGGATGCCCACGTTCCGGATATTGGGGATCTCGATGGGGAGCTTCCGGTTCTTGAACCGCACGATCGCGTTTTCCACAATGGCGTCCGTGCACTCCCTCGGGGTGTGTTCGTGAAATTCGATATGGGCCACCCCTTCGATGTGGCAGCTGGGGTTGGTGGTAAAAAGCCTTGTCCCGTAGCAATCGGCCACCTTGGCCAAGCCCTGCTTGATGCACTGGACATCGACGCCCATGGCATCCACTGCCCCTGTGATCAGAACCGCCTCCGTGGACATAAAATTTCCGGCATGGGGGATCCCGTGCCGCGAGAGCATCTCCGCCCCTGAGCAGCACATCCCTACCAGATTGATCCCTTCGGCCCCCGCGTCCCTGGCCGCCTGGATCAGGCTGGGATCATCCACAGACGCCAGCATTGACTCAAAGAGGTTGGGCTCGTGGCCATGGATAATGATATTGACCTCTTTTTCCTTGAGGCACCCCATATTGACCTCTCCCTTGACAGGCGTGGGCGTGCCGAAGAGGATGTCCGAGACCTCTGTGGCAATCATGGACCCGCCCCAGCCGTCTGCAAGGGCCGTCCGGGTGCACTGCTTGGTAATATTTTTATAATCCTGATCCACCCCGATGTGGGTCCGGTGCATGATCTCCATGATCTCGCGCATGGCGCCCCTCGGGACCACGCCGTTCTTTCGCCATGTCTCCAGGGTTTTTTCAGGCACCCGCTTGATAAAGGGGATCTCTCCTTCCACCTGAATATAGGTCCTCTCCAACTCGTGGTAGACGTCCAGGGCGATATCCTTCAGGTCCCGGCCTTCCACCTCAATGCCCAACTCAACGGCCAGATCCCCTAGCTTGATGGGGTCCTTGATGGTATATTCCTTGATCCTGCCGTTGACCACCTCTCGAAACAGGTCCAGCATGGACATGCCGTGGTCCGTATGGGCGGCCGCGCCCGAGGCCACCATGCGCGCAAAATTCCTGGCCTGAATGGTGTCTGCCGTGGCCCCGCACACCCCTGTCTTGCCGTAGGGATCCCTGGGGTTGAGGCGGCACGGTCCCATGGTGCAGTTCTTACAGCAGGCCGATTCGGCCCCGATAGGACATGCCTTCATGTCTGCCGCACGGTGAAATGCGGTTTCGACCCCATCCCTTTCCGCCTTCCGAAGCATCTGTGCGGTGGCCTCACAGATCGTGGCCTCCTGGATATTGAGCGTCTTCGCCTTAGCGTCCTTTTTCGCCATTTCAGTCATGTGGTACCCTCCTCTTTAGCTTAATGGTAATTGTTACTGTTTTATGCCAAAATTTTTTAGTCGTTTCCAGACCGCAACAACGCCGCTCTCCTGGAAGAAAAGCTGGACCAGTTCCCATCCGTCAGCCCCCTTTTCATTCAGCATGTCCGTCAACCGGCGGGTCTGATCCACCGGCACGTCCTCCAGGGCGCACTCCCCTTTTTCAGAACAGAAAAATGCAAGATGCTCAAATGCCTGAGCCGGGATCTTGGCAATATCGTATTCAAATGTCACGACTTTCCTCCTTGTTGATATTCTGGCTAAACCGAATTCCTATCCTGCGTTTCCCCCTATTGGGCAGACGCGTTGTCCTCGTTTTCTGCAAGAATGCCTGATTCCACAGGGTCCATTTCCGGAAACCTGAGGCCTTTGGCCGTGCATTCCGCGCAGACTCCCACAAACTCGAGCTTATGGCCGAACACCCCGTATTTGGTGAGAAGGCTTGTCATTTTTTCCAGGATATCGATCGGGTTGTCCGACGCAGCCAAGGGGAGGTCTTCAATCCTACCGCAGTGAATGCAGGTCATGTGATAATGGGCCTCCAGATTCCCGTCAAACCGCATCTGCGCTCGACCGGGGGCCAGCTTGACGATGTCTCCGTTAGCGGCCAGGACATCCAAATTGCGGTAAACAGTTCCGAGACTGACGTGGGGCAGGCGGGCTCTGACCCTTTCGTAAATATCGTCTGCAGTGGGATGTGTCCTCAAGCGTTTCACTTCCTCCAGAATGACCTGGCGCTGACGGGTCGTTCGCTGAATGACATCGGAATGCAAATTTACCCTCCAAATGAATTTAATAATAATGGTTACTAATAATAAAAATTAGTACACCCATTGTCAAGAAAAATGTGACAGTCTGAAATTACGCGATTTTCGGGCGGGATGCCCTTGCTTTTGGCTGTGCCAGATGTGGGGGGCGCTATACTGGAATGGCGGTCACTGCTGGACTCTCATCTACGCTGGGCCAACATCTTTGCCATGAGGGAGCCGATCCCCTGGGGCAGCATTTCTTGCGGCGTCAGTTTTCCGAGGATATCCAGAAATGCCTGTGCAGGAGGCGATAGATGCTGATTTTTGAGATAGGCGATGCTGACATCCAGGGAAATGCGGGCACCCTCCAATGTGATAGCGGCCAACCTGCCCTCTTCCAGTTCCATGAGAACAGACTGCCTCACCAGGAAAGAGATTCCGTCGCCCCGCTGAACCAACTGCTTGATGAACTCGGTGTTGCTGGTTTCCATCAAGATGTCCGGCGCGAACCCGTGTCTCGCGAACAATTGATTGACAAGTCGGCGGGTCCCTGATCCGACCTCTTTCATAATGATCGGTTCCCTGGCAATTTGATCAAATGGAACGGATCTCTTCCCTGCCATCGGGTGATCCGGGGCTGCAATCAGGACCAATTCCTCCATACTGAAAGGAAAAAAACAGACGTCGGGATGGTCTTGGGCCTTGGCGATGATGGCGATTTCGTTTTGAAAATCGAGGAGACTGAGGGTCATATCCTTGGAACTCCCCTCGTCCAGATGGATCTTGATGTCCGGATAGGTCTCACGAAAACGGGTAATGATCCAGGGCATGAAATAGCGGGCATATGCCTTGGTGGTACCGAGCCTCAGGACCCCCCGCTTCAATTTCCGCATGTCGTCGATGACGTCCTCCAATTCCTTTTCATATTCGAACATCGTTCGCACATAAGGATAGAGGATCTTCCCTTCATCGCTCAGATATATCTTTCTGCCCCGCTTTTTGAAGAGCCTCAGGTTGCAGGTGGATTCAAGCTGCCTTATCTGGGCGGTGACAGCCGGCTGGGTGATAAAGAGCTTTCCTGCAGCGGTTGTGAAGTTTTCATATTTCGCGGCGAGCCAAAATACGCGCAGTTGATTGAAATTGAGCATGAGACAGTACCCCTGTTTCAGACTGGTTGCTTACGAATTATTCCTCATTCATGATGGACCATTTGACCTTTAGCGGTCATTCCTGGTCCCTGGATGTCAGTTTGTCCCCGCCTTGCCACGTCGGACTTTGGACATTCGGCCTTGTATTGTTGAACAGCTCTCATTCTAAAAAAATCTTATATCTTAAGATCATCCATAATCACACCTTATATATATCATAAAAAAAAAGAATTTGACACACTGAATTATATTAATGAATATAACGACATTTCATACGGAAATCTCTGCATTCTGATCCATATTGGGAATAACTCGACCGGAACCAAAGCGCTGATGGGCCTGATTCAGTCTTGCCGATCTTCTTTTTGATGTCTGTTAACGTGAATTCTCACGGGGTCTGCCCTTGATGGCGTCCGCCTGTATATAGTGACTTTTTGTCTGTTATCCCTTGTCTTTTTTGGCATCTCATGAGTGGGCATCACGCCTTTTCATTAACCTAAGATCTATAGAAAGGGAGGAGAAACATGGCAGATGAAATTGGAGGAAGGTTTCCGGATCCACACGAGTATCAGGTCCCGCCGGAACTGGAAGGATGGGAAGAGATGTACCCGTCCCACTACCTGTTTTCAAAGGAAAGGGAAGACTGGGAAAAGCAGCAATTTTGGTACCAGGACAAGATTCACGCCCCGGAACCCATGCCGCCTCTGGATCTGATCTTTCAGGAGGCCTGGCAGATCTCTCTCTCGCAGTATACCACGAGGGTGTTCTGCATCCCCCCGGCCCAGGGAATCGCCCAGAGGATGGTGGGGTGTTACATGTACATCTGCGCCATTGCACCGCCGCCCGATGAGATTATCGGAGAAAAGGCGGAACTGTTCGGAAAGCGGGTCTTTTATGTATTTGAGCATTACGATGAACTATGGGACAAATGGCTGACGAAATTCAAAGCCCTTGGCAGGGAAATGGAGGCCGTGGAGGTCCCGACGGAACTGCCCAAGTATGTCCCCGAGGATCAGGTCCTCCCCGCACCCACCGGATGTTATATATCATATGACATCTTAGAGGCATTCGATAAGATCGCCCTAAAGATGATCAAGGCCTGGCAGTATCACTTTGAGATGTTGAACCTGACCTATCTGGCCTACCTCATGTTCGGCGATGTCTCGAGAAAGCTCTTCCCCGGGATCAGCGAAAGCGCCATCGGCAAGATGGTGGCCGGGGCCTATGTCTCCATGTTCCGTCCCGAAGAGGAACTCTGCCGGCTCTCCAGGCTGGCCGTGTCCTCGAGGGGCGTGGCGGACATCCTCAAGAGCGATATGACGGTCGCCCAGAAAAAGGCCGAACTGGAAAAGATCCCTGACGGAAGGCACTGGATCGAGGAATTCGACAAGGCCAGTGATCCATGGTTTTATGTGTCGTGCGGCAGCGGTTGGTTTCATCACGAGGGGAGCTGGCTTACCAACCTCGATATCCCCTACAGTTACATCAAAAGCTATGTGGAACGGCTGGAAAACGGAGAGACCATCGAACGGTCTCTGGATCATCTGGACAAGGAAAGAGATGAAACCGTCGCCAGATACCGGGAACTCATCAAGACAGACGAGGACAGGAAGGCCTTTGACGAGGCCTACAAGACCATCCGGACCATTTACCGCTATGCGGAAGATCATCTCTTCTGGGTGGAGCACTGGCTTCACACCATCTGGTTCGCCAAGATACGGAAGTTCGGGAAACTCCTGGTCAACAACGGGATGATCAACGAGGTGGACGACATTTTCATGTTTACCCGGTACGAGATCCCCGAACTCCTGACCGAACTTTCCACCGGCTGGGCCCTGGGCGTAGATATCCCCCTGCGCGGCGACTATTACAAGGCCAAGGCCGCCAAGCGGAGGAAAATCCTGGAGGCGGCCGGCAACTGGAATCCGACCCCTGCCTTGGGCGTTCCGCCCGCGGAAGTGGCAGAGCCCTTCACTATCATGCTCTGGGGCGTTACGACCGACAAGGTCAAGGAATGGCTCAAGGGCGTAGGAGAAGTGGGAGGCGCCGGGGCATCGGAGATCAAGGGGTTTGCCTCCTCCGCAGGGGTAGCGGAAGGTCCGGCAAGGGTACTCAAACTGCTCAAGGATCTTGTGAATCTTCAGCCGGGAGAAGTTCTGGTATGCCCCACCACCAACCCTTCCTGGGCGCCCGTGTTCACCAAGATCAAGGCAGCGGTGACAGATATTGGCGGACTTACCAGCCACGCCGCCATTGTGTGCAGAGAGTACGGAATTCCGTCCGTTACCGGCACAGGGGTGGCCACATCGGCAATCAAGACCGGGGACATAGTGAGGGTGGATGGCGATACGGGTGTCGTGACGATTGTTGAAAGGGCCAAATAGCCTCATACCCATCCCACCGGCCCCCCTCCTCTGCAAGGACCCGGCGTGATCTTCTCTCCGGGCTGCAAGGCCCGAAGAGAAGCATCGCCAACGCTGATCCCTACAGGGACCGGATCCACAGAGGAGGGGATGACTTTCACTGGAGAAGCAGATGGACTACATTCTCAATTTTGAAAATCTGGATAAGTGTTCCCTCCCGACCGTGGGGGGCAAAAATGCCAGCCTGGGTGAGATGATCAAATCAGGCATCCGCGTGCCGCCCGGATTTGCCGTAACCACCGACAGCTATTTGAGTTTCATCACCCAAACGGGGATAAAGGATACCATCCTCAATGTCCTCTCAGGTCTTGATCAAAATGAGGTAGACTCCCTCAACAGGACGAGCGAGGCCATCCAGGACCTGATCCTCCATGCGGCCATGCCCGATGAAATTCAGAAGGCAATCGCTGAAGGCTACGCCCGGCTGTGTGCAACATGCGGCGTCACAAACGTTCAGGTGGCGGTCCGGTCGAGCGCAACGGCCGAAGACCTCCCCACGGCGAGCTTTGCCGGACAGCAGGATACCTATCTCTGCCAGTCGGGAGCGGACCGGATCATCTCCAGCGTGAGACGGTGCTGGGCCAGCCTGTTCACGCCCCGCGCCATTGATTACAGAAACAAGAACCATTTCCCTCACGAAAAGGTCTATATCAGCGTGGGGGTTCAGAAAATGGTCAATTCCCGGGCCGCAGGGGTCATGTTCACCCTGAATCCGACCAATGGCGACCCGTCCAAGGTGGTGGTCGAGGGAAGTTGGGGGCTGGGGGAGACCGTGGTGTCCGGCTCCGTGAATCCCGACAAATTTGTCGTTGACAAGGTGATCATGGAGACCAGCGAAAAGACCATCTCCGCCAAACACATAAAATGCGTCTATGACCCTGATGGGGAAGGAACCATAGATGTGAATGTGGAAGAGGCGATGCAGTCCCGGTGCTGCCTGGAAGACCGTGAGATAAAAGAACTCGTAAGGATCGCCAAAAACATCGAGACCCATTACGGTTGCCCTATGGATATCGAGTGGGCCGTTGATGAGGACTTTTCTTTTCCGGAAAACATCTTTATCGTGCAGGCGCGTCCTGAGACGGTCTGGAGTCAGCGCCGGAAAGAGCCCATGATCGGCACGAAAACCGGGTTCCAGTTGCTGATGGACCAGGCCATGAAAAGGATCAAGCTCCAGTGAGATGCCGCCATGCACGAATTATGAATGAACGCCCGACATGGTTAATCTCTAAATTTCTGAATCCCTAAATTCGCAATTCTGGTTTGTCCGGGTTCGATATCTGATGAAAGCAACCATAAAAAAATCTTAAAGCTATGGAGGTATCCTATCGATGAAAAGCATGAGAGACTTTATTGCCGCCGGTGAAAAAGAAGGGGTGTGTAAACGGATCACCGCAGAGGTGGACTGGAACCTGGAGCTGTCGCACATTGCCAAGCTCAATGAAGAGCAGGCCGGTCCGGCCCTTCTTTTTGAAAATGTAAAGGGGTATGATACGCCGGTCATTACCAGCGTGTGCACCACAACAAAAAGGCTGGCATTGATCATGGGGCAGCCCCTGGACTCAACCCTCGTGGATCTTTACAAGGCATGGGCCAGGTTAGGCGACAATCTGATCCCCCCCAGGTGGGTGGATGCCGGAAGTGCACCGTGCAAGGAAAATATCCTCACGGGCAGTGATATTGATCTGTACAAATTCCCCGTCCCCCAGTGGTATCCCCTGGACGGGGGCCGCTTCATCGGCACGGCCCATTTTATCGTCAGCAAAGATCCGGAGTCCGGCTGGGTCAACTTGGGGACTTACCGGAGCCAACTCCTCGGAAAAGACAAGATGGGGACCCAGTTTATCAAGGGGAAACACGCCGATATCATGCTCAAAAAATACCAGGCCATGAAGAAACCGATGCCGGTGGCCTCGGTCATCGGGTGCGATCCCCTCCTCTTTATCCTGGGAGCCGCCCGGGTCTCGGCCTTCACCTCGGAGTACGATGTGGCAGGGGCCTTGCGCGGCGAAGCCGTGGAGGTAGTCAAGGGCGAGACCGTGGACCTGCCCATACCGGCCCACGCGGAGATCGTGATCGAAGGGGAGGTGGATGCAGAAAAGTTCATGGAAGAAGGACCGTTCGGTGAATACACCGGGTACTACTCAGGAGTGGGTACGGATCCCAGGAATTTTATTGATGTCAAATGCATCACCCACAGAAACAACCCGATCCTGTGGGGGACCACGGTAGGTCGTGCCGTCACCGACACGCACATGACCATGGCCCTCTCCTACGGCGCCACCCTGTGGCAGCAGTTGCTGGCCATGAAGATCCCGGGACTTAAAGCAGTCTACTGCCCTCCCGAGGGTTCCGGCAGGTTCCTGGCCATCATCTCCATCAAGCAGATGTATCCGGGCCATGCGGATCAGGTCTTGACCGCGGCCATTTCAACAGAGATGGGGGCCTATGGCCTCAAAACGGTCATCGTGGTGGATGAGGACATCGATCCGTGGGATATCCCAAGGGTCCTATATGCCCTCAGTTTTCGATTCCAGCCCAACCGGAGTCAGGTGATCAAGCGCGGACGGTCCACACCTCTCGATCCCTCTCTCCCGATCAACGCCAGGGATATTACTGGCCGGCTCCTCTTAGACGCCACCATCCCCTATGACTGGAAGGAAAAACCGGTCCCCATCGAGCTGGATCCAGCTATGGTGGAAAAGGTCAAGGCCCGGTGGTCTGAACTGGGATTTTAGCTACAAGTTATGGGTTAATCGTCTTGAAGGGTCGGTCTTGATCGCCAAACGACATGACGATTAACCCATAGCAACATCAAGGAGTTTTCATCATGTCAGACAGCACACGGCTAAAAGGCAAAAAGATTCTCATCGTGGATGACGAGTCGGATATTCTGGACATATTGGAAGAGCTGCTGGAGATGTGCCAGGTTTCGAGGGCATCCACCTTTGAGGAAGCCAAAGAGCTCATGGACTCCAAGGGCTTCGACATCGCCATCCTGGACATCATGGGGGTGGACGGCTATGGCCTTTTGAAGATCGCCAACCAGAAGCACATCATCCCGATCATGTTGACCGCCCATGCCTTCACTCCCGGGAACCTGGTGCGGTCCATCAAGGAGGGCGCGGATTCGTATCTTCCCAAGGAGGAGATATCCAATATCGTGACCTTCCTGAACGATGTCCTGGAGGCAAGAGAAAAGGGGAAGAATCCCTGGGGACCCTGGCAGGAGCGGTTGCCCACCTCCTATTTTGAAAGGAGATGGGGGGCCGCTTGGCAGGATACGGACAGGGACTTCTGGGATAAATTCAGGGCCGGCATCAAGGAAAGAACAAAAAGAGAAGAGGAACGATGATGTCGCAAACAGCCGCAAATCAAGGGTTGTTGAGCGCTATCATTACCGAGAATCGTTTAGAATAATTTGGAATTCCAAAATTCCTGAATCCATGTAAAAAGTGTTTTACAAGGGCGTCATGCTTGATTCTTCATTCGTCAATTGTCACTAACATGAGGAGGCTTCACGTGAAACCGATTCGGTACACAAAAGAGATGGTGGATGAGTTTCTACGGGACGGGTACTGGACAAACGAGACGTTCTATGACTTCTACGACAGGAATGCCAGGGAGTATGGCGACAAGGAGGCCCTGGTAGATGCCAGGTACCGGGTCACCTGGGCCGAGGCCAAGCGCCTCGTAGATGCTATGGCCCTCTCATGGGTCGAGATGGGCATTCCCAAGTTCGCCCGCGTCATCATCCAGTCTCCCAACAGCGTCTACGGCTTCCTGGCCAGAATCGCCTGCGAACGGGCCGGCCTTATCTCTCTGACCGTCTATCCCTATTTGCGCCAGAAGGAACTGGAATACATGGTGGAACGGACCGAGGCCACCGCCGTCATCATCCCTAACGTATATCGCAAGTTTGACTACCTGGAGATGTACAAAGGTCTGCAGCAGAGATTCCCCCACCTCAAATACATCTTTCTCTTTGACGACGAGGTGCCGGATTCGGCCTCGGAAGGGACCTATTCTCTCACCAAACTGGCCCAGGAACGGTCAAAACTGCCGGTGGATGAATCGGTGCTTGCCGAAAGGAGGCTGGACCCTATCTGGAACGTGGCGCTCCTGACCACCACCAGCGGAACCACCGGGCTGCCCAAATTGGTGGAATGGCCCTGCGCCCCCCGGGTCTGCACATCCAAGGGAAGGGTGGATATCTGGGGCCTCAATAAAGACGACATCACCATGGCCATCGCGCCCCATGCCGGGGGCGCCGCAGGGACCCTCACCTACTTTGCCGCGCCCCTGGCCGGGGCCAAGACAGTGATGCTGGAGGAATTCACGCCGGAAGGGGCACTGGCCCTCATAGAAAAGGAAAAGGCCACGGCCATCGGGGTGGTGCCCACCCACTTGGTCCGAATGCTGGAAGCGGACACCTCTAAATACGATCTGAGTTCGTTGCGCTTTATCCGATCGGCCGGCGGCTATCTCTCCCCTCAGGTCGCTGAAGAGGCGGAAGAGGCGTTCGGGGCCGCCATTACCAGCGACCTGGGGACCCAGGATATGGGATCGGTGTCCGGGTGCCGGGTGGAGGATCCCAAGGAACTTCGCCGCCGGACCGTCGGCCGGATGCTCCCCGGGAACAAGGTACGGCTTATGGATGAGGATAAGAAGCACGAGGTCCCGGAAGGCGAACCCGGCATCCTCTATTTCAGAGGGCCCCATGCACCGGCTGGCTATTACCGGGACGAGGAACTGACCGCCACGGTCTTTGACCCGGACGGGTGGACCACCACCGGCGATATCGTCAAATTCGACCAGGGATGTCTCTGGATTTTGGGCCGGGCCAAGGACATGATCATCCGGGGCGGGCAGAACATTTATCCCGCGGAAATAGAAGGACTCCTTAACGAGCATCCAAAGGTGGCCTCGGTGGCCATTGTAGGGTATCCGGATCGGGAAATGGGCGAGAGGTGCTGCGCCTATGTCATTCCCAAGGCAGGCCAGACCTTCACCTTTGAGGAGATGGTGCAATTTCTGAAGGGGAAGCAGTTGGCCATGTTCAAACTCCCGGAACGGCTTGAGGTGGTAGACGAATTTCCGGCAGTAGGCGACTCGGGAAAGGTGAACAAGGAGACGCTGAAGAAGGACATTAAGGCCAGGATCGAGGCGGAAAAGGGGTAGGAATTGAAGAATTAAGAATTGTTAATGATGATTGAGGGATGGCTGATAGGTAGGCTATTTCGGTCTGCTACGGCAATCGGCGAAGTCTGTGGATCATATGATGAGAGAAAAGACCATACTTCTTATTTCCACCCTGGATACCAAAGGCGCGGAGACCTATTATCTCAGGGATAAACTGGAATCTCTCGGCCTGACTCCGCTCCTCATGGACATATCCATGAGGGGCGAAGGGTCGACCCGTGCCGATATTACGCCGGATCAGGTTGCTGCGGCAGGGGGAAGTACCACCAAGGAGATCCGTGCATCGGCGGAGCGCTCGCGAATCACCAATATCACCATCGCTGGGGCCTCACGCATTGCCGTGGAACGTTTTGCTGAAGGGAACCTGAACGGCGTGATGGGCATGGGCGGATCCACCGGATCGCTCATGGCCACAGAGGTCATGCGGGCGCTCCCGTTCGGCATCCCCAAGCTGATGATTTCCTCCACTGCCGCGCTCCCCGGGCTCTCGACCCGTTATATCGGCACCGGCGATATCGCCCTTTTTCATTCGGTCATCGAGATATCCGGCCTGTCCGACCTCTTGAAAAATGTGATGGACCGGGCCGCCCATGCCATGGCCGGGATGGTCCACGGCGACATTACCTCGCCGAAGGCGCAGAAGGGAAAGGCGATCGCCATCACCATGCTGGGTCCCTGTGAACAATGCGCCAGTTCTGTGAGGGCGCCCATTGAAAAGGCAGGGTATCAGGTTATCGGTTTTTCCGCGGCAGGGATTGGGGATAGGGCCATGGAAGAAATGATCTCGCAGGGTCTGTTTCAGGGCGTCATCGACCTGGCGCCGGGCGGGGTCGGAGAACACCTCTTCGGCTTCATGCGGGACGCCGGCCCCAACCGCATGGCATCAGCAGGCAAGGCAGGGATTCCCCAGATCATCTCCACGTGCAGCGTCAACCACATGACCCCGGCCAAATCCAGATACAAACCGGATTATCATGAGCGGAGAAAATACGACCTGGACAAATACCGCACCTGGATCCGTCTGTCGCCCGATGAATTGAGAGAGGTGGCGGGCGCCTTCAGGGAAAAGTTGAATTCTGCAAAGGGCCCTGTAAAGGTTCTCATTCCCCTCAGGGGATGGTCCTCGGTGGACTATCCCGGGAATGCCACCTACGACCCTGAAGAAGACCGGGTCTTTGTCCAAGAGCTCCGAAGGGACCTCAACCCGGACATCGGGATTCGGGAAGTCGACGCCAATATGGAAGATCCTGAATTTGCGGAGGCGGTCGTCGAAGCGTCCTTGGAAATTTTCTGATTTCAGATGGATACCTGGCCGTCCATAGAGAAGAATATATGAAAAAGCGGATCATTGTGGGAATTTCAGGCGCCAGCGGCGTGATCTATGGCGTAACGCTCTTGAGCCTCCTCAGGAAAAGAGAGATCGAGACCCACCTCATTATCTCCGAGGCAGGGGAGCAGAACATCGAAATCGAAACGACCTATACGCCTGCCGAGATCAAGGCCATGGCCGACTATTGCTACAGCAACCGCGATGTGGGCGCCACCCTGGCCAGCGGTTCTTTTTTGACCCATGGAATGGTGGTGGCCCCCTGCACCATCAAGACCCTCTCCGGGATCGCCAATTCCTATACCGACAACCTCCTGGTTCGGGCCGCGGACGTGACATTGAAGGAAAAGCGGAAACTGGTCCTCGTCGTGAGGGAGACCCCTCTTCATAAAGGGCATCTAAGGCTCATGACCATGGCCGCGGACATGGGGGCACATCTTCTTCCTCCGGTCCCCTCGTTTTACCATCAGCCCAAAACCATCGAAGACATCATCCACCAGACCATCGGAAAGATATTTGACTACCTGGACATTGATCACCATCTCTTCAAGCGTTGGGGGGAATAGCCTCGAGGGCGAACTCAAGAGGGCCTCAGCAGGCGTCCTTCACCCCCTGATCCCCCGGAACGGAATCCCGCGTCTCTATCCAAGGCTTTCATAATTCTTGACAAATAATCCATTTCGAATACTATCAGAGATCTCGGTGCAAAATGATCGCCCTTCAGAGCCACTCCCTGCGGAGGCACGACATGGAGTCCATGACCCCTCAGATAAGCACTCTTGTCGATATGGAAAGCCCTCAGAATGTCCTGGATGAGGCCAAAAAAATCGTATTCATGATGGTTCCCGAATTTGATGCGGAGCACCTAACCGGTGCATTTCTCGACGTGTTAAGGCTGTTTGAGGGGAGATACCCCGGATACCTGGCATGCGACACACAATATCACGATCTCAAGCATACCACGGACACGTTCCTCGCCATGGCCAGGATCATTCATGGCGCCGCGGTTACGGGCCATACTTTCTCAGAGCGGGGCATTGTCCTCGGTCTGATCAGCGCCTTACTTCACGATTCCGGGTATCTGCTGGCCGACGGCGAGGAAGGACCCGGCGCCAGATATACCCTGGTCCATATCAGCCGAAGCATTGCCTTTATGAACGCCTATTTTGAGGCAAGGGGCTTTTCGAAGGAAGATTTCCACTTCTGCCGCAACATCCTTCACTGTACGGGACTTGATGTGAGAATCGATGAAATACAATTCGCGTCCCACGAAAATGAACTTCTCGGCAAGATGCTGGGCACCGCCGATCTCCTGGGCCAGATGGCAGACCGCACCTATCTCGAAAAGCTCCCCTTTCTCTATGATGAATTCAAGATCGCTCATATCAAGGGAATCGGCAGTGAACTGGACTTTTTCAGGAACACCCCTCAGTTTTTTGACATGACCAAGGAGCGTTTTCGGCAAGAACTGGGCGGGGTCAACCAATATATGCGCCACCATTTCCGGGTGCGCTGGGGGAGCGACGAGGACCTCTATATGTCCGCCATCGAAAGGAGCATGGCATATCTGAAAGAGATCCTTGAACGCCCTACGGATAACTGCCGGACTCAGCTCCGGCGTTCCGGAGTCATTCGAAACCTGGAGCGCATCCGGGTAACGCTTTAATCCGAGAAAGGCAGGGTTAAGATTTCGCAGAAAAGATCAGGGTGGGCGTGGTGCTCCCCCTGACCGGAGAGCTTGCCAAATTCGGCGAGATTGAAAACAAGTCGTTCCTCATGGCAGCGGAAGAGATCAATGCGGCCGGAGGCGTTAATGGAAAACAGATTGAACTGCTGGTTGAAGACACCATGGGAGAACCGGACGTGGGCCGCTCGGCCATCGAGAAGCTGGTCTCCCAGGGCAAGGTGATTGTGGTGGGAGGCGGATACTCCAGTTCGGTCACCTGGCGGCCGTCGCGGTGAAAATTCAAAAATAACATGCGAAGGTTCTGTAGTGCGGAGCAGTCATGGCCTTTTTTTATGGGCACAAATAGCCTTGACATATCGCTGCTTATCGTGTATTAAACATATTAAACATAAAAATGCTAACAATCTGGAAAGTCCAGAAGAACTTTGCCTAGTTTTTGAAAATCAGTGATATTTTGTTCATACATTTCTTGTTTATCAGAAATATGTCTAAAATGGTTTTTTTAGGAATTTCTGCAACAAGTGATTTTTCCATCAATAATTAATCAATTAGAATTAAGGAGGGGAATTATGAGCAAAAAATCAAAATTGTATTTAGGGTCAGTCTTGATAGTCGGGGTTTGTTTTGTTTTCAACGCAGCTCTTACCATGGCGGCTGACACCGTAAAGGTCGGCATCGTGCTTCCACTCACCGGGGCTCAGGCCAAGTTTGGAGAGATCGAGAAACATTCCTTTGACATGGCCCTGGAAGAAATCAACGGAGCAGGCGGCATTAATGGGAAAAAACTGGAATTGGTCATGGAAGATGATACAGGGCGACCTGAAGTGGGTCGTTCTGTCGTGGAAAAACTGATCACCAAAGACAAGGTGGTGATGGTTGGTGGCGGGTACAGCAGTTCGGTCACCTATGCAGTGGCAGGTGTGTGCCAGCAGAACAAAATGCCTTTTCTCGTCAATACCGGTTCTGCGGATAAAATCACCACTTCAGGCTGGGATTATATTTACAGACTGAATCCGCCGGTCAGCAAATATGCAGAGGCGATTGAAACTTTGCTTCCTGCGACAATAAAACCCAAAACAGCCGCCATCCTTTATGAAAACTCCCTGTTCGGGACGCAAGGCGCCAAATCTTTTGAGGAGACTTGTGAAAGACTGGGGATCAAGATTCTATTAAAGGAAGGATATGAGCATGGGGGTATTGATTACAAGCCGGTCTTAATTAACATCAAACAACTTAATCCCGATATTGTATACATGGTGTCCTATATTATGGATGCTTCGCTTCTCATGAAGCAGGCAAAGGAAATGAAATTAACGCCTAAGATGTTTATCGGGGGCGCAGCCGGTTTTACCCTGCCGGAATTTGTACAAAACGCAGGGGTCGCTTCAGAAAAAGTCATTTCGGCAACGCTCTGGCACGAGGTCCTTCCCTTTCCTGGGGCCATGGATTATTATAAAAAATTTGTTGCAAAATATAACAAGCCAACAGAGTATCACGGCGCAGAGGCATACGCCGCATGTTATGTAATTGCAGACGTCCTTAAACGGGCCAAATCATTTAAGAACACCGATATTAAAAAGGCCCTGTCTGAAACCAACATGATGACTGTTTTTGGCCCTGTTAAGTTCACCACATGGGACAAGATGAAAAATCAGAATAAAGCCACCACCTATGTCGTTCAGTGGATCGATGGGAAGCTGGAACTGGTCTGGCCTGCCGAGCATGCCACAAAACCGTTTGTGTATCCTGTGGACTGGCTGAAAACATGGGGCTATTAAGGAAGAACTGAACTGCCATCGCGTGGCATGTGGTGGCAGTTCAGTTGCTGCAAAAATCAGTATTGACTGATCTGACAATGACTAAAAAGCTCTCATGAAAGGAACGTCAAATGGCCGTCTTCCTTCAGACGATAGTGGCCGGGGTCCTTATAGGGGGTATTTACAGCCTCATTGGTATCGGGATGACGCTGATTATGGGTGTTATGGGCATCATTAACCTGGCTCACGGCCAGTTGATGATGGTGGCCATGTATATCACCTTTGTCATGTCCCATTATTTGCATGTTGACCCATATTTTTCCCTTCTTGTTGCGATGCCGGCCCTGTTTCTCCTGGGCTGTTTCCTGCAGAAATTCCTGTTGAATCCCTTGATGAAAATAGAATCCATTCTCCCGGAAAACCAGGTTTTGATGACGGTTGGCATTGGCATGGTGCTTGCTGAAATAGCCCGTTTTATTTTTTCATCAGATTACAAGACCGTTAAGACGCCTTACAGTTCATTTGCCTTTTTTGTAGGGAATATATCCTTTAATTTGCCCATGTGTATCGCTTTTGTTTTTGCTGTTGCCCTTACTGTTGCCCTTTTCCTGTTTTTGCTCAAGACAGACGTAGGTCGTTCAATCCGCGCTACAGCCCAGGATAAGGAGGCTGCCACACTGATGGGTGTAAATAGCGGCCGGATAACCATCATCACCTTCGGGCTGGGTTCAGCACTGGTAGCATCGGCTGGATGTTTATTAATGCCTATTTTCTATCTGTTTCCGGATATTGGCGGACCGTTCACCTTGAAGGCATTTGTTATTACCATCCTGGGTGGTCTTGGAAGTACGGTAGGGGCGATATTTGGCGGGCTTGTATTGGGCATTGCCGAATCCCTTGGGGCAACCTATATAGGCATGAGCTATAAGGAACTTGTCGGATTTGTGATATTCATACTTGTCCTGGTGTTCTTACCTGGCGGTCTGAAACGCTTGACCAAAATATAGAGGGCGCTATGAGGAAAAAACATTTAGCACTTATGGTTCTGGGAATTATTTTCCTGATTTTTCCGTGGATTGTCCCTTCGCATTATTACCTGCACCTGATGATTATTGCCCTGATGTGGGTTGTTATTGGCAGTTCATGGAATCTTCTGGCAGGATATACGGGTCAGGTATCTTTCGGACATGCCATATTTTTTGGGACAGGGGCCTATACCGCGGGAATATTGGCCACTAAACTGGGAATGTCTCCCTGGTGGGGCATGATGTTTGGAGGCATTATCTCCATGCTTATAGGGCTCTTTGTGGGCTGGGTCTGCTTCAGGTTGAGGGGGCCGTATTTTGCCCTTGCTACCCTGGCTGGGGGAGAAATCTTCAGGCTCATTGCCACAAATTGGGAAAGCCTGACAGACGGTATGGTGGGGATCCTGATCATCCAGACCTTTAGAAGTAAGATACCCTACTATTACATTGCCCTGGTCCTGGCAGCCTTCTGTATCTATTTCATCCATTTGGTCATGAAATCAAAATGGGGCTATTATTTTGTCTCCATCAGGGAGGATCAGGATGCTGCGGAATCTCTCGGGATTAATACGACGCTTTATAAAAATGTATCTCTATTGATCAGTTCGTTTTTTACAGGCATGGCAGGGGCATTTTATATGAATTACATGGCCTTTATTGATCCTGAGGTGGTCTATTCTTTGCACTACATTTCCATTATGGCTATTCTGGTCGGTATTGTGGGAGGCGTTGCCACTATTATGGGGCCGGCTGTTGGGGCCTTTGTGATGGTTGGGGTTCAGGAAACATTTAGAAGTGCCTTTTTTGGATTGGCGCCGAAATGGATAAGCCAGGGTCATGCACTGGTATTTGGGTTATTGGTTGTATTTGTGATCATGTTTTTGGCAAATGGCATTGTGGGGGACTGGTCAAAAATTAAGCGGAATGTGTTTAGAATAAGAGCATCCTGTTAAGACGACGATTAGGGAGAGAATCTATGGCGCTCCTTGAATTGAAGAATCTTCATAAGTTTTTCGGTGGCCTCAGGGCGGTAAATGACGTCAGCTTTGGTGTGGAAAGAGGTCAGATTTTTGGCCTTATTGGGCCCAATGGCTCGGGAAAAACGACCATTTTTAATTGTATCAACAACTTTTATCCTATCTCTGACGGAGATGTCCTTTTCAAGGGAAAGAGTATAAAAGGGTTGAAACCGCATAAGATCTGTCACCTTGGCATAGGCCGGACCTTCCAGGTAGTGAAGCCCCTTCGCCGTATGACAGTGCTGGAAAATGTGACCGCATCCGCCTTTTGCCGCGTTAATACAATAAAAGAAGCACAAAATGAGGCACACGATGTCTTGGAATTTTGTAACCTCTCAGGCGAAAAAGATAAATTGGCAAAAAGTCTTCCCATCGGGGGAAGAAAAAGGCTCGAGATTGCGCGTGCCCTTGCAACAAGGCCGGAGCTTATCCTACTTGACGAGACAGCGGCAGGCTTAAACCCCTCAGAACTGGATGAGGCGATTGAACTGATCAAAAAGATTCGGGATAAGGGTATCACCATTCTAATTGTAGAGCATATCATGAAGGTGATCATGACCATATCGGATCGTATCCACGCAATCAATTTCGGCATTACCATTGCTGAAGGCACAGCGCAAGAGGTTGCCAACAATGCGGCGGTGATTGAGGCCTACCTGGGAGAAGAATATGCTCAAAGTTAACAATATAGATGTATTTTATGGAGACCTGCAGGTCCTTTGGGATATCTCGTTTGAGGTGAAAGAGAAAGAAATCCTCGTCTTGATCGGCGCCAACGGGGCTGGAAAATCGACCACCATAAAGACTGTCTCCTCATTGCTGACGCCGGTGAAAGGAAGTATTGAATTCAATGGAACCCGGCTCGACCAATTGCCTCCCCATAAGATTATTGAATATGGCATTGTTCACGTGCCGGAAGGGAGGAGGCTCTTCCCGGAAATGAGCGTGGAAGAAAACCTGATTATGGGGACGCTTCATCGCGAGGCCAAATCCAAGCGCATGGAGACCATGTCATACGTATACGATCTTTTCCCGAGAATGAAAGAAAGAAGGAAGCAAATGGCAGGAACCCTTTCCGGCGGCGAGCAGCAGATGCTTGCGGTGGGAAGAGGACTCATGTCACTGCCCAAGCTCATGATGTTTGATGAACCCTCTCTGGGCCTGGCCCCGATTTTGGTCCAGGAGATCTTCGGCATGATACGGAGGATCAACAAGGAGGAAGGCGTCACCGTTCTTCTGGTAGAGCAGAATGTCCGGCAGACCCTGGCCATGTGCGACCGGGCATATGCCCTGGAAAACGGCAGGGTTGTTCTGGAAGGAACCGGACAGGAACTGATGTCCAACGAACACGTCAGGCAGGCGTATCTGGGGATCTAATCGTATGGCGCAAAGCGCATGGCGCAGATAACGACTAGTTGCTGAAATATCCCCTCCATCAGATCAACAACTTTTGGGCATTTTAGGCAGTTCTAATTTTAGGCACTGACTCAGTAAATGACCCCCACCAGGGCCCCGGTCATACACGTGGCAATGGTCCCGGCCACAATCGACCACAACCCGAGGCTCACGATTTCGTCTCTTCTCTCCTTTGCCATGGCCCCCATACCGCCGATCATGATCCCGAGGGAGCCGAAATTGGCAAATCCGCACATGGCGTAGATCAGAATCAGACGACTCCTTTCGCTGAGCGCGTCCGCCGGAAGGGCTGCCAGATCAAGGTACGCCAGCAGCTCATTCAGGACCGTTTTGGTCCCCATCAATGAACCCGCGGTGACAGCCTCTGACCAGGGGATCCCGATCAGCCATACGACCGGGGCCATGAGATAGCCCACCAGTCGCTGGAACGTCACCGGTCGGCCGGAGAAGTCCGGCAGGAAGGCGAGTCCCAGGTTCAAGAGATGGACCAGCGCCACAAAGACAATCAACATGGCCACAATATTGAGGAGGAGACTGATTCCCGCCACCGTCCCCCGGGTGACGGCGTCCATGGCGCTTCGCGCCTCTATCGGGAGGGAGACCCCTTCACTGGAAAGAACCGATGTATCGGGAATCATCAATTTGGCCACGGTGATGGCGGCCGGGGCGCTGACGATGGATGCCACCAGCAGGTGTCCCATGATGCCGGGCACGACATCTCGCAGGATGGATGCATACAGCACCATCACCGTGCCTGCGATGGTGGCCATGCCGCAGACCATGATGGTAAAGAGTTCGCTCCTGGAGATGCTCATGAGATAGGGTCTGACGATCAGGGGCGATTCCACCATTCCGATAAAGACATTGGCCGCTGCCCCTAAACCTTCGACCCCTCCGATCCCCATAACGCGCCTCAGGATCCATGAAAACCCGTTGACGACCCAGGGGATGATTCTCCAGTAGAAAAAGAGGGATGACAGGGCACTGATCACTAAAAGGAGCGGAATGCCCCGGAATGCAAAGACGTAACTTAATCCCGGAGCCTTTTCTTCAAAGGGAAGCGGCGCCCCCCCCAGATAACCGAAGACAAATCCAGTCCCTGCCCTCGTCGATGCCTCAATGGCGGCGACGCCCCTGTTCAGCCAGAGAAAAACCTCCTGACTCCCTGGAAATTTCAGCAGAACGAGGGCCAAAAGGACCTGAAGTCCCAGGCCTGTGGCAAGGGTCCTGACATTCACCCTTTTCCGATTCTCAGAAAAGAGCCATGCCAGCAAGGCCAGGGCCATAAACCCTATGAAACTCTGGAGCCGGGGCATTTATTCATCTCGACGGCAATTCCGTAAGGCGTTACAGGGTGGTTCTGCAAAAGGGAGGATACCAGAACACGCTTTTGACGGTCAATGAAACAATTCGTCTTTTGCTCATGGAACAAAGGCCATCACGGCGGCCGGCGAGCCTGTGCCGCCCACAAGCTTCAATGGGCCGATGACGAGCGTTGACCCTTTTGGAGGAAGCTGGTCGAGATGGGTCAGGCATTCGAGGACAATGCGTTCCTTTCGAAGCGCAAGGCTGGTTATGGTGAATGAATGATCCGCGCCAGGGTCTATGCCGTGCGTATCGGTTCCCAGGCCTCCTCCCTTGCGGTCAGCGAGCAGGAGCATGGCCGCCTCAAGGCTGAATCCTGGGAAATGGAGGTATCCGTCCTTGTCCTGATTCATGAAGAGAGCGCCCTTATCCCACCTGTCCTGCCATCCGGTCGAGATGATGACGAGAGAGCCTTCCCCAATGAGGCCGTGCCCCCTTTCCCAGTCAAGGACATCTCTTTTCGTAACCTGGTAATCCGGATTGAGACGGCATTTCTCCCTCAAATCCATCACAACCGCCGGCATGACGAGAGATTCTGCGCGGTAAGCATCCATGGTCTTTCCCTTGGCAAAAAGACTGCGCGGCGCATTCACATGGGTCGCACTGTGCTCGCTCATTTTAAAGCTGCGCAGATAATAACCGTCCCGGTCGATGGCCGCTTCAACTCTGAACGCGACGTGCGGATCGCCGGGCCAGAGAGGGATATCCGTGCCGATGGCATGGCTCAAATCCACTACCTTTGAATAACTTATCGTCCTTTGTACCATCGTTTACTCTAATGCCCCCTCAACCCGAGGTCATGCCAAGCGTTTTGGGTGCCATACCCCGTTTCCGGCCGACTGCACAAGCGTCTTTCCGATTTTTGTTGGAAATCGGCCTTAAATATTGATAAAATAGATTTTTTAGCCTCCACCCCGGTGTTGCCTGCCACTGGGCGAAGGCGGGGTGAATCCTTTAACATCGTAACTGTGAAGGTACGTGAATTGGCAAAGCATCTGGTCTGGATCGATCTTGAAATGACGGGACTGGATCCGGACCGTCATGTGATCGTTGAAATCGCATCCATCGTCACGGATAACCAGCTCAATGCAGTGGCCGAGGGGCCTGACCTGGTCATCCACCATCCCGACGATATCCTTGCCGCCATGGAACCCTGGAGCCTGGAACACCACCGGGCCTCAGGACTGCTGGACCGGATCCGGTCCGCCTCCCGCACCTGCCGTCAGGCCGAAGAGGAGACGCTTCAATTTTTGTCCCGGTACTGTGAAAGGGGCGCGTCGCCCCTGTGCGGCAACTCCATCGGCCAGGACCGCCGTTTCCTTTTTAGGCACATGCCAAGGCTCGAGGCCTTCCTTCATTACCGCAACATCGACGTCAGCTCGGTCAAGGAACTGGTCAAACGATGGTACCCCAACCTCCCCCCTTTCGAAAAAGAAAAATCCCATCTGGCCCTTAGCGACATCCGGGAATCGATCAGCGAGCTGGTCTACTACCGAAGACATGTGTTTGTTCCTTGATCCTTCGGCCGTTATGCCGGTACCCGTTCAGTCGGATATCCCTTTAGAGGTTCAGGGGTTCAGAGGTTCCCCGTTCCGAGCTCCTCGTTCCCCATTCCGCATTCGACGTTGGGCGTTCGATGTTGGACGTTCATCCCTCGATGACTGACCTCCGACCTCATTACATCACCTTATCACCCGGAAGGAGGTCGCCTTCCACTGTGGCGATCCCGAGGCGGTCGTCCCCGACCCCGGCCAGGACCATCCCCTCGGACAGGCCGAAGCTCATCTGCCTCGGCTTCAGGTTGACCACCACAATGACCTTTTTCCCCACCAGGATCTCCGGATCGGCATAGGCGGACCGAATGCCGCTGAAGATCTGCCGCAGTCGGCCTTCCCCAAGATCCACCATGAGCCGGATCAGTTTTTTTGCCCCTTTGACAAGACCAGCCTCCCGCACCACGCCGACGCGCAGGTCAATCCTGGCAAAATCATCGATCGTAATCTCATTCTCCCCCGGTGCCGCTTCACCGCATTTTCCATCGACCGGGGCGACCCCTTTCCGGTCTTCGGACTGCCGGGCCTTTGCGGTCATGTCACCATCCGGCCGGGTCTTTTCGATTTTGGCCCAGCTATCGCGCAGTGTCGCCGTTCGATTGAACACCGGCCTGTCAACCGTGGAATCAACGACATCCACACAGAAGTACCCCAGTCTCAGGAATTGGAAATGGGCCCCCGGGTCTGGGGCCGCCAGGCTGGGCTCGATTTTGCACGAGGTGACGGTCTCGATCGATTTGGGATTCAAAAGTGATGTGAAATCGGCGCCTTCCTTCGGGTCAGCGGGATTGGGCGTTACAAACAGATGATCATAGAGACGCACCTCGGCCTCGATGGCGTGGGCTGCAGACACCCAGTGGAGGGTCCCCTTGACCCGCCGGCCGTCCTGGGACCATCCCCCCCGGGTATTTGGATCATAGGTACAGCGGAGTTCAATCACCGCTGCGGTGGTTTCGTCCTTCACCACGCGTTCACAGGTAATGTAGAAGGCATGTTTCAGCCGGACCTCTTGACCGGGGGCCAGTCGGAAGTACTTTTTGGGCGGGTCCTCGCGAAAATCCTCCTGTTCGATATAGAGGACCCGCGAGAAGGGGATCTGGCGAGATCCCATGGCCGGATCTTCCGGGTTGTTTTCGGCATCGAGATATTCCACCTGGTCTTCCGGATAGTTGTCAATCACCACCCGCAAGGGATGGAGGACCGCCATCCTCCGCAAAGCCCGCAGATTGAGGTCTTCCCGAAGGCAGTGATCCAAGAGTCCGATGTCCACCATGCTTTCCTTTTTGGCAACCCCGATCCGGTCGCAGAAATCGCGGATGGCAGTGGCCGTGTAGCCCCGTCGCCGCATGCCCGACAGGGTGGGCATGCGGGGATCGTTCCATCCGCTCACGTGCCCTCCTCGAACCAATTCCAAGAGCTTGCGCTTGCTCATGACGGTGTAGGAGAGATTGAGCCGTGCGAACTCGATCTGCCGCGGCGCAAAGATCTGGAGTTCCCGGATGAACCAGTCGTACAGGGGCCGGTGATCTTCAAACTCGAGCGTACAGAGGGAATGGGTAATCCCCTCGATGGAATCCGACTGACCATGGGTAAAGTCGTACATCGGGTAGATGCACCATTTTGTCCCTGTCCGTTGATGGGGGGTGTGAAGCACCCGGTAGAGCACAGGGTCGCGCATATTCAGGTTGGGCGACGCCATGTCGATCTTCGCCCGCAGCACGCAGGCCCCGTCCTCGAATTCGCCTGCCCGCATCCGTTCAAACAGGGTCAGATTCTCCTCAACGGGTCGATTTCGGTAGGGGCTGTCCCTTCCCGGATCGGTCAGGGTGCCGCGGTAGGCCCGGATCTCCTCCGGTCCCAGGCCGCACACATAGGCCTTGCCATCCCTGATGAGCTGAAGGGCAAATTCATAGAGTCGGTCGAAATAGTCCGACGCATAATAGAGACGGTCCTCCCAGTCAAACCCGAGCCACCGGACGTCCTCCTTGATCGATGCCACATATTCTTCCTCTTCTTTGGTCGGGTTGGTGTCGTCGAACCGAAGATTGCAGAGGCCGCCGAACTCCTTCGCAACACCGAAATTGAGGCAGATGGATTTGGCATGTCCGATATGGAGATAACCGTTGGGCTCCGGCGGAAACCGGGTATGGACCCTCCCCCCGTTCTTGTTTGCCTTCACGTCTTCTGTAATGATCGCCCGGATAAAGTCAAGGGACGGAGCAGATTCCGCACTACTCATGGTCATCTTCCTCTTTTCTTTCCTGATCAAAATGGTGTACGGTTGATATCTCCGGGTGTGGGCAGACGGCTGTCGCCGCCCTTTGGGGCATGACAGGTTCGGATGCGCCCGGCGAGACCATTACAACAATTCTTTTTGACGCGGGTCAAGAGATTTCTATCATGAAACCGATCCATACCCTGAGATTCGGGTTGCTGTTGGCGATTTCATCCATTATTTTACTGGCGGGCAGGGCATCTACGTACGAGATCAACGACAAACTGTCTATCGGGGGCGTCATTGCCGGGGCATTTCAATACCAGAGCATCCGCGACGCCCCCGGCTTTGAGAGCAGGGGACGGGGGGCCTTGGCCATTCAGCCGGAAATCGATTTCGCCCCTACAGACAATGACGAGGTCTTTGTCAAGCTCGGATTCGGGGCCGGGAATGGTTTAATGGGAGAGGGGCAGTCTCCGTTTATATTGGCGTTGTGGGCCGCCGACCTGGAGGACGACTGCAAGAACATTAACGGCCGGAACCGAGACTACCTGCTCACCGCGTGGTACAAACACACCTTCACTTTTGGTGAGGGCCACATCCTGGGGGTCACCGGCGGTATCATCGACGCCACTGATTACATGGATGAAAACGCCTATTCCAATGACGAGTACACCCAGTTCATGAACGAGGCGTTGATAAATGCACCCAATGCGTTTCTCCCCTCCTATGATTTTGGCGGCGCCGTCGAATGGGAAATCGACCGGGTGTCTGTGAAAGGGGTGGCCATGTCCCTGGGGAGCACTGGCAGGGAAGGACCCTTGGAGGAACCCTAGAACGCCTATTTCATGCAGGTGGGCTATGCTGCGGATACGGGTCTGGGAAAGGGAAACTATCGATGGGTCCTGGGGCTGTCGAGCGATGCCTTTCCCAATCCTGAAGGGACCTACACGGAACGGCGGATGTGCGCCATTACCTCATTGGATCAGGAACTGGGAGACATTCTGGGCGTATGGATCCGATTCGGATGGCAGGATGACGCGGCTGCCATTGATTACAAGGCGATCTATTCGGGAGGGCTCAATATCAGCGGCAGCCTGTGGGGACGCTCTTCCGACAATATGGGAATCGGCTACGCCCATATGAACGGCGGGAACCAGGATGTTGACCACACCCAGGTGTTCGAGACCTATATCCGTTTCGCGCTGAGCGATATCTTTGCCATTACCGGGGATATGCAGTATGTGGAAGACGCCATGAAAGCGGGAGACGGCCCCAAGGGCTGGATCTTCGGCCTGCGGCTGACGGCTGAGCTTTAGAAATAGTGGAAAAGCAGCGCAATGCTCAGACAAATCGTAACCTTTAGGGTAACGACTCCGATATAAAAGCCAGATACGGTGCAGATGCCCATCAGATCAGGGGTCAGGACTACCCTGATATGCCGTTTATCATGGAAACACACCCGAACCGCAAACAAGCGCGAATGGGGCGGCGGGATCGGTTATCGGGCCTCGGTTTCTGCTATCTCCCGATAACGATGAACGGATACCGGATAACTGTCATTTTCGTCGGCATTGGCTGGTAATATCACGGCTATTGACGGCGACATCCATGATGAGACCTATGCGGGCATGTTGGACGCACCCAAAGATTCGGAAATCGTACGGCGTATCCTTCAGGGGGAAGTGAATGCCTTTGGTCTGCTCCTGGATCGGTACAAGGCCCATGCCCTCACGATGATCAAAAGGCGTATCCCGCCAAAGGACGTGGAGGACATCGCCCAGGAGGTGTTTGTAAGGGCCTATCAGTCTCTGCCCGGGTTCGATCCTGACAGTCATTTCAACAAATGGCTTTCCATTATTGCCGTCAGGACGTGCTGTGATTATTGGAGAAAGGCCTATCGCACCCGGGAATTCCCCATGACTTCCCTGTCTGAAAGGCACGCGGAATGGCTGGAGGGGGTCATCTCGTCGGCATCAACGGATTCGGCGGACGGAAACGCCCGGCAGGAGGAGGCCAGAGAGTTCCTGGCCTGGGCCTTGGAGCATCTATCGGCGGAAGATCGTATGGTGGTGGAGATGGTTTACCTGGAAGGAATGACCGGAAGAGAGGCCGCCGAACTGCTGGGTTGGAGCGTTGCGAACGTAAAGGTCCGCGCCTTCAGGTCCCGAGCAAGGCTGCGAAAGCTTCTTTCCGGGCTCCTGGAAAGAGAGGAGGAAGAATGATGAACCTCAGAAAGGAAGATTTCAAGAAGGTCCTGCTGGTTTTTTCGTCCGCCTATAAAGCGGAGAAAAACGTTGAAATCGGAAATGCCTGGGAGAGGCGCGTTATGGCCCGCATCCAGGGTCTGAGACCGCTGCCATCCCGGCGCGGTTTGACGGCCCCCTTTGAAGGCTACGTCTGGCGCCTCGCCCCCGCGGCCGCCGCCATATTCCTGGTCCTCAGCGCTATCCTCTACCAGCAGATGGACTTCCTCTCCGAGTGCGAAATGGCGAGGGTGTTTGTGGAAACCCGCCTTGATGATTCACTATTCCAGGTCTTAGGTGCATCATGACAGGAAACAGATCCAAGCTAAAATTTGCTGCAAGCGTGGCCCTTGTCTTTTTTGTCGGCGCATTGAGCGGCGTCCTGGGGGCAAGCCTCTATTTTGAGGCAAAGATAGAGAAGATGTTTCATAGCAGGCCCCCCCATGGTGAAAGAATCGTTGAACGGCTCACCCAAGACCTGGACCTGACCTTGGCTCAACAGATGGAGATCCGGCCCATTATTATGGCCTTTGACAAGAGGGCCGATGATCTCAAGCTGCAATTCCGCCCCCAGATGAAGCAGCTTCACGACCAGGTCGCGGCCCAGATCAGGGCCAAGCTCGATGAAAAACAGAAAAAGACCTTCGACGAGATTAATGAGAGACTGGAAAAGCGCTTTCGAGAGAGGCCGCCTCTCCACCCGGACGACGACGGTCCACGGGAAGGCCCGCCGCGTGATTAGAAATTGAGAGAGCCGCAAGAAGGCGCCAGGGCGACAAGGGATTGGAGAATCGTTGCCGGATGTTGCTCAGCTGAGACCTCCGACATGGGTTCACACCTCAGGGTGTGACAAAGGCGAGTTTCTTCACTTGCAGGCGATCTGATCAGGCCCCCCCGGGTTATGAGCACAGCGCCTTTCTCCCTGACCAGTAGTGGAGATACTGCCCCCCGCCGACATCGAGAGAAAGCGTCTCTATGCAAAACCCGACAGCGATGTCGCAGCCCGCTTAAAGGATTCGCCCTATCGCTAATCCACTGCAAATATCCAGGGACAGCAATGTCAGACTGGTCATGTGCGTTGGGCATCACCGAATCGAGAACCACCAGGGATATCGTTTCGTTCTGTGTTATTGAGGGTGGAGAGAAGAACGTTGTTTCAATGTCGTCTAATAAATCAACATCACAACACCCCCTTCTTTCGCTAACCCTACCGGCCCGCCTCATATCCCTTCTGGTAGGCCTCCTGTTCGGAATCCTTGTGCTTGCCGTAGAGATAGCCGCCGCCCAGGCCGACCGCGCCGCCGATGGCCGCCCCAAGTCCTGCATTCCCCGCAATGGCCCCCACAATAGCCCCGCCCGCAGCGCCCAAGGCCCCGCCGCTCAGGGTCCGCTGCTCGGTCTGGCTCATCCCCGCGCATCCACCCGGGGCAAGGGATAAAACCAAGATCAATGAAATCGCGAATTTTGTCATGACAGCCTCCTTTGCAATCGGCGGATCTAATTTTTGCACGGATAGGTCTCGATCAGAAACCTGAACAATGTATCCACGGGTTCTTCATCCAGATACTCGGGTGTTTCTTGACCCAATCCACAAACCGGGTCGCGACCTCGGCCCTCGGCGGCGGCGGATCAGGCGGGCAGACCAGCCGTTTTCCATCGGGACCCATGTTGGCAACCACATGGTAGTGATAGGAACACACCAAAAAGCCCATGCAGAAATGAACCGCTTCCTTGTGAAGCGGATCGCTCTCGCACGCCGTACAGAGATGCATCAGGTCGCCCGTGGTGTCCACAAAAAAGTCATCCTTGTCTACGGCGCCGACCCATCCGGGAATCAGAAAGGCCCCCATGAGCACCACCATCATCCACCGTTGTTTCATCTCCTTTATCCTCGTTTTCGTTTCAATCCTTGACGAGCTGTTCCACTTCTCGAAACAGTTTATCCCGGACGGACCGTTTCGTCACCGTGAATCAAGGCCCATATGCACGTCATCCGGCCATTGGTCATTCCAGGGGAACGCCTCCTGGTAGAGATGCGCGGCCTGGAGGACCCGGTCGTCCCTGTGCCTCGGACCCACGATCTGAAGGCCTGTGGGGAGCCCCGAACCGGTCAGCCCAACGCGGACCGTTGCGGCAGGGTGACCTGAGAGGTTGAACGGGTAGGTAAAGGCCACCGCCCCCAAAAGGGGGATCGGGTGGCCCTCTATTTCTGCGGGAGGAGGTCCCTCGGCGCCAAATGCCTCGGTGGGCATAGCGGGCGTCAGGAGGAGATCGAACCGGTCAAAGACCTTCCACAGGACACGGTTCAACGCCGTGCGGACCTCCTGTATCCTCATATGGTCATGGATGGAAAGGTCTTTGGCGCTGTCTAAGGATTGCGCAAGGGTCCGACCCAATTCCGGCCGGATCCTTTCCAGGTCATGATGAAGCTGACCATACAATTCCCAGTTCATGAGATCCGACCATGTCCGGCCCACGTCGGGCAGGGCCGCCTCCCACACATCCACATGATGTCCCATTTCCTCGAAGGATGCGGCCGCCTTCTCTGCCAGGGTCTTCACCTCTTTCTGGACCCGGGCGTATCCCAGGTCGGGGCTGAAACCGATTTTCAACCCCCTGGGACGCGTCTTGAGCGCCTCCACATAGGGAATGGGCGGTCGAGGAACGGCGTCCGGATCTGCGGGATGGGCCCCTGCCGCACAATCCAGGTAGAGGACCGCGTCCTCTACGGTCCGGGCGAGGGGCCCCAGGGTCCAGGTGCGGGTCGTGTAGAGACGTTTCACAGGGCCTAAGGGGATACGGCCATAGGTGGGCTTCAGACCGAAGCACCCGCAATAGCAGGCCGGGATGCGGATGGACCCGCCTGCATCCGAACCCGTGGCCAACGGGACCATGCCGGCCGCAACGGCCGCGGCAGCCCCCCCGCTGGACCCGCCGGGGGTCCGCTCCCTGTCCCACGGGTTCCGGGTAACGCCGTGGAGCCGGTTTTTTGTAAAGCCCGTAAACCCGAATTCCGGAGTATTGGTCTTGCCTACGACAATGGCCCCCGCACGCCGCAGCCGTGCCACCTGAACCGAATCCCGGGCCGCCACGTGGTCTTTGTAGGGGATCGATCCAAAGCTGGTGACCATTCCTTCTACGTCTTCCAGGTCCTTGACGCCCACCGGAATCCCTGCCAGCGGACCGGGGTCCATGCTTTTGGCAATACGGGCCTCCTGTTCCCGTGCCTCTTTGACGGCTTCCTCCGCCCGTATGGCCACAAAGGCATTGATCAAGGGATTCACCCTCTCAATCCGATCCAGGGTCTTTTCTATCAGCTCCACCGGCGAAATGGCCCCGGAATGGATCTGCTCCGCCAGTTGCCGCGCTGACATATAGTGAATGGAAGTCATGGGGATATCCTCATGCCTGGAGAACGTTTTGACTGTATAACTGATCAAGCCACGTCCTGTGGGCGTGGTCAGAGTTAATTGGCTTTTGCCGCCCCCGGACCAAGGCCGAAAAAACCCTGGAGGCCGGAACGGCCCCCAGGGTAATCCATCCAAAAAAACAAGGCAACCCCTAAAGCCCCCCTTCCCTTAGATCCACGGCAGGATCAGAAAGGCGATAGACGTAATGACAAAGTACACCAGGAAGATAACCATCAAGTATCCCATGATGTCACGGAAATTGAGTTTGGCCACGGCAAGCATGGCAATGGCCCAGAAGGGTTGGATCATGTCGGTCATCATGTCGCCCCAGGCATAGGCGATCACGGTCTTGTTGGCCGCGATCCCCAACTCCTTTGCCGCCGGGAGGAGGTAGGGCGCAGTCACTGCCCACTCAGACCCGCCCGAGGGAATGAGGTAGTTGAGCAGCCCGGCATACCAGTAGGTGACCAGCAGAAACGTCCCGCCGCTGCAAACGGTCACGAATGCATTGGTAAAGACCGTGGCCAGGGCAGTGAATTTGAAAAGGCCGAATATCCCGGCATAAAAGGGGAACTGGATGACAATGCCCCAAACGGCCTTTCCCGCGTCTTCGGATGCCTTGAGAAAGCTCCAGGGCCGCCAGTGAAACAGGACGCCCAGCATCAGGAAAAAGAGGTTGATATTATTCAGGTTGATTGCCTTGGCAAAGCCCACCTTGGCAACCTCTGAACCCAGCCACCAGAATCCGCCCGCAGCGACGAGGAGGTTCCAACCCCACCACCAGTTGGCCCAGTCTGAAAAACCCCTGGATTCGGCGGGCCTTGGGGGGGCCTCGTACAATTTGAGTTTATCCATGAGTTCGGGGGTGACCTTGAATGTCTTTTCCTCACTGGGGTGCATGAGGGCCATGAGAACGGTCACGACCACAATGATAATGATGAGAAGGATGAGATTAAAGGGAGAGAAGAGGGTCGCGTTCGTGCTGATGGTTTCGGTAAGATAGCCCCCCTTGATCAGGAAATTATCGGGCGTATTGACCAGCAGCGGCGCAGAAGCGGAGAGCCCTGCGTGCCATGTGCATCCAAGCCCGAGGTAGGCCGCGGCTACCAGAAGCCGGTAGTCCACCTTGGGGTTGTTCTTGGCAATGTAGAGGGCCAGCATGGCGCTCCCGATAAGGCTCAGGCCCCAGTTGATCCAGGCAATCACCATGGAGAAGAGGGCCATGACGACGATGGCCTGCCACGGCTTCTCTCGGTTCGCCAGACTGGAAAGCCCGTCCAGAAGCCTCCTGACAGGGGGCGAACATGCCAGGATATAGCCGGTCATCATGATCAGGCACATCTGCATGGCGAACTGCAAAAGGACCCAAAAACCCTTCCCCCATGCCTGAACCGCTCCTCCCAACCCCACCTTGCCCCAGATCAGCGCCAGGATAAAGGTGATGATAGTAAGCACCCACACGATCACGAGGGCATCAGGAATCCATCTCTCTGTCCAGCTCGTCAAACCCGCTCCCAAATCCTTCAGAAATCCTTGGCCTGCAGTTTCGTTTCGTTGCGCCATGACATCCTCCTAAGATAAGGGTTCTTGCCAGTCTGAAAACCCGCCCATTTAACGCTGCCCCTACAAAAGCGCCCCCCGCATCACCTCCTTCGCACGTGTGTGAAACAGCCACAAGTCTCAATGCAAAAAGCCCCTGACGCGGGGGAACCGCAACAGGGGCTTTTTGCAGGATGTTTCATCTGGCAACCTTTATGTTCTCAGACCGTTGCACAAAATAGTGTCAAGTCATCTGCTAATATGCTCGAGTCTCATCAATTTCCCTCAATTTGTCAATAAAAAAATCGAACCGTTCACGGGTTCAAAGGTTTCCCGCTGAAGCGGGATTCAGGGTTGTTTCTCGCTTCCTTCCATCCCTATTTGGAGATCTATGAGCCATGAACTGGCCCGCATTCGTCGCTACAAACCACGGAACAGGCTATCGAGCCGCGGCAAATTGCCAAAAAGGTCTTGTGCCAGGTTCGAATCGGGTCGCTGTTGTTTCTTTTGCCCTCAACCTGGAACCTTGAACCCGGAACCTGTGAACGCTTACAAAAAATCAAAACCGATAGGTTCTCATGGCCGTGGGTTCACTTCTCGGCAGTCAGATGGGCATACTTCTCCAGGTACCGGACCGGCATCCGGAGGGCATCCCTCCGGAACGGTTCGGCTAAAACCGATTCACCCCCCTGGATAATGGCATTGATGACGCACGGCCGGTTCGAGGCCACGGCCTCCCGCACGGTCTCCGCCACATCGGCCGGGTCTTCCACCCTGAATCCTACGGCCCCCATCTCTTCGGCCAACCGGGCATAGTCGGGATTTCCCGTGAGGTTGGCGCCCACAAATCGGTTGTTGTAATAATCGATCTGGTTTTTCTTTTCCGCACCCCATTCAAAGTTGTTGGCCACCACGGCGATCACAGGGATATCCTCCCTCACAGCGGTCATCACCTCGGCAATGCCGCTGATGCCATAGGCCCCGTCTCCCTGGAATGCAAACACGGGCGCATCGGGTCTCCCGATCTTGGCCCCCATGGCCGCCCCATAGGCAAATCCGCAATTCCCCCAGCTCAGGGCCGAGATATGCCGGCGCACGTCCGAAAACCGGAAGTAGGCATTGCACATGGACGAATTGTTGCCGATATCGGTGGACACAATGCTCCCTCCGGGCATGGCCAGGGCCAGTTCCCGGAGGAGCCGCCTAGGATGCATCAGCCTGTCCGAAGACGTGGACCAGGATTCCAGTTCGTCGGCCCAGACGCGCTTTTCCGTGTCGATGTCCGCCAGACGCTGTGCGTTGACGGGCAGATCGGGATCAAGGGCCTTGACCGCCGCGAGCAGTTCCGCGGCAAACTCCTTGACATCGGCACAGCTTGCCACATCCACCCGCCTGCTCAGACCCAGGACTTTGGCGTCTTTATCCACCTGGATGATCTTTGCGTCTTTAGGCCAGTAATCGATATCATACTGGGGAAGGGTCCCGAACGGACCGAGTCGGGAACCGAGGGCCAGGACCACGTCTGCCTTGGCAATGGTCCGCATGGCGGACTTGGCCCCGCAATACCCGATGGGGCCCACGGCCAGCCGGCGATGGGCGGGAAAGGAGTCATTGTGCAGATAGCTGTTGACCACCGGTGCACTCAGGTATTCGGCCAGGGCAACGGTCTCGGCCAGGGCGTCCCCCTGGCTCACCCCGCCCCCCGCCACAATGACAGGGTACCGGGCCTCGGTCAGGAGCCGGGCCGCCTCCTTCAGGCATTCCTTTGGACCGCAGCCCCTGGAAATGGTCAGGGTAGGATAGATCTCGTCCTCGCAGACGCCGTAAAAATAGTCCCTCGGGATATTGAGCTGGACAGGCCCGTTTTCGGTCTTGGCCATATAAAAGGCCCGGCGGGTCAGCTCGGCCATCCGCTCGGGACGGTTGACCCGTACCTGATAAACCGTGGAGCGTTGAAACATGGGCATCTGATCCAGTTCCTGAAATCCCCCGGTCCCGATGCCCATGGTGCCGGTCTCAGGGGTGATGGCCACCACCGGACTGTGGGCCCAGTAGGCCGCGGTGATGGCGCTCACAAAATTGGCGGCCCCGGGCCCGTTCTGGGCAATGCATGCCTGGGGCCGGCCGGTCACCCGGGCCAGCCCGTCGGCCGCATGGGCCGCGGCCTGCTCGTGGGCCACTGAAATAAACCGGATGCCTGCCGCTGGAAAAAGGTCCAGGGCGTCCATATAGGCCGATCCCACGATGCCGAATACCGTATCCACCCCTTCGGCCACCAGGGTCTCCACCAGGGCCTCGCTGGGTGTCATCTTGACTTTGCTCATATCAGGTCTCCTTATTTCAGTTTATGTCGGAGTCTGCCCCTTCTCTTATTGGGGTCTGTGCTCCAGAGCGCGTAGAGATGCCGCCCGAGGCTTAGGGACCGCGAGGTTCCGAGCGGTCCTTGTCAGTCCGGAAGAAGCGCCCATCCATGTATGCGTTACATCTGTGAACCCAGGTGTGATTCCAACCACCCTTCGACATAGCTCAGGACCTGGTCGTGCTCCGGTTCGTTGAATAACTCATGGTAGAGCCCGTCATAGACCTTGACGATTTTATCTTTTGATTGGACCTTTTCATAAAGCATCTGAGCCCCTGAAGGGTCCACCAGCCTGTCTTGACCGCCCTGGAGGATCAATATGGGCAAGGAGATCCGTGACCCTTCGGCAGATACCCGCTTCATCGCCCTGACAATCTCAGCAGCCAACCGTGCGGTTGTCTTTCCGCCATGAACCAGAGGATCATTGATATAGGCCTCCACAACTGCCGGATCCCGGCTGACCCCGGCTGGGTCCAGACCTACCAGTCCAAGTTTGGGGATCAGGGCGGAAAACATCTTCCCCAAAAAAATCGTGGCTGATGAGATGTGGTCAGGGATCTTGACACTGGGACCGGAAAGTATGGCGCCGGTCAACCCTGACGGGTGTTCCAAGAGATAGACCGCGGCGATCAATCCCCCCAGACTGTGTCCTACCATGAAGATGGGCGTTTCAGGATGCCAGTTTTTTATCATGCCAAAAAAGGTCCTGATTGTATCCGTGAAGTCCTCAAACCGCTGAACATGGACTCGGACGCCATCGGATTTCCCATGCCCGACATGATCCACCCCGTAGACGGCGTAGCCCACAGGAACAAAGTGATTGACAAGGTTCATGTAACGTCCGCAGTGTTCAGCGAGTCCATGGACCACGATCAGGATGCCCTCGGGATCGCCGTCAGGCAACCAGGTTTGATAATAAATTTGGGTATTACGGATCCCTTTGAAAAAACCGTCCTGATGTTCCATTGTCTATTCTCCAGCAAGTGTTTCCCGGTAATTAAACCGATGGTTCGTCATGATGATACTCCTGATCAGCCTCATTTTTCTCATTGCTCAGCCGGCCCAGACGAATGACAGCTGTTAAGGCCCGTTTACAGGTGGTACGGGTTTAAATTTCCCTTTCTTAACGGACGATCTGAAGCTTTCGCCCTGAATCAAAGATGGGAACAGGGTGGGTTGACGGTACTCACGATAATCAGGGCAGTTTCTTACCCTGCATCGCGCAAAGACCTCGATGCTGACCTTTGGACGCGATCTTGTTTTGCTGGCGGTGATGTAATTCTGCATGGGCGGAGCCCTTCTCCCTGCTCAGCGTGCGAGGAAGTGACTTCATTCCGGATGGACGTGCCCCCTCCCCTTTTTCGGCACGGCCTTTTCATATTCACACTTGATGGGGGAAAGTATGTGACAAACGGTCTTGTCTGTCAAGACAAAGCCGATCCTCCTGCTTGCAGGGTTCCGGTTGAAACTCACGGGTATTAAATGGGCGGCTGGAAGCGGCGAAGGCATTGAGGTGGAGACAGTGCCAGGCGGTTTGACGATGCGCGAAGGGCGGGACGCTTCATTGTTGAGGTCATGGGAGGCCATGGCGCCGATCTATCCCCGGATATCCAGGGATTACTCTTGCTTCGAGAAATGGAGGCTTTTTATATAGAAAATTGGTGAGGGTTCACACGTTCCGGGTTCAAGGTCCTAGGTTGAAGGCGAAAGCAACAACAGCGGCCCGATTCGAACCCGGCACAAGACCTTTTTGGCAATATGCGTCCCTTCGATGGCCTGTTCCGTGGTTTGTGGCGACGAATGCGGTCGCGTTGATGGCTCACAGATCTCCAAACAGGGATGTAAGGAAGCGAGAAACAACCCTGAATCCCGATTCAGCGGGGAACCTTTGAACCCGTGAACGGTTAGGAAAAAATGATTGACAAACAAAAAACAAAATATAAAAATACCACACAAAAGAAACAAAACACACAAAACAGATACATCATGCAAAAAAACGTGTTTTCAACCTCCGATATTGCCCGGATCTGCCACCACTCCAGGGAAACGGTGAAGCGATGGCTGGAAAAAGGGGAGATTAAGGGGTATCGGGTAGGTCCATCAGGACATTGGCGGGTCCTCCCAAAGGATCTCGCCTCATTCCTCAATAATTACAACATCCCATTTCCGGACCCCTCAGAAACAGGCCTCAGACTGAAAGACATAACCGGCACGGATGCCTTTCCCACCTTTTGTTGGGAGTTTTTCAGGAACTCGATGACCGATCACGTCCGCTCGAATGGGAGGTGTGAGGATTGCATGGTCTATAAAACGAAATCCCTCAACTGTCACGCCCTAAGAAAGGAAATAGGCCATAAAAAAATCTTCTGCGGCCATTCTTGTAAGGACTGCAATTACTTCCACTTTCAACAAACGGAGATAGCACCCCAAACCTGACCAACAATGTGGCATCGAACCACATTGAGCTCAAATCTATCCATTGAACCGGCAAGGAGCAGAACCGTGGGAGAGGAGGTGATGAATGCGTACCTTGGGCAGGCGGCCTGAATGGGTTCAGGCAGTGTAATAACTTCATTATGGGAAGGGGGACGTATCATGACAGAAATCAGCAGAAGAGAGTTTTTAATGGCATCCGCCGCGGCAGGCGCCACATTGATGGCAGGGCCGATCTTAAGGGGAGGGCCTTCAGTGGCACATGCCTCCGTAAACCTCCCGGAGGTCGACAAGCTGGTCATCACCGTCATTACCGACAATTACTACGATTGCCTCAGGTGGAACTACAAGATCGCCAAAAGACAGGTGAAATGTCCAGGTGCCGCCTCTATCTGGAAGGGATTTTCATTCCACGCCGAGCACGGCCTCGCCTATCACATCGAGACGGTCGTCAATGGCAAATCGAACGCATTCATGTTCGATTACGGCATGGATCTTGAGGGCGTCCGCAAGAATATGGAGATATTGGGGATCGACTTGAATGAGATAGAAGCCCTCGGATTAAGCCACGGCCATTTGGACCATTGGGGAAACCTGATCCCCATGCTCAAAGCCAATGACAAAAAAATTCGAAAGGGGATCCACTTATACATAGGAGGAGATGCCTTTGACAACAAATTCGCCAAACTCCCGCCGGTCTATACGCCCCTGGATGGACTCGCCGATCTTGGACAACTGAACCGACCCGAGTTGGAGTCCCTGGATCGCGTCAAGATTGTTGAGGTAAAGGAACCGACGCCCATGGTTCCCGGGGCCTATCTGACAGGAGATATCGAGAGGGTGACGGAATATGAAAAGGGCTCGCCCATTCTTATGGTTAAAAAGGGCGATCAGATGGAGCGTGATTACTTTGGGGGAGAGCAATCCTTGATGTTCAATGTGAAAGGCAAGGGTTTGGTGGTCCTCTCCTCCTGCGCCCATTCAGGAATTGTCAATACGGTAAAACATGCTCAGAAGGTATCAGGCATCGACAAGGTCCATCTGGTGATCGGAGGGTTCCATTTGACAGGCGCCAAGCCCGAGGTGATCCAGCGAACGATCGCCGACATCAAAGCCGTTGCCCCTGATTACATTGTCCCTATGCACTGTGCAGGGTTTGAGGCCATCGCAGGCTTCCAAAGAGAGATGCCGGAGCAGTTCATCATCAATGTTGCAGGGACCCGGTATGTTATTGAGGCTTAGACGGAACACACAGAGGCGTTGAGGTTCTCCTGACTCAACGCCTCACCCTAACGCGATTGTTGATATTGAAAACCGGCCTTTTCTATTGTCGCCAAATCCTTTTGGGGCCCAAGGGCTGCGCCCATGCATTCCTGTTGTATTCCCTCTTGACGGGAGATTAGGTACTGTCCTTTTTTAAGGAATCTGCATCCCTTCAGCATCCCCGAGGCAGAAACCGTCCCCACAGGGATCCCGTTCATTAACGATATCAAAAAAAACGCCATGCCTCATGTGCCTGTCGCGCATCCTGTTCTTCTGAAATTATCAGGATTCAAGCAGGTTTGTAAAGGATCTCATCGATTTCCAAATCCTCTATGAAACCTGAATCTCGAAGAACTTCCCCATGGGTTTGCCGTATCATACTTGAACAGGGGAAGAAACGCCCTTTTGCACATCCCTACGCTTGACGCCGCGGGCCTGAGGGTCCTTTTTACTTGAAATCCAAAAGGAATTCCGGTATCGTCTTTTGGCAAAAGACGAGGGAAACGTTAAAAGGAGGAAGCTATGTCGGAAACGATAACCCAAATCAGTGTGTTCCTGACGACCTATGGGATGCAGGTGGTCGGCGCCATCATTATTCTGATACTCGGGCGCATTGGGGCGGGCATCGGGCGGAAACTCATCAAAAGGCTGTTGATCAAAGCCAAAACGGATACGGCCGTCGTTTCATTTGTCGCGAACCTGACCTATTTCCTCATATTGACCTTTGCGGTCCTGGCGGCACTGGCCAAATTCGGTATTCAGACCGCTTCCTTCGTGGCCATTCTCGGCGCGGCCGGCTTTGCGGTGGGCTTCGCCCTGCAGGGCTCCCTCGGCAATTTTGCCGCAGGCGTATTGATCCTTGTCCTGCGCCCCTTTAAAACCGGGGACTATATCGACGGGGCGGGAGTCGCCGGAACCGTCAAGGATATCGAACTCTTCAACACCATCCTGGCTACTGTGGACAATGTCAAGATCATGGTGCCCAACGGAAAACTCTTCGGAAACGTGATTAAGAACTTTTCGGCCTACGATACGCGTCGCATCGACCTCGTTGTGGGGATCGGCTACGGCTCCTCCATCGGGAAGGCCGTTCTGGTATTGCAGGAATTGATCAAAAAAGAGCCAAGGATCCTGTCCGATCCGCCTGCCCAGATTGCTGTAAACGAGCTGGCGGATTCGAGCGTCAACCTGGTGGTCCGACCTTGGGTCCGGAAAGGAGACTACTGGGGCGTCCGCTGGGACCTGACCCGCGCCATCAAAGAGTCCTTCGACGAACACGGCATCGAGATCCCATTTCCCCAGCATGTGGTGCATACGGTCTCCGAGTAATTTGAACAACACGACAACAGACGGCTTATACCAGCTCCTTTTGAGGGCGCCGTCCGCCCAAAGAGGTTAATCTCAAGCCTTGGCAGGTTCCTTCAGAACCGTTTCCAGGCCTTCCCCTTCAAGAAAGCAACGGCATCATGATGGGTCTCTAAAGAAGGGCCTGGGAGGCGCCCGGCGATTCCAAACCCTATCTTTTTGTCCGACTGCGCCCATCGCATCGATGAGCGCATCCTCTTTTTTGTTGCCACAGGCTTGATTTTGGTTTTTCTATTGCATATGATGCAAAATCATAACCGTTCTCGGGGTTTCCCTCTGGAAAAGCCCAAAACCCATCGGAAACGGGAAGCCCCGCGAACGGTTACCAAGGGGAGGACAACGGGATGAACATCGGATGGATTGGCACGGGTGTTATGGGGACCTCCATGGCCGGGCATCTTCAGAAGGCCGGTCATACCCTTTCGGTCTTCAGCCGGACACGGAAAAAGGCGGAAGTTCTCATTGAAAAAGGGGCTCAGTGGGTTGATTCACCCGCGGAGGCGGCTGCACATGCGGACATCGTCTTCACCATCGTCGGGTTCCCCGAGGATGTCCGGGAGGTCTATCTGGGCGAGAAGGGTATCCTCAGCGGGGAGCCCGCATGCCGCATCGTGGTGGACATGACGAGCAGTCAGCCCAGCCTGGCCGCGACCCTCTTCCACGCGGCCGGGAAAAAGGGGATCGAAGCCCTGGACGCCCCGGTTTCAGGGGGCGATATCGGCGCGAGAGATGCAAAACTGGCCATCATGGTCGGCGGCGAAAGGCGGACCTTTCTAAAGGTGCTCCCCCTGTTTCAGCTCATGGGACCCACCATATCGTATATGGGGGGGCCGGGGAGCGGACAGCACACCAAGGCGTGCAACCAGATTCTGGTAGCCGGAAATATGATTGGGGCCTGCGAGGCCCTCCTCTATGCCTCCAGGCAGGGGCTTGACATGCAACAGGTCATCGACATCGTGGAAAAGGGCGCGGCAGGGTCATGGTCCATCAGCAACCTGGGGCCGCGCATTGTTCGAGACGATTATGGACCCGGCTTTTTCGTGGAGCACTTCATCAAGGATATGGGCATCGCCCTGGAAGAATCGGCGGCTGTCGGCCTTGCGCTTCCGGGGCTGGCACTGGTTCAACAACTCTACATTGCAGTCAAGGCCCAGGGACACGGTCGCTCGGGGACCCAGGCGCTCTTTCTTGGCCTGCAGGCCATGAGCAGAGAAACACGCGAATAAGACATGGCAATTTGAAGTGTGGCGTGCGACGTTCGAAGCCGGATTCACACGCGACACCCGGCACTCGTCACTTTAATGAGAAAGAGGAGGAAGGTATCATGGCCAAACTGTTGTGGCAGCCGTCAAAGGAGAGGATCCAACATACCAACATGTATCGGTTCATGATGTTCGTCAATGAAAGATACCATAAGGATTTTGCCGAATATGCTCCGCTCTACCAGTGGTCCATCGACAACATCCCCGATTTCTGGGCGTCCATGTGGGAATTTGCCGGTATCAAGGCGTCCAGGCCCTACACCCGGGTGGTGGACGATGTCACGAAAATGCCGGGCGCCAGATGGTTTCAGGGTGCTGAACTCAATTTTGCGGAAAACCTCCTTCGCTACCGCGACGATCATGTCGCCCTTATCTTCAAGGGCGAGGACCAGGACCCCATCCGGATGACCTACAGGGAACTCTACGACGAGGTGGCACGGGTCGCGGCGCCCCTGAAGGCGGCCGGGGTCCAGCCGGGAGATCGCGTCGCAGGCTTCATGCCCAATATGCCCCAGACCATCATCGCCATGCTGGCGGCCACGAGCCTGGGCGCCACATGGTCTTCCTGTTCTCCTGATTTCGGGATCAAGGGCGTGCTGGACCGCTTCGGTCAGATCAAACCGAAGGTCCTCTTCACGGCCAACGGATATTCCTTTAAAGGGAAAAAATTCGATTCGCTCGGCCGCGTCGCCGATATCCTGAAGGAGATCCCCTCCATTGAAAAGGTCATCGTTGTCCCCTATACCGAACCGGACCCCGATGTCAGCCGGTTGCCCAAGGCAGTGGCCTACAAGGAGTTCAAATCCAGGGAGAGCGCGGCCCCGGAGATTGATTTCAGGCAGCTCCCTGCCGACCATCCCCTTTATATCATGTTCACCTCCGGCACCACAGGGCTTCCCAAGTGCATGGTCCAGAGCGCAGGCGGCATCCTGGTGCACCATATGAAGGAACTCATGCTCCATACCGACCTGAAGCGGGAAGACACCATTTTTTACTTCACCACCTGCGGATGGATGATGTGGAACTGGCTCACCAGTTCCCTCAGCGTGGGCGCCACCCTGGTCCTCTTTGACGGCAATCCCTTCCACCCGGACCCGGGGGCACTCTGGCAAATGGCCCAGGATGAAAAGATCACCCTCTTCGGGACCAGCGCCGGCTATATTGCGGCCATCCAGAACGCAGGCGTGACGCCCGGCAAGACCTATGACCTCTCTCCCCTCAAGGCCGTCCTCTCAACCGGCTCCCCCCTATCAATCGAGGGGTTTGAATACATCTACCGCGAGGTGAAACAGGACCTCCAGCTGGCCTCCATCTCCGGGGGGTCCGACATCAACGGCTGTTTTGCCAGCGGCAATCCCATGGGTCCGGTCTATGCGGGTGAACTTCAGTGCAGAAATCTGGCCATGAAGGTGGAGGCATTTGACGAGAACGGAAAACCGGTCATCAATCAGCAGGGAGAACTGGTCTGCACGGCCCCGTCCCCATCCATGCCGATCTATTTCTGGGATGACCCGGACGGCAAAAAATATCATGCCGCCTATTTTGACGTATATCCCAATATCTGGCGACACGGGGACTTCATCGAGATCAATGATCGGGGGGGCGTGGTGATCTACGGCCGTTCCGATGCCACGCTGAATCCCGGCGGCGTCCGGATCGGGACCGCGGAGATCTACCGACAGGTGGAAGGCATGGACGAAATCGAAGACAGTCTGGTGGTGGGTCAGGACTGGAAGGGCGACGTCCGCGTGATCCTCTTTGTCAAAATGGCCGAAGGACATGCATTGACGGACGATCTCAAGAACAGGATCCGGACCACCCTGAGGCAAAACGCCTCGCCCAGGCATGTGCCTGCCAAGATTATTCAAACCCCGGCCGTCCCCTATACCCTGAACATGAAGAAGGTGGAACTGGCGGTCAAGAAGGTCATCGAAGGCAAACCCGTCCTGAACAAGGACGCCCTGAGCAACCCGGATGCCCTCGACTTCTACAGTAACCTGAAGGAGCTGCAGGAGGATTAGCCCCTGCCGGCACGTGCGGGCGGATACCGCAATTCCGCCCTCACGGGCTTCCACTATCTTTGATCGATCCGGATCCGATCATCCTTGCCTCCGGCCCGCGATCGGGCCGGAGGCAACACCCGGCGCAGGTCTGTAGACTATGAGGAGATAAGGGAAAGCCTTGGAAGACTTCAACGGGAAAAAAGTGGTCTTTTTCGGATGCCCGCTGGACAGCGACGAGAGGGATGAATCCGTCCGGGAGAAAATTTCCTGCATGGCCGCCGGAAAGAGAGGAGATGATCCCTACCCCTTTGTCATGGCCTTCATCCGCGACGAGGTGGATCCGGATCTCTGGGAGGAGATCGGTTCGCTGGACGTTCCTGAATGGCTCCGCCCCATTCCGCCGCCATCGGAAAGGGGGAACCTGACGGCAGGGCATTTTGTCGCCTTCATTGACAATGACGGGTGTCGTTCCTTTGCGGAGATGCTGGCGGAACATGTGGTGGCCGAGATATATCCCCATAGGCCCTGCATGCTGGCCGTCGACCACTCCCTGACCGGAGGCGTTCTAAAGAAACTGATGGGGCTGTACAGGCCGCAGGATACCAGCCTGGTCATCCTAGACAGCCACACGGACGCGCTCCCCGCGGTCCTCTTGTCCGGCGCCGTTCAGTATGATATGGAGACCAATCCACACTCGGTGTACGACCCTTCCGACCCCTTCCTGAAAAACCGCCCCGAGTCATACAACGCCTCGTCCTTTGTCTGGCACCTGTTGGAATCAGGTCTGGTTGCGCCGTCCAACCTCTACGTGGTCGGCATCAGCGATTATCCGCCCAAACGTTCCTTCCGGATCAAGGATGAGCGGATCAAACAATACGTCAGGCTCTATTCAGAGCTGAAACGGCGGGGGGTAACGCTCATCACCAAAAAGGACCTCCTCAGCAGTCCTTCCAAGGTTCGCGATATCCTGGGACGGATGAAGACCCCTCATCTCTATATCTCGATCGATATGGATGTCGGGTCCGGAAACGCCCTTGAGGGGGTCCGCTTCAGGAACTGGCAGGGCTTGAACGAACAGCAGATCTACGGCATCGCAGGACTTCTGCACAAGGCCCTATCAAAGGGAACAAACCTCATCGGCATGGATCTGACCGAATTCAACCCTCGAAGGGCAGGTCCGGGCCCCTTCTCCGACACCGACCGTACCTACAGAATCGCCGCCAACTTGATCAGAAAATTGTGCTTTGGTCTGGACGAAAAGCAATAAAGCCAGGCTGTGGGGTCCTCATGGGCCGCATGCAAAGATTCAAATACCATGTCTGAACGGGTTACGTGACGACACATAACATCCATTCGATCACACCCCATGGCTTGCATCCCACCTCCCCTCATTTCTCAATCTTTCCACAATCGGCCCGGCAAGTTCCATTAACTTGAGCTTGTCCACCTTGGTGCTTCGGGTCAACGGCAGCGCCTGATCGGAGGGCCATATTTCAATGTGCTGGGGTCTTTTGTAAGAGGCGATGGCCTTGCAGTGTTCCATCACAGCCTCGCCGGTCAGAGGGACGCCTGCAAGGGGACGGACAAACGCAAAGATTCCTTCATCGAAAAGCCGATGTTTCATGCCGACCACCTCCACAACATCCACCCCTTCCATTCGGGCGATATGTTCTTCAACCTCTCCCGGAAACACATTGTATCCCTTTTGTTTGATGACAAATTTCTTTCGCCCGGAAAGGTACAGGGCCTTGTATCCATCCATGTGTTTAAAATACCCCAGGTCCCCGGTATAGAGGATCCCTTCTGTTGAAACCGCCTTTTGGGTCTCCTCGGGCTGATTATAATACCCCAGGAAGACGATGGGAGGGTGATAACAGATTTCTCCGATCTCCCCATCGGCCAATTCCGCCCCTGCTGATCCATCCGCTTCCATGGGCCTTCGAACGGATACCTGGGCCAGATCGGGAAAGGCCTGCCCCACCTGCCCGGCCATCTCCTCGATGGATATGTCCGCCGGGGTAAACGTGGCAAACCCGGCATTTTCCGTCATTCCGATACCGGTTCCGAATCTTGGCGCCATGGTGGAGAGCTTCTTGAGAAAGGTCGTGTCAACGGCCGATCCGGCATAGGCGACAAACTCAAGGCTTGACAGATCATAGGTTTCATATTCCGAAAAATCCCAGAGCATTCGAAACATGGTGGGGATTTGTCCGATCACCTTGACCTTGTGGCGCTCAATGGCCTCCAGGGTGGCCTTGGTGTCAAATATCCTGAGAAGGACGGCCTTTCCCCCGATAAACATAGTGGTCATAAATGTCTCGGTCACACATCCCACATGGCTGGGCGGAAGATTGACAAGAACGGAAAAATCTCTTTTGTCGCCTTTAAAATCGATGCCCCTTTCCAATATCTGGTTCTGCACAATAATATTCTCGTGGCACAGCACGGCCGGTTTGGGTTCGCCGGTGGTTCCGGTGGTGTAGATGATCAAGGCAGGGGTTCTCTTGTCCACCTGCTGATATGCCTTTTTAAGCGTTCCAGAAAATACATCTCTCACCTTCAGCCACACCAAGCGCCCTTTATTCATGAGATCCGTAATACTGACCGCCCCTTCGATAATATCTCCGGGTTTCGGGCCCGGAGTGAACTGCACCAGGTGTTTGACGGATGGGCAGTCCTTAAGAACCGCCTTTCCAACCATCCTAAAATCACGGACAGGGGTTTCTCCCAGGAAGAAAAAGGCCAATGCATCGATCTTGTTGATGTCACGAACCACTTCATTCTCACTCAGCCGGACATCCAACGGCGCAGTCATCGCCCCGATCTTAAAACAGGCATACATCAGGGCCATATGTTCCGGAAGCAATACCAGCTGGGTTGCCACCCGGTCTCCTTTTTGAATACCCATATCCAGCAATTTGAGCGCAAAAAAATCAATGAGGGACCTGAACTTCTTATATGTAACTTCCCTGCCGTCTTCATGTTGAACCATGGCCACCGAATCCGGCCGCGTCTTGGCCCACTTATCGATATAGGAATTCACCAGCGGCATTCTTTCCCTAACATCCATTTCAATCACCCTTTCCTTATCTTTACATATCCGTTGCGAACCGCCTTCTCCTGATCATTGCTTCGGACCTCAAAAAAGATGTCCGTAAAATCGGTGTGTGAGTTCCTTCCCGTGCAGCACACCCTGATATCGGTTCCGGGGAGGACCATCCCGGTGAACCTGCATGCAATCTCGGCGATCCTGGCAGGGTCCTTATCGGCTTCATGGTTCACCACTTCACGGATCGCGTATGCCAGGGTGGCGGTTCCCTGTAATATAATTCCCGGCAGGCCCACCATCCGCGCAAAATTCGGCGAGGTATGAATCGGAAAGACAATGTCGCTGCACCCATCGTAAACATAGGGACGCAGGGGATCGATAGGGATGTCGGATGTCCAGAGGACTTCTCCCCCGGCTTCGTTTTCCGGAACCAGAGGGAGCCGGCCCGCCCTGCCTCCCTCTCCACAGGCGACCCCCCTCAACATGGCGCCGGTGTATTCAGTGAAGACCGGTTCCCCTTTCCGGTCTCGGGCTTCGAGACAGATGATGGCATGGGTCCCTGAACGATGGGGCAGAAAGGCCTTCAACGTTCCGACAATGGTGAGTTCGTCTCCGGACCGGATCAGGCGATGCAGGATCAGGTGCTCGGTGTAGTGCACCTGCGTAAGTAAAACCTCTTTTGGAAAATCACTGGACTCGATGAATATATCCAGACGGCTCAAGACCGGCCAGGTGACGGATACCGCAAACATGGGATGCGATACGATTCCCGCCGCTTCCCTGTCATCAAAATATCTCGGATTATCGTCCTCAACGGACGCGGCATAATTGGTCGTCTCCCGCCAGGAGATCGTGGTCTGATACGGCTTAAGCGGCGCACCCAGAAGGCTGGCATTTAATTCCACAATAGGACTCCGTTTCAATACCTTCAGTGACGACAAAACCGATGCAGGCCCAATCCATTTTGACTATTGCCTCATTGGGATGGGCCGGACCTCAGCGCGCGTCGGCCACACCAGGCCAGTCCCCCGCCGATGAGGGCGAAAACCACCCCTGGCATCAGGAACAGGTATGGCAACGCAAACATAAGACCGCCTGGCGGTCAGCCTATGATAGCGAGCAGAATCAGGCCCGCGGAAATAACCAAGAGAATCCGTTCCAGTACAGCTGCTGACCGGCACACGCGTGCGGCCTCCCTTTTGAGTAACCCAACATATAAGGAGGTGAAAGTGTTATGTTCAACAGATATTAGACAGAAAGAATCTATCACAAAAAACCTGACTGAAGCAATTATCTAATGATATTAATAGGATAGTGCATAGGTCAACGTGCTACAAAAGGATATTGGCCAATATCAACGGGTTATGGCAATCCATGCCAAGGTGATAAAAGTATGCTGGCCATTGTGGCAGTGTACCTTGTAAAGGAACCCTTCGAATCGGCTGGTTTTTATGGCTGCAAAAAGGCCTCGTATGACAAACGGGTTCAGGTTCATGGTGATGTTGACTCGCGACAGGGGTTTCGGATTCGTCGGCATGAAGCCCGAGGTTGCTTCCGGGTTGATCCGAACAAAGATGCAGGCTTTCGGCAGAGAGAGGCCGGGGACCTGTAGGGAGGCGGTCCGCGGAGCGTGTCGGGGCGGACAAACGCCAAGGGCATGGATTGGGTGCGGCGCCATCATCAAGGAGTCCCTCCTGAGAGAGGACTATTGCCGTTTGAACCCTCGGCATGACCTTTGCCGACGGGCCCGGCGGACATCCAGAGAAGCCGGGACGGGGGCGTCTCCGGGTGGGTCGGAAGGTAAAAAATTATCATACGTTACCCCAAATGGAATGTCAACAGGCAGATTTAGCTCAAAGCCGGGGATCAACTGAGTCATTCAGAGCCTTTCACGGCCTTGTTGAGCGCTGACTGCCGACCGAACAAGTCTGAATCGGAGCATCGCAGGGCCGAATCGGCCACCGCGCCCTGATCCAGGGAAAAATCGACCCCTGTCGCTAGCTGGTCCGCGAGATGGGCCAGCATGGTGTCGGGCTTGGTGTGCTCGTGGGTCATGCCGTCCTGGAAGCTGACGAAATAGACACCCGGCTTCACGGCTTCATAGATCTTTGCGATCAAAACATCCAGGTTCCATTTGGCGAAATTGAGCATGGAGCTGGCCCATATGAGGTCGTAATCTTGCCCGATGTCATCGGTCATGTAGTCGCCGGCCACAACGGTCACCCGATTGGCCATACCATACCTTTCAATAAACGACCTGGCCACCTCCACCACCTCCGGGCGATCGTAGACGATCCCTTTCATGGTAGGGTGCTCGCTTACGATATAGAGGGCGAACATGCCGTGCCCGCCTCCCAGGTCCAGTATCTTCTTGAAGTCTGAGAATCCGTGCAGACCCGAGAGAATTCCGGCGACCTTCTTGCCCAGGGCTCCCATGGCCCAGGCGGCGCTGGCGCGGGTGAGTTCGGCCCAGCGCCCTTACGAAGTGAAATCCCTTTTTGCCCCCTCGCCGGCCGGTCCTTCTTTGACAAGACGGGTCAACTCGTTCAATGGATTGACGCTGCGCATTTCGATCATCTGAAACAGGGCGCCCACATATGTGGGGGAATCCTCAACAAGGAAGGCCTGAGAGATGGGCAGGTTTCGATACAGGCCGTTCTTCTTTTCGATCAGATCGATGGTGGTCACGGCATCCAGAAGGCGCCGGGTATTCTCGGGATGTGCCCCCATGTCCCGGGCCGCGTCCTTAGCAGAGAGGAACGTCTCAAGCCGATTGAAGATCCCAAGCTCAATCCCCGTCATCATCAACCTGGCCTTTACCGGCCCCATGAGGATTTGAAACAGATCGCCGTAATCCATGGATGTTTCGGGCAGACTGATCACGTTTGCTTCCTCCCTTTTGCACATACCACGTTGGTTTCCTTTTGAATCAACCTCGACTCTTCCACCTGGAACCCGGCGGCTTCAAGCCATCGGGCCACATCACCCGGACCCACGATGCGGTTTTCCCTGGGGGGCAGGCCGAATTTCTTCAGATAACGAATCCCCATGGCAAGTTTTGACCAGAGGGGCATGCCGCAGGAGGTGGCGTCTGCCACCAAAATGCGTCCTCCAGGTTTGAGGACCCGCCGGCTTTCGCTCAATGCCCTCATCGGCTGCCCAAGGATGTGAATGACGTTTCCCAAAAAGACCACATCAAAGGTGCCGTCGGGAAAGGTGGTCCGATAGCAGTCCTCCACTTGAACGATCACATTGGCGAAGGGCGACAGCCTTCCCTTTGCCACATCCAACATTTCCGATGCGGCTTCCGTGGCCGTGAGATGTCGGACCTTTTGAGCGACAGCCTCGGAAAACTGCCCGGTCCCGCAGCCCAGTTCCAGAACATCCTCGGTCTCCTGCAATTGGTTTAACAGCCAGGCCTTTGTCTCCTGCTGGGTGCCTTCACCGACCACATAGGCCGTAGCCGCATCATATGTGGATGCCGACTTACCCCAGTATAGGTATTCTTTCTTGTCTTTCTTCATCCTGCTACCCAAACAGCAACGCGGCACAATATTTCTTCAAAAAGGCAACCACGCCTTATTTGTAATTATCATTATCTTTATGCCTGATGCAAGATCGCGACCGCATGCGTGTCACTCTGGCGTTGACCCTTTTGACCATCAACCTGTAAAGTAACAGTTTGATGGGATTGGGGCGATTTCTGTAATGTTCTGTCCTGTAGCAGTCTGAGGGATCATTCCAGACACCGTGGTTGGCAACAACGGCACCCATCTGGACAAGTTTTTCGTCATCAATATGAAAATCGACACTCGTCTCCCCGTTGTCGCGGTTTGTGAGAGGGAGGGCGCATCGCCACGGGGGCGAGGCGCCTCATCCTCTCGGGTCTAAGAGGAGAGAGTCCTATATGCAAGCTTAAAATCATCAAAATTTCCTAAAATTCAGCCGTGGCCCTGAGTCCGAAGATCCAGGCGCTCGGGTCATCACCCTCGTTCTTATACGAATCCTTCATGTACTGCACGTCTCCTGTGATGGCGAAGATTTCGTTTAAGGCAAACCGGCCGTAGATCTCAAGCACATCCGTTTTATCCACATCCAGGTTACCGCCCCTCAAATGCGCATAACCGATCCCTATATTGTCGCATTCACGACCCCAGAGACTGCCGCTGATATTGACACCTCCGGTATAACTGTCCTTATAATCAATAGCCGCCTCGTCGTCCTGCCAGCCGAAACGCAACCAGAGACCCAGGACATCCCCTAATTGCTGATCAAAGGAGATCGAAGCCGAACTGAGTCGTTCTTTCTTGGTGCCGGCCACACTGCTGAAATCATCGCTGGTGGTGTCCAGGAGCAAGCGGTAATTTCCTTCACCCAGGCCGAAGTCCAACCTATAGCCGAACTGGAGTCCATAAAAGTTGTAGGGTTCTTCCAATTCGCCTTCCTCTCCATTGGTCCCCAGGGCCATGGCAGAGCCTTTGATGGAAAAGCCCCCGATCTCCCACTCCACCGCGCCGCCAAGATCGTAAGATGGCAGGAAGCAATGGGGGCCGTTGACGAGGGCGCAGTTCATGAACTGGGTGTACTCATCATTGGCAAAGACATTTTCATCCAGGTAATCAGTTGCGTCGATGATACCGCCTGTCAGCCCGAGAGTATGGTCATCGCTGAATTTGAAGGTATGTTTGTACCAGGCGGTGAGCAGATAATCGCGGCCCCTTCCGTTGATGTCCTTTACGCCGTCCTGGGTGTCGCCGCCCCATGGGGCCAGCTTGAATGGGTATTTGCCTTCCTCCATGAGGCCGTTTCCCGCGCCGAAACCGAATTTGACATACAGCTCATCGTTTTGCGTGGGCGTAAAACTGGCCTCAGGCTGAATGGCCAGAAGTCCTCTTCCAGTGCTGTCAAAGCCCGGGCTGTCTGATAGGCTGTCGTATTGATAGATCCCTGCCAAAACGCCGCCGATGGACAATTTGCCATTGATCTCGTAACCCGAACCGCTGTCTGTCAGAAGCAGGATTCCGCTCATCGCCAGCAGGCAATCCAAGCCAAACTTTTTAATTACTCGTATACCCACCTCTCTTCCCCCACAGGTTCACCATAATTTTTTCAATACATTTGAGAAATTAAATATTGCCATCGCAGGAGGTATCTGAGGCGAGTGATTTCATCTGTTCTCTCCTTAATAATGACGGCCTCCCGGAGTTTGGTTGAGACATGCCCCTGTCCAAAAAAAAGCGCGACTCAAAAATGTTCATATTTTGAGTTGCGCCTTCACTTGCTCCGCGCCGGCTAAGCGGCCGAAGCCCGTAAGACAGCCCCTGAGTCCTTATCTGTTGTCGATCAATAGGACCGTCAGTCTTTTTCGCAAGGCCTCCAGCCGCCTGGATTAGAATGCCTTCCTGCTCTCATCCAGGACCTCGATGGTTTCCTGGATGGCTTCCCGAACCCTTGCCTCGCAATTACGCCGCGGACAGACATGGAAGAGCACCTGGATGTCCTCCTCATCCATCCCTGTTCCCAGCATGGATATCACCAGTTTCCGATGAAGTCCAATATGTTGATGCAGTTCCTCAGCGCTTCTCCCAAGCGCCGTAATCAGTTCTTGTTTGTCCGGAAGTTCCATTTGTTGACGGTCTCGAACGATATTAGTATTGGCTAACAAGCAGCACAAAAAAATTATTCCACGAAAATTTTCTGGGCCATTCCCTGGCCGATGGCCAGACTGGCGTCCTTTACCTTGAGCATCACAGGCCCTCCTCGGCCCCGGCTTAAGACGGTGAAGGCCGACCCGGGCACAAGGCCCATACTGTAAAGTTTCGACCTCATGCCTCTTCCCCCGCTGATCCGCACGAGAGTCACCTCTTTTCCCTGATCAACCCTGCTGAGATCCGTCATTGTTCTACCCTCCAGTCTCCATGCCTTTCATTCTGTCTTCCAATTCGTCGGCAAAGGCCTTCATATGCACTAGGCATCTGGACGTGTTCTTACCGTGTGCCCGAAATTCCTCAAAACGATCCAGCCAGTTCTCGCCTGTTCTAGGACACGACTGGATGAACTCCATAAACGCCACCAGACGGTCCATGGTGGCAGGACCGATGGCATGTTCCATACTGCACGCCTCTTCATCGGCCTTGTCAAAATCGATGCCCAAGATATTCGTCAGAAAATCTCTGAGGATATGGTGCCGTCTATTGATCTCTTTGCCGACATCCTCTCCCTTATCGGTAAGCTCCAGATATTCATATCGCTCATAGTTGATCAATCCCCGCTCATTGAGGGTTTTGAGCATATTGGTTACCGTGGGCATCTTGACCCCGAGCCGTTTGGCGATATCCTTGACCCGGACGACCCGTTTTTCATTGTCCAGGTTGTAGATCGCCTCCAGGTAGTTTTCCATGGTAGGCGTCAAGGGCTTCTGATTGTCTTTTTCTAACGTACTGGTTTCCATGGCGTCTATTTGCATTAGGGTTTTTAAATAATGTTTTGAAGCACTAATTAATGCTCCGCGAGGTTTCTGTCAAGCATTTTTTTTGACCTTATGACATTTTTTGCGAACGGACCCATTCAACACCCCGATAATTTCATGCGAACAGCGGTTTCTTTTTTGGGCTTGCGGCATGCAGGGATGTTGTATATTGTGACAGCGGAGATGAGAGGCAGGGTCCCCCGGTTCTGAGGCTGAACCGGACAGCGGTGAAATGGCTCCGCGGGAGCGCAGTTATAATCAAATACAGGTGGCAGACGGAGAGCGTGTAATGGAAGGATTGAGATTGATCGATGTGGGAACGAACCTCACCATAAAAACACAGCAGGAGAGGGGAGGGCAGGCCGGGAACCCGTTTGAATCACCGGCGTTTAAGGCGGGAAACAGGATTTCGCTGGACGCAACGTACATATTCGACGCCCCGGGTCCCGGATCAATCTGCCGGAGCGATGTAGAATCGCTGATCCCCGATGTTCTCAATGCCCATCGGATGCTCAGAAACAGGGAGGGGGATATTTATGATCACGATATTCCCATGACCGGGTGGCAGGACCTCCCTACTAAGATCAGTCCCTCCTATTTGGCAGAGATCACTTCGGTCGCGCGCGAATTGGGAAAAGAGATCGATGCCTATGTTTCCCTGGGCATCGGGGGATCCTATCTCGGCATCGAGGCCTCCTTCAAAGCCTTGACCCACACTTATTTCAACCAATTGACACGGGAAGAGAGGGGGGGCGCCCCTGAAATCTATTTCCTCGGGCAGAATATGGACCCTGATTTTTTCAGAGACACTCTGGACATGCTGCGGGGAAAGCGGATCGCCGTCAACGTCATTTCAAAGTCCGGCACCACCACGGAAACCGCAGTGGCCTTCAGGATCATCCGCAAGCTGATGGAGGAGAACTGGGGAAGGGATGCCGATCGCCTGATCCTGGTGACCACGGACAGGACCCGGGGGGCGTTGAAAGAGATGGCTGGAAAAAGGGGCTATCGGACCTTCATCGTCCCGGATGACATCGGGGGTCGGTTTTCCGTTCTGAGCGATGTGGGCTTGGTGGGGCTGGCCATGGCCAACATCGACATCCACGAGTTCGTAGCGGGTTTCAGGACCATGAGGGATATCGCCTCGGTGGATGATTTCTGGAGCAACCCCGCACTGGTCCACGCGGCCCTGCGACATGCGGCCTGGCGTGCGGGGAAAAAGATCGAGGTGGTGGCCACCAACGCGGTGTCTCTCTATTCAGTAGCCAGATGGATGGAACAGCTCTTCCCTGAAAGCGAAGGCCACGAAGGGCATGGCATGTGGGTGTCTCCCTCCCTCTATTCTGAAAAACTCCATGCCAACGGTCAGATGGTCCAGGAGGGCGAACGAAATATCCTGGAGACATTTCTCTTTCTCAAATCCCACGACAACCAGGTCCAAATTCCCAAGATGGACAACAACCTGGACGGCCTTGATTTTCTTGTGGACAGGGGGATGGACATGAACGCCGTCAACCGAATGGTGGTGGACGGCCCGGCCTATGCCCATTATCAGGGAGGCGTCCCCAATATGACCATTGAGATCCCCCGTCGCAACACCTTTAATCTCGGACAGATATATTATATGATGGAAACATCCGTAGCCATATCGGGCTATCTGCTCGGCCACAACCCGTTCATTCAACCCGGTGTCGAGGCCTATAAACGGGCCATGTTTGCATTGATTGAGAAGCCGGGGTTTGAAGCCGATGCGCGAGATATCAAGGAGAGACTCAAAGAAAGAGAGAGAATCCGTATCTGAGACATCGGGATACGCGCCTTCGACCATGGAAAAAATCACTCCAAAAACCTACGAGAAATACATCAAAGCCATTAGCGATATCAGCATCGCCATAACCTCCGAGCAGTATCTGGAAGACATCCTGAAGCTGATCGTCATGGTTACGGCCAAGGTGACCGGCTTTGAGATCTGTTCTCTGTGGCTGATAGACGAGAGCGTAACCCCCAAAAAGATCCGGCTGAAGGCCACACAGGCTATCGACCCGGAATATGTGAAGGACCGTTCCCTGGGGAGGGTCGAAGGGGTGGTCGGCTTTGTGGCCACCCACAATCAGGCCCTGGTCATCAAGGACGTCCTCAAAGAGCCCAGATTTAAAGAAAAGGAGATGGCAAAAAAGCTGGGTCTGGTCTCCATGTTGAGCGTACCCCTCCGGGTGAAGGACGGCAAGGTCATCGGCGTGCTCAACTGTTTTACCGATAAACCCCATGAGTTCTCCGCCGCTGAGATCAACCTGATAACGGCTGTGGCGAATCAGGCCGGGGTGGCGATCATGAATACCGAGCTGATCGTCAAGACGAAGGTGATCCAGGAGGAGCTGGAGACCCGAAAGCTGGTTGAGCGGGCCAAAGATGTTCTGATCCGACGTCGAGGCATGACCGGGGAAGAGGCGTACCGATGGATCCAGAAACGGAGTATGGATTCCCGCAAATCGATCCGCACCGTGGCCGACGCAATCCTCCTTTCGGAAGAGGTTTAGCGGGTGAAGAAATGACTTGACAGAGGGGATCTTTAAGAGTAAAAAAGTCTCTTTAAATTGAAGCTTCGCACAAAGGCGTGCGGAGTTATATCGCAATAAGACAAAGGCGTCTAAAACCCTACCCAGGGAAGACGCCTTTTTTTGTTCTCTTCCCTGACCATGAAAAGGAGGATAACAGAGTGAATCTACAGAGACCCAATTCGAATGAAGCGCTTCAGACCAAAAACAGATCGCGGGATGTGGCCCCCCAGTCGGGGATCTGCAGCAGGTGTGTGGATGGATGCAAGGGGAACTGCGACATGTTCAATGCCACCTTCCGCGGAAGGGAACTTCTCTACCCCCAGCCGTTCGGCAGCATTACGGCCGGTGCCGACAAAGACTATCCGGTTGATTACTCCCATCTGAACATCATGGGCTATGCCCTGGGCGCCAAGGGGGTTGAACCCGACCCGGATAAGGCCACCTTCCCTGCGGTCAACACCGAAACCTCGTTCGGCGCCTCCGAAAAGGTGAAGATGAAGGTCCCCATATTTACCGGGGCCCTCGGGAGCACCGATATTGCGAGGAAAAACTGGGAACATTTTGCCATCGGGGCCGCCATCAGCGGGATCACCCTGGTCTGTGGCGAGAATGTCTGCGGGATCGACCCGGACCTGGAATTCAAGAGCAACGGCAAGGTGAAAAACTCGCCGGAAATGGACCGCCGTGTCAGGGAATACCGCCGTTATCATGAGGGCTATGGGGATATCCTTGTTCAGATGAACGTAGAGGATACCCGGAATGGGGTGGCCGAATATGTCATCGACAAATTGGGCGTGGAGACCATCGAACTCAAATGGGGCCAGGGCGCCAAGTGCATCGGAGGAGAGATCAAGGTCAATTCCCTGGATCGGGCCATCGAACTGAAGAGACGGGGCTACATCGTCACTCCGGATCCGGACGTCCCCGCGTTCCAGGCCGCCTTCAAGGCCGGTCCCTTGAAACAGTTCGAGCGCCATTCCCGCCTGGGCTTCATCGACCAGGAAGGGTTTATGAAAGAGGTGAAGCGGATACGGGACTTAGGGGCCAAGCGGGTCACTCTCAAGACCGGCGCCTACCCCATGCGAGAACTGGCCATGGCCATCCGCTGGTCCAGCGACGCCAAGATCGATCTGTTGACCATCGACGGGGCGCCCGGTGGGACCGGCATGAGCCCGTGGCGGATGATGAGTGAATGGGGGATTCCCTCCATCTATCTCCACTCCATGGCCTATGAGCTGTGTGACCGGCTCGCCAAGCGGGGCCTGTGGGTCCCGGATATCGCCTTTGCAGGGGGATTTTCCGCTGAAGACCATGTGTTCAAGGCACTGGCATTGGGCGCGCCCTACTGCAAGGCCGTCTGCATGGGCCGCGCCCTGATGATTCCGGGCATGGTGGGGAAGAATGCTGAGCGCTGGTTGAGAGGCGAACAGGGCGGGCTCCCGCCAACCGTTTCCAAGTATGGCTCCACCAAAGAAGAGATCTTCATGAATTACGAGGTCCTCAAAGAGAAGTACGGGGCTGAAGCGGACAACCTTCCCCTGGGGGCCGTAGGCATATTCAGCGCCGTGGACAAGCTCAAGGTGGGGCTCCAGCAATTAATGGCAGGCTCGAGAAACTGGGAGGTCCACTACATCAGTCGGAAGGATATCTTCTCGCTGACAGAAGAATGCGCCAAGGTGACGGGGATCCCGTACGTCATGGACGCGTACCGGGATGAGGCCCTCGAAATTATCGATTCTTAGGGACCGACAGACCCTCCCGGAAGGGAGGGTCTGTTTACCGCCCAACAAACCTGTTCCTCATGTAAAATGATCCGCCCCTTTTCCCAGACCGCTTCAACAGACCTTGGGTTGCAGGCGGAGGGGAAACGGGTAGATGGAACAACAGTCTGACATGGAATTTTACGCCCGATTCAAGATCTATCACGAACTCATGTCCAAGAAGATCCGGGAGATCCTCCTGGTATCGAGTCCCTACGATGCCTTCATCATGGAGGAAGACGGAAGTCTTGCGTCCCGGATCATCAATGAGTACAGTGGGTTGAACCTGAGCCATCCGCCCAGGGTCACTCGGACGTCATCGGCCTTTGACGCCCTGGCCCTTCTCAACATGAGAAAGTTTGACATGGTGGTCACTACCCCCCACCTGGAGGAGATGGATGCCTTTACCCTGGGTTTGAAGGCCAAAAAGACCCATCCCGGCCTCCCTGTCATTCTGCTGGCCCACAGTCCCAGGGGGATCTATCCCCTTCCTGAAAACAAGAACTGCGACGGGATCGACAAGATCTTTATCTGGTCGGGGAACTCCGATCTCCTCCTGGCCCTGGTCAAGAACGCCGAGGACCACCTGAACGTGGACGCCGACACAGATCGGGCCATGGTACGGGTCCTGATCCTGGTGGAGGACTCCCCTGTATATTACTCCTCCTTCCTGCCGCTTATCTACAAGGAGATCGTCCGCCAGACCCAGGCCGTACTCAAGGTGGGGCTTAACGAAGAGCACCGGCTCCTGACCATGCGGGCCCGGCCCAAGATACTCCTGGCCACCAATTATGAGGAGGCCCTGGCCCTTTACCAGAAATTCAGGTCCTTCCTCTTCGGTGTTATTTCAGACGCCCGGCTGCCCAAAAACCACCGGATGGACGACAATACAGGATTTGTCCTGCTTTCGCAGATCCGGAAAGAGGTCCCTGACGTTCCGCTCCTCCTGCTGAGTTCGGAATCGAGCAACAGAAAAAAGGCGGACCGGATTCCTGCCGATTTTTTAGACAAGAATTCCCCTCAACTCCTCTCCGAGATACACGACTTCTTCCTGTCCCGACTCGGGTTCGGCGATTTCATCTTCCGTATGCCTGACGGGACAGAGGTGGACCGGGCCTCCAATCTCCACACGCTGGAAACCACGCTGGCCCGGATACCGGATGCCTCCCTCCGCTATCATGCCGAACGGAACCACTTTTCCAACTGGATCATGGCCCGCTCCGAGATAGCCCTTGCCTCCAAATTCCGCGAGGTAAAGGCCGGTGATTTCGCCAGCGTCCCTGAAATGCGGGAATATATTATCTCCAATATCCGGGCCTTGCGGAGACTGCGCCAGAAAGGGGTCGTGGCCCGGTTCAGGGCCGAACATTTTGACCCTCTCATTACCGATTTTCTCAAGATCGGCCAGGGGTCTCTGGGCGGAAAGGCCAGGAGTCTGGCCTTCATGTCCACGGTCCTCGAGCAGAATCAGGAACTTCACGAAAAGTATTCCGGAATCAAGATCCGGATACCAAAGACCCTGGTTATCTGTACAGACGGCTTTGAATCGTTTGTAGCACAGAACCATCTCGAACGCTTTGCCAAGGAAGGGTTCGTCGATGAAGAAGTCGCCAGGGGATTCCTTGATGCGGATATGCCCGAATGGTTGGCAAAGGACCTGGAGGCATTTGTGGCCCAGGTCAGGATCCCTCTCTCGGTCCGGTCTTCGAGCCTGCTGGAAGACGCCCAGTTTCAGCCCTATGCAGGGTTATATCAGACCTATATGATTCCCAACAATCACCCGGGTCCCTCGGTCCGCCTGAAGCATCTTATTACAGCCGTGAAACTGGTCTATGCTTCTACCTATTATGAAAGTCCCAAGGCCTTTGCGAGAAGCACGTCGAACCAGCCCCAGGCAGAGTCCATGGCCGTTATTATTCAGCAGCTTTCCGGAAAGGAATATGGGGATTATTTCTATCCGGCCATTTCGGGCGTAGCCCAGTCCCATAATTTCTACCCGGTATCCCGGATGAAGCCCGAGGAGGGGATTGCCCATATCGCATTGGGCCTGGGCAAGACCGTTGTGGAAGGGGAAAAGACATTGCGCTTCTCCCCCAGATATCCGGAGATCATGCCCCAGTTCTCCACGGTGAAAGACATCCTCAGCAATGCTCAGAGGTTTTTCTACGCCTTGAGGATCCGCAATTATCCCGAGGGCCCGGAGCTATGGCGCGATTCCAACCTGGAAAAGCGGAACCTGGATGACGCGGAAGATGAATTCCCGGTCAGGGCCCTGGCCAGCACCTATGTTCCGGAGGAAGACCGCATTCGAGATACAGGGTATATGCCGGGACCGAAGGTCCTGACCTTTGCCCAGGTCTTGAGACACCATATCTTTCCCCTGCCGGATCTCCTGTCCGATCTCCTTACATTGGGGAGGAAGGGTATGGGATGCCCCGTAGAGATCGAGTTCTCGGTGGATCTCGCCCCGGATAAAGATCGAAAGGGCGAGTTTTTCTTCCTCCAGATGAGGCCCATGGTCGCCGACGAAGAACGGTTCAATGTGGAAATCTCGCCCGAAGAGCTGAGCAAGGCTTTTTGCCGGTCCACAACAGCCCTGGGAAACGGGAAAAATGAGGAAATCGAAGACATCGTTTATGTCAAACCCGATGCCTTCGATGCGGGCGCAACCGTGCGGATCGCAGAGGAGATCGGTCAGATAAATGCCGGGTTGCTGAAGAAAAATCGGAAGTATCTTCTGATCGGCCCGGGCCGATGGGGGTCCGCGGACAGGTGGCTGGGCATTCCGGTCCAGTGGCGCCACATCTCAGGGGTGGGTGCCATTATCGAACTCAGGAATAGGCAATTGAAGGCCGACCCTTCCCAGGGATCTCATTTTTTTCAGAACATTACGTCCCTGGGCATTGATTACATCACGGTGACAGAGGAGGCCGGCTCAGAAGACCGCTTCGACTGGAACTGGCTCCGTTCCCTCTCAACGGTTCAGGAAACGACCTTTTTGAGACATGTGAGAGTGAAAAAACCACTGATCATCAAGATTGACGGCAGAAGGTCCCAATGCGCGATTATCGGCAATGGCGGATGAGGAGGAGACGATTTGAAATTTCAAATTCGAGATTTCAGGAATGAGAGGTGAAACCGGGGGCCCCGGGAACATTGATTTTTAACGCTATAGAACAGCATCATCAATAAAAACAGGAGGTTATTTATGGAAGACATCTTAAAATCGGTTATGGCAAGAGACCCTCACGAAAAGGAATTCCACCAGGCGGTGAAAGAAGTCCTGGAAACCATTCAGCCCGTGCTGGAGCGAAACCCCGAATACCGTCAGGCGGCCATATTGGAGAGGATCATGGAACCCGAAAGGGTGGTTATGTTCCGGGTCCCATGGGTGGATGACGAGGGACAGGTGCATGTCAATCGCGGTTTCAGGTTGCAGATGAACAGCGCCCTCGGGCCGTACAAGGGGGGCATCCGCTTTCATCCTTCGGTGAATTTGAGCATCCTCAAATTCCTGGCATTCGAGCAGGTCTTCAAGAACGCCCTGACCACCCTCTCCATGGGGGGTGGAAAAGGCGGCTCCGACTTTGATCCCAAAGGGAAATCCGACAATGAAGTCATGCGGTTCTGCCAGAGTTTCATGATCGAACTCAGCCGACATGTAGGCCCTGACACGGACGTCCCCGCCGGAGATATTGGTGTGGGGGCAAGAGAGATCGGCTATATGTTCGGCATGTACAAGAGATTGCGGAATGAATTCACGGGCGTGCTGACCGGCAAAAGCCTCGGCTGGGGCGGGAGCCTGATCCGGCCAGAGGCAACAGGATACGGCTGCGTCTATTTTGCGGCAGAGATGTTAGCCACTCGAAATGAAAGTCTGGATGGTAAGATCTGCCTGGTCTCGGGCGCGGGTAACGTTGCACAGTACACTGTGGAAAAGATCATCGAATTGGGCGGCAAGGTGGTGACCCTTTCCGATTCGTCCGGCTACATCTACGACGAAGCGGGTATTGACAGGAACAAGCTGGACTTTGTCATGAGGCTCAAGAACGTCCGCCGCGGCAGGATCATGGAGTATGTGGATAAGTATTCTGAAGCGGTTTATACGGAGGTGGATACGACCCTTGACTACAATCCGCTCTGGAACCACAAGGCCGACTGTGCCTTTCCCAGCGCCACGCAAAATGAAATCAATGGAAAGGACGCCCGGAACCTGGTCAACAACGGGGTCCAGCTGGTGGCCGAGGGCTCCAACATGCCCTCCACCCCCGAGGCCATCGACGTCTACCTGGACAGCAAGATCCTCTATTCCCCGGGCAAGGCCTCCAATGCCGGCGGCGTTGCGGTCTCCGGCCTGGAAATGGCGCAAAACAGCATGCGTCTGAACTGGCCACGGGAGGAGGTGGACAACAGACTCAGGATGATCATGAAGAACATCCACCAGAGCTGTATGGATGCTGCCGCAGAATACGGCCGGCCGGGCAACTACTTTGCAGGCGCCAATATCGCGGGGTTTGTCAGGGTGGTCAATGCGATGCTGGATCAGGGATTGGTGTAAGAGACTGTCGCAGGTTTTATTTCTATGCTGAACCGGCGGGTCTTATTCAAGACCCGCCGGCGGCGCTTCCTTCCTCGCTAAAAAAATATTCAAAAACCGGGTTATTTCCCGATGACATGATTGGCGATCACGATCCTCTGGATCTCGGAGGTCCCTTCGTAGATGGTAAAGACCCTGGCATCCCGGTAATACCTCTCCACCGGAAACTCCTGAATATAGCCGTATCCGCCATGGATCTGAAGGGCCTTGTACGCCACCTTGTTGGCCATCTCAGAGGCAAAAACCTTGGCCATGGAAGCGGCGGCAGAGAAGCTCTCCCCCCGGTCCCTCATGGCGGCGGCATTGAATGTGAGGAGTCTGGCCGCCTCAATCTGGGTGGCCATATCGGCGATCATCCATCGGATCCCCTGATACTGAGAGATGGTCTTGCCGAACTGGACCCTCTCCTTGGCATAACTCACCGCGGCGTCCAGCGCGGCCTGGGCCAGGCCTACCGACTGGGAGGCAATGCCGATCCGCCCCCCGTCCAGAGAGGCCATGGCAATGCGGAACCCATCCCCTTCGTCTCCCAATAAGTTTTTCGCGGGGACCCGGCAGTCCTCGAAGATCAGCTCCGCGGTGTCTGAGGCCCGCAGTCCCATCTTCTTTTCTTCCTTTCCGACGAAAAAACCGGGGGTCCCCTTTTCCACCACAAAGGCGCTGATCCCTCGATGACGCTTGTCTCTGTCCGTATAGGCCGTCACCACCGTAAGATCCGAGTTCTTGCCCGTGGAAATGAACATCTTGGCGCCGTTGATCACATAGGTGTCGCCATCTCTGACCGCCCTCGACCTCTGGCTGGCCGGGTCCGATCCTGCACCGGCCTCTGTCAGGGCAAAGGACCCGATCTTTTCTCCGGAGGCCAGGGACTTCAGATAGTTTTCCTTGAGAAAGTCCGATCCAAACAGATAGACGGGTCCGCAGGCAACCGAATTGTGCACCGACATCACCACGGCCGTGGAGGCGCAGGCATAGGCGATCTCCTGAAGGGCCAGGGAATAGCTGACCGTGTCCACGCCGGCGCCGTTATATTCGGGAGGCACGTTCATCCCCATAAGGCCCAACTCACCCATCTTCTTAATGTTGTCCGCCGGAAACTCACAGGTTTGGTCCCTCTCGGCAGCCGTGGGCAATATCGCATCCCGTGCAAAGTCCCTGACCATTGCCCGTATCATCCGCTGTTCCTCATTCAGTTGATAGGCCATTTCTTCCCTTCACCATTCCCAAATTCCCAAATTCCCCAGTTTCCTCAATCCCTCAATCGGCCCGTTTCACGGCGTATAGAGCACCACCAGCAACTCCGCCTTTTCCGAACTGATGTTCCTGAGCTTGTGAGCGATGGAAGAATTGAAGTGGAGACTCTGCCCAGGTCCGAGGACATTCTTGTTTTCCCCTATCATCACCTCGACTTTCCCTTTCAAGACATACTGGAACTCCTCTCCCAGGTGCTGGTAACTGACCGACTTATGCTCTGATTTCGGATCGATAAAGACCTTGAAGGCCTTGAGGTGTTTGTGTATGGCCTCCGGCGTGAGGGTCTCGTAGGTATAGGCCTCGGTTCGCTTTTTAAAATCTTCATCGGACTTCTTTCCCGCCCGCTGCTTCTCCTCAGTCAGAAGGATGCTGGAGTCGATTTCGAGGGCCCTTGAAAGCTGTAAGATAACGGAGACTGGAGGAATCACCTCTCCTTTTTCAACCTGGGAGATAAAACTCGTGGCCAGACCTGTCTCATTGGCCAGGTGCTTGAGGGTCAGCTTTTTCGCTCTCCGCATTTTCGAGATACGTTTACCGATAGGATGGCCTGTTTTGGTGATCGGCATTTCATTGCCTCCTTTCCCAAGGAATGACTAAAGTGAGCTAAAGTTAATAAAGTTAGCCAAAGTGTGGAGTGTAGCGTGGGGGGTTGAATCGGTGTTTTTCATCTTCAACTTCAGGCACTCCAAACTCGTAACTTCAAACTTGGCATCCGGCATCCAGTATCCGGTCATCTATCCTCTTTCAAAACCCGGTATACCCTTACCATCCTCAAAACGAAGCCTAACATCAGGGTGGCGCTGATGAGGATGATGAGGTTGGATGCAAAAAAGGCCATGACAAAGGAATAAGGATCTTTCAGTTGATAGGCAGCGATCAGGACATGAATCCCAAAGATCAGGAAGAAACACCCCCCAAGAATGAGAAGAGACTGGCGAAGCCACCAGAAAATAGTATACATGGGCGTCATCCGGGGTCAGGGTTTAAGCCGCAACGATCATCATCGCTTGACAGGAACCGTGCAGGCGATGCCTGGTGATGCGTGAATCCTGCTCAAGGAGAGGCATTTGAAGAACCGTCAGTGGGCCCTCCTTCAGCGGGACAGGATCGGGAGGACCAGGTCTTCACATGCCGTATAGGGATCCACCTTCCCTTCCACAATCGATGCCACGGCCCTGTCGAATTCACCCGAATCCGTCAACCGGTCGAGGACCTCCTCGATAAGCCGGGCCTTTATCATCTCTCCCAACTCCTGGCGGACCTTGTCCCTGTCTCCCCTGAAATGGAGTCCGCCGGCGGTCTTGGCGAGGTATGCCGCGTGCCGATCCACGGCCTCCAGGAATTCGTCCACCCCCTTGTCAAACACCGCCTCGACTTTGAGTATGGGCGGTTTCCACCCGCCTGCCTCGTACTTCTTCTGATCCATCTCGATCATCAGTCTCAGGTCGCTCATGGTCTTGTCCGAGCCTTCCCGGTCGGCCTTGTTGATCAGGAAGATATCGCCCACCTCGAGGATCCCGGCCTTGATCGCCTGGATATCGTCTCCCATGCCGGGAATCACCACGATGACGGTGGTGTGGGCGCTTCTCACCACATCCACCTCATCCTGGCCCACGCCGACCGTCTCCACCAGGATATAGTCCTTGCCCATGGCATCCAGGACATCGATGGCGCTCCGGGTGGACTGGGTTAGGCCGCCGAAATGGCCTCTCGTGGCCATAGACCGGATAAAAACGCCCGGGTCCATGCTGTGCCGCTGCATTCTCACGCGGTCCCCCAGGATAGCTCCGCCGCTGAAGGGGCTGGTGGGATCAACGGCCAGGACCCCGACCGTCTTACCCCGTTTCCTGATGTGAGCGACCATCTGATCCACCAGGGTACTTTTCCCCACACCGGGGGACCCCGTAATCCCGATGACATAGGCCCTCCCTGTATGGGGATAGAGCGCTTTCAACACCTGTCGCACTTCGGGCATGCCGTCGTCAATATCGCGGATCAGACGCGCAACCGTCCGGATGTCGCCGGCGACCACCTTTTCTGCTACACTGGCCATCATTTCCTATTTCTACCTCGGTGATACATTTTCCTCGACCCATCTGACGATCTCATCGAGGGGCGTCCCGGGGGTGAACACCTCCCGGACCCCGGCCTCCTTCAATTTCTTAATATCATCCTCCGGGATGATCCCTCCCCCGCACACGACAATATCTTCCGCCCTCCTGTCTCGAAGGAGCTGAACGACCGCAGGGAACAGATATTTGTGGGCCCCTGCCAGGCTCGACATGCCGATCATATCCACGTCTTCCTGAATGGCGGCCTCCACAATCTCCTCGGGCGTCTGGTGAAGCCCTGTGTACACCACCTCGAAACCGGCATCCCGATACGCCCTTGCAATGATCCTGGCCCCCCGGTCATGACCGTCCAGACCCGGCTTTGCCACCATCACCCTGACTCTTCGTTTCTGTTTCATCAATAATTCCTCAATTCCTCAATCCCTAATAGATCCCCGGATCCCTGTACTCGCCGTACACCTTCCTGTACACATCGCACACCTCCTGGAGGGTGGCATGGGCCTTGACCGCGTCAATCAGGTCCTCCATGACGTTTCTGTCGCCGGAACAGGCCTCGCCTACCCTCTCCAGGCAGGCCTCCACCCGGGAGTTGTCACGCTCGTTCTTGATCCGGTGGATCTTTTCTATCTGGAGGCTTTCCAGCGCTTCGTCGATCTCCAGGATCTCTATGGGGATATCCTCTTCGGTAACATACTTATTCACCCCCACCACGGTCTTTTCCTTTTCATCGATCTGTTTCTGGTAGCGATAGGCGGCATCGGCGATCTCCTGCTGGGGATAGTTTTTCTCTATGGCCGACAGCATGCCTCCCATGTTGTCGATCTTCTCGATAATCTCGAAGGCCTCCTCCTCCATCTGGTTGGTGAGGGCCTCCACAAAATAAGACCCGCCCAGGGGGTCGATCGTATTGGCTACGCCTGATTCCTCTGCAATAATCTGTTGTGTCCGGAGTGCAATGGTTGCAGCCTCCTCGGTGGGTATGGCCAGGACCTCATCCAGGGAATTGGTATGGAGCGATTGTGTGCCGCCCATCACCGCAGCCAGTGCCTGAAGCGCCGTCCGGACCACGTTGTTGTAAGGTTGCTGAGCCGTGAGGGAACACCCGGCTGTCTGCGTGTGGAACCGCAACCACCACGATCTCGGATCCTTTGCCTTGAAGCGCTCTTTCATGATCTTTCCCCACATCCGCCTGGCCGCCCGGAACTTGGCAATCTCCTCAAAAAAATCGAGGTGGGAATTGAAGAAGAAGGAAAACCTGGGGGCAAAATCGTCCACGTCAAGGCCCCGCTTCATGGCCTCTTCCGTATAGGCGATGCCGTCTCCCAGGGTAAAGGCCAGCTCCTGTACCGCTGTCGAACCCGCCTCCCGGATATGATACCCGCTGATGCTGATGGTGTTCCACCTCGGGATCTCCTTTGTCCCGAATTCCACCGTATCCGTGATGATGCGCACAGACGGCACGGGCGGACACATGAAGGTCTTCTGGGCAATGAACTCCTTGAGCATGTCGTTCTGGATCGTACCTCCGATGATCCGCCTGTCGATGCCCCGCTTTTCCGCCATGGCGATATACATGGCCCAGATTACCGAGGCCGGCGGATTGATGGTCATGGAGGTGGTGATCCTGTCGATGGGAAGACCGTCGAAGAGGTCTTCCATATCCTTGAGGGTGTCGATGGCCACACCGCACTTGCCGCACTCCCCCCTGGCCTTGAGGGAATCGGTGTCATAGCCCATGAGGGTCGGCATATCAAAGGCGGTGGAGAGGCCGGTCTGCCCCTGATTGACCAGGAGATGAAATCGTTTGTTCGTGTCCTTGGCGCTTCCCAGGCCGGCAAACATGCGCATGGTCCAGAGACGGCCCCGGTACATGGAGGGCTGGACCCCGCGGGTGAAGGGGTCGTCTCCGGGGAAGCCGATGTCCCGCATGAAGTCCTGGCCTTTGATGTCGGCAGGGGTATAGAGCCGGCCAATTTCCCGGTCGGAAACCGTGGAAAACCGGGGGAGACGTTCGGGCTTGGCCTCAAACACCTTCTCCAGTTTTTCCTGCCACTTCTCGTTTTCCCTATTGATGTCGTCAAAAATCCTGTCATTAAAGGTCAAGGGCATGGGACACCCCCTTTGCATTGAAATATTGAAGAAGGCATATTGAAAAATAAAGAATGAAGAGAGAAGATTGAATAATGAAAATCTCCCCTCGCGCTATTCCATCTTGTCCCCAACTTCCCACTGTTCATTAATAACTATTCACTGTTAACCGTTCACTCCCGAATAAGGTTCTTCGCCACCACCAGCCGCATGATCTCATTGGTTCCTTCATAGATCTGGCAGATCTTGGCGTCTCTCATGTGGCGTTCCATCGGGTATTCCTTGCAGTACCCGTATCCCCCCAAGATCTGAACGCCTTCGATCGATGCCCTCATGGCCGCGTCCGATGCATACATCTTGGCCATGGCGGCGGCCTTCTCATACGGTTTTTTGTGGTCTTCCAGCCAGGCCGCCCGAAGGGTCAGGAGCTCCGCGGCATCCAGTTCCGTGGCCATGTCAGCCAGTTTCCACTGGATCGCCTGAAAAGCGCTAATCGGCTTCCCGAACTGCTCCCTGGTCTTGGCATAGGCCACCGCCTCTTCCAGAACGGACCTCCCGATCCCGATGGCCTGGGATGCGATCCCGATCCGACCCCCGTCCAGGGTGGTCAGCATCTGCTTGAAACCCTCGCCCTCCTTTCCGAGAAGGGCGTCGGCAGGCACCCTGGCATCCTCAAAGATCAACTCCGATGTCCCGGAGGCCAGGATGCCCAATTTGGCCTCCAGCCTTCCCACCTTGAAACCAGGGGTATTCTCCAGGTCCACCACAAAGGAGGAGATCCCCTTATACCCTTTTCCCTTATCCGTGACGGCTGCGATGACGCTGTAAGCGGAGACGTTGCCGTTTGTGATGAATTTCTTTTCGCCGTTGATCACCCATTCGTCTCTGTCCCTCACCGCGGTCGTGCGCATGCCCGCAGGGTCCGATCCGGCGCCTGCCTCGGTCAGGCCGTAGCACCCGATCTTTTCGCCCGAGGCACAGGGATACAGGTACTTTTTCTTCTGTTCATCCGTGCCGTAATGATTGACCGGAAAACAGTAGAGGGAGTTATTGACCGACATGATCACCCCGGTCGATGCGCAGGCCTTGGATATCTCGATGAGGGCGAGCACATAACTGACATAATCCATGCCCCCGCCCCCGAATTCCTCGGGGACCGCGATGCCCATCATCTTCAATTCGCCCATCTGCCGGACGATCTCCGCAGGATGCTCATGCTTTTCGTCCAGCTCGGCAGCCCGTGGCCGGATCTCGGTCTCGGCAAACCGGGCCGCCATATCCTTTACCATCTGCTGTTCTTCGGTCAATGCAAAGTCCATGTCAGCTCAACCCTCCCTTGAACTCGGGTTTTTTCTTTTCGAGGAATGCGGTCAGGCCCTCTTTGCCATCAGGGCTCGCCATACACAGGGCAAAGGCATCCGCCTCAATGGCGTTGCCCAAGTGAAGATCCACATCATAGCCCCGGTCAATAGAATTCTTGGCAGCCCGCAGGGAAACCCTCCCCTTGGTTGCGATCAGCCTGGCGATTTTCATGGTCTCTTCCCACAGGGCATCTGCGGGAAAGACCTTGTTGACGATGCCGATCTCTTTGGCTTCCGTTGCGCCGATAATGGCCCCTGTCATGCAGAGTTCCTTGGCCATGGCCTTGCCCACCAGACGGGGGAGCCGCTGGGTCCCCCCGAATCCGGGAATGATGCCCAGGTTGATCTCGGGCTGACCGAATTTTGCGTTTTCAGAGGCGTAGATAAAATCGCATGCCATGGCCAGTTCAATCCCCCCGCCCAGGGCAAACCCGTTGACACACGCGATGACCGGAATGGGAAGGGCTTCCAGCCGGAACAGGAGGGCCTGTCCCTGCAGGGAAAAGTGGCGGCCCTGAAGCGCGGAAAAGGTGGCCATGTGGGCGATATCGGCCCCGGCCACAAAGGCCTTATCTCCTGCGCCCGTCAACACCAGGACCTTCACATTCGCGTCCGCCTCAATCTTGTCAAGGGCCTGGCCCACCTCGGCCAGCACATCCGGATTGATGGCATTCAAGGCCTTGGGCCGGTTGAAGCGGATGATCGCCACATTCCCCTCTGTCTCAAAAATGATATTTTCGTAAGCCATTGTTCACCCCCTTTGGATTGTTGATTGGTGATTGATGATCTTCCAATTTCGATGATAATCGACGATTGCGCATGGAATACTCCTTCGCCTGTCCTCCTGCATGAAATCGCCGATGCTCAATCGACAATCTGTCAATCATCAATCTCTAAGACCATGGCCATGCCCTGGCCGCCGCCGATGCACAAAGAGGCCAGCCCCAGATGGGCCCCTGATCGCAACATCTCGCCCATCATGGTGACGATGAGCCGAGCGCCTGAACAGCCGATGGGATGACCGATGGAAATGCCGCTCCCGAGGCGATTGGTCTTTTCCATATCGCATTTCAGCTCGCGCACGCACGCGATGGCCTGTGAGGCAAAGGCCTCGTTCAGTTCGATGACCCCGAAATCCTTGATCGAGAGATTTTCCTTCTGCAGGATCTTTCTGACCGCCGGGATCGGCCCCAGACCCATGTACGCTGGATCGATGGCCGCGGACGCACAGGCTCGGATCTTCGCAAGTGGTTTCAGGCCGAGTTCAGCGGCCTTTGAATCGGACATGAGGAGAAGGGCCGCTGCCGCATCATTGATCCCGGATGCATTTCCTGCGGTGACGGTGCCGTCTTTCTTAAAGGCCGGTCTCAGTTTTGCCATCTTTTCCACGCTGGTATCCATGGGCCGCTCATCCGTATCAAAGACCAGGGGGTCTCCCTTCCGCTGGGGGATGACGACCGGCACGGTTTCGTCCTTGAACAGTCCTTCTGCAATGGCCTTTCTGGCCCGCTGGTGGCTCAGGGCTCCCAGCTCATCCTGCTCTTCTCTTGAAATGGCATATTTGGCCGCAATATTTTCCGCGGTGACGCCCATGTGATAGCCGTAAAAGATCTCAAACAGACCGTCCATGATCATCAGGTCCACCAGATCGGCGTTGTTCATCCGTGCACCCCACCGTGCCGCAGGAAGCGCATATGGGATGAGGCTCATATTCTCCATGCCGCCGGCCAAGATCACATCGGCCTCGCCGGAACGGATGGACTGGGCTGCCAGGGCAATAGACTTCATGCCCGAGGCGCATACCTTGTTCACCGTAAACGCGGCCGTCTCCTTGGAGATGCCTGCCCGGATGGTAGCCTGTCGCGCCACATTCTGGCCCTGACCGGCACCCACCACATTGCCCATAACGACCTCGTCGATCTGAATGGGCTGAGCGGATGCGTCGTAATCATAATCTTTCTTTTCCAGATCGATCATCCCGAGCCCCTTCAGGGCGTCGGGCTCAAACCGGGTCAGATCCTCTGTCGCAACGGGTTTCAGGTTCAGCTTCTTGAGCGCCCCCTTGAGCACCAATGCCCCCAGATCAACCACCGGCGTCGACTTCAAGGTCCCCCCGAATGCCCCTACGGGCGTCCTAACCCCAGACACAATCACCACATCTTTCATCATTTCATCTCCTATTTCCTAAATTCCGTTCATAGCCTCCGCAGAGTTACACGGATGATTAAAAAATCCCCCAGAAACGTTTATTCCTCATTGTAGACGACCAGGGTGACCGCCTCTCCGCCCCCCAGGCAGAGGGAGGCCTCCCCGATCTTCGCCCCGGTATCTTTCATGGCATAGATGAGGGTGGTGAGGACCCTGGCCCCGCTCGCCCCGATGGGATGCCCGATGGCCACAGATCCCCCGTGGATATTGACCTTTTCAGGGTCGATCCCCAATTCCCGGTTGATGGCCACGGAAGAGGTGCTGAAGGCCTCATTGATCTCGTGCAGGTCCACGTCCCCCGCCTTGAGCCCGTCCTTGGCCAGGACCTTGGGAATGGACAGAATCGGCGCCACCAGGACATATTTCATATCGATGCCGGATGCGCCCTGTGCCCCGATCCGGACCAAGGGCTTGCATCCCAACCGATCCGCCTTGTCCCTCGACATCACCACCAGGGCAGAGGCCCCGTCGCTGATCTTGGAGGCGTTTCCCGCGGTCACCAGGCCGTCTTTCTTAAAGGCGGGCCGCAGCCTGGCCAATGCCTCCATGCTGGTCCTGGGTTTTCTCAACGGGATTTCGTCCACATCAAATACCTTGGGATCCCCCTTCCTTGAAGGGATCTCCACGGGGACGATTTCATTCTTGAACTTGCCCCCCTCCATGGCCTTCCATGCCTTTTCGTAGGAGCGCATGGCAAAGGCGTCCGTGTCCTCCCGGCTCACCCCATACTTCTCAGAGACCAGTTCCGCGCTGATCCCCATATGAAAGTCATTCACATGGTCCCACAGGCCGTCATGGACCATCCCGTCGATCAACTGGCCGTTGTTCATGCGGTACCCGGTCCTGGCCTTGTCGAGCATATAGGGGCACAGGTTCATATTTTCCTGTCCGCCCGCCACAACCACCTCGGCATCGTTGCACTGAATCGCCTGGGCCGCCAGCATGACCGCCTTGAGGCCGGATCCGCACACCTTGTTCACGGTAATGGCCCCCACCTCCCACGGAAGGCCGGCCCGCACCATGGTCTGCCTGGCCGGGTTTTGTCCCAGGCCGTGGGGGAGGACGCTTCCCATGATCACCTCGTCCACCTGATCGTCCTGAATGCCGGCCCTTTTGATGGCCTCCCTGATGACAAGCGCGCCAAGATCTGTAGCGGAAACCGTACTGAGCGATCCGGCAAAGTCCCCCACCGCTGTCCTGCACGCACTGACAATAACCACTTCTCTCATAGATGTTCCCCTTTTCTGGATATTGGATACGCGTTACTGGTTGCTCGTTGCTCGCTTCCAGGCACTTCAGGCAGATTGGGCATCTTGAAAACTTCTGTTGGTGCCTGCTGGAATCGGCCTAAGTTACCTGAATGCAACTCAACACTTATAGTAAAGGAACGCTTTTCAAGTCAAGACAAATTAGGCCGCTCCCGTCGCCTGACAATTTTCTTGACAAATCTGAGGATTAGCAGCTAATCAATACAAATGATAATTGCGCAAAAATACCATGAACCATGAGGAGCAAAGAGATGAACCCGATTGCAGAGGAACTAAACCAGGTCATCCGGGCAGGCAACGAGCATATCTATGGAACGCTGTCACAAGTAGGGAAAAACCTCTTCTTTCCAAAGGGGATCCTTTCCCAGGGCGCCGAGGCAAAGGAAAAGGCCCATAAATTCAACGCCACCATCGGAATGGCCACTGAAAAAGGAAGGACCATGCACCTCCCCTCGGTGATGGCCATGCTGCATGAGATCGAGCCGGAGGAAGCCCTCACCTATGCCCCCTCCTTCGGCATCCCTCCCCTCCGCCAGGCCTGGCAGGAGGAACTGTTGAGAAAAAACCCCTCCCTGAAGGGAAAAGAGATCAGTCTGCCGGTCGTCTCTCATGCCATTACCCACGGCCTCAGCGTGGTATCGGACATGTGGGTGGACCCGGGTGATTGCATCATTCTTCCTGACAAGATGTGGGGCAATTACAACCTGATATTTTCCGTGCGCAGGGGGGCGCGCATTGTCACCTATCCGCTCTTTGACGGCCACGGGGCATTCAACCTGGGGGGATTCGAGGCCTGTGTTGAGGGCGAGGCGGCATCCGCGAAAAAGATTATCGTGATCCTCAATTTTCCCAACAATCCCACCGGCTATACGGTCACCCCCCGGGAGGCCGATAAGATTGCGGATATCCTGCGCAAGACCGCAGGAAAGGGCGTCCGGGTCCTCGCCCTGACCGACGATGCCTACTTCGGTCTCTTTTACACCGACGATGCCCTGAAAGAATCGATCTTCACCCGGCTGATCGGCCAGGACCCCAGACTCCTCACCATCAAACTGGACGGGGCAACCAAGGAAAACTACGTCTGGGGCCTGCGGGTCGGTTTTATCACCTACGGCGCCACCCTCACAGGGGAAGCGAGGCCGGTTTATGAGGCCCTTGAAAAAAAGACCGCGGGCGCGGTCAGGGGATCCATATCCAATGCCTCCCGGTTAGGCCAGGAGATCGTTCTCAAGTCCCTGAAGGCTGATTCCTATTTATCGGAAAAGGAGGATAAACTCGGGATCATGCAGGATCGGGCCCAGGAGGTGATGCGCGTCCTCTCCGATTCCAGGTTCCGCGACGTCTGGGAACCCTATCCCTTTAATTCAGGTTATTTCATGTGCCTGCGGCTCAAGACCGTCGATGCGGAAGCGCTCCGGGTCCATCTCCTCGACACCTACGGGATCGGGCTCATCTCACTGGGCCCGACCGATCTGCGCGTGGCCTTTTCCTGCCTTGAGAAGGAAGACACCCGGGAGCTTTTCGACACCCTGTATCGGGCCGTCAAGGAGCTGGAGGCGTAAGACCCCGAACAGAACCTCGCCCACCCTACAGATGGGGTGCGGGGTTTTCGTCTCTGCGGCGCCTGGCGACACATATTGGCAAAGGTGCGTTTCTGGACCGACCTCAATTCACAACGTCCAGGAGATCAATAATCCTGGGGACATGTCTTAGCGTCTTTTTTTAAGGATGGGTTTTCCTTCCAGGCCATCCAAGATCTCGATAAAACGCCGTTTGCGGATGTGCTCTTCCCTCAACGCCTTCAGATAGCCATCCCATTCCGCCGCCTTTTTCTCCCGAAGCGCAACCGTGGCCGCTTTCCTCAGGTACTTGGCCGCCTCCTGGTAGGCGCTGGGCTTGACCTGCCCAATCAGTCGTTCCGCCTTGCTTTTCCACATGTCCACAGCCCGGTCCGGCGCGTAGCTTTCAACGGCCCTTGCAACGGCATCTTCGTCCACCCCATGCCACCCAAAACGGTCTTTGGGCCGCTGATCATACCACCTCAGCACCTGGTCCGGTTTTTTTTTCCAGGATGGCAATGTCTATCAGATTACCAATCAAGGGAAACCGATCATGCCTGTTTACGGCCGGCCGGTCCAGGCCGGATTGGGGAAGTGCCCACCCCTTCTGGTTCCAGGGCAAGTCGCCCTTTTCGAGATACTGCAACAGACGTTCCCGCACATCGGGCCAGGCCTTGACCCTGTCTGCGGCCTTTTTGCAGTCCAAATAGGCCTGTGAGGACGGATGACGCACGAATGCCTCCGCCTGCATGGCCGCCACCGCAGGCCAGTTCCTCTGGCGGGTGCGTATTTCCCGCAGACTGGCCCTCAGGTTTGAGGCGATACCCGGCCACTTTTTCTCGGTCGCTCGAATCCCTTCTTGAATCCATCGGTCGGCCTCTTCATACCTCTTCTCTGAGAGCAGCCGCTCGATCAGACGGTCATAACTTCCTGTCTTGCGGGCCTCGGATTCGCACAACGCGACGATTTCGCTCTCTCGGCCGGCGCGCTCCAGGGCATGGATGACCCAGTCGCTGAGTTGATCTCGTTCAAAGTTGCGGCTGAAATCATCGAGCCCTTTGGAAATCTTGACCTTCTTCAACCGCCCCAACAACTGGTCGGCAAGTGCGTCCCATGCTGACTTCGGATGCCGTCGATGAAGGTATTCCGAAAATGCTTCGCACACCTCGAACGGATCCTCAAGCACCGCATCCAGGGCCCAGGTCAATCTCTCAACGGCATCGAGGGATGACCGGTCCAGGGCCTTGACGATCACCGGCATACAGTCCGCGACCTCCATGGCGCTCTCTCCCTCGTCGTGGCTCTCCTCGACCTGACGCGTGCCGGTGGTCACCAACTCCCGTCCCAATGTCAACACATCGTCGGCGTGCCCTGCCTCGAGAAGTGTCTCGAGCTTCTTGCGAATCCCCGAATAGTCCGGGGTATAGCCCTCGCCATTCCAGTAGTTCTGCCAGCCCGGTTCATCGCCGATGTCACGGATCTCTCTGCTCAGCCGAGACACCAGGGTCTTGGTGTCGCCCGACGCGAGCCCTTTGCGGTCGGACATTTCCATTATCAGTTCCGGGTACTCTGCAGCCAAGTCATGGATCAGATCGATGAGCTGTGCCTTGGTCTTTCCCTTTAGAAAGGCGTCGATACCCTGTCGCATATCCTCGGGCATAGCCCCCTGATCCTCATCCGGTTCCTCATCTGAGTCATCATCCTCCAATAATCGCAGCCGATCGTCATCCTGCTTGACTTTGGGAACAGGCCGGCTGTTTTCCAGGCACTCCAGGTACTCGAGCACCGCGGCCACCCCATGCTTGCAGTCCAGTTCGTAGGGGCATGTGCAGGTTGAATCCGGCAGGCCGTCTTCATCCATGGTCACCCGGGTTGAATAACGCCTCGTACCCTTGACCCAGGCGATCAGGCTGCCGTCGTCCGTTACGGCCAGATCAAAAACGCGGCCCTGTTGTTGATAGCTTCTGCCCCGGGAGACAATCTTTCCCCCGGCCCACTCCTCAAGTTCGTTCCAGGTCAGATCGGAAAACCCTTTCGGTTGTTTCTTCTTCCTCGGCATTGGCTTACTCTCCGGGTGTCTTCAATTTTAACGTGTCCTCGCAGCCAAGAAGCGCCTCTATGGGAGCCTATCGGGATGGGCCAGCTGAATATCCGACCAATACCATTTTATCATCAACGAGGCAACGCTTCCATCACACATCACGGTCTCCTGGTGATTTGAAGGCATTCCTCTGTCCCCGCACGTCTTTCTCCCCACACAGGAGTTGTGGGACGCTGGCAAGAAAGCAAGTTGCCGCAATGCTGAGGTTTATGTGAATGATCAGGAATACCATGACGATCTCGCCTGGACGCGCCCGGTGTTCTCCACCACCTCATGATCCGGGGCATCGAGCCTCGAAAGATATTCAGCTCTCTGTTGACGCCACAGTTGGTTCGGAGGCTGTTGTCCGTCATGCTCCCTCTCAAATCATTACATCTGCAGGGGGCAATGGAAATTGTTGAACACCACACCAATCGAAAGCTTGTCGCCACGCGAATCTGAGAGATGGGCTCTACCCTTCATTCACGCCATGCCAGCAATCTACATATGGGATGTAATGGAGAAATCCTAAAACGTTACCGCACTCCTATTCCGACTCAAGATGAGTCAAGAGCAGACCCTATGCCCTCCCTATGCCCTCTTACCGCCTTTTCCCGAGTTCTCCGTAAACCAGTCTATCAATTGTCGGGCAATGCTGATTTTCGGGGGAATGGGAGGAAAGTTGTCCGCTAAAAACCAGCCCGCATCGTCGATTTCAGCAGGATCAGCGATGATCTCCCCTCGCGAGTATTCAGCGGTAAAGGCGATCATAAGTGAATCCGGAAAGGGCCATGGCTGGCTGCCGAAGTAGCGGATGTTCCTGACTTCTATGCCGACCTCCTCACCAACCTCCCTTTGAACGCATTCCTCGAGGGTTTCTCCCGGCTCCACAAACCCGGCCAAGACACTGTAAAATTTTCCGGGGAAGCGCCGAGAGTGGGCGAGCAGGAGGCGGTCTTGTCTAACGACGGCCACAATCACGGCAGGCGAGAGGCGGGGGTAATTAATCTGCCCGCAGGCGGGACAGACCTTGGCCCGTTCATCGACCTTGTCTTCGGTTTTCAGACCGCAGTTTCCACAAAAGCGGTGATTTCGGTTCCAGAGGATCAGCTGGTTGGCCAGACCCGCGACCCCGATCAGAGGAGCTTCAAGATGTTCGAAAAGGGATCGAATCCCTTTGAATTCGAATGTCGTCGGGGAAGGTATCATTGCAGCCATCTCCCCGGCGTAACATGGTCGCCCATCCAGGGATCCGAGGTAATGTAAGGGTTCAGGGCTTGAATCAAGGGCCTCCAAATCCCGGAATTGCGGAATGAGATAGCGATCACCCTGCTTTTCTATGAGCAGTTTCTGCCCATGTAGGAGGAAACAGAGTGCATCTTCCTGAATCGTGGGCGGGCCTATGAAGCCCAGGTTAAAAGACATCGTGGCGCTCCTTTCTTTTCGACATGTCCTTCCGCCCTCTTGCGGGCATGGGACATGGCGGACGCAACAACGCCGTCCAACGGATTATTCCACTACGGCACGAAGAATTCCAACATAAATTGATTCGATAAGCCAGTCTAAAGACCTGAACACCATGCCGCCAGGCATAATCTGGTCCGGATCATCCCCGACTCCCCGAACAGCGCGACTCACCGCTCAGGGATCCACATTCAGCCGTCGAGCCATGCCACCATTGGAGATCCATTGTCCCTGCGTGGCAATATGGCCCACTACAGCGCGGACATGTGGCCGTTTTTGACGCGTTGACCGGCTTCTTCTCATCCATTCCGAAATTACAATTTTATCATCAAAGAGACAACGCCCCCATCACACATCACGGTCCCCTGCTGATTTGAAGGGCCTTCTTCCATAAAACAGCAGAGGACATACATCCAGGGTTTTCTTTGTTGGCCTTGAAGAAGACTAGACCCTGTAGGAAGGCGCCGGGTGTTCTCGAGATGCGTGCCAAGGTCCTGGGCTACGTCTTCGGCAGAACGGAATAAGGTCAGTATCGGTTTGAGTGCTTGGATGCCCACGATGAGTCACCTTTGGAATCCGAAAAAAGGGAAGGGGTGCGCAGGAGAGGAATGGTGGGCGGAGTTGGAAAAGAACTCACCGATGTAGAAGGGCGAGCAATTCCCCCCAACTGGAAATCGAGGGGATGTCGGGGGCCGGGATCTCGGATGGGTCGGATGTTGCCCCGAGAGGGAGGGGGCTTTTCCGGTCGCGGGCATAGGTGAACCAGACCGGCTGAATGCCTGCACTAATTGCCCCTCCAATATCGGCCTCGGGATCATCCCCCACATAAAGCATCTCTCCCCCGTCCACTCCCAGGGAGCCCGCAAGCTTGTCAAAGACCAGGGGATGGGGCTTCCGGAACCCCATCTCACCGGAGATCAGGGCCACCTCGAAAAACCCGGCCAGGCCCAGAAGGTCGATGAGCTTCAGGGCCGCGGGGGCGTGGGTAAAATTGGAGAGCAGACCCAAACGGTATGACCCCCTGAGCGTCTCGAGCATGGTAAGGGTTCCGGGGATAGGATGGCAGTAATCGAAAAAGGCTGAAAAGTAAGACTCCACAGCAAAAGATATGCGGGGATCATCCGGCTCGATGGCGTATCCCATCCCCTTCAGGGCCGCACTGATCCAGAACCGGTTGTGGGTCTCTATGCCGTCTTTGACCGCCTGTCGGATAAAACCGATGGCAGCCTCCCGGTAGGCCTGCTGGAACGGTTGAGACTCGGGACAGACGCCGTTTTCCGCCAGGCCCCTCATCAATCGTCGCATGGCCTCATCGAGCGCCCCTGATTCAGCCATGATCAGTGTGTTGAAGAGATCAAATCCGATGGCCTTGATATGGTCCATGGCGTCTCTCGCCTCCTATCTCGTGGGCAGCCCCAGGCCTGCGCACCCCTGGGTCCTCCACGGAGCCTCCATTTTTCGCCGCGCCCTGGTTTTGAACGCCTCAAGGGATACGATGATCTGCTCATTTTCGCCCTCGGCCAGTTTTTCAACCGGGTCAAAGGCGGCCACGTGAAAAATGAGTCTGCGCCCCTGAATCGCCGTAAGCTCGGCCTCGGCGCAGACCCGAACGCCCGGCGGTGCGGCTGCCAGGTGCCGGATATCGATGCGGGTCCCAAGGGTGATTTTCCCCTCTGGAATCCTCCCCAAAACGGCGTTCCGGGCCGCCATCTCCATCAAGAGCACCACCCGGTGCGTAGACAGGACATCCACGCCGACGTTCCCGGCAAAACTGGCAAGGTCCTTTTCCGAGACCACCCATTCCTCATACCCCATCAGGCCCTTTTCAAGTTCCACGGCCATATTCCTTTCCATTCAGCAATGCAGACGTCTGAAAAGAGGAGTTCTCCTGTCTTGTCGTCGGCCCCGGCGCCTGTAGGCAGCCTCTGAAATTTGTTACCAGGCACGGGCCATCGAGTCAAGGCGAAAAGATCGCCTTTCAGGGAAACGGATGTATGGCGATCGAGTGTTTCCTGGCAAACCGCATTCACGAGAGATCTGCGCTTTCAGGGCATCTCCCGCGCCCCTGCAATCGCATAACCTATTGGACTTTCGACTCTTTTCGATAAGCAGGGGGAGCTAAAGGTATTTCGGCCCAGCCCCTTCCCTTTCCCGCTCTGATGGCGTGCCTGTACGCTGAAAATTCAAAGCGAGCACATTCCCCGTTGCCTGATGTGGGGTTCTTCAATTGAAGGATGACAGGTGGCTGTTTTTCGGATATGATTATGTTACAGGCCAAAGAGAATGGGGAAGAGGTGAATTATGCCTAAGAAACTTCGGCCAAGCGGCGGGTACCGGAAGACGGTCAGTTTTCAGACGGCAACCATCATCTACGACGCGACCTACTGGTTTTGCGAGAAATTCATTGACCCGCGCTCGCGCACCGTGGATCAAATGGTGCAAGCGGCCCGTTCCGGCCGGCAAAACATTGCCGAAGGGAGCCGGGCCTCTGCAACCTCTTCGCATACGGAGTTACGGTTGCTCAGTGTGGCCCGCGCCAGCTTCGAGGAACTGCTCCTCGACTTTGAAGATTTTCTGAGGCATCGCCGGCTGGCCCAGTGGGCGCCGAATTCAGCGGAGGCTGCAGCCGTCCGGCAGGTGCCGCAGAGGTTTAAAAAAAATCAGACGGATCGGTCTGATCGGACGGATTTGACGGATCTGTCCGATCAGGAGCGATGGGCGCTTTACGCGCCCTGGCTGGAACACGAAAATCCTGCGGTGCGGGCGAATGCCCTGATCTGCCTGATAAACCAGGCCAATTACCTGTTGGATCAGCAGATTGCCGCCCTGGAAAGACAATTTGTTGAAGGCGGGGGCTATAGTGAACAACTGGCCGCGGCCAGGCTGGCTGAAAGGAGCAGAAAGAAGAAACCGGATCAGTCCGATCAATCGGATCCGACCGATCTGTTTCCAAGCTGTCCACAATGCGGCAAGCCCATGGTGCTGCGGACCGCAAGAACCGGAAAGAATCTTGGAAAGCAGTTCTGGGGCTGCTCAGATTACCCGGATTGCAAAGGGGTGCTGAAGCTGTAAAGGCCCAACTGAAAAAAATCGTAGGTAATTCAGGGCCAGATCCCGGATCGAGCGCGGTCTCGAATCCGTGTACATCCGGCCTGTTCTTTAAAAAAAAGGAGAATTGAAAATGATAGGAGTTATTGCAACGCTTCCCATTCAAGACAAAAAAATGGATGAAGCCATTGACCTCATCAAGGAACTGATGGTCGGCGTGGCCAAGGAAGAAGGAACCATGTCCTATACCATGAATCGGGACAAGGCCAAACCCAACACAATCGTCATCATGGAGCGTTACAAGGACCAGGCGGCCCTTGATTATCATTCCTCCACGCCCCACTTCAAGGCCTTCTTTAAGGGGATCGGGGCGGTCCTGGCGGGGAAACCGGAAATCAACGTCATGGAAGAGATCCATTCGATCCGTTAAGGACGAGGCTCGGCGGACCCTTATGCCAAGGCGGGCTGCCGCCCGTCATCCAATCATGTTTTCCGGTTCCGGTCCTAATGGCATAGCGGCGTCTACGCCATATCGGTGACTCTGCGGGGGATGGTATGCCCATTCACTATGAGAAACTGAATGTCATAAAGGACGCCAGAGGGGTTGTATTTGAACCTCTTCCTGGAGATGCCCTGTCAAACAAAAAGAATGCCCATGTGGTCATCAGCGGGCCCGGAGTCATCAGAGGGAACCATTATCACAAAAAAGGTGAAGAGCCAATGGCCGTAATGGGGCTGCGCTGGTGCGCGTTCGCCATCATGCTGAGATCAAAGACATAGATGTGCCCGATGGGGAGGTGTACAAATTCATCTTCCCTCCGGGGCAGTCCCACGCCATAAAAAATCTGAGCAGCGGCATGAATATTTTAGTGGCCTTCAACACCACTGAACATGACCGGCAGCATCCCGATACCGAAGCCGATGTTCTTTTGTGATCGAAAGCAGGGGGACAGAAGAGGGCTTCAGGCTTTTTTGTCGGGGCTGAACGCCGACCGCAGATTGTGCCTATAAAAATATCTTAGTGGCGTTGTGTGAGTCCCGCTTTCGCGGGATTGGTTGCGGTTGTTAGGCCGCGTTAGGCAATAACAGGGTATCTTGTATCCAGTGGATGGGAGGAGAGAATGGAACTTGAGGGAAAGAAGATGATGGTCCTGGTCGAGGAGCTGTTCAATGATCAAGAATTCTGGTATCCCTTTTACCGGCTCAAGGAGGCTGGGGCTCAGGTGGTCGTAGTTGGGTCGGGAAGCGCCGGGGCATACGCAGGCAAATCAGGGACCCGGGCGAGGCCTGATGTCGCGGCCGATGATGTTTCGGCTTCGGAATTCGATGGCATCATCATTCCGGGAGGGTATGCGCCGGATCATATGAGGCGGTATCCGGCCATGGTCAAACTGGTAAGGGATCTGTTTGAGGCGCAGAAAGTGGTGGCAGCCATCTGCCACGCCGGGTGGATGCTCGCATCGGCCGGAATACTCAAAGGCCGCACGGTGACGTCGGTTTCCGCAATCAGGGACGACCTGATTCATGCAGGGGCAGACTGGGTTGATGAGGAAGTGGTCATAGACGGAAAATTGATCACCAGCAGAAAACCGGATGACCTCCCCGCATTCATGAGGGCGGTTATCAAAGAACTTGGGCGGTAGCCACCGGTGCAGTTTCGTGGACGAGATGCTTATCAGTTTATCAGCTCATTCACTGATCAGCCCTCCTCCACATACGCCTTGAGTTGCCAGATCTCTTTGCTCCCCATCTCCACGGTCAGCCTCACCACATTGCCGTCGTACGCCTTTTCCAGGATCCGTCCGTGGCTGTAGGCGTAATGGATGGCTTTCTGGCGGTCTTGGGGAATCGACAGCCGGTATTGCCGGGGGGCGTTCAGGCGGGCGTGGATCTTGTCCAACAGACGGTCAATGTGGTCTCCCCTTGCGGCTGAAATCAATACGGCATCCGGATAGTTTTTCCGGACCCTGTCCATAACCGAGGGATCGGCCCGGTCTGTTTTGTTGAATACCAGCAATTGAGGGATATCGCCCGCGCCGATTTCCCTCAGGACCCGATCCACCTCCTTCATATGCCTTTCGAAATCATCGTCGGATATGTCAATAACGTTTAAGAGGAGGTCGGCGTCCTCGGCCTCCCTCAGGGTGGCCCGAAAGGATGCAATCAGATGGTGGGGCAGGTTTGAGATGAACCCTACCGTATCACTGATCACCACATCTTGCAGGGTCGCCTGATTCAGGGATCGGGCCGTGGAATCGAGTGTGGCAAAGAGCCTGTCTTCGACCAGCACCTCGGCGTTGGTCAACCTGTTGAACAGTGTGGATTTCCCTGCATTGGTGTATCCCACCAGGCCGATATTTCTGCAGTCCCTCTGCCGTCGCTTCCTCTGTGTATCGATCCGCCGGATGATGGTGGCAAGGGTCTTCTCGATCTCGTATATCTCCCGCTGAAGCCGCCGCCTATCCTTCTCGCTCTGCTTTTCCCCCATTCCCCTGAATGCCACGCCGGCCCCGGCTCTGCTGCCGAACCGCTCCCGGTCGAGGTGGGTCCACATGCTTTTCAACCTCGGGAGTTCATATTTCAGCTCCGCCAACCTGACCTGCAGTCGTGCCTCTTTGGTCTGCGCGTGGTCATGAAAGATCCTCAGGATCACCTCGGTACGGTCGATGGCCTCTATGGAAAATACCCTCTCGATATTGCGGGCCTGGGAACCGGTCAAATCGTTATCGAAGATCAGGATGTCAACCTCTTCCCCTGTCTCTTCAAGGCATTTCCCGATGAAGCCTTCTCCGGCATAGGTCCGCGGATTTTGCTTTTCCCTTCTCTGGATGAATTTCCCTGCGACAGCAATCCCCGCCGTATCCGCCAGCCGTTCCAGTTCCTGCATGGATACGTCCCTGGCCGCCATGCCCTGGTTCGGCAGACAGACCCCAATTAAGAGGGCCTTTATTTTTTCGTCTTTCACGTCAGGTGTGAGTTGCTGCATGGCGTATCACGTAAATGAGGCGCAAGGCGTTAGGCGTTAGGCACCAGGCATATGGCGCAAGGCGCCAAAGCGATTGAGCTGTTAAGGGGTTGAGGTGTTGAGTCCCGCTGGCGGGATTGAGCGGTTGCGGTTGAATCCTTATCAAGGCAGCACCTCATCGGCTATCCGCCAACATCCATTTTGCTGAGGGCGCCTTTGGCGACAATCACCCGCTGGATATCCAGGCTCCCCATGACCACCTGGGCGCTGATAGCCGTCTGATAGAGGCCTGCGATATCATATTCTGTGGTGAGACCGTAAGCGCCATGAATCTCCATGGCATCGGACGTGATCGCCTTTATCTCCTCTGCAACGAACAACTTGAGGCCGGCCGCCTCCATAAAGACATCTTTTTCCTGATCCACCATGGCGCAGACATGAAAGAGATACGCCTTCATGGCCTCTATTTTTGTCAGCATCCTGGCAATCTTCATCTGGGTCATCTGGAACCTGGCGCCGATCGGTTTTCCCCTGTGGCAACGAGTGGTCGCATAACGGACTGCGAGATCGAATGCCCGTTCCGCGATCCCGACAAAAAGGGCGCAGAAGGCGATCTTCCCCAATGTCTCCGTCCTTAGAAGGATGTCAAACCCCTGGCCCGTCCGGCCGATCATATGCGTGTCAGGGGCCATATAATCCTCAAAATAGAGATCCCCGTTGTCGAATCCCCTGGCATGGATGAATGATTCCCTTTTTCCTGGCCTGTATCCGTCCCTGCCGGATTCCACCAGAAAGGCGGATACGCTGTCTTCTGTCTTGGCGAAAAGGATCAGGTGATCGCATATGCCCGAATGGGTAATGAACCGCTTTGAACCGTTGATCAGCCATCCCCCGCTCACCTTCTGTGCGGTCGTCTTCAGCTGAAGGGGGTCGGATCCGGTGTCGGTTTCAGTAAACGCAAAGGCCCCGATTTGTTCAAGAGAGAGGAGACGACCCAGATAGGCGGACTTTAACGGGTCGGACCCATGGCTCAACAAGGGATAGGCCAGCATGAAGTTCTCAAACAGGAGCCAGGCGGGCACCAGGGTCGCGTAGGACAGCTCTTTTAGCGCAATGACCAGCCCTGTAAACGTCCCCCCCACGCCTCCCCACGCCTCGGGGAAGGAGGTTTTGAGGATGCCCATGGAAAGAAACTTCTCCCTGAGACCATCCGGAAGCGTCCCTGTTTCATCGACCTGCCTGCAAATGGGGAGGAGGTCGTTTTTAACGAATTTCCGAACCGATCTCTGAATCTCCCGTTCCTCAAATGAAAACCTGATTTCCATAATGTCTCCGTGTTAGAAGCCGCATGCCCTGAGAATTTTCCTCTTTACAGGATTCCGGTATCCCTCTATGAACCTTTCCCTCTGCCGCCCAGTCGGCCCGCCTGATGTGATTTTGGTAAGTATAACGGGAAAACCTACTGGATGCACATGGAAAGTTGAAGAACCCTGTAGCAGACTACAGGGAATCTCCCAACTATAAGGAATTTTTACCATTTTTTGTTTCGCTCGCTAATCCCGCTGCAAGCGGGACCGCAAGCAGCTGGGAATGGGCTCGCTGAGCATTTTCAAAGTGTTTGATGCGGCGTTTGAGGATGATCGACCTTCGGGGGCGTATCCTGAGATTTCCTTGTCAATATAAGCGATGGGGAAGAGAGGCTGCCCCCTGAAAGGGGCGGACAGCCTTTTCTGAAGGGTTGGACAGCCCACGGCGCCTTTTGTCGAACGGATGTCCCCCTCTTTGTAAGGGGGGAGCTAAAACGGGGCTGTGAGTTGGCCAAAGTCGCGGACCATCGTTTGGTATGCCGGGGCACCCACCAGAAAAGTATAGATCTCATCTGCCTTTTCTGCAAGGTCGATATCCTGGAACCGCTCCGGATACAGGACCTTGCCGGCCCCGTAGGCATCGACGATGGCCGTGCCGATGTTGGCCACGTAGTAGATATACGGGAGAAGGACATACACACGGCCGTTCTGAAAGGCCTTCAGGGACTGATAGAACCGGGGCTTCTTTTCAAAATCCTGTTTGATGAGACCGTATCCGGCGGCGTCCACGAAAATGACGTCCGGGTTCCACATGAGGAGCTTTTCCCTGTCTATAAAGAGGTGGCTTTCCCCGGATGCGGCTGCTGCGAGGTTGTTGGCCCGAACCCAATCGAGGGGGAGGTAGGTCGGATCGGTGCTTTCAATCCCCTGTAGCCCCCTGAAGCCGACCCCCCCGATATACACCGTGGGTTGGCTGGCAGGGTCGATCCCTTCGGTCCTCTTCTGAAGGTCCTTTTTGGCGCCTTCAATAAAGTTCACGACCCCTTCTGCGCGATCGTCCTTACCCAGGATCTTGCTGACGATCCTCAGTGACGCATAGATCTTTTCATCGAAATCCGGAAAAGGGCCATAGGTAATGATGACCACCGGGATGCCGATCTTCTTTTCAAGGGCATCGGCCGTAGCAGGTTTCATATAGGTCGCAAAAATCACGTCGGGTTTGACCTTGAGGACCGCCTCGAGGTCGGGCTCTTTGTTGATGTGCTGAGGCCCGCCGGGTCCTATCACCGGGAGATCCTTGAGTTCGGGGCTGGCGGTCCAGTAGGGGCGACCCTGTGCCCGGACCTTTTCAAAATTCTCGATTGCCACGACCTTGTCTTTTGCATCCAGATAACAGATGAGACGCAAGGCCCCGGGTCCGATGGCAATAATGCGCTTTGCATGTTTAGGGACCGCTACCTTGCGGCCGCCCATATCGGTAACGGTCATGGAATCACCGGCCATGGCCAGGCCCACAGCCGACAAAGATGCAAGGGCTGCCATGCAGCACAACAGAAAAATGCATGAAGGTTTTTTCATCCTTTATTTCCCTCTTGTAAAAAGACTGATAAGCAACTGCGCTGGTGCGCTATTGAGCCGGTGAGCGGATAAGCTGGTAAGCCCTTATGAACCCTTGCTTGGTCATGAGTCGTTGGTCATTGGTTGTGGTTCATTCGATGTTGGACGTTCGACGTTGGACGTTCGCTCTTTAAAACGTTTTTGTCTCGACCTAACAGCTCCTCAGCTTATCAGCTCATCAGCTCATCAGCTTAACAACTCGCTATCTTCCCCCCGTTTCCATTCAGGGCAACCACAATGGGATATCCCTGCACATCGCCAAGGATCACCTGGACCCCGTAGACCTGGTGAATCGCCTCCGGGGTGACCGCATCCCTCCCTCCCTGGGTGTGGACCCTCCCGTCCTTGAGCATCAGGAACCGGTCGGCATATCGAAATGCCAGATTGATGTCGTGCAGACAGATGACGGCCGACAGGCCCCGTGCCTCTACCGCGGCCCGGACCAGACCCATGACCTCCAACTGGTTCTTGAGGTCCAGATTGCTGGTGGGCTCATCCAGCAGAAGGAGTTCCGGTTCCTGAGCCAGGGCCCTGGCCAGGACCACCTTCTGCATCTCGCCGCCGCTGAGGGTGTTCACCGGCCGCATGGCCAGGGACTCCAGGCCCATCTGGTGGATGGTGGTTTCAACGATGTGCAGATCCGCTTCATCGGCCTTCCATTTCACGTAAGGCGTTCGGCCCAAAAGGACTGCATCAAAGACCGCCAGTTCCTCCTCGCCGTATCTCTGGGGCACATATCCCATATGTCGGGCGATTTCATCGCCTTTCATATGAAGGACATCCCGGTCTTCAAGACCGATCGATCCCTTCCTGACGCGGAGGATTTGGTTGATGCACTTCAAAAAGGTCGATTTTCCGGCTCCGTTCACTCCCAGCACAGCCAGGATCTGACCTCGATCCAGCTCCAGGTGGATGTCGCTGAGAATGGGGTGGCTGTTGTAGCTGAACTCGACGCCGGCAATGGTAAGCATCATTTTCCGTACCCCCTTGTGAGAAGATAGAGAAAGAGCGGTGCGCCCATAAAAGAGGTGAGGACGCCTACGGGGAGAGTCCCCGAGCCTATCAGGATCCGGCCCGCCGTGTCGGCCAGGAGAAGGAGGAGCGCCCCCACAATAGAGGCAAAGGGAATCAAGAGACGATGATCCGCCCCCACCATGCGCCGGGCGATATGAGGGGCCAGGAGGCCCAGAAAGGCGATGACCCCGTGAAAGGCGGTCACCAGGGCGGCCGCCAAGGCGGCCATGAGCATGCCCCACAATCGCAACTTCTCCACGTCCACCCCGATCCCCTTGGCCACGTCCTCCCCTGAAGAGAGGGCATTCAGCTTCCATCGGTTCAGGACAAAATAGACGGTGACGACTGAAGCCGCCGCCGTCATGATGCCGATTTCCTGCCAGCTCGATCGGGAGACATCGCCAAAGGTCCAGAAGACAATGGTGGCAATCTCCACCTCGGTGGCGAAATACTGGATCAGGATGGTCCCTGAAACAAAAAGGGACGAGAGCGCCACGCCGGCCAGGATAATGGATGCGGGCGTGAGCCGCTTCATCTTGGAAAGCGCCAGGATCACCAGGGTCGCAGCCATGGCCCCTAAAAACGCAAAAAAGGTGACGGAGAAGACGTTCTCAACAAACACCAGGGTGGAGGCCGTTGTCCTCAGAACGCTGCTCTGGGCCGCGCCCCCTCCCAGGACCACGATGGCGAGGGCAGCGCCAAAGGCGGCCCCATGGCTGATCCCCAGGGTAAAGGGAGAGCCGAGGGGATTTCGTAGGAGGCACTGCATGGCCACGCCCGAGACTGCCAATCCCCATCCGGCCACCATGGCTGCCACGATCCGGGGCATGCGGATATTCCAGATCACGATGCCCGCAGCACCTTCTTCATATCCCAGCAGGGCGCGGAGTACCTTCAGCGGCGACAGGTCATAGGTCCCGGCTGCGATGGCGTAGACGGCCAGTATTGCCAGGAACGCGAGCAGGACAAAAAAGAAGAAGACCTTTTTGCGGAGGATCCCTTTGTAAGAGGCGACCAACCCCTGTTGAGGCCTGACCTCGATGTCGTCTGCGGCAATCATCATCCTGCGCAGTCCCTGCACAAGGATTGTCCGTTGATTTTTTCCAGTCTGGAGAGCATGGTGGGCTCCAGGCAGCGGTCGCAGGGCATGGAAGGTTCAATCATGGCCTTTTCAGGCACCGGGGCGCTGGTTTTCCTGACGGAAAAAAGCGCTTCCAAGGGTCTTTCAAGGAGTTCCCGTCCCTTATTCAGGTGAAGCGTCTGAAATTCGTTTTTCTCCTCCTGCGTGGCCTGATCCTCCCTGATTTTCTGAATCAGGTTCAGGTGCCGATCGCTCAGCTTCATGACGCCGTTGAGCAGGGCGATGCGGACCCCCTCTCCCGTCTTTCGGCTTACGATCGTGTAGGCATGTTTCCCCCGATCCTTGTACAGGAGGTTCCCCTTGCCCAGTGTGCACCCGGTCAGGACCTGAATGGCGTCTGTTCCGCAGGCATTGGTCTCCACGGTGGCCACGATCTCCTCATCCGGGGCCCGTCGCTCCTCAAGCCATGCAAGGGCCGCCTTGCCGGCCCGGTACCCGATGGCCAGTCCAGGGCAGATGTGCCCATGGAACTCGGCGCACCGCCTGAAGTCTTCCTGTTCCATGATTTCGTCTGCATTCATGGGATTTTCTCCTTCATTGGTGTTCTTCATATTTGTCACTGGTTGTTTTAGCCTTCCGCTTTCAACTCATTCCTCGTTGCTCGTTACGGGTTGCTGGTTGCTGGATTTTGAAGTTTGAAGTTAGGAGTTTGAAGTGCCAAAAGTTAAGAAAGGAAGAATTCCGATTTTGACTCCTAACTTCACACGACACACGCCACACTTATTTGTTTTGTGCCTCACGTCTCGATCCTTGCACCTCCTGCAAAGGGATCCTTTCCGTCCGGAAACATCGCTGAAAAGGGCTCCGATACACCCAGGTCCTTGAGCGTGCAGAAATGCATCCCCTTTTTGCTGCCGGTCATCAGGAGGGGTCTTGCTTTTTCAATGTCCAGGGATCCATCCGGTTTCAACATCCCATCCGCCACCTCGAGCCGTAGCACCCTTCCCACGATGAGCACGTATCGGTCTTCCTCGAATTCCTTGACAAGTTCGCACTCCATCCAGGCATAGCACCCTGTAATGCCCGGCGGTTTGACCCGATGGGACGGTTTTTCCTCCAGACCCGCTTCCGCGAATTCGTCCACGACAGGGGCGCTGTATCTGGCCGTGGGAATGACCTTCTCCTGCATGGCCTCGCCTGCCAGGTTCAGGACAAACTGTCCGGTCTCACGGATATTGACCAGGGTGTCCCGTTTCTTGGCCGATGCCAGGCAGATGAGATCCAGGGGCCGCAATATGGGCATTACGCAGGACCAGGGCGCAATATTGCGAACCCCATCGCGGCTGATGGTGGAGATAAAGGTCACGGGGAGGGGCATCATCCCCTCGCGCATAAACGGTTTTAACAGCAACGCATGCTCCTTTCTGTCAAAAAAAAACCACAAAGGCCCTCCCTTTTGGGGAAGATTCACCTTCGTGGTGTTTAATTATCCTTCGATATTCTCTTTTGGGACGTTTGGGCTTCTTACCCTTCGAGACTTCTTGTCTCGAATGTTTTTATAATGATTCCGTTCCCCCTTGTCAAGTCGAAAGCGGGGTTGACTCAGGGCAATCGCATGTAATACCGCTGGACATGTTGATCGAAGTGTGGGAGAATATCTTGGTGAAATCTATCCCAAGGAGGGCTTTCTATGGCAGAGATCCTTTGCACTTCGATCATCGAGAATTTTT